>JADMIO010888851.1_pt1 | contig 87514 bp, 47 predicted proteins | sample 8958161 | NCBI WGS metagenome assembly JADMIO01 (sample SAMN16585339, study PRJNA669376) | soil metagenome | isolation source: Crop rotation soil | place: USA: Cullars Rotation, Alabama | collected 2011 | reverse complement strand
CAAGCGTGATCGATAACAAAGCGGCGCCAGGCCGCCGCACTCCAAGGAGGCGCTCGCTTTCCGGATGGCATCATAAAGATTCAGCAATTCCAGGACGCTGAAACAAACTGATCTGTGCACGGCTAGCGAAGTATCAAACGGATGGAAGGCAACACGGCTTTTGCAGCACGATTGCCGTTTGGTGGACGTAGGCTTCCTGGGTGGCGGAGATGACGTTGAGATAATTGCCCCAGTGCTGGCAGAGGTAGTCGATGTCGTAAAACACCTGCGCTTGCCGTCCCTCATGTTCTATCCCGCCACCAGGTACACGGTTGAGAGTGAACATTGCAAAATCAGAATTGCTGATGGACAGCAACTTCTCGCCTTCCTGTAGCTGCTCAAACAAGAACCCGCGATTCTTCTTGTAGAGCAAATCAATCGTGTGGTTATCGTGAACAGTCAGATAGAGAAATCCACCGGGCCGCAGGATGCGCCGCAGTTCGAGCAGCCACGCTTCAGCAAGATCACAGATGTGAGTGAACACGGAGAACGAGTAAATGAGATCAAAAGAACCTTCCTCAAACGGCAGGTGCGGAAAACTCGTGGTCGTTGCAAACTTGAAAGGCGGGCTAAGATGCCGCTGACACCAAACCATCTGCGATCCGTTGATGTCGACGCCCCAGGCTTCTCCAGACTCCGCGATTTCACGGAACTGACGTAACATCATTCCATCACCGCAGCCAAAATCCAGTACACGCATTCCGGGTGTGATTGAAAAGCCGGAAGTCTTCAGAACGTCAACCATTTTTGTCGCATACTTCTTTCCAGCAGCCAGATAAGCTTCCGAGTCATTATTAAGATATCCATGCTGCCAAATCTCCAGCGGTGGAATCGGTAATTCCGCGCGATGGTTCTCGCGATTCACTTTCGGAAGCAGGTAAAAAGCGTTGTCTGGCTGGTGAGGATAGAACTTCGCTGTCAGACGAGGATTACAAATCACTGAATTGTGAGTGTGCATATCGAGACGCTCCGGCAATTTCTTCGAGCTGACTATGAGAGCGTCTGCGGGCAGTCGCAGGAGTGATTTCACTATGTTCTTAATCGTATTCATGAGAACGATACCAGCTAAGCACTAGTCGGGGGTGTGAGGTGGGTGTTATATGCGCTGGTGCTTAGTCGGGCAATCGGGAAAAACCTGAAGCGTCGATGGGGATTATTCCGGGTGTATTGTAGGGGCGGCACTCCGTGGCCGCGCGCTCGCGGAGTTTAGACGAAAGACGGGCTGCCACGGAGTGCCGCCCCTACAGTTGCGTAACGATCGATCTCGGCAAACAACTCGTCAACCAATTCCTCATCGGCAAACGGATTCAGCAATACTGCACGCAACCAACGAGGGCCTTTGTACTGTGGCACCGTGAGGAAGACGTTGCGATCCCGCAGTAAGTGCTTTTGCAAAGTCACATGCCAATCGTCCGACAGCGTGCTGCGGAAACAGAGGATGTTCGTATCAGGCTTTCCTGCGAGCCGGAACGACGGCCGTTCTTTCACCTTCGCCACAAAGTACTCGGTGAGTGCACATGCCTCGTCAACCAATTGACCATAACCTCGCTTGCCAATGTGTTGCAGCGAAAGCCAAAGCTTCAGCACCTCGACACGACGACTGCCATGCACAGTTATCTCTCCCAAATTCGTAACCGCCCCGGCGTTGTTCGCGTATGGCGCCGCCACACGGAACGCCTCTTCCATCGCTTCCATGTTTCGGAACAACGCCATCGAGCAGCCGCTGCTAACGAAGAGCCACTTGTGCGGATTGAACGTTACCGAATCAGCATGTTCGATACCTGCCAGCCGAGCTCTGTGTTTCTGCGAGAAGATCAGTGCGCCGCCGTATGCAGCGTCGACGTGAAACCAGAGTCCGTGTTCTTTCGCGATTCGTCCAATGTCGCTTAGCGGATCGATACTTCCGGTGACTGTCGTTCCCGCAGTCGCGAGCACACAAAACGGATCTTGCCCGTCATCCTTCGCCTTTGCGATCGCCGCGCGCAGGCTTTCCGGAATAATCCGCGAGTTGTCATCCGTCTTCACTGGTATCACTGCCGCCTTGCCGAGACCCAGGACCATTGCCGCTTTGTGCACCGAGGAGTGCGCGACTTCTGACGCAAAAATGACAGGCGGTTTTTCCAAGCCGCTGAGGCCGCGATCGAAAGCGCCACACATCACGTTCCGCGCAACAGCCAACGCTTGCAGGTTCGCCATCGTTCCCGAACCCAACAACGCGCCGCCTGATTTGTCTCCGAGCCCGAAGATTTGTCCGAACTGCTTCATCAACGTCAACTCGAGCGGAGTAAACGTCGGCGACAGTTCGTGAAACAGCATGTTGTTGCTTAATGCTGAAGCAACGAGGTCGCCGAGAATCGAGATTGTTGTAGGCATCGTGTTCATGTGACCGATGTAGCCCGGGTGAGCAGCGTTCATCGCGCCCGCGATCAGAGGTCGCAGTCCTTCAAGCAAGTCTTCGATAGCGACTGGCGTCTCCGGGATGCGAGGTTCTTTCAAAGTAACCTGCGGCAGCGGAGACCCTTGAGCGGCTTCGGACAAGTAAGGCAGCAACAGTCCAACGACTTGCTGAAATAGCTGCTCAATCTCATCGCGATTGCTGCCTCGTGGATCGATGAAAGCTGCCGATGGTAATTCTGAGCGATTCATACTCTCTCCAGTTCTTCAATTTGCTGTTGCTGCTGCGTGATCGTTAACGAAGACCAGTTCTGAATCCGGATCGTCTTGAGATTGACAAACTCGCGCAGTCCATGCGCGCCAAGCTCGCGGCCGTAACCGGAGCGCTTCACTCCTCCGAAAGGAAACCGGACGTCCGAAGCTACTATTCCATTCACGACTACTGTGCCGGCTTGAATGTCTTGAACACAGCGCACGCACTCCGCTTCGTCGTTGGTCCAGACACTCGCGCCCAAGCCAAATGTCGTATCGTTCGCGAGTCGAATAGCATCGCTTATGTTTCGCGCGCGAAAGAGTAACGCTACTGGTCCAAAAATCTCCTCACGATGAGTTGAGTTAATGTTGTTGATGTCGGTGAGGACAGTCGGCGCATAATAGAACCCGCGACGGTCCAGACGATGTCCTCCCAGCAAGCAACGAGCGCCATTCGACAACAAAGCATTCACCTGCGTTTCCAGTTTCGTGAGAGCTTCGCGGGTTGCGAGTGGCCCAAGGTCCGTCGTCGCGTCAAACGGGTCGCCTATTCTCAGGCGCTTCATGTGGTCCACAAACAGTAGTTCGAATTCGTCGTAAACCTCTTCCGCAACAATGATGCGCTTGGCTGCAACACACGACTGTCCGCTATTCAACATGCGCGCTTTGACCGCGGCGCTTACGGCCTTCGGCAGATCCGCACTCGACATCACGACGAACGGATCGTTGCCGCCGAGTTCCAGCACGCTCTTTTTGATTTGCGCTCCGGCCTGTGCGCCCACCGCACTGCCCGCAGTGTCGCTTCCTGTTAACCAAACCGCGGCCACTCTTGAGTCTGCGATGATCGATGCGACCTTCGGCGACTCAATGAACAACACCTGAAATACTCCCGTTGCCGCGCCAGCCAAACGGAAAATTCTCTCGAGCGCCAGCGCGCACTGCGGCACGTTCGGAGCATGTTTCACCAGCACCACGTTGCCCGCCATGATCGCTGGAGCGGCTACACGAATGACTTGCCAGAAAGGAAAATTCCACGGCATTACTGCGAGCACGGTGCCGAGTGGCTCACAGCTTATGTAGCTGCTGTACGCGTCGGTGGGAATCTCCTCATCGGCAAGCAGGCGCTCCGCTTCTTCCGCGTAGTAACAGCAAAGCCTGCGACTCTTCTCGATCTCATCCATGGCAGAGCGAATGGGTTTACCCATTTCGGTTGTGATGAGACGACTAAACTGCTCGCGCTCTGCCTTCAGGATTGCCGCAACTCTCAACAGTATTCGGGCGCGCTCGCGAAACGACGTGTGCCGAGCGGTGCGAGATGCTTCAGCCGCCGAATCGAGCTTTTCATTAATCTCCGCATCGGAGAGCGGTTCGAAGCTGGCGAGGATTTCAGCGGTGGCAGGATTGACGGTTGCTATTGCCATGGCTTTTCAGAAATCGCCGTGAGTTACGAACAGCGCTGCAAGCCTGTCGTTCGCACAACTGAGAGCTGTGGCGGTTCGCGGCTATCGAGTTTTTTGGCAAGCGCAGTCGCAATCTGTTCGGACATTGAGTCCTGGAGTGCGAAGTGATCTGTAAACTCGGTGTCGAACCTATCGGCCCACAGCATCGTCCCCTCGCCTGCGCGAATCAGTTGAATGGACACGCGCAGACGTTCGCCTTCGCGTTGGTAGAGGCCGTCAAGCAATGCGTCGATGGCCAACTCGTTTGCGGCGATGCACGGGTTCTGACTCGGTTCGATGAGTCGCAGCACGGTGGATGTAGGCATGACTCTGACGCTCTTCAGCCTGCAAAGTCTGGTGGTAAGCGCATCTGCAATTCCGACTCCTAAAGACGGATCCATTTCAAGAGGACAAACAGCTTTGAGAGGAAGTACGGCGATGCAGGAAATCCGCGCGACGAGTTTGCGGATCGCCGGGTTTGTTGACGACTGTCGTACCTGTGGCGCAAAGCGATAGCCGACGCCGGGAATCGTGATGATGAACTTGTGATCGTTTTTCCGTTCGCCGAGGACACGACGCAGCAGGAAAATGTTTTGTGCGAGGTTCCCTTCTTCGACGAAGAGGTTGGGCCAGATCGTCGTCATCAGCTCGTCTTTGCTGACGACTCTGCCTCCGCTTTGCACGAGCCCTAGAAGAATCTCAAAAGCCTTCGGCGTAACAGGAACTGGCCGGCAGTCGTGAAAGAGCAAGCGTCGCCTTACGTCGACTTGAAAGGCGTCGAATTCGTAAAAGTTGTTCGCTGAATCGTTCAACATAGGGAACCCCAGGAACTTTGAAACGCCGAACGTGCGCTAATTGAGCTTAAAACGCCGAAGGCGTTAGCTAATGCGAGCCCAGGGTTGGAGCGAAGCGACAACCCTGGGAGACAACCACACCGTTTGTTGAAATCCTGAAAGGGTTCGCCTCGCGATAAACCCTTTCAGGGTTTTCAAGCCTTGTTTTTTCGGTCCCAGGGTTCTCGCTACGCTCGAAACCTGGGCTGAAATTAGCCAACGCCTTCGGCGTATTTTTCAAACGACAAAATTTCGCGGCGCTATCCTTGTGCTGTAGAAGCCGCAGCGGTGACCGACACGCTCGCCAGATGATCTGCGATTCTCTCGAGCGCGGTTCCGAAGCCCTGTTCAGCAACTCCAAATCCCAGTCGAAAATGATCGGGCATCTCGAAACAATCGCCCGGCGCGAGCAGCGTCCCGCGCTCGGCGACAGCGCGACAAAACACACGCGCATCCCCACCTCGCTTCAACCACGGAAAGCACAGCATCCCGCCACGAGGACGCACCCAACCAAGTTCGTCTTTCCACTCGGCGAAAAACTGATCGAGGAGTTTCAGATTGGCACTCGCAACTTTTTGCGTGCGCGCAATGATCGCGTCGCGTTGACGTAGTGCTACCAGCGCGAGGTGCTCCGTAATCGGCGAGTTTGAAATCGTGAAGTAGCCCCGCGCGTTGGCGTATTGCTCCTGTCGCGATTGATCGCGATCGACAATCCAACCAACTCGCAAACCGCTTAACGAAAGTGCTTTCGAAAAAGAACCGAGAACTATACTGTGCGGCAAGACAGCGGCGGTGTTCGATTCCTCTTCGTGATAGATCGGGTGATAGACCTCGTCCACGACGAACGGCACTCCCTGGGCCGACAGCAGATCGTGCAACTCACGCGCTTGAGCGTTGCCTAAAACTGCGCCCGTCGGATTGTGTGGCGAGTTAACCAGCACGAACTTCGTTTTGTTGTCGACAAGTTTCTTGATCTCATCGATGTCGATCGCGAAATCATTCTCGCGTCTGAGGTGATAAAAGCGCAGCTCAACACCAAACAAGCGAGCCTCGACAGGAATCGGCGGATAGACCGGAAACGGCAGGACGATGTTCGCGCCACGCTCGGCCGCCAGAAAGAACAGCACCAGCAACGCTTCCGACGCGCCAGTCAGGATCTGCACGTCTTCGGCTGTGACGCCATGCAGGTCGGCGACAGCCTGTCGCAGCGCCGGATATCCCATAGCAGAAGAGTAGGTAGCCGGTGCCTGTTCGAGGGCTTCTTTGTCCTCCGGCGTCATCCATTGCAACAGGTCACGAACAGTCGACGGCGGGCCAGTGCTCGAAGCGAGGTCGAATTCCGGTGGTTTACTGGCAAAGTGATACTCATTAAGCCATTCGTCGAGCAAAAACGGAGGTACTTGCATCGCTGACTCCCCATTCTTTGGAGACTTTTCTCGAAAATCGTATTAATTACTTATTGACACGATCCACCTAGTGTCCCTACGATAAGGAGGACAATCTGATTAGTCAAATTAAATTTTCTCATGACAATATGGAATCCGGATCTGACGTCGTTTAGCGGCCCGCGGTACCTCGCGATCGTTAGCGCAATCGTCGAAGGGGTTGAAAGCGGACACCTGAAGGCGGGCGACAAAATGCCGACGCACAGAGACCTCGCCGACTCGCTCGGCGTCACCACCGGGACGATCACGCGCGCTTATTCCGAAGCAGCGAAGCGTGGCTTGCTCGTCGGTGAAACTGGACGCGGAACGTTCGTCAAAGCGAACGTGTTTGAGGATGCATACCCTTCCGTCTCGCTAACTGAAGACGACGACGAGTTGATCGATTTCAGCTTGAACATCCCACCGCTCTCGGTTGGAGATCCTCTGGGCAAGGCACTCACCGACACGCTTTCAGGTTTGGCGGCGCGGCCTGGTCTATCGGCGCTGCTTGGTTATCAACCTGCGCCCGGACTCAAGCGACACCGTGCGGCAGGTGCTGCATGGGCTGCCCGTTCAGGACTCACAGTCGACAACGAACAAGTCCTGATTTGCACCGGCGCGTTGCATGCAATGACGGTGGTGTTCTCCACCATTACCAATCCCGGTGATTCTGTTTTCACAGAGAGCCTTACTTATCCGGGAATGAAAAACCTCGCGCATCTCTTGCACCTGCGACTCAAGGGATTGCCGACTGACGAACACGGAATCATTCCTAATGCGTTTGAGAAAGCTTGTCGTAGTGAGCCAGCGAGGGTTCTCTACACGATACCTACGCTGCAAAACCCGTTGGGGACAGTGATGCCTGAAGCGCGACGTCGCGAGATCGCGGCGATAGCGGTGAAACATAACGTGGGGATCGTCGAAGACGACGTGCATAGTTTCATTTTGCCGAGTCCGCCGTCGCCGCTCTCGTCGTTTGCGCCGGAAATTAGTTACTACATTTTGAGCACGTCGAAGAGCATCGCGGGCGGCATGCGCATCGGTTATTTGATGGCACCGGATCGCATGGTTGAGTCTCTCGCGACTACTTTGCGCGCGACTGTGTGGATGGCTGCTCCGCTAATGGCGGAGATCGCGTCGGAGTGGATTCTGGATGGCACTGCCGATCGTTTGGTGGCGCAGAAGCGTGAAGAGGCGGCGGCGCGGCAGTCGATTGCTAGCGACGTTCTTTCCGAATTTCATTTCGAAGCTCATCCACTGAGTTTTCATCTTTGGCTCCACTTGCCGGAGCCGTGGCGGAGCAACGAGTTCTCGGCACAACTCAGACGTCGCGGAGTAATCGTCACACCTGCTGAAGCGTTTGTGCCTGGTCGTGAAGAAGCGCCTCATGCGGTGCGTGTGTGTGTGGGCGCTCCGCGAAGTCGAGCTCAACTTCAGAAGGGCCTCGAGATAATCAGGTCCGTCCTGCAAGAGCCGCCCGATCCGTGCCTGTCTATTCTCTGAAACTTTGTAGGGGTGGCACTCTGTGGCCACCCCTTGCGCGAGAGGGGCGCCACTGAGTGCCGCCCCTACAATAACGCCTTGTTCAGTTCCGACAATGATACTTTCTGGCGGCCGTGCTGATCGAAGTTGTTGGGGTCGAGCCAGCGCTCGAAGTTAGCTCTGCGCTGCGGCCATTCACGATCGAGCATCGAGAACCACGCCGAGTCGCGATTGCGACCCTTCACGATCATGTGCTGTCGAAAGATCCCCTCGAACGTGAAGCCCAATCGTCGAGCTGCCCTCATCGACGGTGCGTTCAACGCGTTACATTTCCACTCATAACGGCGATAACCCAGACCGAAAACGTGTTGGGCCATCAGAAACATCGCTTCGGTGGCGCCGGCCGTTCGCCGCAATGCAGACGTGAAGATAATGTGTCCGATCTCAATCACCTTATGCGTGGGCTCGACGCGCAGATAAGCAGCCTGACCAACGGCCAGACCTGACGCCCGGTCCACAATGGTGAAAAACAGCGGGTCTTCAGACGCTGCCTGCTGTTGCAACAAGGCATCAAGACTCGCGCGATCCGGGAATGGTCCTTCGAACAAATAGCGCCACACATCTTCACGATCCTCACCGTGCGTGCCTTCGTATAAGGCCTGCGCATGCGTCACAGGATCGAGCGGCTCAACCAGAACGAGGTGACCTTTGAGCGTTTGCCGCTGCGGCAGTCGTGCCGGCGCGACGTCGTTTACGATTTCTCCAACTGTTGTCATCTTGCTTCTCAGTTTATGTTGCTCAACAGGCGAATTCTTTCAGCCGCCTCATTTGTTCTCAAAATTTATTATGACCAGAAAACTTTTGGTAACGTCGAGAGCGTTCAAAGATTCGTAGTTCCGGTCGATACAATATCCAGGGTTTTCCACGAGGCTGAAATCATGGCGAGCGAGTCATCGCAATCAATGTACGAATTTGGTCCCTTCCGGATCGACTTTGATCGATACCTGTTGCTACGCGACGGAAAGCCGGTCGCACTTTCACCGAAGGTTTTCGAAACGCTCGTCTTTCTCGTCGAGCATCGAGGCACGGCGGTTCGGAAAGACGACATCATGCGCCGCATTTGGCCCGACACGTTCGTCGAAGAAAGCAACCTGGCCCAGAACATCTTCCTGCTCAGGAAAGCGCTCGGCGAAGAAAAGAACGAACACAAGTACATCATCACGATTCCGGGTGTCGGTTATCGTTTCGTGGCGCCGCCGAGAGAATCAGTCGTTCAAGCGCCGGCGATTGCACCGTCCAGCGCAGATATCACTGTTGATTCGGTGCGTTCGGTTGCGGTCTTGCCTTTCAAGAACCTCGTCAAAGAAAGCGGCGACGAGTTTCTCGGACCAGGCATCGCAGACGCCTTGATTATGAGGCTCAGCAGTATCCGTCACCTAAAGGTGCGTCCCACCAGTGCTGTGCTCAAATTCAGCGACTCGATGCACGACCCGCTGCTGATCGGGCAGGAGCTCAACGTCGACGCATTGCTCGACGGCGTTTATCAACGCGTCGGTGAGCAGATCAGGGTGTCTGTCCAACTGGTCAGCGTTACTAATGGACTGACGCTGTGGGCCACGAAGTTTGACGAGAACTTCACCAACATCTTTGCGATTCAGGATTCAATTTCCGAACAGGTGGTGCGCTCGCTGTCGCTGAAGTTGACGGGCGACGAGCAGAAGCAACTCGCAAAAAATTACACCGACAGTACCGAGGCGTTTCAGCTCTACATCAAAGGGCGTTACTTTTGGAACCAGCGAACGATCGAGGGAGTAAAGAAGGGACTCGAATACGCTCAACAGGCCATCGCGCTCGATCCAACTTACGCGCCGGCTTATATCGGCCTGGCCGACTCCTACAATTTGCTTGGCGCTCAACACAGTGTGCTGCCACCGAAAGAATCATTTCCGAAGGCACGCGCTGCTGCGCTTCGCGCACTCGAAATCGATGAACGAATGGCGGAAGCGTACGCTTCGCTCGCGTTCATCAACTGCTGTCTCGAATGGGACTGGCCCACGGCTGAACAGAACTACCTCAAAGCGATCGCGCTGAAGCCTAATTATCCGACGGGACGTCACTGGTATGGTGAGCTGTTGATTACTGCGGCGAGATTTGACGAAGGCGTGGCGCAGTTGCGAATGGCACAGGAGCTAGATCCGCTCTCGCTTGCGATTAACGTCGACCTGGCTGCGGCGTTCTACTACGCGCGTGAATATGACAGGAGTGAAAACCAACTCGACAACTTGCTCGATCTGAATCCGAGCTTCGTTCGTGCGCGCGTGATGCTGGCGAAGGTATACGAACAGAAAGGCGACTACGGCAGAGCAATCGAGCTGCTGAAAAACGTTGCCGCCGAAGACTCGGCAACAGTGTCTGCATTGGCCCACACGCTTGCGATTGCGGGAGAGACGCGTGAGGCCAATGAGATTCTCGATGACTTCCAGCACTCGCGGAATCGGTACTACGCATCAGCCGGGATGATCGCGACGATCCACACAGCACTCGGTGAGAATGAACGCGCGTTTGAGTGGCTGGAGCAGGCGTTTGAGAACAGAGACATAGAACTCATCTGGCTCAAAGTTAATCCCGTGTTCGATCCGTTACGCTCAGATCCGCGCTTCACAAAACTACTCGAGCGCGTCAACTCAGATTAGGGCGTTATTGTAGGGGTGGCCCTCCGTGGCCACCCCTCGGGGACGCAACTAGATACCAGAGAGCACCTCTCGTCATCGAGGGGTGGCCACGGAGGGCCACCCCTACAATAACGCCCTCCGCAGGGCTGCTCGGGCCAGCAGGCGGGTCGAGTCTAATGTGGGGAGAGCCATTTCGTTCGGTCGGACGATCAACGGTATCTCAGTGCAACCAAGCACGACGGCATCGCAGCCTTGGGACTTCAACCTCACCGTCGCCTCGTTGAAAAACAAGCGCGCTGAATCGTTGAAGATGCCGTTGACGAGTTCTTTAAAGATGATGTCATTAATCCGTATCCGATCCGCCTCATCCGGAATCCGGCTCTCGAGTCGAAATCCCTCCAACGTTTCCGGATACACAGGCCCTTCCATCAAATACTTCGTACCGAGAATGCCCAGACGCTTGTAACCCTTGCGTTGCGCTTCTTCAGCAACTGATTGCGCGATGTGTATCCACGGAATCGGCGATATCGGCAGTAAGTACGGAAACGCCTGGTGGCAGGTGTTGTCAGGACAGATCGCGAAATCAGCGCCGGCACGCGCGACCTTACTCGCAGACGCAGCCAACGATTCGGCAAGAGCCTTCCAGTCGCCGGCACGAATATGTCGCATGTGCTCGGCAAGCGGCACCGAGTTCATCGTGATCTGCGGATGCTCGTACTCACCGAGCAGCGCCGCGCCTTCCAAACAGATTGTGCGGTAACACAGCGCGGCGCCCTCCGCGCTACTGGCGACGATTCCGATATGTTGTGTCATGGAAACTTAACTGTAGGGGCGGCACTCCGTGGCCGCCCGTCTTGCCGCCCCTACAAAACGCCCTTCAGAGACCTGCGAAAAGGTTTCGTTCGAGAATCGTTTTCAAATTCCTGTCGTGAAAGATTTTTTCGAATGCAGTCGCCTCGACGCCGGCAGGCTTGCATGTTTCGAGTTGTGTTTCGAGCAACGACTGCTCGCCCTGCGCCGAAACGCGTGCATCGCGTGCGTGCTCCGCCAACCTATCGAGATAAAACTGCGCGTTGCCGATTGACGCAGCACTGCGAACATCACCGTGGCTCGAAATCACGCGCGAGCGTCCTCGGCTTTTCAATCGCTCCAGCGCGCGGACGAAAAGATCCGGTGTTGAATAGGCGAGATAAACGATGTCGCCGACGAGCGTGTCGCCCACCATCAACAGGTCCGCTGCTTTCACATCGATACCGACAGTGCTCGACGTATGGCCCGGATTGTGGAAGATGTCGAGCTCATACTTGCCCCAACGAATCTTCAGCTTGTCCGAAATCAGGATGTCAGGCTCGCGAAAATACGTTTCTTCTTCCTGCGATCGATAACGCTCAGAGGTGAAGGTCTCGAGGTAATTTTCATGTGCGACGACTTTGGCTTTCGGAAAGAAATTGAGCGCCGCGAGGTGATCGGCGAAGTAATGAGTGGTGACGATGAAACGTACTTCTTTGCCGAGTTCAATCTCGATGAACTTCCGGAGTTCTTCCGCATCGGCACGACTTCCCATCGCATCGACTAACAACACTTCGTCGCCCGAAACATACGCCGTGGAATTGGACCGGTAGGTCTCGCCAATCAGCACGTACAGATCAGTTTCATGTTGATTTACCAGCACTGTGTTACCTCAAAACTAATCTTACCGCTCCGGAATACTCAGAGACGATTAGACATTATCAATTATTCTCAAATTAGGCGTCTCCTTGGAGTGCGGTAGCTTGCTACCGCTTTGGTATCGACATCGAAGCTCATACCAAAGCGGTGCCAAGGCACCGCACTCCAAGGAGGCGCTCGATGCTAAGATGTCGAATTATGCGAAAGGTCAACTTATCTCTCGCAGCCGTCTGCTTAGTGCTCATACCCGTGCGCGTATTCGCGCAAACGATGACTGTCGATGAGTACGAACCGCGCTCGACCCTGGTTGTCCCGCAACATCCCGTGACGCGAGCGAAGTTTCCCTTCATCGACGTGCACACTCATTACGATGCCCTCATGCCACGCTCGAAACTCGATGCCCTCGTAGCTGAGCTCGATCGCATCAATCTGAGAGTCGCAATCAATCTCAGCGGGGGCACCGGCAACAGACTGCGTGACGGCGTGAAGTTGATGAAAGGCCCGTACCCCAACCGCTTCGTGATCTTTGCGAATCTCAGTTACGAAGGAATAGACGATCCCGATTACGGCCAGAAAGCTGCCGCGCGACTAGAAGAGGATGTAAAGAACGGCGCGCAAGGTTTGAAGATTTTCAAGCAGCACGGTCTCGAGATCAAAGACGGCAACGGCCAACGAATCCCGACTAACGATCCGCGCTTCGATCCAATCTGGGAGAAGTGCGCGGCCCTGCACATCCCGGTGCTAATCCATACGGGTGAGCCACGCCAGTTCTTCCAACCACCTGATCGATTCAATGAGCGCTGGCTGGAGCTGAAACAGTTTCCACAACGAGCACGCCCGCCGGACAGATACCCTTCGTGGGAACAGATCATGAGCGAGCAATACGATCTGTTTGCGAAACATCCGCGGACAAACTTCATCGCCGCGCACCTGAGTTGGCACGGCAACGATTTAGGAAAGTTAGGAGAGTTGCTGGATAAGCATCCGAATATGTCAGTCGATATCGCCGCTGTGTTGGCTGAGCTGGGGCGGCAGCCGCGTTTCGCTCGCGAATGGTTTATTCGCTATCAGGATCGCGTGCTGTTCGGCAAGGACATTACTGAAGACTACTCTGAATATCACGTCTATTTCAGAGTGCTCGAAACCGCGGATGAATATTTTGATTACTATCGCAAGCGACACGCATTCTGGAAAATGTACGGCCTCGCTTTACCCGACGAAGTTTTGAAGAAAATCTATTACAAGAACGCTCTCCGCCTCATCCCTGGGATCGACGCCTCCGCATTTCCGAATTAACCACAAACTCGGATCCAACCTCATAATATTTTCTGAGAAATCTTCATCCCACCTTGAAGATTTTCTATGTCTCTTCTCCTGAACATAGTCGACGGAACTAAGCAGCATCCGCGAGGTTGCTATGAAACTAGTGAAGTCGCTATTAACCGCTTTCGCTCTCCTAATCTCAATCGGAACTCCTGCCAACTCACGCCCGGACGACAAACTGGACCGCGCATTCCTCGATGCGGCAGCGATTCTGGAAAAGCCAGGCGCGTGTAGCGAATTCTTCGGCGGAAGCAAATCAACGTACGTCCTGCACGAGTTGGCAGCGCAACTGCAAACTCGATCCAACGATTACCGCATCGCGTTTCGAATGTCGGGACAGTTCGTGGTCCATCAGAACGGGAATGGAGTTCTCTACCGTCTTTTCGACAACGCCGAGGTCAACATCACAGGAGCGTTCTACAAAGCAAAGGTGTTTCCCTCTGAGCCACTGGTCCCCGACGTCGGCAGTTTCCGGCCAAACACGCGCGAAGCCAGGGTGCTCATTCTGCTTCATGAGTTGGCCCACCTGATCGAGGGCAGCGACGGAAACTGGCTGATTCCCAACGACGGCAACGATCCCCAGCTCAGTCGCTCAAACACCCGGAAAATCGAGGCCAAGTGCAGAGAGGAAATCATTACAAACAGTGAGAACAGCAAACATGAATAAAGCACAACCCCCGTTTGAAATATCGCTGACGCCGCCGGCTCCCGTGCCGGCTGTACTTTCGCGACCGCTCGGAGTTCGCACAGACATTCAGCTCCATATCGAAGCTGTGTGGGAGCTGATCAATGAGCTGGTCAATCAAGTGGAAATACTTCAGAACGAATCCAGGTTCAACGAAGATCTGCCTTGTCTCAACTTGCGTGAAGAGGTGCGCCGTTTCGAGATCGATCTGATTCAGCGTGCTTTGAATCGCACCGGAGGCAGTCAGGTACAAGCGGCAAGATTCTTAGGACTGAATGCGACAACGCTTCACGAGAAGATTAAGCGTTACGGTCTTCAATGCTCGCACCTCATTCACTACGCGCGCTCGCCTTTGAGCCAGCCGAACACAGAACTCCCCGGGCAATTTTCTGACTAGACAACCAGGAGAATTAATTATGCGCAGCTTTAGCAAGATCGCACAGTACATCGCCACGTTCGTCTTCGCGCTCGGGTGTGCACTGTCGGTCCATGGGCAGGTCACCACCGGCAGTATTCGTGGCGTTGTTACAGACCCGAACGGCGCGGTAGTGCCGAATGCCCGAGTAACGATCACAAAATCCTCGAACAACAATTCGACGACAACCCAAACAACCGAAGCGGGCCAGTTCGAATTCAACAACTTGTTAGTGGGCGACGACTACAGAGTCACGGTGGAAGCGCCCAACTTCAAAGCGTTGACGTTGACTGACGTCAAAGTGCAACTGAATCAAATCACCGATCTGGCGGCGCAATTGTCGCTCGGCGTTGTCGGTGAAATGGTCACCGTAACATCAGCGGGTGCTGAACTGGTCGACACAACCGGCGCGACGCTCTCGAAGAGTTTCAATGAGCGACAGGTAGTCGATCTCGCACAAACCAACTTTGGCGGTGCGTTCGGCGGTGGCGTTAATAATCTCGCGCTGCTCGCACCGAACGTCGCAAGCTCGGGAGGCGTTGGCGTCGGAACCGGCGGCTCGGTCGGCGGTCAGCGTCCTCGCAACAACAATTTCATGATCGACGGTATTGACAACAACAGCAAGTCTGTTACTGGTCCACTGGCTTATGTTGCTCCGGAAACAGTCTCGGAGTTCTCCCTCGTGCAGAACCAGTTCTCCGCTGAGTTTGCACGCTCGAACGGCGGACAGTTCGTTACGGTTACCAAGAGCGGTTCCAACGACTTTCACGGCATGCTGTACGGATTCTTTCGCAACCGTTTTCTGAACGCGCTCGACACGCGACAGATCGAAGAAGGCTTTGTGCGCGAGCGGAACATTCCCGGCACACAGTTCATGCCTCGCTACGATTACTTTCGTGGCGGCGGCAATGTCGGCGGTCCAGTGAGCCTGCCGAAATTCGGTGAAGGTGGACCAGGGATTTGGAACGGTAAAGACAAGCTATTTTTCTTTACTTCACTCGAGCGGCTGCAACAGCGCTTCGGCGCTCCGCCTGCCGGCATCACTGCCTTGACTGCGCCGGCGCTGGCAACTGTCGCAGCTACGCCTGGTGTTTCAGCTACGAACTTCTCGATCTATCGCGAGTTTGTTCCAGTAGCCGCGGTGAATAACGCGGGCAGGATCAACTTCTGCCGCGTGCGTCCCGACGTGAACGGTATTTGCCCGGCAGGAAATTCGATTCAACTTCCCGTGGGCACGATTCAACTGCCGCCGCCTCCGCAGTTCAACGTGCAGAACAATTTCATTCTCAATCTCGACTACGTGCAGAGCTCAAAAACGCAGCACCGCGCGCGCCTGAATTGGACCAACAACGAGGGCGTCGGTCTTGCCGGTCTGCCGATCTTCAATGAACCCGCGCCATTTCTGAGCCGCCTCTTTTCTTACACGCTGCTGCACACGTTTTCGTCGAAGCTCACCAACGAAACACGACTCGCTTACCGGCGCTCCGATTCGTCGTCACCGGTTACCACCTCGTTCCGATTCCCTGGTTTAGATACGACGTTTCCGAACATCGATCTTGCCGACCTCGGTCTGAACATCGGACCGAATGGCAGCTATCCGCAAACGACGATCGAAAACAATTACCAGGTCGTGAACAACGTGACGTATCTCACCGGTAACCATTCGTTCAAGTTCGGTGGCGACTTCCGCAAGGTCATCTCGCCGCAGAGCTTCACGCAACGCGCACGCGGTGACTACAACTACTCTGAAACTCAGTTCTATCTTTACGACCTGACTCCCGATGTCCTCGCGCAACGAAGCGTCGGTGACATCATTTACTACGGCACGCAGAAAATTCTGTACGCGTTCGTGCAGGACGACTGGCGTGTCCGTCCAAACTTTACGCTGAACCTCGGCGTTAACTACTCCTACCAGGAAGTGCCTGTCGGCGCCAAGATGCAGGAGCAAAATGCGATTGCGTCAGTGCCGGGTGTGCTCGAGTTTCACGAGCCGATTTCGCAAAAGAAAAACTTCGGACCAAAGGTCGGCTTTGCCTATTCACCGGATTACCAGTCAGGCTTGCTGGGAAGATTGTTTGGAAGCAACGGCCGAACTTCGATTCGCGCGGGGTTCTCGCTGTCGTACGACTACATCTTCGACAACCTGTACATCCTGACGTTGCCGCCGCAGGCTCAGCAGTTGGTCGACCAGACTGGTCCACCATACGCACCTAACTACCTCGCGAACGGTGGTATTCGCAACGTGCTTGCGCCTTCCACGGGCGATGCCGCAACCGCGCGCGCCGCGACCACTGCGTTCATCGACGATCAGGAAGTGCCATACTCGCTGAGTTGGACCGGCAGCATTCAGCGGCAACTGGGCCACGACTGGTCTGCCGAGGTGCGCTATCTCGGCACGCGAGGGATTCATTTGTTCACGCAGAATCGGCCCAATATTCAGGCTAAGGTTGGGAACGGATTGAGTGGGCTGCCGACTTTCTTTGCACGGCCTTCTCAAGCGCAACTCGATGCCTTGACGTTGACGTTAGACGACATTGAAGCACGTCCGAGACTCGTGCCTCGATTTGCAAATGCTGGTTTCACGACGACGATCATTTCGTTCTTGTCGAATGGTAACTCCACCTATCACGGTCTATCGGGACAATTGACGCGTCGCTTCGCAGGCGGTTTTCAGTTCACCAGTTCCTACACGTGGAGTCACTTGATTGACGACACGACTGCCGAAGTGAATTCCACCGTGCTCAGCCCGCGACGCGTTGAAGACTTCCAAAACCTGAGGGCAGATCGGGCCGATTCAGCGCTCGACCATCGTCATCGCTTCACGAGCTCGTTCATCTACGAGCTTCCGTTCTTCAGAAGTCCTGGCTTAGCGCATACGCTCTTGGGAGGTGTGAATTTGGCTGGCACGTACACGGCGGAGTCAGGCGAGAGAGCTACTGCGCTTTCCGGCACTGATGCGAATCGCAATGGCGATGCCGCGGCTGACCGGACGATCAGAAATCCGGATGGAGTCAGAGGCACCGGCAGCGCCGTGACCGCCCTTACGAACAGTGCAGGGCAGATCGTCGGCTATCTCGCCAACAATCCGAACGCTGAATACATTCAAGCCGGCTTTGGAGCCATCTCTAATTCGGCTCGCAACACGTTGCAACTTCCCGGCATTAACAACGTGGACTTTTCAGTGTTCAAGAACTTCGGCTTGGGTGGCGAGAGACGGCGATTACAAGTTCGCGCCGATTTCTTCAATGCCTTCAATCACCCGCAATACATTCCGGGCTCCCCTAACGACGTCGCACCCGTGGCGACAACTGCGGTTGCGCAGTTGAACACGGTCACCTCCCCTGTCTTCAACAAACCTGACCGCGTGTTCATTAGTAACCCGCGGACGATTCAGCTAGCTCTACGCTTCGATTTTTAATGAAACATTTATAGCCGCAGATAAACGCAGATAAAAATCCGGATTTTATCTGCGTCATCTGCGGCTATACTTTGCCGGCATTAAAATCCTGGATGGAGGTTAGACGAATGAGTGTATTGACCACGCTCCTCATCACTTGCTTGGCGTCAGCCGTTTCATTGGCCCAAACACACACAACACCGAACACAGACAAAGCGAAGGAAGAGATACAAAAGCTATTCACCGACTTGAATGAAGCGATTACAAAAAAGGACCGCCCTGCACTGGAACGTCTTTATGCAGACGAATTCCAGTTCATTCGACCCTCCGGCGCCGTTATCAACAAAACGGCACAAATCGGCGGCATCATGTCTAACGATCCGCTGTCGTCGACTCCGGTCCCAATCCCGCCACACGATCGACTCATGGTGTTCGGAGATGTGGTTATCTCGCGCAACATTGTGCGAGGCACTTCGGCAAATAGCATCTTTGTGAAAAAGGACGGCCGGTGGCAATTGCTCCAGGCACAAGGGACGCGTTTAGCGCCGGAGCGGAACCCGGTAAGTATCAATCCGCAACTGCTTGATTCGTTCTTAGGCAAATACGAGTTTGGACCAGGCGCTATCGGCACCGTGACGCGAGAAGGCGATGCTTTGAAGTGGCGCGGAGGTAACCGAATGCCCGTGACGCTGGTCCCATTGTCAGAGACTCACTTCTTCGCGAAGGAAACCGAAACTGAGATGACGTTTATCAAAAATGAGAAAGGCCAGGTGACTGACCTTCTGTTGAGACTGGGCTCGTGTCAGGATTCGAAGGCGAAGAAGATCGAATAGGATCAACCCTTGAATCCGCGTTCCATGGCGAAGACCATCGCCTGGGCGCGGGTCCAGACGCCGAGCTTGTCGAAGATGTTGGAGATGTGATTGCGGGCGGTCTTGTCGCTGATGGATAAGCGCTGTGCGATCTGTGCGTTACTCAAGCCCTCCATGATCAGAGCAAGCACCTCGCGTTCGCGCGCGGTGAGCGCGGCGAACGCCTGGTCCTCAACACCGGCCGACGGTTTGAGTTTCATGAACTCCAACACCTCATCGCAAAAACGTTTCCATGCCGGCTCGTTTTCCAGCAGGATGTGGTTCTTCGAATCCAGCTCGACGAATTGCGCGCCCGGAATTCCGCCGGCAAGTATGTGGCCTTCCGAGATGGGTGCGACCACGTCGCCACGCGCGTGCAGCACCAGAGTCGGTGTGCGAACCTGACTGAGCAGCGCCGTCACGTCGAGGTTACCGCGCGATTCGAGCAGTTGCGCTGCGATGTCTGCTGTCAAAGTTTTGCGGCAAAGTTCGTTGAACCATCCGAGTTGTTCGTCGGTGCCGCCGGGAATGAACCGCGAAGTGAAGACCTGCCTGAAAGTCGGGTTATCGCTGCCCCATTCCAGGCGAACGAGATCGATCATCGCGCGATAGAAGCTCTCGCGATCAGGATCGCCACGACGAAATGCTCCGCGTGCATAAGCGCCGTAAAGTATCAAATGCGATACGCGCTCCGGATGCTTCACGGCGTATGCGACACAGATCGGGCCGCCCTGAGAAATCCCGAGCAGCGAGAATGGTCCTTCCGGATTCGTCGCCGCGACTACCTCTTCCAAATCTTCAACCCAACGCTCAATTGAAAGGTCACCAACGTTCAGATCCGTCATCCCGCATCCGCGCTCGTCGTAACGCACAAAGCGGAAGTGATCACTGAAGAAGCGAATCCAGTGACGCCACACCGGGCTTTCCCATTCATACTCGAGGTGGCTCAGCCAGTTCGCCGCCTTGATCATCACGGGCCCCGTGCCCGCGTCGGCCCAGGCGAGCTGGACGCCGTCCGTCGTACGCAGGTATCGAATTCGTTGCGTGGGTTTCTTCGTCATCTGAGCGCTTCTTCCAATGCCGCTCTCGCCAGTAGCCTGGTTGAGTCGAGAAGCGGCACGTCGGTATCTTCCGGGGCCAGGATGAGGGGGATCTCCGTGCATCCCATCACCACCGCGTCGCAGCCACGGTCCGCGAGCTCCGATGTCACTCGCCGGAAATAGTCTCGCGTGGGGTTCTTGAAGGTGCCTTTCACCAATTCGTCAAAGATAAACGCATTGATCGTTTCCCTGTCTTTAGCGTTTGGGATCACTGCTTCGATACCACGCGAAGATAAAACCTCTCGATAGACGTTGCCGTCCATCAGAAACTTCGTCCCGAGAATGCCGAGGCTCGACCACCCGTGTGCCGCGGCAGCATCGGCTACGACCTCAACGATGTGAAGCCAGGGCAGAGGCGAACGCGGTCGCATTAAGTCGAAGGCTTCATGCACAGTGTTCGCCGGACAGATGGCAAAGTCAGCACCGGCGCGCGCGACCTTTTCAGCAGAGTCGAGCAACAGTCCCGCGACACCTTCCCAATCGTGCTTCGACAGAAAGCGCACGTAATCGGCAAGTGGAAAAGAATGAATCGTGATCTCCGGGTGTTGATACTCGCCCATGAGCGACGCGCCCTCGATGGAGATGGTGCGGTAGCAGAGCGCGGTGCCCTCGTAGTTCACAGACACAATGCCAATGTGTTTAGCCATAAGGGAGATGGTCGGGCGGGGGGCCAGATTCTATCAGCGACCTCAGCAATGCATCAATCTTCTCTGTGCAACCTCTGTGTTCTCTGTGCCTCTGTGGTTGTTGGTATCGCACATTTCTATAACCACAGAGGCACAGAGGACACAGAGGCTGCACAGAGGAATCAGGACTAATGTCCTAGTCTCGTAGCCCGAAGATCATGTAAGTCGGGACGAAACTCCCATAGTCATTTCCCGGGTCTGACTTCATTATCCGCGCGTTACGAGCAAGACACGGAGGCACGCTATGTTCAAACGAATTGCATTCTTCATCTATGGCAGTCTTAGTTACCTAATCTTCCTGGCAACGTTTCTGTACGCCATCGGTTTCATCGGCAACTTTGGCGTGCCGAGGACTCTCGACGGCGCGCGCAGCGGATCACTCGGCGTCGCATTTCTTATCGACGCCGGTCTGTTGACGCTATTCGCAGTGCAGCACAGCGTCATGGCGCGCAAGTGGTTCAAGGATTGGTGGACGCGCGCTGTGCCGAAGCCACTCGAACGATCGACTTACGTCTTGTTTTCGAGTGTCGCTTTGATCCTGATGTTTTGGCAGTGGCGGCCGCTGGGCGGTGTCGTGTGGTCGATTGAAGATCCGTTCGCAACGGTGGTCGTGCGTGGGTTGTTTGCTTTCGGCTGGGCGCTGGTGCTGGTCTCCACTTTCCTGATCAATCACTTCGATCTGTTCGGAATGCGGCAAGTGTGGCTGTACCTTCGCAACCGGCCATACACGACCTTGCACTTCGGAACACCAGGACCATACCGGCTCGTTCGGCATCCACTCTATGTCGGTTGGCTATTCGCTTTCTGGGCCACACCGACGATGACATTCGCGCACCTGCTCTTCTCGGTGGCGACAACCGCTTACATCCTTATCGCGATTCAACTCGAAGAGCGCGACCTCGTGCGCGAACACGGCGAGTCTTACGAGGCTTACCGCCGTTCCGTACCGATGTTGATTCCATTCACAAACAAATCTGGAGGAAATCATGAAACGTCTTCTACCGTTTTTAATATTCATCGGAATCTGCTGTCTGACCGCCGGCAGCGCGCCAATGACGAGTAGCAGCACCTCTGCCGCAGCAAGCGTTGACAATCTTTCTTCTGCGACCAACCGCGAGCTCGCGCGCGCGCGCAATGCGACCGCGCGGTATCACGACTTCGAGCGCGCCCATAACGAAGGTTATGAGTTCTTGCATTGCGTGGAGGGCGAAGGGCGTGAGTATCTTAATGCTTCGTTGCTTGACTGCAACTTCGATATCGAGCATCCGGAAGCGCTTCACTACATCCAGGACGGAGATGGTCTGCGACTGGTGGGTGTGGAGTACGCGATTCCGGTAGCTTGCACCGCGACTCCGCCGGAAGGGTTCACGGGCGACGATGATGAGTGGGAGTTCATGGCGGAAGGTTTGCCGATCTGGGCGATGAGAGCCTCGATCTGGACGCCCAATCCTAACGGTATGTTCGCGGAAGACAATCCAAACATACCTCCTTGTGAATAATTCATCACTGTTGAATCGGGCGCCTCCTTGGAGTGCGGCGGCCTGACGCCGCTTTGTTATCGAAGAGGCGTGATCGATACCAAAGCGGCGTCAGGCCGCCGCACTCCAAGGAGGCGCCCATGCTTAAAGGGATCGTATTTCTCACGCTAGTGTGTGTCGGTATGTCGGTGAGCGGTGGCGGTGATGCGCTGAACAATCAATTGTCTGCGGTCCTCAGGCAACACGAGTTTACCGGCACAGTCGGACTGACTCTCGAACAACGCCTCGGACGCAAGATCGACAACCAACTCGCGGACCTCGGCCGTCTCGCCTTTCACGACACCCTACTCGGCTTGAACGACGACAACTCGTGCTCCGGTTGTCACTCCGCACCGCTCGGCTTCGGCGACTCGCAATCAATCGCCATCGGCGTCGAGAACAACAATATCGTTGGTCCAGCGCGCACAGGGCCGCGCAATCAACGACGCGCGCCGATGGTTCTTAACAACGTTCTCTACCCGGCGCTGATGTGGAACTCGCGTTTCAATTCAGTCTCCGGCGATCCGTTCGACAACAGCGCCGGATTTCAGTTCCCACCACCGGAAGGCTTCTCACTCTCCGCGCTTCCACACTTACTCACGGCCCAGGCTTTCATCCCGACAACCGAAAAGCCCGAAATGACCGGCTTTCACCCTTCAGTCCCTGGAACCAACGACGGCATTCGGGCGGCAGTTGTCGAGCGGCTAAATGCGAATGCTGAATATCGAAAGTTGTTTGGGAAAAACTTTTCGGAAGTGAAGTCAGGCGCGCCGGTCACTTACGAAATGCTCGCCCGCGCGATCGCGGAGTTCGAATTCACACTCGTCTTCGCAGACGCGCCGATCGACAAGTTCGCGCGCGGACAAAAAAACGCTATGACCGAAGACGAGAAACGCGGCGCGCTGATCTTCTTCGGTTCAGGCAACTGCGTGAGCTGTCACGCGGTCTCAGGACAGTCGAACGAAATGTTCAGCGACTTCCGGCAGCATGTCGCCGGTATTCCTCAGATCGCACCAGCCGTTGGAAACGTCACGTTTGATGGACCAGGAGCGAACGAAGATTTTGGTTTGGAGCAGGTCACCGGAAGTCCAAACGATCGCTACGCCTTCAGAACGTCGCCGCTGCGTAACCTAGCTCTACAACCTACGTTCTTCCATAACGGTTCCTTCACCCGCCTTGAAGACGCGGTGCATTATCACCTGGACGCGCTCGGCTCAGCGCCGCATTACAACCCGAGCGCAGCAGGTCTCGCTGCTGACCTGCAAGGTCCACAAGGACCAATCGCGCCGGTTCTCGCGCGCATAGATCCAGCGCTTGCGACGCCGGTCGTATTGTCGACTGACGAGTTCAATCAACTAATCGCCTTCCTGCGCACCGGATTACTCGACCCGAAAGCGAATGTACACGATCTGCGAAAGCTCATTCCGGCTCGCGTGCCCAGCGGCCGGCCCGTTCACACTTTCCAGTAGAAGTTGACCCCTCCTTGGAGTGCGGTAGCTTGCTACCGCTTTGGTCATTAGACCTCGAATCCAGTACCAAAGCGGTAGCAAGCTACCGCACTCCAAGGAGGGGTCAAATTTAGCTCACTTCGCGTTTACCGGGATGGCCCACGAGAAGTCTGTGCGCGTGTATCCGGTGAACATCGGATCGATCGGAACGCTTCCCTCGCCAAACGAGATCGGCTTCGTGTAACTCGGTGGATAGTTCAGCGTCTTAAGCGTAGTGCCACTGCCCGCCGCAGTCGCCGTCCCGTGGCAACTCATGCAGTTGCTCGTTATTCCCGCCGGAATTCCCGAACTGGTCTCAAGGTAAGGATTGAAGCAAACGACCATCTTCGTCGAAGCCTTTCCCTGAGTCTGGATATAGGCCGAACACGATGCATAGTTGCGCCAAGCGCCTTGAACATTGGCAGTCATGCCTTGCTTGCTGCCCGGGAAATTGTTCGGCGTATCCTGGCCGGGCTGCCACCAGAACGTCTGCCACGTCCAGTTGACGATCTCCTTGGTGTTAACGTGCATGGCGCCAAGCACGCCGTAGTCGCCCGCTGCCGCCGTACCACCATTGCCCTGAACACCGTTCCACGCAGCGGCATCGGCAGCATCCATTTTGAAACTGTAGATCGTTGCGAGCGGCGCATACAGATACGTCGTGCATGCGTAAGGCATCGAGACCTTCTGCGCGATCTGCTGCGGCGTTGCAGGTACTGGCGCAACATTGGGCCCGCCAGTGTTCGCCGGATCTAACAGCACGCACGTGTTCCAGGTATTCGGCGTCGGGTTTGTTTGATTACTGCTATTTGCCGGACCGAGCCACAGCGGCATCGGTGTAAGTCCCGTCTGCTTTACGAGGAATATGACGGGTTTGGTTTCGATGCCTGCAAAACCGGGCGCACTGCTGGTCTGCGGCTGGTAAGGTGATTCTTCGACTTTTCGATCAACGGTAGGAGTGTTGGGTGGCCACGCTGCATTCAACGCGATCAGGCTCGACACCTGCGTGTAGTTGTAAGTTCCCGGAGAGCCTGGTCCCTTGTGTGAAGCCTGAAGATACTGCGCCATCGACGGGTTGAACTTATTGAATGACACGACCGTCGTGTCGGGCTGGGCCGCCACGCCTCTCAGTTTCGCCTCATGAGTTATTTGTGAAGGCGATCGAAAAGGACGTCCCGGACGCGTGGCTCTGCCAGTGCAAGTGCCTCCAAAGACTTCTTCGGTGCCGCACCACGTTTCCCAATAAGGCAGTTTTCCACCGTTAAAGCTCTGGCCGGAGTCGGCCGTCATCCCGGCCCACATGTCCCACGTGTGTTGAGTGATCTTCGTGGTCTCCCACGCATCGGCCCACGCCTGAATCTGGTTACGGTCGCCGGGATATCCATAACCCGGTGGAATGTCCGCGGGCGTGATTGTTCCGGCGGTTGCTGTTGCGGGACTTGCCGCAGCGGTCGGTTGGTTTGTTGGAGCCTGAGACTTTTGACAGGAAAGGACGAACAAAGCGAAGGCAAACACGAACGCATACGCGCACCACGATCGTTTGATAGTTTTCATTTTGCTCCTTCTGAGTAAGGTTGGAGGGGGAAATAAACTTTATAACGGCTGACTCGTGACGAACGCGCAGCAGTATAGCCGAATGACTGCGTTGGTCAAGATAGTTTTGGGCGCCTTGCTGGAGTGCGCTCAAATAGATCTGAAATGGATTGATCGAAAAGTGCATAACCAAATGGATGTACTTATGAATTGGTGAATTTCGCCGGCGAGGAATATTCGATGAGCTCGAATAACTAACGTTCGAGTCTATCCTGTCTAAGCTTACAAGGGAGACGAATATGCGAAAACGTATGCTTCCACTATTTCTGGTTCTACTCTCATCTCTGCTGACGGCTGCTTGTGGTGAGCGTGTGCCAACTGAAGTTAAAACAGCAATGGAAAAGCAAGCAGCAGAGCTTCAGCAGATCAGGGCCAAATACAATTCAAGTGTCGATGCCCTTTTCGCGCAGATACGGCTCCTGCAAGTTGCGATATTGGACGAAAAGGAACAACGGATCCGACAGAAGTACACGATTGGGCCAAAAGTCGTTAATGGGGTTGTCAGCTATTACGATGCTAATGGTGACCCGTTTCCACCCACCGGAGATCCGAGTCTGGATGTGCTACCGAATGACAAAGACAAAACTATCTCACTGTTCTTCGACAAACTGCGCGCGGATTCGGAAAAGCAGCTACAGGAAACGAAAGAGGAGTTCATGAAATTGGACGACCACATCGAGATTGCTCAGGAAATCAACGTAGCCGTTTCTGATTACGTCACATCACTTGTGAACGCACGTAAAGCGCAACGAGAGCTCGGCCAGAATCTGTTAGCAAAGTTGGGAACGTTCCCTGCCAGTAGCACTCTGCCGACAAAAATCCTAAATCTGTTAGTACCAGATACAAAACCAGTCGAGAACCTGGCAAAGAACAAGCAATAAACTAAGGAGAGGAGAATGCTTCAATGAGTCAAAATGAACAGCTTCTAAAAATAAAGGCGCGAAACAAATTGAGGGACATTGAGCTCCAAGCCGACCTGGAGGGTGCCAAAACTGACTTCGCCTCAAAGATGATACTTAAAGCACCGGAATTGAAAGAGATTACGACGGAGGAGGAATTGGAAGGCCTGATAAGCGCTATAAAGGCGGGAACAGCGAGCAATAATCAGCTGACGAAATTCGTGAACATAGCGGACAAAATCCTTTCCAAGATCTAACCGTTTATGCTGGAGCACTTCGCGGCAGAGCTATCAATTCGTAAACCAGTTCAGTAAACGATTGCAAAGGATGGTGGAAACTTGCCTACGTTTATCCTGACTCCAAAATCGATTCAAGAATTAAAAGGTGTGCATCAGGATCTGGTAGCTGTGGTGCGTCGCACCATTGAACTCTCTGCTCAGAATTTTGCTGTGCACGATGGTTTGCGGACGCTCGAAGAGCAAAAGGATTTGCTTGCTTCAGGCGCCAGCCAAACTCTCGACTCCAGACACTTGACCGGACATGCGGTGGACCTCGTGCCGTTAATAAACAGCAAACTGAAATGGGCCTGGCCGCCGATCTACAAGATCGCGGACGCAGCGCGGGCCGCCGGTAAGGAACTTAACATTCCATTAAGGTGGGGCGGAGCATGGAATGTCACCCTAACAGCCACTGACGATCCACCTGAAGACTTGCTTGCAGCCTACGTCGCGAAAGCGAAAAAGGCGGGTAAGAAACCTTTCCTGGATGGAGTACATTTCGAGCTACCAAAACAGCAGTACCCGTAAATAAAGGAGTGATGATGACAGGGCTACTTCACCCCGAAGTTGAGCGACCGTAGGGCAAAAAAAGGGCGCTGTCAGAGACAGCGCCCGAAAGGTGCACATAGAAGTACTCGAAAAGTTATTCAGCGCGTAACGCTATCAGCGGATCGACCTTCGCCGCACGACGCGCGGGAATGAAGCATGCCAGCAGCGCGACCAAAGCCAAAACTAACGTGATCGCAACGAACGTGAGAGGATCGTTTTCACCAATACCAAACAGCAGACTCCGCATCAAACGCATCAACGCAAATGCTGCTGCCAAACCGATCACGAGACCGATCGTGATCACGACCATTCCCTGCCCGAGGATCATCTTCAACACATCACTCACCTGCGCGCCCAGCGCGATGCGAATGCCGAGCTCCTGAGTGCGCTGCGTAACGGAGTAGGCAGTCACGCCATAAATTCCCGCCGCCGACAACAGCAACGCAATGGCGCTGAAAAGTCCGAGCAAGAACAAATTGAAACGCGGCTGCGTTACCGACTCGCTAACGACGTGCTCCATCGTCTGGATATCCGAGATGGGTACGGTCCTGTCTGTTTCCACAACAGCCTGACGAAGCGACGGTATGAGACTCGATGGTTCAACCGTCGAGCGAATCACTATCGCATTGTGTGGAAACGGGCTCTGCTTCATGCTGAAGTAGACTTCGGGTTGTGCTTCTTCCTTTAGCTCAACACTACGAACGTTGGCCGTCACACCGACAATCTCCGACCAGATCGGTTGCTTGTCTTTATCGGTGGCTCCAAACGTCAGGCGCTTGCCAATCGGGTCCTCGCCGGGAAAGTTTTTCTCGACCAAAGCCTGATTCACCAGCAGTTTCAAAGGCACCTTATCGTTGTCCTGATCGGTAAAGTTGCGGCCCTGGACTATCGGAATGTTCATTGCCCGAAAGTAGTCCTGCCCAACGGCGCGCAGACTCGCAGGCGCCCATTTGTCCGGCGTAAGAATCGGACGACCGTCAACTCTGAATCGCGTGTTTGGACCTTTCCGGAGTGGCAAGTTGCTGATCAAGCCGACCTGTTGCACGCCGGGCAAAGAGCGCACGCGTTCGGCGAGCTGATCATAAAACGCGATGAAATCGGCGTTAGTCTTGAACTTCGGATCAGACGGCGACAGTCGCGCAGTCAACACCTGTTGTGACGTGAAGCCTGTGTTCACTGACTGCAACCGGATAAAACTTCGGAACAACAAGCCCGCGCCCGCCAACAGCACAACCGACAACGCAACTTCCGCGACGATCAATGCATGTCGCAGACGAGTACGCCGCGCACTGCCGACATTACCGCGACTTCCTTCCTTCATCGCTTCCTGAACATCGGCCTTCGAGATATGGAGCGCGGGCGCAAAGCCGAAGAGAAACGCCGTCAACATCGACACGAGAAGCGTGAAACCAAGCACACGCCAGTCGATTCCGATCTCTCGCAAACGTGGAAAGTCCTGCGGTAGCAATCCCTTGATCGCGGCAACGCCAAAAAACGCGAGCAGCAGACCAAGCAGGCCACCAACTAACGCGAGCACCGCGCTCTCGGTTAAAAGTTGTCGCAAGACGCGCATCCGTGAAGCACCGAGCGCCGCGCGAATCGCCATCTCCTTGCTGCGCGCCGCAGCGCTCGCCAGCAGAAGATTCGCGACGTTTGCGCACGCGATCAGCAACACAAATACGACCGCGCCAAATAGCAACCACAGCATCGTGTTCGAATCGCCGACGAGGTGATCCTGAAGACCAACCACGCGATTAAAACGGCGACTATTCGTATCCGGGTACTGCTGTCGCAGGCGCGCAGTGATCGTTTCCATTTCGGTTCCGGCCTGTTGGACCGTCACGCCTGGCTTCAACAGCGCAATCGCAGTCAGGTAGCCCATGCCGCGATTCTGCGTCGGATCAATATTCGCGTTGAACTCAGGCACGAGTCTGAGTGGCGGAAACCACGCTTCAGTCTGGTCGGGATACTGAAAACCTGCCGGCGCAACGCCAACGGCGATATAGTTCTTGCCGTCAAACGTGATCGGCTTGCCGACGATTCCCGGATCGGCACCAAATCGGCGACGCCACAAACGATCGCTAAGCACGACGATCGGTTCGTGTCCCGCCTGCTCGTCGCCCGCAATGAACAGACGACCTGCTTGCGCATCGAGACCGAAGACGTCAAAGAAATTGGCTGACGTTTGGGCCACATCGATCCGTTCGGTCTGATCGGGCAGATTCAGATTGGAATTCGAAATCTTGATGGCGGCGAGCTGTTCGAAGACAGTCTGCTGCGCGCGCCAGTCAAGAAAGTTGGCGGCGGTCGACTGAGTGCGCTCGCCCTTCGGATTCAGCTCCTGAATCGCGACGATGCGATTGGCAGTGCGGTAAGGCAGACGGCGCAGCATGACGCTATTCACGACTGTGAATATCGCCGTACTGGCCCCGATGCCAACCGCGAGCGTTAGAATCACAATCGCAGTAAAGCCTGGATGCTTTAGTAAACCGCGAATTCCGTAACGGAGGTCTTTGAGTAAGCTTTCCATAGTTTTGGTCGTGTGAGCTAAGTGGTTGAAAGCAGCGATACTATAGTTCTGGAAACGTCGAGCATCAAGCCGCTGTAAACAAATACGCCGAAGGCGTTCGCTAATTTCAGCCCCGGAATTAACGCCGAAGGCGTTCGCTAATTGCAGCCCAGCGGTTGGAGCGCAGCGACAACCCTGGGTTAAGTAATTAAAAAACCGTGACAACCCTGAAAGGGTTCGATCCGGTACAAACCCTTTCAGGGTTTGAAACCTTTCTTTGTGCATCATCCCAGGGTTGTCGCTGCGCTCCAACCCTGGGCTGCAATTAGCGAACGCCTTCGGCGTTAATTCGGGGGCTGCAATTAGCCCAACGCCTTCGGCGTTTTATTAAAACGCTTTCGTCATCTTCGGGGGCTCTTTGGGAAGGACCAGGTTGAGGTATCGTTCACCTTCCTGGAAGATCAGACCCTTCGCTTGTAGCGCGGCGATTTCACGAGCCGGATCGAAGCCGCTAATGTGGCTCATCTTCTTCGCGACATCTCCGATTTCTCTCGGCTTGTCGCTCAGATATTCGAGCAGCGCGCGGCCGACTTCGCCGATGTCATACTCAGTCGGTTTCCCCGTTCGTGAATCGTGAACGACAGTCCTGCTTCCGTTCTCTTTGAAGAAGAGCTGCGGTTGAGTCTCGGTATTCTGAGTCCAGATCGATTGCCACTGCGTGATCTTGGCGCGAAGGTCACCAATCCATTTGCTCGACCACTTGATGTAATCCGCACCGAAGTTTCTGTCGCTGAAGTAGTACGCCATGTTCATCAACGACTCGCGGCTAAATGGATAGATGAACTCGTAGTAGTCCACCGGCACCAGATCAAGTCCATACTCCTGCGCCTTCGTAAAGTAAGGACTATAACGATCGAACCTCACCGGAAACACACCGCTCGGAGGCGGCAAGTGCGTGAGCAGCGGAACGTCTGCCAGATACTTCTTGTACACTTCCTCCTGCTCACCCGGAAAACCGATCAAAAGATTCCATGCGGGATGCACGTCGTACGTGACGCAGTTCTTCAGCAGGCGCAGGTTCGAAAAGACCGACGTGCCCTTCCTCATCAACTTCAACGTCGACGTGTTGAGCGCCTCGACACCGGGCTGCACCGACTTCACGTGCGCACGTGAAAGGATGCCGACTTCCTCGTCAGTCAAATCCGCCTTCACTTCATAGAACAGACTGACGTTCGGCGGAGGCTTCAACTTCGCGAACACTTCCTGCATGTACGGCTTCGGCATGATGTTGTCGACCGACTCGTAGCGATCGACATATTCAGCGTAACCGAAGAGTTGCTCGAACTGCGCGAGCGCATTCTCCGGGCTCATCGCGCGGTAACTCATCGTCTGCCCGTTCAAGCCGCAGAAAGTGCAATGCGCCTTCTGACCCCACCAGCAACCGCGCGAAGTCTCAAACAACAGGATCGGTTTGATTCCGACGTGCGCAAAGTTCTTGCGTTGCGTTTCGATAAAGTCGGTGTAATCGAGTTTGATCGGAACGTCGATGTCCAGTTCGTCGCCGATTACCGTGAGCGGCGTCAATGTGCTGAGCGCGCAGTTCCTTCTCGAGAAAACGCCGCGGACGCTGTGGCACTTTTCAAACTGGCCTTCCATGCAGTGCCCGACGAATTCAGGAAAGCTCTTCAGACCTGGTCCGGAAAACACGAAATCCATCGGCCTGAAATTCTTCGCGATCTCCTGGCCCATCGGAGCTTCACAGTTAGCGCCGCCCATCACGGTGATGATCTTCGGATTTCGATTCTTGAGCTTTCGCGCGAGCGCAAAGCTCGGGACGTTTTGCGAGAACATCGACGTGAAGCCAACGATGTCTGCGTCGGCGAGCTTGTACTTGTCGATCAAGCTGTTGAGGAACGCGTCGAGTCCCTGCCGCTTCTGCAACACCACGCGCTTCATGGCGTCGACCTGCGGCGAGCGGATGTGGAAGAAGCGCCGGAAGTAAGCTTCCGTGTTGTCGTGCAAATCAGGGAATGCAACCTGACGGAAGATCCAGTCGCCTACGTCTGAGTTGTGCGCCTCAGGCGAGAGAGTCAACTTTTGACACAGTTCGATTCCGAAGTAGTGAGCGAAGTCGTGATTGAGGTAATGAATCTGCACCGAAACGCGGTCTTTGAATTCAGCGTCGATGACTGATTTCAACTGCGTCAGCGCCAGTGAGGGCATCTGCAAACCGGCGAACGGCATATTGATGAGCGCAATCTTGTACATGATCTTTCTCCGTAATAAAGTTTCTCTGTGCAACCTCTGAGTTCTCTGTGCCTCTGTGGTTAATGAATTGTTCGATACAAACAACCACAGAGGCACAGAGAACTCAGAGGTTGCACAGAGAAGAAGCCCTTCTCACCAGGCGGCGGGAAGGAATGATTCGACAACCATGCCGAGGCCTTTTTGACTGCTGCGATCGTAGGCCAGCTTGGCGAGCGCGAGATCGAGAACTCCCATACCGAACGGACTGAAGATAGTGATGCTTTCCGGATCGACCGTGGCGGGCGCATTGCCCGTGACGATGTCGGCGAGCGTGCACCTGATGAAATCCCTACCGCCGATTATCTGCTCGGCGAGATGCACCGACGTCTGTGCCTGACAAACATGCTCAACATCATCCACTACGTTGTCGTTGGCGAGAATCAGCTCGGGGTGTAGATCCCGCAGAGACACGTGAAGAATCGTCGTCCCCGGCGCGCATGCTGAAAGATCCAGGACATGAGGCACAACGGCAGTCGTCGCAAAAGAAATCAGATGACACCGTCTGAACACGTCCTCGATATCAGCCGCGAACTTCACTGTGACTCGATCGAACTTCCGTTCACAGTTCTCCTTGAAATACTTCATGCGCGACTCAGCAAGATCGAAGATCACGAGCTCTTTGATCTTCGGACACGCGGCCAGCAGAAACTGCACGATCTGAAAATTGATCACGCCACAACCGATGAACCCCGCTGTTGTCGTCTCGCGATCCTGCCTGATCGTTCGCGCCGCAAGCGCCGCGCTCGCTGCTGTTCGTTTCGCACTGATGATCGAAGCTTCGAGAATCGCGTGTGGTCTACCCGTGTCAACCGAGTTGAGAATCATCACCGCCGAAGCTCGATCGAGTCCCTGGTCCAAATTGCCTGGAAACGACGCGATCCACTTAATACCAGCGAGCTTGAAACCGTCGCCGATATACGCAGGAAGCGCGATGATCCGGTTCTTGTTCTCGCCGGGAAAACGCAGGAAGTTGGAGCGCGGTAGCGCAGTTTGTCCTTTCGAATGAGCTATGTAAGCCCGTTGAATTGCATTGATAATTTCTTCCTCACGATTCTCGAGGATGGAAGAAATTTCGGAACCTCGCAGGATTAATATGTCGCTGTCAAACACGGTGCTGCCTCCAAACTGTCAAGCCAAAGATAAGAAACGTCACCAATGTGTTCCGCAACCCATTCATCCGAATAGATCGTGTCAAGGTAACGCTCGCCATGGTCGGGCAGGATCACCACGCAACTCGCTCCCGAAGGAATGTGGTGCATCTCGCGCTCAACCGCTGAAATCAATGCGCCCGATGAGCCGCCCGCAAGAATCGCTTCCCGTCGCACCAGTCGCCGGCAACCAACCACGCAATCAAGATCGGTGACGTGAACACAATGATCGGCAAGTCCGTCCTGATAAAGAGCGGGACGCACTGCCGCGCCGTGCCCGGGAATTAGTCGTTTCATTTTTGCGCCGTGGCAGAAGATGGTGCTGCCGACTGCATCGACGGCGATGATGGTTGTGTGCATGTCGTGATCGCGGATGTATTCGGCGCAACCACGCATCGTGCCGCAGGTGCTCGTCGCGATGAAGACGAAGTCTGCGGGACTGCCGAGGGCGACTACGATCTCATGCATCGTTTGATGGTGCGCTAAAGGGTTCCACTCGTTCGAGTACTGGTTGGGCCAGAAACTGTTTTTGATGGTGGCGCGCAGCTCTTTGACGCGCGTAATGCGCGCCTGTAGAAATTCCATACTGATCGGATCCGGGTCGAGCACCATGTCGACTTCGGCTCCGTAAGTTTTCAACAACCGCAGGTTCTGCGTGGTTACTTTTGGATCCACTACGCAGATGAAGCGCAGACCGAAGTAGGCACACGCCTGGGCCAATCCGATGCCCATGTTGCCGGAGCTCGATTCGACGATCACAGTCCCCGGTCTTATCAAGCCTTCTTCCATGCCGCGCTTGATGATGTTGAAGGCAGGCCGATCTTTCATGCTCCCACCTGGATTCAGGGCCTCCATTTTTGCGTAGAGGTCGAAGTGCAAGTCCGGGAAGATGCGCGTTAGTTTGACGAGCGGCGTCTGGCCGATTGCGGACAGGATGCCTTCGTTGATGTAGGTGTTGCGCGGTGCTGGTTCTTCCCGTTCGAGACAGATGTCTGTAAGTAATTGCATAGTTACCTCGGTATGTGCTGTGTACTGTGTGAAGTTATTAGTGCGGTGGAGGTGGGCGCCTCCTTGGAGTGCGGTAGCTTGCTACCGCTTTGGGTACTGGATTCGAAACTAATACCAAAGCGGTAGCAAGCTACCGCACTCCAAGGAGGTGCTCTAGTCGTTACATCTGCAATTCAGCCAGGGGCTTGTCGGGGTCGGCGATGATGTCCTCCAGCAGGCCCTGGAAATGTTGGGCCATGCGTTCGATTGTCGAGGCGTCGAACAGCGCGGTACTGTACCCGAAAGTTCCAGCCAACCCTTGTGGCGTGTTTTGCAAACTCAGCTTCAGATCAAAATTGGAACGTCCAGTCGCGACCTGGACCATCCTCATCCTCAAGTCACCCGATCCATTCGCCTGCTCTGCGACGCCTGCATCGTTGTGTACGACGAAGCCAGCCTGGATCAGCGGTGAATACGCCGGATCTTGTTCGAACTCCAATGCCTCCAAAACTTTTTCAAACGGAATCTCCTGGTAGGCAAAGCCCTCGAGCACAACCTCGCGCACGTGCCTAACCAGTTCGCGGAAGCTCATAGCGCCGTTAACGTGCGTTCTCAGCGCGAGCGGCGTGCCGAAGTTTCCAATCAACTTCTCAATGCCCGTCTGCGTGCGCGCGGCGACAGCGGTGCCGACCACGATGTCTTCCTGACCCGTGTAGCGATAAAGCAGCGTCTTGTAGACCGCCAACAGAGTCATGAAAGTCGTGCAGCGTTCGCGTCGAGTCAGAGCCTCAACGCCTTCCGATAATTCTTTCGGAAGCGCAAATACAATGTTGTGACCCTGGTAAGTCTTGATCGGCGGTCGTGGCCGATCAGTCGGGAGCTTCAATATCGCAGCGTTCTCCAACTGTTTCTTCCAGTAGCTCAGCCCGTTCTCCATCACCTCGCCATCCAGCCAGCGACGCTGCCAAACCGCGTAGTCCGCATACTGAAGCGGCAACTCAGCAAACGGCGAAGGCTGGCCCTGACTGAAAGCCAGATAAAGGGCTGAAACCTCATGTGAGAAGAGCGCCAGCGACCAGTGATCGCACGCAATATGCGGCACGGTTAAAAGTAAACGATGCTCGTTTTCGGCGAAGCGCAGGAGATGTAAGCGAAGCAGTGGACCAATCGAGAGATCAAATGTCTCACTCTGTTGAGCTGCTACGTTTCTTGCGCGAGTCTTTCGTTCATCTTCAGAAATCTCGCTCAGATCGGTCACAGGAAGATCGACTGGCGCAGCCGGATTAATAATCTGAACCGGTTCCCCATCGACCACCGAGAAAGTGGTGCGCAGTGCTTCGTGTCTTCGCACGACCTCGCTCAAACTCCGCGCGAGCGCGTCGACATCGAGGCGTCCCTGCAAATGGATCTCGAAATTGTAGAACGATGGGCGTCCCTCCCGTTGGGCCATGCGTAGCGTGCGATCCTGCAGGAACGACACCGGCAGCGGCGCGTCACGGTTGACACGTTCGATTGGCAACGTCTGAACACCGCGATTCGCTTTGATGGTTTCCTGAAGCACTTGGGCAAGACCAGCGACCGTCGGTTCCTCAAAGATCTTGCGCAGTGGAAACGGCGTTCCGAAAGCTTCGCGAAGACGTGAAACGACTCGCGTCGCTAACAACGAGTGACCGCCGAGATGAAAGAAATTGTCGTGGATACCGACGCGGTCGAGCCCCAGCACCTCACTCCAAATTCCTGCCATGACTTCTTCCACCGGGTTTCGCGGGCCGACAAATTCCTCGCTGAGCTCCCTGCGACCCGGCTGCGGCTCCGGCAATGCTCGCCGGTTTACTTTGCCATCCGACGTCAAAGGCATCTGGTCCAACAACACGATCGCGGCGGGGATCATGTATTCAGGCAACTTCTCGCGCACGTGCTGTCGCAAGTCGTTCGCAAGCGTGTCCAGTCGAGCGTCTTTGCGCGGCACGACGTAAGCAACCAGACGCTTCTCTTCCGCGCGCACGCCTTGCGCCGACACGGCGATCTCCTGCACGTCTGGATGACTTCGCAACGCCGCTTCCACTTCACCGATTTCAATACGAAAGCCGCGTATCTTGACCTGGTGATCGATGCGACCGAGAAACTCGATCGTACCGTCAGGCAGATACCGCGCGAGATCACCTGTCCGGTAAAGCCTTGAGCCCGGACTCTCGGCGAATGGGTTGGGAACAAACGCAGTGGCAGTCAGATCGGGTCGATTGAAATAGCCGCGCGCCAAACTGACGCCGCCGATGTAGAGCTCGCCGCTGGCGCCGATGGGCACCGGTTGCAGGCGATGGTCCAGAAGGTAAATCTGCGTGTTGTAGATCGGCTTGCCAATCGGCGGCAGCGCCGGCCATGCGTTGCAATCGCCGTCGAGTGTGTGCGTCGTCACGGCGTGGCATTCGGAAGGGCCATAGTGATTGTGCAGCACGCAACCTTCCAACTTACTAAAGAAGCTGACCACCTGGCTGTTGATTTGCAGTTGTTCGCCGGCGACATTCACTTCGCGCAAGCTGTAAGGTATTGGCCCTTCACTCTCGGCAATCTCTACGATCTGCTGTAACACGACAAACGGCAGGAACAGCCGGTTGATTCCGGCTTCGACGAGAAAGTTCAGCAGGCTGCTGATGTTGTGACGTACTTCTTCCGATATCAGCATCAAAGTCCCACCCGTACACCACGTCGTGAACATTTCGAGGTTCGACGTATCGAAATTCAGGGACGCGAATTGCAACGTCCGGTCTCCCGGCTGCGGGTTCTGATCGTCGATCAACCACGTAGCGAGGTTGAAGAGCGCTTCGTGGCGCATCGCGATTCCCTTTGGCCTGCCTGTCGAACCCGATGTGAAGACGACGTAAGCGAGATTGTCAGGCGTCAAAGTGCAGACGGGATTGTCATCACGCTCGTGCGACAGTCGCTCCCACTCTTCGTCGAGAGAAACAAGATTCGGAATGGTGCCGGCGATCTTGTCCTTGAGACGTGCTTGCGTGAGACACAGTGACGTCGGCGCATCGGCCACCATAAAGCTCAAGCGTTCTTTTGGATACGTGGCATCAAGCGGCACATACACGCCACCGGCCTTTAGAATCGCCAGCATCGATATGACCGTGTCGAGCGAACGCTCCATGTAGATGCCGACCAACACGTCCGGCCCGACACCGTTGGCTTGAAGATAGTGTGCTAACTGGTTGGCGCGCCGGTTCAGATCACGATACGTCAATCGCTCGCTACCAAACGTGACCGCCGGGCTATCCGGTGTGCGCTCCACCTGTTCTTCGAATCCAAGATGGATTAAGCGCCGGCGATTAAAGTCATGCGAAGTCTCGTTCCACTCACCGACGATCTGCTGCCGTTCGGCCGGACTCAACAACTCCAACTCGCCGACCGGCTTCGTGGGTTCAGCGAGCGCTGCGGTCAGAATGTTCTCGAACAACCTCAGCGCACGCTTGGCTGTGGAGGCATCGAAGATGTCCTTGTTGTATTCGAGCATGGCCGCGAGGGTGCCAGAGCCTTCGACTAAAAACAGCGTGATGTCGAACTTTGCGGAACCATTGTCGACGCCCATGCTTGATAACGTCAGGCCCGGCAACTCGAAGTCTTCAACCATTCTCACCTGGTGCACAAACATTACCTGGAACAACGGCGAGTAGCTGAGATCTCGTTCGGGTTGCAAAACTTCCACGAGCGCTTCGAAAGGCAGATCTCGATGCGTGTAAGCACCCAGCGCGACTTCTCGAACTCGTTTCGCCAGATCGCTGAAAGAAGGATCACCGGTAATGTCTGTGCGCAGCACCAGCGTGTTGGTGAAGAAGCCGATGATGCCTTCGAGATCGATCCGATCGCGATTCGCGATTGGCGCCCCGACGACGATGTCCGTTCGTCCCGTGAGCCGGTAGAGCAACGCGTTGAAAGCCGCGAGCAACGTCATGAACGTCGTCACACCTTCGCGGCGACCGAACGCACGAACTGCTTCGAGTAATGTGGTTGGGAGAACGAGACGTTCCTGTCCGCCATTCAGCGACTGCACCGGGGGACGCGGGCGATCCGTAGGCAGCTCCAGCACCGCCGGCGCGCCGTTGAGTTGTTGCTTCCAGTAAGACAACTGCGATTCGAGCGTTTCGTCGCGCAGCCAGTTTCGTTGCCACGCTGCGTAATCCGCATACTGCAACGGAAGCTCAGGCAGCGGAGACGATTGCTTTTGGCTGAAGGCGAGGTAGAGCGCTCGGAGCTCGCGGATGAGCACGCCGCGCGACCATACGTCGCTGACGATGTGGTGCATCGAGAACAACAGCACGTGATCGTCGTCAGCGAGTTTCATCAGGACCGGACGCAGCAAAGGAGCGGTGGTCAAGTCGAACGGCTTGCGTCCGTCTTCAGCCACTCGCCGCATCGCTTCAGCTTCACGCTGAGTCTCGTCGAGCTCGCTCAGATCGATGAATTCAAGCGTCAACGTTAAATGCGGAACGATCACCTGCACCGGATTTCCATCAACTGGAATGAAACTGGTGCGCAGGCTTTCGTGTCTTCGGACGATCTCGTTGAACGTCTGTTCGAGTGCAGCCACGTCGAGGTCGCCTTTGAGACGAACCGCTGCCGGAACGCTGTAAAACGGATTGCCCGGTTCCATCTGATCGAGGAACCAGAGCCGCTGTTGCGCAAATGACAACGGCAGCTCCCCCGTGCGGTCCACTCGCTCGATCGGCAGCGACGTGAGGTTGTGCTTACCCTTCATCGCTACATCGATCCGGCCCGCGAGGTCGTTCAAAACCGGTGCTTCAAAGAAGTCGCGCAGCGGTAGATCGACTCCGAAAACTTCGCGCACTCGCGCCATCACCTGCGTTACGAGCAGCGAGTGGCCGCCGAGGCTGAAGAAATCGTCGAACTGGCCCACCTGGTCACGCTTCAACACTTCGCACCAGATGCCGGCGACGACTCCCACGATCGGAGTTCGCGCAGCGGCGTCTTCGTCCGTCTCCTGAATGCCGCGATCCGGCTCGGGCAATGCGCGCAAGTCGATCTTGCCGCTCGTTGTGCGAGGTAATTGTTCGAGGACGACGAATGCCGACGGAACCATGTACTCCGGCAATTTCTCGCGCGCGGACTGCCGCAACGCCTGGATCAAAGAACTCTGATCCGAGCCTTTTCGTGGCACAACGTAGGCGATCAATTCCTTGTCACCGGTCGGCATCGGACGTGGGTAGACCACGACTTCATGCACTTCGGTATGTGCTCGCAACAACGCCTCGATCTCACCGGGCTCGATACGGAATCCGCGCAGTTTGACCTGACTGTCGAGACGTCCGAGAAACTCGAGTCGCCCGTCCGGTAGATAGCGCGCCAGATCGCCGGTGCGATAGAGACGAGCGCCTGGCATAGCTGAGAAAGGATTCGGGATAAAGCTCGTCGCGGTAAGAGCCGGACGATTCAGATAACCACGCGCGAGGCCGACGCCGCCGATGTGCAGCTCGCCACCAACGCCGATCGGCGCGGGTTGCAGATGCCGGTCGAGAATGTAGACCTGCATGTTGGTGAGCGGATGGCCGAGGGTCACCACACGTTCGTCATCGTCGCGCCGGCATGGGTAACATGCGGCGTCGATCGACGTTTCGGTTGGACCATAGAGATTGATCAGATCGCCGTCGAGCAAACTGTAAAAACGATCTCGAAGGTCGGCCGACAAAGCCTCACCGCCGCAAAACATGCGTCTCAAAGAGCGGCACGAATGCGTCACGTTTTCCTGTTCCAGAAAGATTCGCAGCATCGAGGGAACGAGCTGAAGCACCGTTATCTCGTGCTCGGCTATCGCCTGGGCCAGGTACGCAGGATCGCGATGTCCACCCGGTCGCGCCATCACCACGGTGGCTCCAGCCAACAGCGGCGCGAACATCTCCCAGATCGACGCGTCAAACGTGTATGGCGTCTTCTGTAACAGACGATCACCAGCGGCCAGTGGGAAAGTATGATTCGTCCAAAGCAGACGGTTGTTGATTGAGCGGTGCGAGATCAGCACGCCTTTCGGATTGCCCGTGGAGCCTGACGTGTAGATGACGTAGGCCAGGTTGTCAGCCGTGACTTCGGTCGCAATCCGTTCAGCAGTGGCGGGCGCCTCGGCGACGCCGTCGAGGTAGATCACTTGCGCGTTGTGCGCGGGCAGATTCGGCTCGAGATCTTTTTGAATCAGGACGACACTCGCCGCGGTATCTTCGAGTATGAAGGCGATGCGGTCGACTGGATACGAGGGATCGAGTGGAATGTAAGCGCCACCCGCTTTGAGCGTGCCCAACAAACCGACGAGCATCTCGATGCCACGCTCCGCACAAACGGCGACGCGTGTCTCACGGCCCACACCAGAGTCGCGCAGCCGTCGTGCTAGCTCATTCGCACAAGAGTCCAGCGCCGCATAGGTCAGTTCCCTGTCATCGCCGGTGACGGCGACTGCATCCGGAGTAAAATCAACCTGATCTTCGAAGAGCTCATGCAGACATTTCTCCGGGCCAAAGTTTTGATTGGTTTGGTTGAAATCAAAGAGTAATTGCTGACGCTCGCGTTCGCCCAGGATCTCGAGCCGGCTAATCTCGGTTTCCGGATCTTGCGCCACACTTTCCAGCAGCTTCGCAAAACGCTCAGCCAGACGTTCGATGTCCTCACGCTCATAAATCGCAGCGTTGTAGTAGAGCGCGGTCGTCAACTGTTCGCCATGACGGATCGCCGAGAGACTGACGTCGAAACGATCTACACAAACATATTGCTGTCCGTGAGTGACCGACAGTCCACCATAGTCAGGAAACGATGGATGGTTGGCGAAATCGAAACCGATTGGGAAGAATTGAGGCCCGCCATCGTCCTGCGGCCATGCGAAGTAGTCCTGCCATCTTTCAACTTCCTGACTCGCCTGCTCAGCCTGTGCCAACGCCTCGGCAAAGCTGAGACCACCGTGCAGACGCGTGGACAGAGGAAGCTGGCGCGCAAACAACCCGAGCGCGTCTTCGATCTCTTCGTAAGTTCTGCCGCTGGTCGAAACACCGATCGTGAATTCATCCTGCCCTGTTAACCGCGAGAGCAAAACCTGCCAGCACGTCAAAAGAAATACGCGCGTCGAAACAGCCGGAATCCGATCCAACGTGGAAGGATCGATTGCAAACGTAAACATCTCCGGCACAAATTCGGCCGTGTCTCTGCTCTGCTCGAATTGCAACGGATCGGCAAAGCTCTGCTGTCGCCAGTACGCACGGCCACCTTCCGTATCTTCCGACTCCATCAGCTCGTTGAAGAACTCCGACATGTCGGCATACTGCGCCGGCTCCGCAATCGCGTCTTCATTCAACGATGAGAGTAACTGGCGTTCGAGCGTTTCGAGTGAAGCATAGTCTGCACATAGAGCTGAGACGTTGAGCAACAAGGCATGGTTTTGCGGCGCAAGCTTGATCAACGACGCGAGCAGCAGTGGCCCATCTGTGTAGTCAAACGAAACCCTGCGCGCGTCGTCGAATAATGCTGCGAGTTGAGTTTCCTGCTGCGCTGCGTCGAGATGACTGAGATCGACGATAGTAATCGGGGCGGCTTCCGATTCCGCAACGGATTGGACCGGCACGTTCATCCCCGGCAAAGAGGGATAGACCGTGCGGAGGATCTCATTCCTGGCTACAACTTCCTGCCATGCGGCCTCAAGCTTCACCTGGTCCAGCTCGCCCTCAATGTAAAGGACACACACCGACCGGTAAGCCTGAGATCCGCCCGCCTGCTGAAGCAACCAGATGCGCTTCTGCTGCGGAGAAAGCCGAAATCCTTCAACCTGGATCGCTGACATTGTCTTTAACAACCTTTCCTGAATGCTTTCTCTGTGCAATCTCTGTGTTCTCTGTGCCTCTGTGGTGATCTTCCCTGAACAGCCCCTTAACCACAGAGGCACAGAGAACACAGAGGTTGCACAGAGGAATCCAATTTAAACGACGCTCGCGACTGGCGCCGGCTCCTCGATGTGCGCTCTCGCGAAGCTGTAAGGATCCATCGGATCGACTGCGATACTCTCAACCGGCACGGCCCTGCCGACCCCAATCTCTTTCGCCAGCGCGAGCAGCACCTGCATCGCTGCCTTGTCTTCAAGCGCAAACCCGGTTGAGTCAAACACCGTCTTCTTCATCTGGTACGACTTGTATTCCGGCGCATGCTTCACCAGTTGAATCAGCTCCGGTCCAATCGCGTCAGCCGATAGTTGCTGACATTCACCTTCGATCACAGCCTGTGCGCGGTAGTCGGGACACACCAGACTTTCGTTGAGCAGTTGCAACGGTAACTCGATCTTGCGCGGCAGATCCGAACCAACCGCATTGATGTGCACCCACGGCTTGAGGTTCTTCCCATCGATCACTGGACCAGCATCGAGCCCCACCGAAGTAGCGGTGCAGATGATGTCTGACTCTTCTTCCAACTCCTGGCGCGGCACGATTTGAATATCCAGATCGAGGAAACGAACGCGCTCAGGAAACGATGCCAGCACGCTATTGTCTGTGTCGTATGCCAGCACGCGCTTGATGTCGAAGAGACGTGAGTGTGCGTGCAACTGCGTCACTGCCTGCGCGCCACAACCAACCAGGCCGATCACTTTACTATTCGGATTCGCAAGCACTTCGCTCGCAATTGCCGAGGCTGCGCCAGTGCGCAGCGCGGTCGCGAACGTGCCGTCTGTCAGCGCCATCAAGTGACCGTTGCGAACGTTGTAAAGACTCAGCGTAGAAACAATCGTGGGCATCTGGTACAGCACGGGATTGGCAGGGTTGTAGGCGACCAGTTTAATTACGGCAAACTCGTCCACTTGCATCACGGGCATCCACTCAAGCACGCCGGGAAATGGTGTGAGGTAGGAAAATCCGTCACGCTTGCGAACCTGCGTGAGGTCATCGTCGAAGTTGCGAAATGTTTTCCGCAACTCGTCAATGATGTCGTCCATCAACTGATGCAAGCCGACGCAACTTACGATTTCCGCAACATCGTCTTTGGTAAGAATGATCGTATCCATCGAATGCTCTCCTCTTTCTGTAAGTGAGTTAACCGTGTACTAGTTCCGCCATTTCATTTAGGCCTGCTGCATTGGCCCAGGCCTCTTCCGCAAGTGGTACTACCGGCGTCAAGTCGCGATTACAGAGGAACTCCGGTCTCAGATCCTTCTGATCGACAGGAATGTTCTCGACGCTGTTGTAAGTGATGATCGCGACGACGCGATCGAACGGCGACATGTTGTTGGGGGAGCAATGAAAGATGTTTGGGTGTGTGAAGAGCACTGAACCGGCCGGACCCTTCGGCGCCACGATGCCGTAACGTGCAACGCCTTCAGCGACGGTTTCGCGATCGAGTGCAAACTTGAGCCGCGTCGAAAGCCATCCCGGGTTGTTCGGATTGAAGATCCTGGTCTGGTCTCGCGGCGTAACCTCGATCACACCTTCCTTGTGCGATCCGGGTATGAAGAACAGCGGGCCGTTAAATTCGTTGACTTCGTCGAGGAAGATGATGCAGTTGGCGGCTCGCGCGTCCGGCATTCCATCCTCTTTCTGCCAGTAGATGTAATCCTGGTGCCATTCCCAGAGATCGCCGCCGAAGGCTGCCTTGGCGTTGATCTTGAACTGGTAAACGTAAACGTCGCTGCCAAGAATCTTCATCGCCGGTTCCACGATGCGCACATGCCGCGAAAGGCCCTGAAGCGTCTCGCTGTTGGATTGCGCGCCATACACGGAACGCACGTGCCGGCCGCCATCTTCCATGACCTTTCGCGGCGTCGGATCGGCGAAGACCTGCGGCAGCTCAGCCTTCATGACGTCGACCTCAGCTTCGGAGAAATAACCTGGCAGGAAGAGCAGACCATCTTCATCAAACGCCGCGAGCTGCGCCTTAGTAATAGACATCGTGAACGTCCTCTCTGTTGTTTTGATTTGTCAGGGAGCGGGAGGCGGGGTATCGGGCGCCTCTTTGGAGTGCGGCGGCTTGACGCCGCTTTGGTATTGATCAGGCTTTATCGATAACAAAGCGGCGTCAAGCCGCCGCACTCCAAGGAGGCGCCCCATCCTCGGTCTGTTAGAAGTCGCCGGCGCACCAGGCCAGGGCGGACATTGCGCCGAACAATTTGTACTCAGCTTGCCGGAACGCCTTACTTTGTGGACCATCAAGGACTTCGTCGGTGACGTCATCACCGCGCATTGCCGGTAAGTCATGGAGAAAGATCGTCGACGGTTTTGAAACCCTCGCCATGATGTCTGCGGTGACGCTGTAAGGCCTGAATTTTGATTTCCAGTCCGGGTCTGCTTTTGGCACTCCCATCGTCTGCCATCTCGTCGTGTACACAGCATCGACGTTTCCAGGCAGCTCATCTATCTGGTGGTGCTGCACGATCTCGGATCCCGAATCACGCGCGATAAGCTGCGCTCTCTCCAGTTGACCAGCGGGTAATCCATAACCGGCGGGTGTGACGAGCGTGAGACGCATCCCGCGCATCTTCGCAATCGCGAACGCCAACGATGCTGCGCTGTTATTCCCCTCACCCAGATAGAGCACGTGAACGTCGTCAAGCCTGCCGAGCACCTCGCGCATCGTGGCCAGATCGGCAATCGCCTGCGTCGGATGTTCGTTGTCACTCATCGCATTGACCACAGACATGCGGTCCTGCGACGCGAAGAGCTGCATTTCAGACAACGAGTCGTTGGTGCGAATCACGATCGCATCAAGAAAGCCTGACAAGACTCGCGCAGTGTCCTCGACAGTCTCACCGGTGCTGAGTTGTAGATCGGTTGGTCCAAAGTGGATCGTGTTGGCGCCGAGCCGGTGTGCAGCAACCGTGAAAGAAGTACGTGTGCGCGTCGATGGGCCACGAAAATAGATACCCACCGTGCGACCTCTGAGGGACGATTGACGAACCTCGTCGGTCCTTGCGAAGGCCACCGCACGTTCGATGACCTTCAGCAGGTCATCCGAGTCGAAGTCCAGGATTGAAAGCATATGTCGCTTACTTACTTGGTTTTTCATTTTGTTACTACCGAATGCTAGTTGTGAGTTACCTGGGGGCGCGTGATGGGTTGGGCCATCGCTACGAGAATCTTTCGTTCGCCCGCGTACGGCGCGCGGCCGTGTGCGGCGAGCATGTTGTCGAGCAGGAGAATGTCACCTTTGCGCCAGGGGAAAGCGACCAGTTCGTTTTCATATGCAGCGCGTAATTGCTCCAAGACTTCAGGCTCTATCGGTGAGCCGTCGCCGTAGTAACTGTTGTTCGGAAGATCTTCTTCGGCGAACTCCGCAAGCAGTGTTTCGCGGATGCGCGGCTCGAGTGTCGAGACGTTGAAGAAGGTCGCATGATTGAACCAAATCGGCTCGCCGGTGCGTGGATGAAGCGTGATCGCTTCGCGCACCTGGCGCGTGCGCAAGCGATTGCCGGGTTTCCACTCAACCTCGATTCCCGAAGCCTCGCAGTAACGCTCAACCGCTGGCTTGTCATCGGTCTGAAATACCGTTTGCCATGCCAGGCCGAACCCATCGCCAAAGTTCCGAACATACATCCACTTCTTTTCGACAAAGCGTTGGACCACATGTGGATCGATTCGCTTCACGACTTTTCTGGTATCTGCGATCGGCGTCTCACCACCCTCGGTGCTCGGCGTCTCACAGAAAAAGGCGATGCGCAAAGGAAACGTCAGCGAGTAAGAGTGTTCGTTGTGAAGAAAGATCGTCTGGTCCGCAGGGTAATCAGTCGAGCTGTAAACGTTGCCATGCACTCTCGAGCGTGGCGACGAGCGTTCGCGATATTCGAGGAGCTCACCGGAGAGAGTGCGAACGAACTCCTGGAACGTTTCCGCGGCAGCAACGGGAAAACCGCGGAAGAGTATGCCGCCGTGCTGAAGCAAACTCTGCTCGATCTGCTCGCGATTCTCCGCCGCCCACGCGATCAGGTTTACATTCTCGATCGATGGCTCAATCACGAGCGGCAGAGTCGCTCCCGGACGCAAATAACTCTCACGCGTCAACGCTTCCGTCGACACACTAATCGTCCTGCGCCTAATCGCCGGTAATCTTCTACTCGCTTGCATTTGATTAATCCGTCAGAAATCCGCGTTTATCCGTGTCCTGCGCCTTGCGTTTTGAAACAGTTGACGCGTTGCTTTCTTCACGCGCTCGCGATCAGCCGCCGCGAGCGTCTCGCACATCGCACTCAATCGAACATCTGGATTCGCAACGACGTGAGCAAGCAGCGTCTCGTACTGCTCACGCATGCGTTCAATCGTCGCGCTATCGAAGAGGTCCGTGCTGTAACGCAACATGCCGTTGATGCCCTGCGGCGTGTCCGTGAGATAAATACTGAGATCCCACACCGCGTTACCCTTTTCGATTTCCATTCCACTGATCGTCAGTTCCGGCAACATCACGACCGGCGGAGGCGTGTTGCTGAAACCAAACAGGATTTGGAACAGCGGATTGCGATTCAGGTTGCGCTCAGGACTGACAGCTCGCACCACCTCTTCAAACGGCGCGTCCTGATGAACAAGCGCCTCGAGCGAGACTTCGCGCACGCGCGAAGTGATTTCCGTGAACGTGGGATCGCCTGCGAGGCTCGTGCGCAACACGAGTTGATTTGCGAGGAAGCCGATGAGGCCTTCAGTCTCGACGCGGCTGCGGTTGGCGACGTCTGTGCCGACTACGATGTCTTCGCTGTGGCTGTAGTAGTGCAGCAGCGCCTTGAACGCGCCGAGCATGATCATGTAGAGCGTGACGTCCGTTCGCTTGCTCAGTTCCTTTAGCGATGCGGAGAGATCCGCAGGCATCGTGAATGGGCGATGCGCGCCGCGAAAACTCTGGATTGCAGGACGTGGGCGATCGGTCTTGAGTTGCAACTCGCGCACGTTTGCCAACGCGTCGCGCCAGTGAGCAAGGTGCTTCTCGAGCAGTTCGCCTTCCAGCCAGTCGCGCTGCCACTTCGCATAATCGGCATACTGGATTGGCAGTTCTGTTAATGTCGCCTCGCGACCCTCATAAAACGTGGCCAGCTCCTGGATCAGCACACCCATCGACCAACCGTCACAAACGATGTGATGAATGACGAGCACGAGCACGTGCGATTCATCGCTCAATCGAAACAGGAAAGGCCGCAGCAGCGCGTCGGATGAGAGATCGAAAGGTTGCTGTGTCGCGGCGGTAGCGAGTCGCAAGAGCTCCGCTTCGCGTTCGTCTTCAGGAACGTCGGTCACGCTCTGAATCGTCAAAGCGATCCTTAGCTCAGGTGCGATGACCTGAACGGGCCGGCCGTTAACTGTTCTGAAGTTTGTGCGCAGCGATTCGTGGCGTTGGACCAGTTTGTTGAGCGCCTGCTCGAGTGCCTCGACGTGAAGCGTGCCCTGGAGTCGAACGGCGAGCTGCACGTTATAGGCAGCGTTGCCACCGGGCATCAGTTGGTCGTTGAACCATATACGCTCCTGCGCAAACGAAAGCGGCAACGCTTGTTCGCGAGAGACACGGACCAGCGGCGGCATCGACAAGTTCCTGCCGGCACGCTGTTCGGCTTCAATCTTTTCGGAAAGCTGGCTGACAGTCGGACCTTCGAAAATCGTGCGTAGCGGAAGATCGATGTTGAATGCTTGCCGCAGACGCGTGACGATTGTTGTTGCTAAAAGTGAGTGACCACCGAGAGCAAAGAAGTTGTCGTGAACTCCGACTTGATCGATGTGGAGAGCATCGCTCCAAACCTGTGCGACCATCTCTTCGACTTGCGAACGCGGTGCGACAAACGCGCCTTCGAGATCGGGACGCGACAGTTCCGGCGCCGGCAACGCGTTGCGATCGACCTTGCCATTCGACGTCAGCGGTATCGCGTCGAGCATCACGAAGAACGACGGAATCATGTACTCCGGCAGGCGCTCGCTGAGGTGTGCGCGTAGATCGCCGATACTCGGCGTTTGCTCGCGATCGGAAACGACATAAGCAACGAGACGTTTTTCTTTGTGAACGTCGTCGCGTGCGATGACGATGGTTTCCGACACGCCGGAGTGGTCGGTAAGTGCAACTTCAATCTCGCTCAACTCGATGCGGAAGCCACGAATCTTGACCTGGTGATCGATGCGTCCGAGAAATTCGAGATTGCCGTCTGCGAGGTAACGTGCGCGATCCCCGGTGCGGTAGTAGCGCGCGCCGTCGATCTCGATGAATCGTTCGTTGGTTAGATCGTCACGGTTCAGGTAGCCAGGCGCGATGCCGCCGCCGCCGAGATACAACTCACCTGGCACACCCACCGGCACGAGATTGCGATGCGCGTCGTAGACTCGCATGCGCACGTTCGGCAGCGGACGTCCGATCATGTGTCCCGCGATTTCTTTGTTTGCGCCGGCTGCGTAAGAGGCGCAGATGATCGTCGCTTCGGTTGGGCCGTAGAGAATTTTGATTTCGGCGTTAACAAAGGTTTCGCGGGCTTCGGTGATGAGGTCGGGCGGAACCGCGTCACCGCCGGTGAAGATCATTCGAATGTGAGCGAACCGGTTTTCGTTCGCCGGCTGTTGCTTGATATGACTCACGATCTGTCGCAGCAGACTCGGCACGGCGTGAAAGATCGTCACGTTGTCGAGGTGTGCGAGCAGCGCATCGAGATCAAGCACGTCGTCGCGTGTGACTAGTAGCAGTCGGCCGCCAGTCAACAAAGGATTCAATACTTCAAACAGCGAGATGTCGAACGACATCGCAGCCAGGCACGGCATTGAATCGGACGGTTGAAAGTCGAACGTTTCGACCGATGCCATGAGCGTGTGCACGAGGTTTCCATGCGCAACGCGCACGCCTTTCGGTTTGCCAGCGCTGCCTGACGTGTAGATTATGTAGGCCACGTCGCTGGCGGCGATCACAATGTCCAGATTGCTGTCTGAGAACTGATCAGCCGCGTCTACATAGACGATACAAGCCTGCGTCTCCGGCAGTTCCTCGCATAACGACTGCTGCGTGATGACGAACGGCATCGCCGAATCTTCAATCATCATCGCGAGACGATGCCGCGGGTATTCGGGATTCAAAGGCACGTACGTGCCTCCTGCTTTCAGCGTACCAAGCAACGCTACGATGTTGTCCGCCGAGCGCTCGAGATACACGCCAACCGACGTTTTTCTCTCGACGCCGATTTGTCGCAGGTGATGGGCCAGTTGATTTGCCCGCGCGTTCAACTCGCGATAACTCAGCTCGACACCACTTGCTGTCAGCGCAGTCGCATCGGGTGTTCGCTCGACTTGTTGCTCAAACCAACGCGTAATTGACGAAGGCTGCGCCTCGCGATCACACAATGTGTCGTTCCATTCGACGAGCAGTTGCTGTTGTTCCTCTTGCGTCACCAACGACAGTGACGAGACTGGCTGTTCGGGATTGGCCACGACGCTCTCGAGCAACGTTCGATAGTGCCGGAGCATACGCTCGATCGTGTCGCCGTCGAACAGGTCCGAGTTGTAAATGACTTTGGCATTCAGGTCGCGCCCCGTGTCTTCAACCGACAGATAAATGTCGAACTTTGCGCTTTCGACGCCGAAGTGCAACTGGCGCACTTCAAGATTGACGGCGCCAGGCTGCAAGCTGCCTCGCTGCGGCTCGTGCATCGCAAACGTGATCTGGAAAAACGGCGTGTGGCTCAAGCTCCGCTCCGGCTGAAGCTCACGCACCAACAATTCAAACGGCAGACTCTGATTTGTGTAAGCGCCCAGCGCGACTTCGCGCACCTGCGCCAGGAGATCTCGAAAACTCTGATTGCCTGAAAAACCGACGCGCAGCACAAGCGTGTTGACGAAGAACCCGATCAAGCCTTCGATCTCCGGACGCTCACGTCCCGCAATGGGTGAGCCGACGAGAATGTCGTCCTGTCCCGAGTAACGATGGACCAGCGCGGTGAAGGCGGCGAAGAGAGTCATGAAGAGCGTGGCGTTCTCATAGCGGCTGAGCTGCTTGACGCCTTCGGCGACGCTGGGGCCGAGCAGGAGCGATCGGCTCGCGCCGTTGAATGTCTGGACTGGCGGTCGTTTGTGGTCAGTGGGCAACTCGAGCAACGGCAATTCACCTGCGAGTTGCTTCTTCCAGTAAGCTAGCTGCTCGCCTGCTCGTTCGCTTTTCAACCAACCCGCTTGCCACTCGGCGAAGTCCGCGTATTGAATCGGCAACTCGGGCAACGGCGACGAACCCCCACGCACAAACGAGTGATAGAGCATCGCGATTTCGTTGATGAAAATGCCGGTGGACCATTCGTCGCTAACGATGTGATGCATCGTCAGCAGCAATACGTGTTCGTCGTCCGCGAGATGTAGCAGTTGCAAACGAATCAGTGGCGCACACGTTAGATCGAAAGGAATTCTTGATTGTTCGAGCACGAGTTGTCGCACGCGTTCGTCTCGTTCGGCAACGGCTACGTTGCTCAAGTCGTGCTGTGCGATGTGAATTGGCTGTGCTGGATTGACTACCTGCACGGCCTCGCCGTTGATGGTGGTGAACGTCGTGCGCAACACTTCATGACGCTTCACGATTTCGCAAAAGCTCTGCTCCAGCGCTGCGACGTTCAGTTCGCCGCGCAGGTGGAATGCGCGCGGCAGATTGTACGCCGGGCTCTGCGGCTCCAGGCTTTGAAGAAACCAGAGTCGCTGTTGCGAGAACGAAAGCGGCGAACCGGCGTTGCTCTGTCTTCGCGGAATGCTTTGGCAGACCTCAATCCCTTCCTCTTCAAGAAGGAACGCCAAAAGGTCTTCGTCATGGCCAGTTAGTGCAGGCATTTTCAAAATCTCTCTTAGGACTTTGTTTCTTCTCTGTGCAACCTCTGTGTCCTCTGTGTCTCTGTGGTTGATGAATTGTTCGATATAACAACCACAGAGACACAGAGGACACAGAGGTTGCACAGAGAAGAAACTCAACTACTCGAAGGGGACGCCGCTCTGTGCTGAGACGGCACTCAACTCTTTGACAACTGCGGCGCCGAGGGGAACGCCTTCGCGAATGCGTCGCGCTTCGGCGGCGCGCTCGGGGTCGCCCGGTATCAACACGCCTTCGGTTTGCGGCGCGGGTTTGGTCGCGCGGAATACACGTCGCCATTCGTCGACGCGACTCTTGAACTCATCCGCGTCCATGAAGCAGTCAATGCGGAAAGCGCCGAAGAGGTGTCCGAGACCTTTGCCAACGCTGCGTTCCGGTTGCTTCAAATAGGCCGGGAACGGTGGAATAAACGGGCCCCAGTTTGCGCCGCTGAGCACACCGCAGAACAAATCGATCATCGCTGCGAGGCAGTAGCCTTTGTGGCCACCGCTGATGCGTTCGCCGCCGAGCGGCAACAGCGCGCCGCCGCTGATGAAATCTGATGGTCGCGTTGACGGGTTGCCATCGCTGTCGATCAGCAATCCTTCGGGCAATGTCTTGTCGTTGCGCAGCGCCATTTCGACGACACCGAACGAGACGCCGCTGGTTGACATGTCGATCACAACGGGCGGTTCTTCTTTTCCAGGAAACGCAACCGCAATCGGGTTAGTGCCGAGCATTCGTTCCGCGCCCCAGAGTGGGCTGACGAGTGGAGGCGTGTTTGTCATGGCCCAACCAATGAGGTCGCGCTCGACTGCCTTGAACGAGTAGTAACCGGCGATGCCGAAGTGATTTGAATTACACACGCTGACCCAACCCGAACCGGCCGCTTCTGCTTTCTCCATCGCGAGCTCGTTGGCGCGTGGTCCAACTACGAGGCCGAGGCCGTTATCGGCGTCGACGACGGCAGTGGCCGGATGATCGCGCACCGTTTTGATCTGTGGGCGTGGATTGATCAGCCCGCGCCTGAGCATCTCGAAATACGCAGGCAGCCGCGCGACGCCATGGGAATCGATCCCCCACGTGTCAGCGGTGACGAGCACGTCAGCCGCCGTCGACGCGTCGTCCTTCGGCACGTCGCAACTCACAAACACGCGCGTCATAAACTCGCGCAATCGCTCAACCGGATAGGTGTTCATTGGTGATAAATCCATCCACAGATTACACAGAAGAAATCTGCGTAATCTGTGTAATCTGTGGCTGGTTTTACTTCTCTGAGTAACTCTTGAAGCAGAGGGTGTCCTGGAGCGCGCGTTCGACGACGCGGCTGAGACGAGCGATGGCCTCGTCGAGTTTTTCGGGACTGTTGTTTGAGAAGTTGAGGCGCATGCTGGTCGACGGCGCGGATGTTTGATTGACCGCGAATGCCTGACCTGGAATGAAACCGACGCCCTCCGTCTCGATCGCCGTCTTTGCCAGCGCGAACATATCAACCGGCTCCGGCAATTCAACCCAAACGAAGAACCCACATGAAGGTTCGCGCCAACACGAGTCAGCCGGAAAATATTTCACCAACGCTTCAACCATCGCATCACGACGCTCGCCATACACGCGCCCGAGTTTGTCGATGCGCGCCGGCAAATCAGCCTTGTCGAGATACGCCGAGATTGCGCGTTGATTGAGTGTGCAAGTATTGATGTCGCTCGCTTCCTTGATGATCGCGAGCTTCGGAATCAATTCTTCAGGCGCGACGATCCAGCCAGTTCGCAGCGCCGGCGCGAGAATCTTCGAGAACGTCCCAACGTAGAAAACCCACGAATCGTCGAAACCGCGCAGCGGCGTCTCTGATCTCTCCTCGTCGTAATTAATAAACCCGTACGCGTCGTCTTCAATTATCGGCACACCATACGCGCTCGCCAGATCCGCAAGTCGACGACGCTTTTCACGACTCATGCTCACGCCCATCGGGTTCTGACCGTCAGTAACGACGTACATAAACGCCGGCTGCCTGCGGTCGAGCACCCGTTCGACTGCATCCACATCGATCCCCGTGTCGAGATCTGTCGGCACCGTGATGATCGAAGGCTGGTAAGGCTCAATCGCCTGCTGAAAACCCGTGTAGACGATCTCTTCGCAAAGCACTTCGCCACCCTGGTTGAGCAACAGTCGCGTGAGCAGATTGATTCCCTGCTGCGCACCCGACGTGAGAAAGATCTGCTCCTCGCGACACTCGACACCACGCCGCGCCATCAACATCACGATCTGACTCTTCAGCGCTTGCGACGGAAAGCTGTACTGCAACGCGAACGGCTCGCGGCGCAACACCGTCTCGACTGCCGCCGTCATTTCGTCAGCAGGAAAGAACTCAGCCGCCGGCAGACCAAGCGATAGCGATATGACATCAGAACGATTCGCAACGGCCATCATCTTCTGAAGCGGCGATGCACCCGTGTTCTGCACCCAACTCGCCAACACCGGCTTCTCGATTACAGTGTTTGTATTGAACATCGTATTGCTCCCAACGCCGAGGCGTATTCCGTTTTACAGGTTGCCGCGTTTTGCCTGGTCCAATTCGACGGCGGCGAAGAGGGCTTTGATGTTGCCGCTGCCGAAGCCGCGTGCGCCGCGACGCTGGATCGCTTCCATGAAAACGGTCGGGCGACTCTGAACCGGTCGCGTGAAAATCTGCATGAGATAGCCCCACTGATCCCGGTCGACGAGAATGTGTTCCGCCTGCAACTCTTCGACGTCGTCATCAATTCGGCCGACGCGATCGCCGAGCATTTCATAGTAGGAGCGCGGCACTTTCAGAAATTCATTACCCGCGGCGCGCCATGCCTTCACTGTGCCGACGATGTTGTCTGACAAGAACGCGATGTGCTGCACGCCTGGTCCACCGTAGTACTCGAGATACTCTTCAATCTGCGACCTGCGTCTTCCCGAAGCCGGCTCAACGAGCGGAAACTTCACCGTGCCCGATTCGTTCTGGACCACCTTTGAATTCATCGCACTGTACTCGGTCGCCACGTCCTCGCGGTGTGATTGGTGAAAGTCGAGCGTGTCTTCGTAAAACTCAACCCACTCGTCGAGCTCGCCTTCGGGAATACTGATGGCGAGATGGTCTACCTCCTTCAACTCTGTCGAAAACGGAGGCGGCGGCACATTCTCAACCGCGCGAAAACCCGGCATGAACTTACCCGCGTAATCTTTGCGCTGGATGAACGAGTGAACCGTATCCCCGAACACTCCGATCGAAGCTTTGACGATCTCGCCGTGGGAGTCTTCGATCAGCATCGGTTCCATGATGGGCCGGGCGCCTCGATTAACTGCCTCGTTGAATGCGTCTTCAACGTGGTCCACCTCGAATGCGATATCTTTGACGCCGTCGCCGTGACGTCGAACATGCGCGGAGATCTCGTCGTCCGCATACACCGACGAGGTGAGAACGATGCGAACGTCATTCTCTTCCAGCACGTATGAGACACGGTTGCGCGCACCGGTTTCGAGACCACTGTAGGCAACGAGCTTTAGACCAAAGGCGGTGCGGTAGAAGTGTGCTGCTTGCTTCGCGTTGCCGACATAAAATTCCAAATGGTGATAGCCCTTCAGAGCAATCGCGGATTGATCCGCTATCTGAAGGATTTTCTCTTCGATCATAACCATAGTCTTTGACCCGCCTTTCTAATTGGGTAGTTCAGTGTGGGCGTCTCCTTGGAGTGCGGCGGCCTGGCGCCGCTTTGGTATTTGATCAAGCGTGATCGATAACAAAGCGGCGCCAGGCCGCCGCACTCCAAGGAGGCGCTCAATTCGACATTGAATGAGGGATTAGGCTTTTTTCACGCGGCGTACTTGCATTGTGTGAGATCGAAGGCGGCGAACCTTAACTCGCTCGTGTAGCGATTGCCTTTCGAGTCGGGCAACCACACTTGCTCTACTTGTGGCATCATCTCGACGAGCTTCACATTGCCGTTCTCGCCTTCGCTTTCCAACGTACGCCGGATCATGCGTGTCAAAATGTTGACGTAGACCGGACTCGCGAAATCGGCGTAAAAGGGTTTGGCCTCGACCGGCACTTTCACAAACATGCGCGACGGCAACCCGGTCTCTTCCGCCCAACGACGGGCGGCGAGAAAACGCTCGCTCTCTTCCTTCAAGAAGGCCCACGCGATCGACGAGGGGTGAAAGTTCCAGGCCTCGCGTGCGATGGTCACGCGGTCAATAGTCACGCGCGGTGTGTGTCCTTTATTCGGCAGCACCTTGAAGAGGTCTACCACCAATCCCGATAACAATCCGCCGAACACTTCGATGACATCAAATGAGAGACGTCCATCATGCGTTCGAACGAGTAGCTCACCACCACACTCTTCGACGATGAGATCCGCAATCGCGAGTGCCTGCGTTCGGTCAGCCGCAAACGCTTCTCGCTCGAGCTCGATAAGATAGTCGCGCGACGAAATCAGCCCGAGGTTCGTGCGCGACGTGAGCCCGTCGATGAACGGCATCGTCACGGCCTTCGGTTCCGGCAAATCGCTTTCGAGAAACCCCAGAAGCTCCTCCGGCGCCGGATGTTGAGAGACAAACGAAGACGGCGTCAGAGTATTGGTGCCCACATGAAGCTCGCCCATCACCAACTGAAAATCACCACGCTTGACGGCCTCAACATCTTCCGCAGCGATCATCACATCCGGGCAATGATGACGTGCAAAAGCCCATCCGGGTCCCGCAGCAGCAAACGCTTCCAACACCTTCGGGCGCAACTCTTCGCTCCGGTAGTACACCTGTTTTTTATCGTGCGGCAGCGAAAGGATCTTCGCCCAACGCGATTGAAATTCACCGATGATGCTGCCGATCAGGCGTTGTTTTTCGGTTGTTACGAGAGGCAGCGCATGAAGCCAGAACGACAACCCATCCACTTGCTTTCGCCGCGTGCGCGCGACTCTTTGTGCGTAGAGCTGGTTGAACTCGATGCGGTAACGCCGCGCAATTTCCGACGTCAGCCATCTGCAACTCGCCAACAGCAGCGATAGCGGCGGCGTGAGGTGATTCACCACCTGCTCGCCCAAGACGACATCCACGTCGCGCCGGCAATCTTCGTAAACGAGCGTGCGCGCTGCGTAGACTTTGCCGGCGCCGCGCGTGGGCGCCTGGTTCGTAAGCCGGCTGAACGTCGTTTCAAAACCAAGAAACGCTTCGTCAAGTTTTTCACTATCACCGGCTGCGCGATTGATCTGCTCACGGGCTGACTCGAGTTGATCGAGGAGCGCGAGGGCCATCTGGCGCCGGCTTGGGTGGCCGATCTTCTCGAGCTGCCGTCGCAAGGTACGCTCGGGATGTAGTTCGTAAGGAATCTCAAAGCCCCATGAGATGAGATCACTGTGGACTAACGACTGGAGAATGCCGTAGACGTGCGTTTCGCTTCTGAACTCGGACGAATGAACACACATGAGATGTTGCGCCAATTCCTGCGCGGTCCTGCTGCCGTTACAATGTCGCAGAACTATCATCTGATCGTTTGTGACTTGTCGCGTTCCGAGCGGATGAAAGACTTTCAGCCCTTCGAAACGTATCGACGGTATGCGGCGCGGCGACATCCACGGACGTAACGACACGTCCTTGTTCAATCTCGCTATCAACGCCTGCAAGCACCAGGCTTCGAAATAAACGTTTCGCTTTACGACCAACTCCTGCCCGGCTTCGACGCGAATGCTTTCTTCCGCTTCGTCGATACGCGCCCATCCAACTGGTCCAAAAAAACCGATCGTGTCGTTCTTTAACGTATAACGTTGCAGATACTTGGCGACCAGTTCTTCGCAGCCACGTCGTTCCGCATGCCTGCCACTCTCGGGCATGCGCAACAGGGCGTCGATCGCGCGATGCAGGGCGTCGCGGTTCTGCCAGGTCACCGCTTCACGAAAGCGATTATCGACAGCCACTTGCTTGATCGTGCGTGACAAGTTCGCCACTCCGCTCTTGAATGCTTCTTCGTAAGCCGTTCGAGCCACGTCGACGCGCAGTCGAGCTGACTCGTACGCTGCTAGCGAATCGTCGCTACAGGCGATCGCTGGCGCCGGCGGTAGATCGCCTCGGAGCAGCTTCTTGATCGCCTTTGACAAGCCCGACTTGAGGCTCTTGTCTGCTTCAAGGCCTGACATTGCGTTCAGGAGTTTGCGCAGAGAGTCGACGGCGGTCTGCTGTAGTTGACGGGCTTCCTGTTCTGCCGCGATCAATTGATCGGCGGCGGATGCACTTTCCGGCGCAGTCAACTTCAGCACGTCAGTGGATGGGAAGCCTGCGCCACGAAGGGCAACACACCGCCACAGCGACCATTCGCCATCCGGCAACGGGAGTAGATGTTCGGGCAATTGGTTTTCTTTGAATTCAACGGCGCTCATGCTGGTGTTGAGCAACGCAGCATAGATAGCGTCGAGGGAGTAAAACGCAAGTTGGGTTAGGGGTTAGTTGAAAATTTGTAATCAATACGCCGAGGGCGTTGGCTAATTGCAGTACGAAATACGCCGAAGGCGTTGGCTAATTGGAGCCCAGGGTTGGAGCGCAGCGACAACCCTGGGTTAGAAATCAAAAAACCGCGAACAACCCTGAAGAGTCTGTCGGTTTATCAATCGCACTAATATGGGTTCAGGAACGCAGCATTCTCGAATGCGATTGCTAATGAAAGTCAGAGCTAACTAAAGTGATCCAGTTGCATTAGTTGCTACTTGTTTTCAAGCCATTTGCGATGACTTCTGCGCTCTGAAGGCTTTCAGCAGGTTATGCGTCATACAAACCAACAACCATTCCGCTTCGACCTGCGCCAGCCCGCGCAACAGAAACTGGCGAAAGCCTCGCACATGTTTGATCTGCGCAAAGACCGGTTCGACGATTACTTTTCGTCTGCTGAACACCTCACGTCCGGCTTTGCTACCAAGCTTGTGCCACATCCGTTCCTGCAGCGTGGCGTTTATGGGCAGCGTGGTCTGCTCATCTCCATTGAGGGGCTTACGTTGATTTGGTGGCACGTGCAGATCGACGGCTCGCACGGCCTCATGAGTAATGGCGGCTCTGCTGTAGTAGCCGGCATCGGCCGAGGCCTGTACCGGCATGCGGCCCAGATTTCGTTCCACCTCGCGCAGCACCGGCACCAACTGTTCCTGGTCCACCCCCGCTTGCACTACTTTGGCAGCGACAATGATCTGCGCCTGAGCATCTACTCCGATTTGAATGTTATAGGCCTGTTGGAAAGTTTTGCTCGCATGGTCTTTCATGATGCGCGAGTCAGGATCCGTGAAATTGCGTTTGCTCTTCGGCGTCGGCACTGCCTGGCTCGGGTCAATTACTTTGCGTGCCGTGAATTTCTTGCCCTGCTTTTCTGCCTGCTCCCGTTTGCGCTTAGTTTCGGCGACTTTTTGCTCCGCAGCTGCACGTGCTTCGCGCTCCATATCAGCCTTCAATTCACGGATGCGGGCCAGGCGCGACTCGCGCTCACGCAACTCTGGCGGCAACTCGTCACCGCGTTTGCCCTTACCGTAAAGCGCATCTTCTTCATCGTCTATGCGCTGCGCCTCGGCCAGCAATCGCTCTACTTCGGCACGCAATTTCTCTTCGCTGTCACTCATGCCGGCGTAGCTCATGGTGCGCCACTTCGAAGCATTCGCTTTGATCTTGGTGCCATCGATCGCCACATGGCCCAACTTCACCAAGCCGGCGCGCTGACACAATTCCAGGATCTGCACGAACAGTTTCGCCAGCGCCGACAAATGTCTTTTTCGGAACGCCGCGATGCTGTCATGATCTGGTTGCTGGTTACAGGTCAATACGCGAAACGCCACGTCATCGTGGGTTGCTTGCTCAAGCTTTCGCGACGACATTCTGCCGGTGCAATAACCATAAACCAGCAACTTAACCATCAGCACCGGATGATAGGGCGGGCGACCGCGGCCGTCGCCTTCTTCGTAGGCATTCAGAATGCCACTGAGATTCAGCGACTCAACCACGTCGCTGATGTACAGCGCCAAATGATCGGCCGGCAGCCACTGGCGCAGATCCGGCGGCAACAGCAATTGCTGATTCATATCGTAGGAACGAAAGGTTTTGCTCATGCCGGCAGTTTACTTATTCTTTGATCGCTGTCGATGTTTTTTTTCCGACAGGCTCTGAAAGGGTTCGAGCCGGCACAAACCCTTTCAGGGTTTGAAGGTTTTGTTTTGGGCCTGATCCCAGGGTTGTCGCTGCGCTCCAACCCTGGGCTGAAATTAGCGAACGCCTTCGGCGTTATGGATCCAATTAGCGAACGCCTTCGGCGTTATGGGATCCAACTAGCGAACGCCTTCGGCGTTATGGATCCAATTAGCGACGCCTCCGGCGTTAGTTCGCGGAGGCGGAAAGTCGTTGAAGCCAGAGCGTGGCTTGTTGACGGAAATCCTGGTCGGGATCGGTGTTCTTAACTTTGCTCAGAAACGCGATGGCCTCAGTACGGTTGATCGTGTGACTGGTAGCGAATAGTGCCTGCTGTTTGAGCTCGCGATCGGAAAACGTCGCGTAAAAATTCTCGAGCGTTGACAGGACGTCGGGGTAACGGCTGAAGCCGAGACCAACGATCGCCTGCTTACGAACCTCGATCGGCATCTCTTCATTGCGCGCGAGATTTTCGAGTGTCGCCTTCTGCCCGGGGACCTGGCCCAACCACATCGCGGCAGCGCCACGTTCTTTATCGTTACCTTCGGTGTTGTTGACGATGCTCGAGAGCGTCGTCGCAACCTGCGGATCATCGTGCATGCCGATTGCGAGCACCATTCGTTCGCCGGTGCGTGTGCCGGAGTACGCCGGGAGAAGACTCTTCAACAGTGCGATGCTGTCAGCATTCGTAACCTGGCCCAACATCTGTACTGGAACATTGTCGCGAGAAGTGTATCGATCGAGATCGTGAATCTCCATCTTCTCAATCTCGTTGCCGCGATACAGCAGAAACACGCTAACGTTCTTGCTCTCGGATGCGGGACGAAGCGAAAGCCGTAGGCCGTCCTTGAAAACAGTTCCCTTCGACTCCGGCACTTCTTCGTCAACGCCGATACGATGATGAGCCTGAATGGAATAGACCACCCAGAAGCGGCCGCCTTTTGCGTTTCCCTGCTTCACGGCTTCGTCGAGACGAGCCTGAATACTACCCTGGACCGGGGCGACGAGCGGAGCTGAGTTTGCGCCCGCGGTGCAGGCCAGAGCCGCAATCACAACGATGAGAGCGAGTGCCAAACCGAACGTATGCATGAGTCTATTCCTTTCAATTTTCCTGCAAGAACTTCCGCACTTCCGGATCGTTAAAGCGTTGCAACGACAGCTTTGCCGTGCCCCTTAAACTTTGCGATGGATCGCTGCTGGCAATCGCCATCAGCTTGCGTGTCGCCACTTTTTCGTTGGACTGCGCGAGGGCCATGATGATCACTTTCTTGAGGCCTTCGTCTTTCTCCTGATCGTAAAACTGCGCCATCTCGTTGAGTGTTCGCGAATCGCTTCCCTGCCCGAGGGCGAGAATTGCGTGAGTTCGCAATGCCGCATTGCCGTCCTGTTGCCGAGCGATCTCCCAAAGCTTTGCCTTCGCTCGCGGGTTCTGATTGAGGCCGAGGGCCATCATCGTTTGTTTTCGCGTGGCAATATCCTGGTTCGTGTCATAGATACTTATCAGTTCGTCAACGGCGCTATTTGTCTCCTGCTGTCCGAGCAGGAGAATTGACTGTTGATTTGAACCGCGTGCTTTTTCGCTGATGAATGCCGCGGGTTGCTCGCCCGGCAACTGCGCAATTGCGAAGAGCGATGCTTCGGCTACGTGCTTGTTGTCAGAGCTGCTGGCTGCTTTCAGAACTTCGAACACGCCAGGGTCATCGATCTGTGCGATTGTGTAGATCGCGCGCACGCGAAGTTCTGTCGCTGTCTGTTCGTTGATGACTTGTGAAAGCAACGGCACCGCCGCTTTCCCGCCAACGCGCCTGAGCATGGTGACGGCGGACAATTTCATGTGCACGCTTTCTTTGGAATCGGGACGAAGCACGTCGGCGATCATCTTGAGTGCGCGGTCCGGATCGATTCGTAGAAGACTTTGCAGCGCCGTCAGCTTCACGTTTTCGTTTTGGTCACTGGTGGACTGGACGATCATCGCCTCGTTGCGCGTGAGTCCGGCTATCTCGACACGTAGCGCGCGGGCGTCGTTGGTCCAGTTCGAGTATGGAAACTCGTTCAACAAACGTGACAATCTCTCGTCGGCTTCGGCGTACTTCGCCTGCTTCTTGAGCGTCATCGCGAGCCAGTAATGCGCAGCCGCGGCGTTTCTGTCCTGCGGGTAGGTCGCAAGGAATTCCTCGAACTTCGCAGCAGCGGCAGGCCAGTTCTCTTCGTCGAACAGCTCACGCGCTTTATTAAAGGACTGCTCTGCTTTGCTGTTGAGCTGCTGCTCGTCGTCGCCTCGCGGTGCGGCTGCATTGATTGGGGACAACATCGCCACCACCATCAGCGCCGCCAGCGCGATGCATGCTATCCACGATGTCGATGAGTTTCCCTGTCTCATGATTTCCTCTTCTCTGTGCAACCTCTGTGTTCTCTGTGCCTCTGTGGTTAAGGAATTCTTCGATACAACAACCACAGAGGCACAGAGGACACTGAGGTTGCACAGAGAAATCAGAATGCCTGCGATTGGAGTAGTCCGATCACATCTCTTCGTGCGATGCGCTGGCTGATCGACGCGACGTCCGCAGCCGAAGCGCGATCGGGCATGTTGGCGATTTCGATCAGGAGTGGTTCGATTTGATCGAGCACTTCTGCTGTCGATCGATCGCCCGCTGTCGTTGTTTCTCGCCGCAGCAACACATTGCTGTTTGCAAGTTTGCGCGAGAGGGTCTTCTCATAACTAAAATTCACTGCCGTGTCGGTTTCGGGTACCGGCGTGTTCTTCAGAGCGAGCAGCAGCAGTCGCGTCTTTTCAAAATGTCGGGCCACGTCTGTTTCAAGTGTGACTGGCCGGTTCGCTTCGAGCTCAAGCCGAGCAGATTCCATCGCCTTCTGAAATGCCGCCGCTTTCTCAAACATCGCGACAGTCTGATTCGTCACAACTCTCGGCGCCTTCGGGTGCATCGGCTTCTCACGCCGTCTTGTAACCTCGCTCGCCGCCTGTTCCTCAACGCGTGGCTGTTCGGGCGAAACTTGCGGCGCAACTCGTGGCGGCTCTACGGTCGCAACTTGTGGCTTATCGTCTACGCGAGTGCGTATGATCACGATCCCAAGAACGATCACGCCAAGCGCAACTGCCACAGTGGCCCACTGAAAACGTGGAATCCAGTTGAACCATCCAAACAACCCGCGGTCGCTCTTATTCTCCCGAATCCTTCGCCGCACTCCATGCCACGTCGACGCACCAACCTTCACATCTTCAAGAAACGTGTCATAAACATCCTGGCCCATCCGAAGCGACTCGTAATATCCCGAGCACGACGTGCAGCCCGTCAAATGCGCACGCACATCTCCGACGAGGCGTGACTCGAGCTCGCCGTCAAAGAATTCATCAACGAGTGGAAGACACGCTTCACATCTCATCATACTTGCTCCGTGTAAGCCGAGATGAAACGCTGCATCTCGCCGCGTGCGCGATGCAGATCCGACTTCACCTTCGACATCGAAAAACCCGTTACCTCGACGATCTCGTCATAACGCAGATGATTGAAAACCTTCAGCGTGAAAACCTGGCGCTTGTCATCGTCGAGCTTGTTGAGCGCCTCGAGCATCACGCGATGCAGTTCCTTATTTAAAAGACCTTCCGTAGGGGATGGATTGCTATCGCTCACTTCGTTGAGCAAAGAGTCGTTAATCTCCACGTGAGTGCGGGCTTTCGAATGGCGACTGCTGCGCGCTTCCCGCGCCACGTTCTTCGCCATGCCAAAGAGCCAGGTTGACAGTTTCGAGGCGTCGCGAATCGTGCCCATCTTCACGTACGCCCGCACGAATGTTTCCTGCGTCAGCTCTTCCGCCAAATCGCGCTCGCCCACCATGCTGTAGATAAACCCATTGATCGAACCGGCGTAACGCTCAAAAATCATGCGGAACGCTTCTTCATCGCCCTGCCTGCAACGCGCCACGAGGACTTCGTCGTTGTTTGCCGGGATGTCTTTGGACATGACCCGCCATTGTACCCTGACCATGAAGTTCCGTGTTGAGAGTGGCATGGCAGTCATGTCTGTTATAAGTGGGATGACAAGCGAAAAAGTTGCAGCTCGACGCATTTTTTTGTGATTTTGGGCGCCTCCTTGGAGTGCGGTGCCTTGGCACCGCTTTGGCCTGAGCTTCGATACCAAGACCAAAGCGGTAGCAAGCTACCGCACTCCAAGGAGGGGTCAAATTAGGTCGTCGCTGCCGCCTGTTGTTGACGAAGCCTTAACGCTTCTCTTTCCGCCGGTGACATGGCCTCGAGTTTCTTCCAAACGCGGGCTTTCCGCTCCGCCAAGCCGGGTTCGGTCTCGTTGTCGACGATGGCCTGCGCGAGCAACGCAACCGTCGTCGCTTCAAACACCGAACGCAGAGACAAGTCCATCTGAAACACTTTGCGAATGCGCGCCGTCACCTGCATCGCTGCCAGCGAGTGGCCGCCGAGCGCAAAGAAGTTATCGTCGGCACCAACCCGCTCCTGGTTCAGCACGTTAGACCATATCGCCGCCAGCACTTCTTCAACCGCGTTGCGTGGTTCCACGAATACCCGCTGCTGCTCCAGGCTGACGCCTTCAGTCGTTGGCAGCGAGCGTCGATCCACTTTGCCATTAGGATTGAGTGGTAGCGACTTTAACAGCACGAAGTCGGATGGAATCACGTGTGCAGCCAGTCGCGAGATGAGAAACTCACGCAGCTCCCCGGCAGTGGGAATGCGGTTGTTCCGGCAGACGATATAAGCAGCCAAACGTTTGTCGACCGCCGACTCTCCACGCGTTATCACCGCCGCCTCACGCACCGACTCGTGTTGCAGCAACGCACACTCAATCTCACCGAGCTCAACACGATAACCATGAATCTTCACTTGATTATCGTTGCGGCCAAGAAACTCGATGTTTCCGTCCGGGAGGTACCGCGCAACATCGCCAGTGTCGTAAAGGCGAGTTCCAGCAGGGCCAAACGGATTGGGAACGTACCGTTGCGCGGTCAGTTCCGGACGGTTTAGATAACCACGTGTCACACTCCTGCCGCCGACGTATAACTTGGCTGAGACTCCATACGGCACCGGAGCAAGATGTCGATCGAGCAGATAAACTTGTGTCCCGACCATGGGCCGGCCCAGAGGCTGCACTGCCGGAATCGACCCGTTCTTAGTCACTGTGTAACTCGTCATGCCGATCGTCACTTCCGTTGGTCCATAATGATTGACGATGCGGCAGTTGGGTGCGAGCTCTTCGATCTTCGCGATCAGGTTACGGCGCAAAGGCTCACCACCAACAACCAGGCAACGTCGCGGCAGGACCTGCGCGGGCGTTGACGTCTCGAGCAATGCTTCGAGATGACTCGGAACGATCTTGAGGCAGTCTATTTCGTGACGACCGAAGTACTCAGCCATCGAGTCGGGGTTCGTTGCGATTACATGTGGTATCACGTGCAAGCAGCCACCCGTCGAAAGCGCCGAAAAGATCGCCGTGTTGCAAAGGTCAGCGGCAAATGTAGAGACCATGGCGTAACTTGCGCCGTCGGGGAGTGCAAATCTTGGCCGTGAGGCTCGCAGGTAGTTTTGCAGTTGCCGACGCTCGACGGCCACGCCTTTCGGAGTGCCGGTCGATCCGGACGTGTAAATCACGTACGCGAGGTTCTCGTCTGTTGCTACATGAGTCGGGTTCTCGCTGCTTTCCGCTGCGATGGTTTCCCACTCGCTGTCGATACAAACATTTCGACCTGCGTGCTCCGGTATCGCTTCCAACAGACGTTGCTGCGTCAACAACACTGACGGTGCCGCATCTTCGAGCATGAATGACAACTGTTTGCGCGAGTAGATGAGATCGAGCGGGACGTATGCGCCGCCGGCTTTGAGCACGCCAACGATCGCCACGAGGAACTTTGCCGAACGGTCCATGCAGATCGCGACGCGCGTTTCCGCCGTGACTCCGAGTCGTCGCAAATAATGAGCGACTTGATTCGCACGACGATTCAGCTCGCCGTACGTCAACTCTTCGTCCTTACCAACTACAGCCGGCCGAGTCCCAAATCGCGCGGCCATCGACTCAAACGTGCCGACGAAGTTTTGCGGTTCGTTTACGGCCTCGTTGTTTGTGCTGCTCAGCTCATGGACCAGGTAATTCCACTCGCTCTCATAAACGATTGGCAGCTCGCCGATCGACTGGTTGAAATTCCGCGCAGTGGCTTCGACCAGCATCTGCATTCGCGGCAGCAGTCGTTCGAAGTCACCGATAGCATCCCACACCAACTCGAGCTCGATCGTTTCATCACTTTTCTCACAGCGCAGTCCGAGTTTTGGCCGGTGAATCTCGCTTCGTTTCTCTACCAGGCGCCATTCCACGCCGCCTGTGTACATCGATTTGCGATCGTGCTCGACGTATTCGAAACCAACCGCCGTCGTGTCCGGTTCACCTTCAAAATATTCCTGCCATTCGATCACCTCACGACGACGCTGCTCGAGCTGTTGCGCAAACTCGGCGAAAGTTTGCTGCTCATCAAACTGGGAAGAGAGCGGCAGTGCGCGCGCGAACACTCCAATCGCGTCTTGCAACTCTTCATACTGCCGGCCATCGAAGACACAATTCACGGAGAGAGTTTCCTGCATGGTGAGCCGCCAAATGAGCACGAACCAGCAGGCCAGCAGCACTGTTTCGATTGGAACGTTGCATTCGGTAGCAACGTTGTCGAGTTGTTTTGCGACGTCGGTGTTAATTGATATGCGGGATCGTTGCCGCGTGTCGCCAGTCGGTGAATTGGCGAACGGAAAAGCCGAGGCGCGGAGTTGTTCCAGCCAGAAGGCTCGTCCTGCTTCGCTATCCTCACTCTCCGCCAACTCGTGCTGCCACTCGGAAAACTGAATGTATTGCACAGGCTCTGACTCGTCTGAGCTCATGTCATACGACTGGAAAATTTCTTTGGCGATGATCCCCAGCGCCACGTCGTCGGCGCAAAATGCCGGCATGGTTACGACCAGACGCCAATCTTCCGCCGTCCACCGCACGATAGCGATGCGAAAACCTGCGTCCTGCATCGTTTCGTCATTGATGACAGCATCAGTCAGCGACTGCTGTGTGTCGCTCGAGTCGTTACTGAAATCCTCTTCGCGCCAGGCGATCGAGGGTTCGTCGTTGATCACCTGCATCGGCGTGCGTATTCCGGTCCGCCGCGGAAAACTCGTGCGCAGGATTTCATGACGTGCAACGACGTCGGTTACGGCCGCACGCAGCCGGTCGGGTTCAAGATTGCCGTGGACCACGAGCACCGCTTGCGCGCAATAATTCGCCCGCGCGTCTTCAGGCGCGAAGTGCTGTTGCTCCTGCCAAATCTGTCTCTGTTGAGGTGAGAGGCGGTAGCCTGTGGTCGTGAAAGCGCTCTCTTCAAGAAGTATGTTTTGCATTTATTTGGAACTCTCCCCGTGTAATTAGGTTTCGGTAAGGGCGACCTCTTTGTGCGTGTCGGGTAGGGTAGTCAAACTGTAGGGGCGGCACTCCGTGGCCGCCCCTCGCTCACGCGAAGGACTTTCTCGAAATGCCTGAAGCGTCTCAAGGGGCGGCCACGGAGTGCCGCCCCTACAGTGCACCCATGATTTGAAATTAAACTTCGGCGGTGATGACTTTTGGTTGAACTTGGCCGAATCGTTTGAACTTGGCGGCCTGGCGTGCTTGGCGATTCGCGGCTTCGCGTTCCTGATCGAATGCCGACAACGTATCGAGCATGGTCTTCAACGTTGCGGACGGCTGATCGAGAGCCGACTCGATGAGTATTTCGAAATGCCTGAGAATGCGGGCGATCGTTTCTTTGTCGAACAACTGCCGATCGTAGAGCATTCGGAAAGTCAGTTGCTCGCCCATTCCTGCCTGGATGAGAATCGCGTAGTTAGTCTTCTCAAAAGCCTCAAACTCTTCGAACGTGAATCTCTCTTCCGGCGGTACCGGCGATGCAGCGGCGGCAGCCGCATTGTTGACCGGGTAGTTATCAAACACCAGAACGTGATCGAAGAGCAGCACGTCGCGAGCATCACTCCATTGCTGCAACTTGATGAGCGGCGTGTATTCGTATTGCCTCATCTCAACCTGCTGGTCCTGAAGCGCCTTCAGCCATGCGAGCATCGTCTCTCCGCTGCGGACGCGCGCGCGAACAGGCAGCGTGTTGATAAACAATCCAACCATCCTTTCGACGCCCTTCAGTGAAGGCGGTCGGCCAGACACTGTCGCTCCAAAAACGACGTCCGTGGTGCCCGTTTGATGACTCAGCAGCAGCGCCCACATACCCTGCACGAGCGTGTTAATCGTGAGTTGGTGTTGACGCACAAACGCACGCACTCTCGCTGACGCATCGCCAGACAGATGCAGCTCCTGCTGTTCGTAAATGTCTGCTTCATGATTCGCGTTTGCCACACCGGGCTTTTGCGACAACGAAGCAGTCCCCTTCAAACCATGCAGCGCTTCGCGCCAGTAAGCCTCGGCCTCCGACATATCCTGTTGCTTGAGCCACTTCACATAATCACGATACGGGCGCACCGCGGGTAGCACCGGCGTGCGATTTTGCGTGAACGCTTCGTAGCAAACGTAGACTTCCTCGAAGAGGATCGGCATGGTCCAACCGTCGAGCAGCAGGTGATGATGACTCCAGATGAAACGGTGTGTCTGGTCGTCGAGTCGGATGAGCGCCATGCGCATCATCGGCGCAACCGCGGGATCGAACCGCCTGGCGCGATCGTCTTTGAGAAACTGTTCGAGATGTTGCTGCTGCTCGATCGGTTCGAGTGCGCGCCAGTCAAAGTCAGTCCACGGGACCTCGACATTGTGATGGACCACCTGTAACGGCTCGTCAAGGTTCTCCCACCTGAACGACGTGCGCAGGATCGGGTGACGATTCACAACTTCCTGACACGCTGCGTGAAATGCGTCCGCATTTAGCTTGCCGCGCAGCAAACACGACTTTTGTTCGAAATATAGTCCTCCATCCGGAGCGTAAAGACTGTGAAAGAGCAGTCCTTGTTGCACGGAGGAGAGCGGGTAGATGTCTTCGAGAAATGGCGTGCTGCGAGTCAGCTCATCCAATTCAGCCTGGTCCAGTTGCGCGAGCGGGAAGTCAGCCGGCGTAAGCGCATCGACATTTTCACTCGCCGCGCAGGTAATCAACGAGCGCAACGCATCACCAAAATACTCCGCCAACTTTTCAATCGTTGCGCGATCGTGGACGTTACGACTGTATGTCCAGTTCATCAGCAACCTGCCACCGACAACGCTTCCACCAATCTCGAGGAGAAACGGACGTTCCGCAGACGGGCTGCGAGAAGGTCCCGGATTCTCTTTCGCGAACGTGAAGATTGCAGCGCCCGGCAAGGTCTGATCGATCTGGCCCATGTAATTGAAACTCACCTCGGGCTGTGCCGCGGCGCGCAATTGAGCAACGACTTTCGCATCGTTGCAGAGATAACGTAACAGGCCATAGCCGATGCCGCGTCGTGGAATTCGTCGCAATTGCTCCTTGACGATTTTCAGCGTCCGGCCCGGCGTTGTCGCTCCTTCGAGATTCAGCGCGACTGGAAAGTGTGTTGTGAACCAGCCGACCGTGAGTGAGACGTCAGTCTCTTCGTCTAACTCCTCGCGCCCGTGACCTTCCAACTCGATGAGCGACGAAGCGTCGTTGGTCCAGGAGGTGAGCGCCCGCGCCAACGCGGCGAGCAGCGCGTCGTTAATCTGCGTGTGAAATCTCGCCGGTACGTCACGCAGGAGCGTGCGTGTTTCGTCGGCGTTCAGCTCAGTGATGAACGTTTCCGACGAGGCCACAGTGTTTTCGCCGTCCTCTTTATCGCGTGGCAGCCGGCCGTCGAAGCGGATCTGATCGAGCCAGAAAGGCAGCTCCTCGATCGTCGCGGTAGTTTGCGCGTGTTCCGCGAGGCGTTCGGCCCAGCGTTTGAACGAAGTGGTCTTGGGCGCGAGTTGCACATTCTCGCCACGCGCGAGTTGGTTGTAAGCAGTCTGCAAGTCAGCCAACAGAACACGCCACGAAATACCATCGACCGCGAGATGATGGATGACCAACATCAGCCGCGCGGGTTCATCTGCGCCGCAATTAAAGAACACGACACGAATCAGCGAGCCTTCAGATAGATCGATCCGGCTTTGTGTCTCAGCAGCGCGTCGCTCGATAGTCGACGACTGTTCCCTCGGTGTCAGCGTGCTCAAGTCGACATACTCGAACGGGACTCGCGCCGAAACGCCAGCATTGAACTGTTGCCAATCATCCTTAACTTTCGTGAATCGCAAACGCAGCGCATCGTGATGTGCGAACAGATGCTGCACTGCTTTTTCGAGCAATCTCGAGTCGAGCGTTTGCTTCACTTCCAACAACAACGACTGGTTCCAATGATGCGGCTCGGAGATGTTCTGGTCGAAGAACCATTGCTCCACCGGCGTCAGCGGTAACTGACCCGTAACGATTCCCTGATCAGCTTCAACCGGCGCTCCGGACGTGTCGGCAACAGCAGCGAGTTGAGCGATCGTTTGGTTCTGGAAGAGCTGCTTCGGCATCAACCGGATGCCTCTTTGATTTGCGCGCGCGATGATTTGAATACTGATGATTGAATCGCCGCCAAGCTCAAAGAAGTTGTCGTGAATGCCGATCTCCGCGATGCCGAGCACCTGCTTCCAAATCTCCGCGAGGGTTTTTTCGACGTCTGAGCGCGGCGCCTCGAGCGTGCGCGAATCGGCGGCGACACGCGCGGTTTCGGGCGCGGGCAGCGCGCGCCGATCGACCTTGCCATTCGGCGTGAGCGGCATCTCGTCGAGCAACACAAACGTCGACGGCCACATGTACGACGGCAGCCTCGTTTTCAAAAAGCTTTGCAGCTCACTGGCAGTTGGAGCGGGTTTGCCGGACGCTACGAGGTACGCTACCAGACGTTTGTGATCGCGTTCGTCGCTCGCGGCGATGACGACGACTTCGCGTATCTCCGGATGTTGTCGCATTGCAACTTCGATCTCACCGAGCTCGATGCGATGACCGCGAATCTTCACCTGGCTGTCGACTCGTCCGAGAAACTCGATCGCGCCATTGCGCAACTGGCGCACGAGATCGCCGGTGCGATAGAGTCGCGCGCCTGCTTCGCCGGAGAACGAATCGGGTATGAAACGCTCGGCTGTCTGCGCTGCCTGGTTGAGATAACCGCGCGCGACTCCCGCGCCGCCGATGCAGAGTTCGCCCGTGGCCCCGAGTGGGACCAATTGACCGTGCGTGTCGACCACGAAAGCGCGCGCGTTCGCGATAGGACGGCCGATCGGAACAGTTGCCGTGTCACCAGCTTCATCAACGTCGAAAGTGAGACAGCCGACGGTCGCCTCGGTTGGACCATAGTGATTGATGATCCGGCACGTGCTCGATGTTTGAGCCAATCGATCGATGAGTTGCCGTGACGAGGCTTCACCGCCGAGAACCAGCCACCTGCGCGGGAGAACACCGCGGCTCGACACCAACGCGCTCAGGTGCGACGGCACGATCTTCAGTACGTCGATCGGATGTTCTTCGACATACCGTGCGAAGCGTTCGGAATCGGTAGCGATTTCATAGTCAATGACGTGCAGGCTTCCACCCGTGGCGAGCGATGGGAAAATCGCAGTGTGTCCGAGGTCGGCCGCAAGCGTCGAGACAGTCGCAAAGCTCAACTGTTCTTCAAAGTCGAGCTCGAGGCGGCGGCACATGTACCGCGTGTAATTGAGTAGATTACGCCGCGTCACAGCGACGCCTTTCGGCGTTCCGGTCGAACCTGAAGTGTAGATAACGTAAGCGACGTGATCCGGAAAGCCGGCCGCAGGCAGATTGCTCTCCGGCTCGTGCTCCCACCATCGCGCAGCGCGATCGAGACAAACTGCTGTCCCGTCAAACTCGGGCACCTGGCCGAGCAGTTTCTCTTCCGTCAAGACGAGCGGCGTTCGCATGTCTGCGAGTTGCTGGGCCACACGATCCTGAGGCTGCTCGAGATTCACCGGCACAAACGCACCGCCCGCTTTCAATACGGCGAGCAAAGCAACAAACGCATTGACGCGGCGCTCCATGAACAACGCAACGTTCACGTCAGGTCCGACACCACGTGCGCGCAGGAAGCGAGCGAGTTGATTGGCCCGGCGGTTCAACTCGCCATAAGTCAGTTGCTCCTCGCCACACACGACTGCTGCTCGGCTCGCATATCTTTCCGCTGCCTGCTCGAAAAGAGTGACGATGCTTTCATCATCAATCGCGGCCTGTTCGCCCGTGCTGAATTCTTCAACGATGTACTGCCGCTCGCGCTCAGAGACGATCGCCACTTGAGATACCGTTTGCGCAGGATTCTTCACCGCGCTCTGGACGATCGTCTGCATCCGCTCGATCAACCACTCGACATCTCCTCTCGTGTACACCTGAGAGTCGTACGAGATCTCTGCCCTGATTTCGTCGTCGCCGATGCGCTCGCATCTCAACCCGAGCGTTGCGTGTTGGATTGCGGCGCGCTGGTCCACGATGTTCCAGTCCAAACCGCTGGCGCTCAGGTGGTGGTCAACTCGTTCGAGATACTCAAAACAAATCTGATCTGTTTGAGCCGCCGCTTCGCCCTCGTAGTATTCCTGCCACTCCGACATCTGAGAACAGCGCTCCTCAATTTCCTGGCCGAGCGAAACGAAGCTCTGTTCATCGCGCAGGCGGCAGAATAAAGGTAGCGAACGTGCGAAGAGGCCGATTGCATTGTTGAGTTCGTCATAATTGCGCCCTTCGAAAAGACAATTAACGTAAAAACTTTCCTGCCCGCTGAGACGTCGCAAGAGCACTTGCCAGCAAGCGAGCAAGAGAGCCTGTGTTGACAGGCCGTGTTGGTCTGCGCAACGAGTGATGTCGGGATCGAAAGTAAAACTCAGACGCTCCGGCTCGCTCGCCGCATCGCCTGTTGCTGCCGCAAACGGCAAACGTACCGGATGCGAGACGGCTTGCTGGCCCAGCCAAAATGCTCGCCCCGCATCCGCATCGGCGCTCTCCGCCAATTCGTTTTGCCATTCACAGAAATCCGCGTACTGGAGAGAGTCAACAGGCGCGCCCTCGTCATAAGCCTGGGCAATTTCCGCTGTGAGAAGCGAAAGCGATCTGTAGTCCGCACAGAGAGCCGGCACGGTCAACGTGAGGATGTGTTCCTGCTCAGCATGACGAACCACGGATATGCGTAGCGCGGGCTCTTCGCCGATCACCTGCACCGGCATGCGCATGCCGGGTTGCCGTTGGAAGCTGGTGCGAAGGATTTCGTGCTGTTCGAGAACAGCGGCTATGGCCGTGCGCAATGCGGCATTGTCCAGCTTGCCGGTTAACTTGATGACACACTGAGCGTCAGACGGCTGCCGCGACGAGACCTGCCGCTGCTGTGGACTAAGACGATATCCCGTCAGGACTTTTTCTTCGAGTATTTGCATGATTGGCCACAAAGAGGCACAAAAGTCACATAAAAGGATTAGGAAAAATTCGGTTGGAACAAATACGCCGAAGGCGTTCGCTAATTTCAGAAAGCTAAGTTTCGGTTGGACAAATCTCAGAAATCTAAGTTTCGGTTGGGCAAATACGCCGGAGGCGTTCGCTAATTTCAGCCCAGGGTTGGAGCGCAGCGACAACCCTGGGGTACACCATCAAAGATTTCTTAAACCCTGAAAGGGTTTGTTCCGGATCGAACCCTTTCAGGGTTGTCATGGGTTTTCGATTACTAACCCCAGGGTTGTCGCTGCGCTCCAACCCTGGGCTGGAATTAGCCAACGCCTTCGGCGTTTGTGACTGAACCGAATCAACGCCTTCGGCGTTTGTGATGAACCGAATCAACGCCTTCGGCGTTTGTGACTGAACCGAATCAACGCCTTCGGTGTTTGTGAACTGGACAATCAACGCCTTCGGCGTTTATGAACTTACACCTGGCTGGCGATCAATAATTCATCTTGTGTTTCTTGCGCCTTTTGGTGGACGAAACTCTCTTCGATGATTTCGCCCATCGCCACCACGATCTTGCGTTCGCCGGTGTAAGGCTTGCGGCCGTGTGCGACGAGCATGTTGTCGAGCATCACCACGTCGCCGCGCTGCCACGTGAACAACACCGTCGCTTCGTCGTACGCACTGCCGATCTCGGCCATTTCTTCATCGCTGATGGGTTCTCCATCGCCATACGTAACGTCGCGCGGTAACCCGTCTTCACCAAATATCTCGAACAGCGATTTGCGCACGTCGTGATGATGAACCGAAGTGTGATGAAGCTGTACCTGATTGAAAAACACTTCTTCACCCGTGAACGGATGGCGCGTGATCGCGTCGCGATGCTGCCACGTGCGCAATCCCTCTTCGCCGATCCACTTAAACTCAGTTCCCGCTTCCACACATTTGCGTTCGAGCTCCGCGCGGTCGTCTGTTTTGAAAAAGTCCTGCCAGCTCACGTCGATCGCGGGCGCGAAGTTGCGCACGTAAGTCAGTCCCTTCTCTGACAATCGTCGGCGTAGCGACGGGCTGATTAGTTCGAGCATGCGACGGCAATCGACGATGGGTGTCTCACCTCCTGTTTGCGCCGGCTGAACGCAGAAGAAAAAGATCTTCATGGGCCAACGCTGAAGGTGCGAGCTCTCGTTGTGAAACAGAATCGACTGGTCAGTGGGATAAGGTGTCGATTTATAAACCTTCTTCGACACGCCCTCGCGCGGCAGGTCGCCGTATTCGCCGAAGAGGGTCGGGCACAGACGGCCCGCGAAACGCTCGAAATCCGGGACTGCCGGGAGCTGGAAATTTCGAAACAGCAGCGCGCCATGCGCCCGCAATTTCTCCTGCACGAACGTGACATTCGCGTCGGCCCAGTCAAACGGATCCACATCCGGCGAGAGGGCGCGAATCACGAGCGGCATCGGGTATTGCGGGTTGAGCAGCTCTGTCTCGACCAGCTTCACCTCGCCAAGATTGATCGCGCGGCGCTTGATGCTGCCGAGCTTTTTGAGTTTTGACTGTTGGCGTTCTTGTTTACTCAACATCTGCTGTTCTCTTTCACTTTCGTTAAGTTGTTCGACAAGCGTGTTGATCGTCTTGCTCGGATCGGCGATGGCCCACTCGAGCAGCTTTTGGAAGTTCTCCGACATCCGCTTGATCGTTTCCGGGTAGAACAGATCCGTGCTGTACTTCCAGATCATTCGCAAACCGTCAGTCGACTCGGTGATGAAGAGCGATAGATCGAATTTCGTCGTGCCGTTGTCAGCTTCAATTCCGCTGATCGAGAGTTCGGGAAGTTCCAGCGAAGGCATCGGGGCGTTCTGCACGACGAAGAGCACCTGGAAGAGGGGCGTGTGGCTCAGATCGCGTTTCGGTTTCAATGCTTTCACCAGCAGATCGAAAGGCATGTCCTGGTGAGCAAACGCGCCGAGCGATACGTCGCGCACGCGCGCCAACACTTCGCTGAACGTTGGCTCACCGGATAAATCCGTTCGCAGGACCAGGTGGTTGAGGAAGAAACCGATGAGTCGTTCAGTCTCGACGCGATTGCGATTCGCGACGTCTGTGCCGACGACGATGTCAGGCTGGCCCGTGTACCGATAGAGCAGCGTGTTGAAGGCGGCGAGGAGCGTCATGAAAGTCGTGACGCCCTCTTTTCGGCTAACAGCATCAATGTCGGCGACGACGTTTGCCGGGAGTTCCGACACTTGATACGCGCCACGCAGGCTCTGCGTCGCAGTGCGCTGATAGTCGGTGGGCAGTTGCATCGTCGGCAGGCGATCGAGCTGCTTGCGCCAGTAAGAGAGAAGTTGTTCGAAGCCTTCGCCCTGCAAGTAATCTCGCTGCCACACCGCGAAGTCACCGTACTGGATCGGAAGCGGTTCGAGCAGTGCCGGTTTGCCGGTCGAGAAGGCTTCGTAACAAGCTGCGACTTCTTTGACCAGCAGGCCCATGGACCAGCCGTCGCTGACGATGTGATGCATCGTCAACAACGCGACGTATTCGTTCTCAGCGAGACGAAGCAGCGTGACACGCAGGAGCGGATCGTGCGCCAGGTCAAACGGACGAAGCGCCTCTTCGACTGCAAGCCGGTGTACTTCCGTCTCGCGCTCACTAATGGACAGATGCTCGAGATTCTTGATTTCCAACTTCACTGGACGAACGGGCGCGATCACCTGAACCGGCTGTCCTTCCTGTGAAATGAAGTTTGCTCTCAGCGTTTCGTGACGGCGCACGATCTCGTTGAGACTCTGCTCGAGCGCGCTGATGTTCAGGCGACCATGCAGGCGTAGCGCGGACGGAATGTTGTAGAACGGATTTCCCGGCTCGAGTTGATCGATGAACCACAGACGCCGTTGCGAATACGAAAGGGGCAACGGGCGTTCGCGGCCGGCCGGCATGATCGTTTGCGTTTGCGGTTCTTCACCTTTCGACTGTGTGGCTTCGACAATGTGCGCGAGGCCACTCACAGTTGGCGCGCTGAAGAACTTGTCGAGCTTTAGTTCGACCTGGAACGTTTCTCGCACGCGCGAGATGACCTGTGTCGCCATGAGCGAATGGCCGCCGAGGTCAAAGAAGTTGTCGTTGACTCCGACTCGCTCGATTCCCAGCACCTCGGACCAGATTGCGGCGATCGATTCTTCCACTGTCGTTCCCGGCGCTACATAATCGGCCGCGAGCTCCGGTCGCATTCCATCCGGCTCCGGCAAACGACGTCGATCGACTTTCCCACTAGCCGTCAACGGGATCTCGTCGATCATCATGAAGACCGACGGCACCATGTATTCCGGCAATCGCTCCTTTAAATAAGCGCGCAACTCATTCGTCGTTGCGCCGGCAACCACGTACGCCACGATACGCTTCTCGTCGCCCGCTTCACTGACGATCACGACGCTGTCACGCACTTGTTCGTGCGCTCGCAGCACGGCTTCGATCTCACCCAACTCGATGCGGAACCCGCGCAGCTTCACCTGATTATCGACACGGCCCACAAACTCGACTTCGCCACTCGTCGACCAGCGGCACAAATCTCCACTGCGATACAGTCTCTCGCCTGCATTGCTGCTGAACGGATCAGGCACAAACCTTTCTGCGGTGAGCTCGGGTCGTGACAAGTAACCGCGCGCGAGGCCGTCGCCCGCGATGTAAAGTTCTCCAGCCACGCCGATCGGCACCGGCTGTAGATCCGCGTTCAGGATGTAAACGCGCATGTTTGCGATCGGCCGTCCGATGGGCGGAGCTCCAGTGTCTGTTTGATCGTGCACGTGCATCGTCGTGCAGACGCTGGCCTCGGTTGGACCATAGGCATTGATAAAGCGGCGTCCTTTGGACCAGGCAATAGCGATTTCAGCGGAACAAGATTCACCGGCAGTGATGAGTGTCTTTATGGTAGGAAAATCGTTTGGGTTAAGCAGATTGAGAACGGCAGGCGGCAGGGTGACCGTAGTGATTCTTTGTTCGTTGAGCAGTTGAGTCAGCGACTCTGGCGCAGCCAGGATTTCTTTGTCTGCGAGATACAGAGTCGCACCGACGGTAAGAGCCATGAAAATCTCCGACACCGACGCGTCGAAGCCAAAGGACGCAAACTGAAGCACACGACTTTCGCGTTGCACATCGAACGCGCGTGTCTGGGCGGCGACCATGTTGCACACACCGCCGTGCTGGACCACCACACCTTTCGGTTGGCCAGTCGAACCGGATGTGTAAATTACGTAAGCGGCATTCCGCGGAGCCGACATGGGCCAGGGCTCGAACGGATCGATGACGGCGCGCGATTCAAAATCCATCGCGAGGTTTTCCGCGGTCAACAGGAATTTGACGTCTGCATCCTGGACCATGAACTCGAGACGCTCGCGCGGGTAAGTCGGGTCGAGCGGAAGATACGCAGCGCCGGACTTCAACACGCCGAGCAGTGCGACGATCATTTCCGATGAGCGTTCGATGCTAACGCCGACAATGTCTTCGAACATCACGCCACGCGCGATGAGATTCGCAGCCAGCCGAGTGGCGCGTTCGTCGAGCTCACGATACGTGATTCGACCTTTTGCTGTCTCGACCGCGATCGCGTTGGGCGTGCGTACTGTCTGTGCTTCGAACATTTCGTGCAGGCAGGAAATTCGCGGACGAGGTGCGGTTGTGTTGTTCCAGTCGACGAGCAGTTGTTGCTGCTCTGCTTCGCTCAGGATCTGAATGTCACGCACGAGGACGTTGACGTTTGCGGTCACTGCCGTCAGGACATTGGCGTAGTGACTGACGAAACGATCGAAGGTTTCGCGGCGGAAGAGTTTGTTCTTGTACTCGATCGTGCCGGTGATCGCTTCGCCGTGCTTTTCAATTGTGATCGTGGCATCTACGTTTAGTGTCGGCAGCTCACCGTGAAAATCTTTCAACGCCAGGGTAATGCCAAAGAGTGGGCCACGATTCGTGATGTTGTCGAGATTGAGATCGCGCAGCAGACGTTCGTAGGGATAATTTTGTTTCGAGTATGCCTCGATGAGCGTCTCACGAACTGACATGAGAAGCGTTCGAAACGTAGCGTTGCTGTCTACGTCAGTCACAATCGCGAGCGCATTTACGGGCGTTTCCTCGTCCTTTTGACGCGCCGGACTTCCGACTTTGATCCTGCGCGCGCCGGTGTACTTTTGCAGGCACACGTTCAAGCCCGCCATCAACGCCGCGTAGATGAGAAAGGGCGAATCTCCGGCGAGCTTCGCTAAGCGAAGACTCACGTCGCGGGAGAGCTCGAAACCGAATGATTCAGTCTCGACCGCACCGCTCGCCGAGCGGGCGTAATCAGTCGCCAGCTCCGTCGCTTCGACGTCGCGCTCGAGTTTCTTTACCCAGTAGTCTTTCTCTTCTTTGAAAGACTTATGAAAAACGGACAACCGGGACTTCGCCGCGCCCATGATGCCTCTCCTTCGAATGTCAGTTCTCTGCGATCTCTGCGTATCTCTGTGATCTCTGCGTTAACTGTGTCGCGATAGATATTTAAACGCAGAGATCACAGAGATACGCAGACAGCAATGTCAGCAATTAATCGAAAACGAAAGTAGCTTCGATTGGGTCTTCGTTTGAGACAGGTGAGATCGTTTCGTCGTCTTCGCTCGTGGCCGGAAGAATGATCTCGCGTTTGCCGAATAGTCTTTCGACGCTCTTGAAACCCGCTTCCTTCGCGATGTTTAAAAGATTGCTCGACTCTTTGAGTTGCACGGCATCTTCGCTGTACGCAAGGCCAAGAAGATGCTCGAACCACGGTTCCATTCCCATCGCGTAGATGTAGAGACGTTCGGCGCCGACCGCCGCGAGCATCTTCTGCCCGCGCTGCGAATCGCTGCCTTTGTATCGCCTGTTCTGATCGATCGCGCGGTCGGGTTTGACCGGGAAGAACGGTCCGCAACTCCACGTGAGCGGCGCGCCAACGCATTCCATTCCGAGAAACACAGTGTCGATCGATCCGAGGCTGCGTCGAACGTTCTCGTACATGTGTTCATCGAGACAGTCGGAGTCTGCGGCAAACATCATTTGCTTCGTGCCTGTGCGGATGACGTATGCGGACTTGCTGTGCGGCAGATCGGCGTGTTCGCCCATGAACGGGATGGCGACGATTTCTCCGTCGGGCAATGGAATTGATTCCATGCAGTCGAGCTCGACCACGTTTTTGAAACCGATCTTTTGAGCCAAGAGCTTCAGCGACAGGTCACCGTAGAAGAAACCGGACGCACGCGGCACGACGAGACAGCCGATCTTGTGACGCATACGCAGCAGCGTCTCGAGAACGAAGTGATCGTGATGATTGTGTGTGATGAGAACATAATCGATGCGCTCGGGCAGGTCGTCGTATGTGAGCCGATCGATGCCGCCGCTCGCCGGCATTACGCCGATGTACGGATCGGTCAGTATCGAGAAGCCTTTCCATTCAATCAGTGCACATGCGTGACCGAAGTAACGGACGCGTGCGTCAGGGCCGTTCCACGTTTCGGGTGGAGTCACGGGGGGCGCTTCCGAAAGAAGCGATATTAAGAGTTGATCTTGTGCTGGGGAGACGCCAAGCAGTTCGCGTATGTAACCGAGAGAACGCGGCGTGGTGTTGAGACGGAAGAATTCGTCGACTGTCGCGTCGTTGAACGACACGTTCCACTCGATCTGATCGTTCGCGGGCAGACGCGGTGTGCTCATGATGAACGAGCGCGAGTTGTCGTGTTGTTGCCGGAGAAGTCGGAACGATTGCACGTCGCTTCTGTAGTAGGGACTTTCGTACAGCAGTCCTTCGAAGAAGCGGATTGCGGGTCGGTGGAAATAGTCGTAAGTCAGTTCGACGTATCCGCGCAGTTCGGAGGGCAGGCGATCGTAAAAAGAATCGAGGCTGAGTCCCGTCGCTTCGCGCACGAGATAGTTCTGAAAGTCGATCGTGCCCTGGGCCAACTTTAGATTGTCTGCGAACGTCTCCTCCGTCTGTTTGAGAAACTCTCTGACTTCATCAGCGCGGGACGGCGAAACATCGACAAACCGGCCACTGCGCAGCTTCGGGTTCGTACACGCATCGGCATGAACTTGCGGATCAGCCAGGTACGACTTCAACAACCGCGTCTGGTATTCGCGCAGGTGCAGACTCGCCGTCACCGGCGGAACCAGATGCGCCCATGCTTCCCAACGGTTAACGAGTGGCTCCGCCACCGTCGAATCATCTAATCGGTACACCGCTGCTCGCGACATGATCTTTTGCCTCGATTGACTTTTAACGCAGATGACGCAGATGAAATCCGGATTTTATCCGCGTCAATCCGCGTTCAGATTTAAATCTCAGATAACGAATTCGTCTTCGCTGATGTCGGATTGGACGGGATCGGCGGAGACTTCATCTTCGTGCATGCGCACGTCGTAGAGTTGCAGATCCGGACACGCAGCGACTTCTTCCAACAGCTTCAGGAAGTGCTGGACCATCTGCGCCACCGTCTCCGCCGCGAACAGGTCGCTGTTGTAATTGAGCAGTCCCTCGAGACCGTCCGGCGCTTCACCCAGCGTCAACGTCAAATCAAACTGCGCGACTTCGCGTCCGGAGTTGATGGTGGTGATCGAAATCCCCGGCAAATTGATCAACCCCGACGGCGTGTGATGCAGCGCAAACCAAACCTGGAATATCGGCGTCGTGTTGGCCTTGCGCTCGGGTTGCAGCCTGCTGACGAGCAGCTCGAACGGCAGGTCCTGATGCGCGTAAGCATCAAGCGTCACTTCACGCACGCGACCAACCAACTCGCGGAACGTCGGATTGCCTTCGAGGTTCGTTCGCAGCGCGAGCGTGTTGATGAAACAACCGACGAGGTCTTCCGTCTCAACGTGGTTGCGGCCCGCGATCGGCGAACCGACGACGATGTCATCCTGCGCCGTGTAGCGATGCAAGAGCAGCTTGAACGCAGCGAGCATCGTCATGAACAGCGTCGAACCTTCGCGACGGCTCAACTCCTTCAGCATCGCCGTCAGATGCTTCGGCACGATCACCGGCTGCGACGCGCCGCTAAACGTTCGCACCGCAGGACGCTCGAAATCCGTCGGCAACTCGAGATCGCGCGGCATCACGGCAAACTGTTTCAGCCAGTAAGACAAGTGCTCTTCCAACGTTTCGTTCTGGAGCCAACTGCGCTGCCACATCGCATAGTCCGCGTACTGAACCGCCAGCTCCGGCAATTCCGGCGTCTCGCCCTGCGAAAGCGCCGCATAAAGCGTTGCCACTTCCCTGATCATCACGGCAATGGACCAACCATCGCTGACGATATGGTGCGTCGTGATCAGAAGAATGTGTTCCTCGTCACTGAGCCGAAGCAATCGCGCGCGCCACACTGGTCCATTAGTCAGATCGAATGGACGCTCTGTTTCCTCGACCACGTACTCATGCACTCTGTACTGCCGCTCGAGCTCAGTCAGCGCGCTGAGATCGATCTCAGTGAGCACTTCTTCACGCGGTTCGTGGACAACCTGTATCGGCTGCCCACTCGAATCCGTCGTGAACGTGGTGCGCAAAACCTCGTGTCGCTTCTCTACTTCGACAAGCGTCTGTTGAAGCGCTGCCACATGCAACTGGCCCTGTAGACGCATCGCGGAAGGCACGTTGTAAATCGAAGTGCCCGGCGCGAGCTGGTCCAACAGCCACAGACGCTGCTGCGAAAACGATAACGGCAGTTGCACGCCTTCGCGCTCGACCGGCATGATCGGCGGCGCCGACAGGCTCCGCTCCTCACGCAACGCGCTCTCGATAATTCTCGCGAGCGTCCTGATCGTCGTCGCCTCGAAGAAGTCGCGCAGCGGCAGCTTGACCGCCAGCACTTCTTCCACTCGCGCCAGCACTTGCGTGGCCAGCAGCGAGTGACCGCCTAACTCGAAGAAGTTGTCGTTGACTCCGATGCCTTCAATTCCAAACAGCTCGTTCCAAATTCCCGCCACCATCTCTTCGACCGGTGTTGCGGGTGCAACGTATTCCGTCGCAACTCCACGCGAACTGGAATCAGGCGCCGGCAACGCGCGGCGATCGACTTTGCCGTTCCGCGTCAGCGGTATTGCTTCGAGTGTGACGACGGCCTGCGGCACCATGTAATCCGGCAACTGCGCGCGCAGGTGATTGCGAATTTCTTCCGTGCTGACTTCGGCGCCATCCTCGGTCACGATGTAAGCGACGATGCGCTTGTCCACACCATCGTCGCGCACGATCACAACGTTTTCTTTGATCGATTCGTGCTGCGAAAGCACCGCCTCGATCTCACCGAGCTCGATTCGGAACCCACGCACCTTCACCTGGTGATCGAGTCGGCCGATGTACTGGAGGTTTCCGTCGCTCGTGTAGCGCGCCAGATCGCCACTGCGATACAGGCGGCCGCCGGGCACTTCGGAGAACGGATTCGGAACAAACCTCTCAGCAGTTAAATCGGCACGATTGAGATAACCACGCGCCAGGCCTTCGCCGCCGATGCAGATCTCGCCAGCGACGCCGCTCGGCACAGGTTCGCCATTGCGATCGAGCAGGTAGACCTGATAATTCGCGAGCGGCGCACCGATGTGTGGAGTCGCAGTCTCGTCGATGACGCGAGTCGCAGTCGAATCGACCGTACACTCGGTTGGCCCATAGATATTGAAGAACGTTGCATCCGTTGATTGCGCGAGCCTGCGCCACATCGGTGCATCCATCGCCTCGCCAGCCACCAGATAACGCGACGGTTTGGCTTGTCCTTCACGCAACAATCCCGCCGACAGCAGCACTTCGAGCTGTGAAGGCGTGCAATCGAAGACATCGATCTCGTGGTGGGCCAGGAAGTCGAGCAAAGCCCGGCCGTCCGCCCTGACGTCGCTCGGAATGATGTAAAGCGTGTAACCCTCGAGCAACAGAATCAGTTGTTGCATCGAAGCGTCAAACGAGATCGGGGCGTTGATGCTGGCGCGCAGTTTTGTCGCGTCGTGCTGCGCGTAAACAGCGTGCTTCAATCCCTGGAGCAGGTTGATCGGAGAGCGATGCTGGACCATGACTGCCTTCGGCTGTCCGGTCGAGCCGGAAGTGTAGATGACGTATGCGAGGTTCGCAGCCGTCGCTCCACTTTCGACGCGCTCGTCAGTCTCGGCAGTGAGATCCACGTCGAATGAGTCGACGAGCAGCAACTCTCGATGCTCTGTCGCGGAGAAAGGCAGCTTCTCGACGAGCGCGTACTGCGACAGAAGCACGTTGACATTCGCATCGTCCAACATGAACGCGAGCCGATCCGACGGCAGCTCCGAGTCGAGCGGAAGATATGCGGCACCGGCTTTGAGAATGCCCATAATGCTGACGATCAATTCGGTGCTGCGTTCCAGCATGACACCGACAATCGTTTCCGGTTGCACACCGAGCTCGCGTAGGCGAATGGCCAGGGCAGACGCGCGGCGGTCGAGTTGCGCATAAGTAAGTTGTCCGGTATCGCTGACCACTGCGACCCTGTCCGGAGTCGCAGCCGCTTGTTGCGAGAATGCTTCGGGGATGGTGATTTCGCGCGGATAATCGATCGCCGGACCGCGAGCGAGATCGCGCAATTGCGCGTGTTCGGCGCCAGAGAGCAGCGGCACTTTCGACACTCGCACATCGGGCGCTGCGAGGATCGACTCAACCAACGTCGTGAAGTGCTCGCACAGACGTTCGATAGTCGAAGCGTCGAACAGGTCGGTGTTGTACTGCACCCAGCCGAGCAAGCCATCGTCCGATTCCTGCATAATAAGTGAAGCGTCGAAATGCGTGGTCTTGACGTCGAGGCTAAGGTTCTTCCACGTCACGCCCGAGAGTTTCAGTTGCGGCATCGGCGCGTTCTGCAAAACAAACTCGACCTGGAACAACGGCGAGTGACTCAGACTTCGCTCCGGCTGCAACTCTTCGACGAGCTTTTCAAACGGCACGTCCTGATGCGCATACGCACCGAGACTCGCTTCTTTCACCTGTGCCAGCAGCTCGCGGAACGTCGGGTCACCCGACAAGTCCGCACGCATCACCAGCATGTTGATGAAGAACCCGATCAGCGCTTCGGTCTCGCCACGCCCACGGTTCGCGATCGGCGTCCCGACTACGATGTCGCTTTGGTTCGTGTAGCGATGAAGCAGCGTTTGGTACGCGGCGAGCAAAGTCATGAACAACGTCACGCCTTCGCGCCGACTGAACGCATTAATTCGCTCACTCAACTCGCGACCGAGCCGGAACTGGTGCATCGCACCGTTGAACGTCTGCATCGCAGGCCGCGGCCGATCGGTCGGCAGGTCGAGCACCGCAGGCACCCCCGCGAGTTGCGATCGCCAGTAAGACACCTGCTCTTCCAACACGGAGCCTTGCAGCCACTCGCGCTGCCAAACTGCGTAATCAGCGTACCGCACCGGCAGCTCCGGCAACGGAACTTCCGCGCCAGTGGTGTATGCCTCGTACAGCGCAGCCACTTCGCGCACCAGCACACCCATGGACCATCCGTCGGAGATGATGTGATGGACCGTGCACAACAACACGTGCTCTTCCGCGTTGAGACGCAGCAACCACACGCGCAACAGCGGCGCTCGACTCAGATCGAACGGAAGATTTCCTTCGATTGCCGCGAGCCGCTCTGCTTCTGACTGCTGCATCGCCTCAGTCATCTCAGAAAGATCTCGCCGGCAAATGTCGAGCTCGATGTTGTCGGCAATCAACTGCACGAGTTGACCGTCGACCATGTTGAAGCTCGTCCGCAGTGTCTCGTGCCTGCGCACGATCTGTTGCATGCTTCGTTCAAGCGCGGAAACGTCGAGGCTGCCGCTGAGCCGCAGACCGATCACGACGTTGTACGCAGCGCTATCGGGTTGCAGTTGATCGAGGAACCACAGTCGTTCCTGCGAGAACGAGACCGGCGCGCTGCCGTTACGCGGGACTGGCACAACTGGCGGCGCCTGTATACCGAACCTCTGCGTCTCTACCTGTTTCGCAAATTCAAACAGCGTAGACGACTCGAACAACGTGCGCAGCGGTACGTCGACTTTCAGCGACTCTCGGATTCGCGTCGTGACCTGCGTCGCTAACAACGAATGCCCACCAAGCTCGAAGAAGTTGTCGTTGACACCGACGCGTTCCACACCGAGCACCTCAGCCCATATCCCCGCCACTAATTCTTCGATCGCAGTCTCCGGCGCAACATAACCTTCGCCCACTTCCTGCCGCGCTCCGGCCGGTTCCGGCAGCCGCTTCCGGTCCACTTTCCCACTCGACGTGAGCGGCATCTCATCCATCACGAGGAACGTCGACGGCACCATGTACTCCGGCAGCCGCTCCTTTAAATATGCGCGCAGCTCAGTTCCGGTTACGTTTTCGGCCACCACATACGCAACCAAGCGCTTCTCGGCGCCCGTTCCGCTAACGATCACGGCGCTCTCCTGCACCGCCGTATGCTCACGCAGCACCGCTTCGATCTCGCCGAGCTCGATGCGGAATCCGCGCAGCTTCACCTGATTGTCGATGCGCCCGAGGAATTCGATCTCGCCGGTCGGCAGCCAGCGCCCGAGGTCACCACTGCGATACAGCCGCTCACCGCCCGTGCGGCTAAACGGGTGCGGCACAAACTTCTCCGCCGTCAGCTCCGGTCGCGACAGGTATCCGCGCGCCAGACCTTCGCCGCCGTGGTACAACTCACCCGCAACACCGACCGGCACCGGCTGTAACTCCTGGTCCAGGATGTAAACCTGCGTGTTAATTATCGGAGCGCCAATCGGGATCGACGCAATCGCCTGGTCCAAGTCGTTGATTGCATAGCAGCAAGTGAATGTCGTGTTTTCCGTTGGGCCATAGCCGTTGATGAGTTGCGTCTTCGGCAACTGTTCCACGACCTGGCGGATGTGCGGCACCGACAATGCCTCACCGCCGACGAGCAACTGCTCGAGTCCCTTTAACGCGTGAACGTCTTCGTTGACGATCGAGTTGAAGAGCGACGACGTGAGCCACATCGTGTTCACGTTGAACTCGCGAATCGCCGCTCCTAACTCTGCCGCAGTCAGCACTTTTTCTGACAACACGACACAGCGCCCGCCATTAAGCAGCGCTCCCCAAAGCTCGAGCGTCGATGCGTCAAATGAGATCGGTGCCAGTGGAAGGAAAATGTTCTCCTCGCCGAGCCGCGCAAAGTTGTTCTCCTTCACGAGTCGCACGACCCCGCTGTGCGGCACTGCAACACCCTTCGGCCGTCCTGTCGATCCGGAGGTGTAACTGACGTACGCGAGTTGCTGTCCGCCTGCGAATGGCAGGCTCAGATTGCTGCTGTCTTCGCCACTGAAGTCTTCGGCATCGACGTAGATCGCTTTGAATCCTTCAGGCATCGTTTCGCGTCGTCGCTCTTGTGTCACGATCAGCTTCACGCCTGCATCGCGCAGCATCAACGCCAAACGTTCCTGCGGCTCGGAAGCCTCGAAAGCCACGTACACTCCGCCGGCTTTCAAGATCGCGATCAACGTCACGACCATGTCGACCGAACGATCCATCCACATGCCCACGAGCGTCTCGGTCGACACGCCGCGGCGGCGCAGCACGCGCGCCATTCGGTTTGCACGCGCATTCAGCTCCGCGTAGCTCACTTCCCCGGCTCGCGAAATCAGCGCCACGGCCTCGGGTCGCCGCGTACTTTCCGCTTCAAACAATTCGTGAATGCCCTGATGACCCGGGTAATCAACGACCGTCTGATTGAATTGCTCGACGACTTGCGCGCGCTCACCTTCCCTCACCAGCGGCATGTACGCGATGCGCTCATCCGGATTCGCTACCGCTCCGCGCAGCAGGTTCTCAAAGTGACCCAGCATCCGCTCGATAGTCGTGGTATCGAACAGCTCGGTGTTGTATTCAAGCCATCCCTTCAAACCTTCCGGTGAAGTTCCCATCGAAAGCGTGAGATCGAAGTGCGCCGTCGAGGTCTCGATCTCAAATGTCGAAACGCGCAGGTTCGAAAACCTCAACTCAGACGCCGGAGCATTCTGCAATACAAACACTACCTGGAACATCGGCGTGTGGCTGAGGCTTCGTTCCGGCTGCAACTCTTCAATCAACTTCTCGAACGGCAGATCCTGGTGTGCATACGCACCGAGGCTCATTTCCCTGACTCGCGCGAGCAATTCGCGGAATGTCGGATCGCCGGAGAGATCAGTGCGCATCGCGAGCGTGTTGACGAAGAAACCGATCAGCGGCTCCGTCTCGGCGCGATTACGATTGGCGATTGGTGAACCGACGACGATGTCATGCTGGCCGCTGTAACGATGCAGCAACGTCTGCCATGCCGCGAGCAAGGTCATGAATAAAGTGACACCTTCGCGACGGCTCAGCGCGTTGAGCTCCGCACCCAACTCGTCTGACAAACTGAACGGATGGAGCGCACCGGTGTAACTTTGAATCGCCGGACGTGGACGATCCGTCGGCAACTGCAACACGTCTGGCGCATCCGCCAGTTGGTCTTTCCAGTACGAGAGCTGCGTGTCGAGAACCTCGTCTTGCAGCCACTCTCTTTGCCACACGCTGAAGTCTGCGTACTGAATCGACAGATCCTTCAACGTCGCGGGACGGTTTGTAATAAACGACTCATAAACCGCCGCGATTTCATTGACCATCACGCCCATGGACCAGCCATCCGCGATGATGTGATGCATCGTGAGCACGGCGATGTGCTCTTCGTCGCTGAGCCGCAGCAGCAAGGTGCGCAGCAAAGGTCCTTGCGCAAGATCGAAGCTCTCGCGCGTCTCTCTGTTGACCAGTATTCGCGCTTCATCTTCACGCTGCGTAGACGGAAGATTCGACAAGTCGACAAACGGAATTTCAGCCGGGTGTGGCGGATTGATGACCTGAACCGGTTGACCGTCGACAGAGGCAAACGTCGTCCGCAATACTTCGTGACGCGCGACCACTTCATCGATCGAATGTTCGAGAGCTGTGCGATCGAGTGGACCAGTCAAACGTAGTGCGAACGGTGTGTTGTACGCCGTGTGACTCGTGCCGAGTTGTTCGATGAACCACAGCCGCTGTTGCGCGAACGACGCGGGAATCACGCGTTCGCGTGACACAGGCACGATCGGCGGCGCCTGCACTTTCCAGCACAGTGGGATCCGAAGCTTGGAATTCACGTGACTTGAAGTCGCGGC
>JADMIO010787511.1_pt1 | contig 87522 bp, 93 predicted proteins | sample 8958161 | NCBI WGS metagenome assembly JADMIO01 (sample SAMN16585339, study PRJNA669376) | soil metagenome | isolation source: Crop rotation soil | place: USA: Cullars Rotation, Alabama | collected 2011 | reverse complement strand
CGCGACAACTTGTCCACGTGGAATTCTAAGCTTAGGATCCCAATGTGCTGGAAAGCATCATCGCGATCAACGTCGACGACGGAGATTGCTTACTCGATGTCATTCTTACGGACGGTACGAAGCGCATCTTCATCGCGACTCATAACGGTCTTGCGATTCGCTTCGACGAGAAGAATGCGAGACCGATGGGACGTGCCACTCGTGGTACCCGCGGCATCGAGTTGCGACAGGATGATTACGTCGTCTCGGTCTGCGCTGTATCGAAGGAAGATAAGGAACGAATGCTCTCCGTTTCCGAGCAGGGTTACGGCAAGCAAACTCCGATTACGACTTATCGCTTGCAATCGCGTGGTGGTAAGGGCGTCATCAACATGAAGACGACGGACAAGACTGGCAAGGTGGTCGCAGTCTTTCCGGTTGAAGACGAGTCGGAGATCATGATCATCACGCAACAGGGAAAACTGATCCGCCTCGAAGCCGCCGATATCCGTAAGACCGGCCGCAGCGCACAAGGCGTGCGCCTGATCAAGACCGACGCGGGCGACAGAGTCACCAGCGCCTCCTTAGTCGAAGCCGCAGCGGAGGAAGAGACGGAAGAAACACCTAGTTAGGCGCGGATTAACGCGAATCTTCGACCCAGGCTTCGCCGTTTTCGAAGACTTCTTTCTTCCAGATGGGGACGGTGCGTTTGAGTTCTCGGATGGCCCACTCGCAGGCCTGGAAGGCGGCCTGGCGATGGGGAGCGCTGGCGGCAATGACGACGCTGGTTTCGCCGATCTCGAGGCGACCGGTGCGGTGGACGATCCCGAGATGAGCGATGTCGAATTTCTGGTGAGCTTCGATGCCGAGGCGTTGCATCTCTGTTAATGCCATCGCGTCGTAGGCTTCGTAGACGAGGTACAGCGTTCGTTTCCCGTTGGTCCATTCGCGTGCGTAGCCGTCGAGTGTGACTGTGGCGCCACACTCCGGCAGCACCACGCGCCGCGCCACTTGGCCAACGTCGATCGGGTCCGTCGTCAATTCAAAGAAATCGTGCGACCCGCCACTCACCGGCGGAAACACCGCCAGCTCGTCATTCTCTTTCAAAAGCGTATCCGGCGTGGCGTACTCCTGGTTCACGGCAAACAATAACGAGCGTCCAAAGCGTTCGAGCTGAGAAAACCTCGCGACCAAACTCTGAAAGGCGCTGGCAACAGTCGCGGGCGCGTCGAGTGAGAGCTCGAGTGGATTATTATCAACCACGTCGCGCGCCGCGCCAAAAAACAGCACCCGAATACTCACCCGGTCCGTCATTCGATCTCGATCTTTCTGCCGCCGTGCCCGTTACTCTTCGCCAGCTCGTGAATCCGCGCGCGTTCCTCATAACCCTTCACCGCGATGTTCAGCATTGCTCGCAGCCGTTCCAAACGTTCCGAGGTCGAGCGCAGCTCGAGCAGCTCCTGTTTGACCTCCGCGTCGATCTCCATCGCGGCCGCAACCAGAAACGACAATCGCTGCGGCTCAGTGTTCGAGATGTCAGGCAGGATCGCGCGCTCGTCGTTGATTGTGCGCACGGCTTGCGCGATGCGCGTGAAAGTCTCCGCTACTTCTCTCGCGGGCGCCGCGAGCATCTCCTCGTCTTCGTCTTCGTCCTCAAAATAACTAATCTGCGCCACCAGATACGGATCGCCACGCTCAACGTACGACTCGATGCGATATCTAATCACGCCGAGCGTCAGTATGTTTGAACGACCGTCGGCGAGAGTCTGCATCTCGGTGACTTCGGCGACACAGCCGACGTGGCCCGCGGGTGGCACTTCATTTTCAGTATTCGTCGGATCGAAGTAGGCAAGACCAAAAAGATTATTTGCCAGCTTGATGTCCAGCAGCATTTGCCGGTAGCGTGGCTCGAAGATGTGCAGCGGCAACGGCACACCGGGAAACAGGACCACCGGCAGGGGAAAGAGTGGGAGTTCGTGCAACCCACGCACTTTGTCGGAAGCTTCGCTCATTTGCAACGTGGGATTATGGCAGAGCGGCGAGCAGAAGTCAGTTAGCGAAGCAAAATAATGGCCCCCGCGGTCGTGTTGGGCGACGTCCGCGAGGGCCCTCGAGCACACCGTGTGATGAAGAGGGTTTCATCTCCGGTGTTTTACGGACGTCTAAGGGAGTGACGTCCGGATCTCAAAAATCAAAGAATGTGAGCGAACAACTCCAGCCTGTGAACGGGCGTCAGCTTGCAAATACTTGCGAGCATGTCCGTGATCTCGAATGGCTTTGCGAAGAAGCCGTCGGCGCCGGCGGCGACACACGCCTTGCGCACTTCCGGGTCGGTGTTGGAGCTCATGATCAGAACTCGCGAGTTCGATAGATGACCCTTGATGAACTCCAACAAGCGCAATCCACTCTCGGGGGAATCTTTGTCCGGCGGCATCTGTAAATCGAGTATGGAAATATCAGGTTTATAAAAAGTCGCGCGCCGGATCGCAGTCTGCATGTCGTTCGCCGTTACGACGTCGTACTCGTCACACAACATCCAGTAGAGCTGTTGCGTGATGGCCGAGTCGTCATCAACAATCAAAATCCTGGGCTTCATTACTCTTGTGGCTTGAGCAAAGCCCGTACCGTTTGCCCGTTTGATCTACGAGAGCGAGAAACAAAGCGGATTGCGGTCGTTGCAAAGAATGTTACATGTCGACGGATGTGAACACTCGGTTGTCAGGCGTCCACAATAGTAGACTTATCGCGGTGGCTTGATTGGCTTTGGTGGTGGCGGTGGCTCGTCGTCGTCTTCACCGACTTCATCGACGACCTTCAATTCCGCGCCAAACTTCTGATAGTTCCGGAAGCGCACGTCGTTGCGACTCTGAAGCACAAACTTCGGATTGACCGTCGTCAACAGGATTTCGGAATGCGTGGGCAGCAGATACTTGTGTTCGCTGATGGTCACCCAATCGTAATCGATCAAGCTGCTCGCTGCCGTGATCGGAAAATCAGGCGGAATCTCCGTCGCGATCTGTTCGAACCGCAGCACGCGATCGAGCTCGCGATCGATCCACATGCGGCCACGCGAGCCGACCACCGCGCGCGCGCCAGTGTCCGCGAGGCTCAGCGTCAGTTGCGAAAACTCTTTCTTGATCGTGTATTCGTAAACGACGGTCCTTCTCGTTTGCACCGTATCCGTGTCGACGACGCGAAACTCCGTTTTCGATTCCGGCTTGAAGACGTCGGCGAGCGCGGAAATGTATTCGACGCCGGTCGACGATGCGCCTTTCGGCGCGTACTTGCTGTAATCGCGACTCGCCTGCACGTCCGGCGCTGCCGGCATGCCGTTGACGGTCAGGATCTTGTACTCCTCGCCGACGTTCGCGCGATAACCGACTGCGATGGTGAGATTGTCCTGCGGGATCCAGTTAGCCGTCTGGCCGTAGGCGACCGAGCGTTTGATGATCTGCTTCACGAGGAAGTCAGGCATCGCGTTCGCGGCAGCAAGCGTGACGTTGCGCGTGCGTTCGAGCAGCTCATTCGCCTCGGTTTCGGAAGGCAGCGCCGAAGCGGTCGGGTTCACGCGCCTGCGTTCCGCCTCTTCGATCGTGCGCCGCAACACTGCGTCGTTTCCGCTCTTAGTCGCGATCAGCGAGCGCATTCCGTCAGTCAATTGGAAACCGATGCCACGTTTTCGGATCTGATCGACGATCTCGTCGCGCATGTCAGGATTGCGCTGGAGTTGATAGAGGAGACTGACGACTTCCTGGCTGGTGAGCGGTTTCGGGTCCTGCGCCGATGCCGGCACACACGACCACAGAAGAATAACTGCTAAAAGGAGTCTATTAATGCGGGACATTGCTTTCCGATGGACTTTCGTTAGATGCAGTTGCCCGAAACGCAGAAATGCTGGATGGATTGTCTCAGAACCGCTGCACATCGCTCAAGTTCGTTCACCGGGACGAATTCTCCGGTCCGGTGCGCTTCACGGATGTCGCCCGGACCGATCACGACTGCTTCGCTCCCGAGCGCCATCATCTGCGCGGCTTCAGTGCCGAACGCCACAGTGCCGGATTTGATTCCGGTTGCATGTTCTAAGAAGCTGATCAATGGCGAATCGGGCGCTGTCTCGAAGCCTGTATCCTGGCGGTTCGCGTCGACTTCGCACTGAAAATCCGGATCGGTCTTCATCTCCTCTTCAATCGCCGCTTTGAACAGATCGAGCAGGTATTCGGAAGACTGCGTCGGTATAGGCCGCCATTCGAGTGTGAACCGGCACTCACCGGCGAGCACGTTCTTCGCTGAACCGCCGTGAACCAAACCGACGTTGAGCGTCGTGAAAGGCGGATCGAATGCGTCGTGCTGGTCCTGTTTGACTCTTTCCGCGATCGACTCCAAGCGATTTATCAAGCGCGCGGCACGAAGTATCGCCGACGCGCCAAGTGCGGGATAAGCGCTGTGTGCCTCACGACCTTTCACGAGCACTTCAGCCAGCGAATAACCTTTGCCGGCGCGAATCGGCCTCAGCGACGTCGGCTCGCCCACAATGCTGTAACGCACGCGCAAAGGCTTCGCCTGGGCTAGCTGTTTTGCACCGCGCAACCCGATCTCTTCATCTGCCGTGAATATCAACGCCAGCGGTTTGTTTGGTTTCACGTTTTCAAGTGCCGTGAGCGCTGCGGCGATGAAACCCTTCGTGTCGCACGAACCGCGCCCGTAGAGTTTGCCGTCACGTTCGGTGAGGTTGGTGGCTTCCGTCCAGTTCGGATCGTATGGAACGGTATCGGTGTGGCCCACTAACGCCAGCTCAACCTCTTCAACATCGTCCGTCAACGCAATTAAATTGACCTTCTCAACTCCGTAATCGTCCGAGTACGGAAACCGACGCACGATCAAATTCAATGCTTCACAACACCTTTCGAGATATTCGATAATCTCCGCATTCGATCGCGACGAAACCGAATCGATCCGCACCAAATCCGCGAGTATCTCTTTAATCATCCGTGTAATCTGTGTACCCCGTTTTCAACAATCCGCTTCCCCCCGACAACCACGTCGCGCACCGCCGTTCGCGAAAGCGAGAACACGATGTTAGCCAACAAAGAATCAGGCGTCGCTCCCGCGATGGATAGATCATCAAGATCAACCGTGAAGAAATCCGCCGGGGAACCAGCTTCAATCTTCCCGCCGCCGTGCAAGCCAATACTCGCGGCTCCATTCACGGTCGCGCAATCAAACAACTTCCGCTCCAATTCAGGAGCCAGCACGTTTCGCTGCGTCTTCTGAAGCCGCAGGTGATATTCGAGCTCGCGTGCATCTTCCAGTAGATCGATCTGAATCTGACTGTCGCTGCCGAGAGCTACTCGCACGCCGGCATCGAAATAAGCATCGACCGGCACAACGCCGTCGCCGAGGTTTCGCTCGGTTGTTGGGCACGCGCAAACAACAGCGCCGGCGCGTGCCAGCGAGGCGATTGCTTTTGGCGTCACGTGAATCGCATGGACCGCAGTAAAACGTTTACTGAGCAGGCCCTCAGTCTCGAGCAGCGCTACCGGCGAGCGACCGTATTCCTCAATGCAGGCCTGGACCTCAGCCGGCTGCTCCGCGACGTGCATGTGAACCGGCAACTCACGTTCATTTGCGAATGCGACGATCGTTTTCAGGTAATCGAGCGGGACGGCGCGAACGCTGTGCGGCGCGACACCGATCCATGCGGCGCCGTCTTCCAGTTCCGGCGCGCTGAGCAATTGTTCGAGATGTTTCAAATACACATCGGGAGAGGATTCGATAAAACGGATCTGTTGCGGGTTGGACTCGGTTTGATAACCCGCGCGCGCGTAAGCCACGCGCAGAAGCGCGATCCGGATGCCGACGTCGCGCGCCGCGCGAATCACTTCTCGTTCGAGCAGATTTGGCTCGGAATACGTGGAACCATCACGTTGATGATGAATGTAGTGAAACTCGCCGACCGCGGTGATTCCCGTCAGCGCCATCTCGAGAAAAGCCATGCGTGAGGCGTCGTAAATATCTTCCGCTTCGAGCCGGTTGGCCGCGGCGTACATCTGCTCGCGCCACGTCCAAAAGCTGTCGCTCGTGTGCTGCGAGCGGTGCTCGGTGCGCCCGCGAATCACGCGCTGAAACGCGTGCGAGTGAGCATTGATCATGCCCGGCAACAACGCACGATTGTTTAGACGAATCGCATTCGGCGCGTCTTTACTCTCTACAATCCGCGTGATCTTACCCGCGCTGTCACACTCGACTGCCCGATCAGACTCGAAGCGCCCGTTGATATAGACCAAATCCGGCAGCCATGCGTTGGTTAACATGATTTTAGTGCCAGCACTTCGCGGGCGGCGGTGCGGTCGCCGGTGCAACTGATCCGTCTTGGCCCATCGAGAAACGTCAACTCAAACCCGAGATCCTGGTAGAGTTCGACGATCCTCGTCGTCGCTTGATTCGAAATCACCACCGGTCCGGGATGATCTGCCAGCAGCTTTACGGTGCGCACCTGATCGTCCCACGAAAAACCGCCCGCGCTGTACGTCGTGAACTCTACATCATACGGCGGATCGGCGTAGATGAAATCTTCCGGCTCAAACTCCAGCGCCTCGATATCCTCGTTGCTGAACGTCCACTGCCTGAATACGTCCGCGTACTCCGAGAAATCAGTCGCGTAGTTGATTGCTTTGTAAGTGCCGAACGGAACGTTGAAATCGCCGCCTTTATTGAAACGACACAGGCCGTTAAAGCACGTGCGGTTCAGGTAATAAAACAACTGCGCGCCTTCTTCGGTGTGCGCCTCGCCTTTTCGAATCAGTCGATTGAAGCGCTCGCGATGCCGGTAAAAGAGCGCCTCGTCGTTGCGCATCGGCAGGCGCATCTGCAAACCATTTTGCACGTGACGATAGAAGTTGATGAGGTGCGGATTGACGTCGTTCAGCAACGCCCTCTTCGGCTGCAATCCAAGCACGACCGCGAGTCCGCCGCAAAACGGTTCGACGTATCTGCACTCCGTGTTCGCTTCCCAAATCGGTTTTAGCTGCGAGACGAGCCAGCGTTTGCCGCCGGCCCACTTCAAAGGCGGCTTAAGCATTACGCTCCTTTGAAGCAACGAGCCTGCGCCAGTAGATCTTCGACAGACGCAGTGGGCGATACGCGTAGTAAAGCGAGTGCAGTGACGCCGGAAGTGCAACAGATTGCCAATCCGTGAAAGTAGGAACGAAGATCGCGCGCAACGCGGAGACTAGCGCGTCGCGTTTGCGATCCATGACGCGCAGGTTGTAGAGGTTGGTTTCAGTCGATAACGGTGGGCCAAAAGTCGTAAAAAGTTCTTCACGAATTCGTTTGGCCAGGCGCTGCATTGCTCCATCCGAATCGATCGCAGCCATGACGGGAAGGTGTACGTCTGAGAACTCTTCAACTAATCGCAATCCCAACGCGAGCATGCGCGATGCATGTGCTCTTGTTGCGCGATCGACAATCGTGTCCCAGCTTATCGCCGGGCTCGAACGTATCGACTCTGCCAGGCATGCGATCCACTCCAGGCGCCGCCAAAGATGTTTTGCGCCGTGCATCGACAGGTAGAGCACCAAATCCTCAGTGCTGAACGTCTCTACCGGCGTTCCCGCGAGAGACACCGCTTGCAAACGCGACAACACTTCGTCCCCTTTAACTTTGAAGACAAAACTCCGCGGCGCCAGATCCCAGTGCAGATCCACCACTGTGAACCATTCATCACGCATGAATTGTATCTCGCAGTGATTGCGCACATGTGAAGCTAGCTGCGCGGGAGTTAATTGCGGGGCCATCTCATAGCTGAGCGATTCGAGCAACTTTCTTGCCCGATCGAAATATTGGCTACCAATCAGGATGTCGATATCACCGGCCTGGCGCAGAGAGATCTCGCCATACGCCAACTGTGCGAGCAGCGGTCCTTTGAAGAGCGCAACTGGAATGTCGTGTTCCTTAAAGAGTTTGTAAATGCTGAGTTGTTTCCCGATCAGGTACAGCACGCTCTGCGAATTCGCGACTGACTCGCGTTTCAGGCGCGACAGAAAATGGCCCGGAACGATATCGCCTGCCGCAGTGGTGAGGTGTTTGTGCAGCAGTGGGAGAAGACGGTGAGTGTAAGTGGTAGCAAAAACGTAATCCCAGTTGAGTTGCTGTTGGACCAGCCGCCGTACTTCCACGCGTCTCTCAGCATCGAGCTCGCGACGCGCGATGGAAAGTATCAACTTGTTTTCGGGATGACTATGGTTCATCTCGTCCACTGTGGCTAAGCGTCGACCCACCCGCTACCGCAGGTGGTACTGACCCGATCCTCGCCTCAGACGCAATACTTGTCAGACACTTCGTAAACAGCGTCCAGCGCGTCGTGATGATCTCGAAAGCGGGGCGAGAAGTGTTTCAACAGTTGTGCTGCAATTTGTTCGTTTGAATTCTTCCCATCCATCTGCGAAAGCACGAACCTGGCAATCTCCCCTTCTTCATTTGCCTCGGGTACGTAACTGCCGGCGCGCTTGCGCAGTTGTGACGCCGACAACGGAGCGCCGAGTAGAGTTGATTGCTTGAAGCTACACTTCGCAATCCCCTGCGACAACAGCGTCGTGTCCCAACGCCACGCATAATCATCGCCAATGAGACGTGCTTCCAGCCTGACGTCAATCCGATCCTGGGGCGAAACTTCAAGAGGCTGCGGGAACGGAAAGAAAGCATTGCCGTAGATCAACTCCGTGCGGCCAGGCGTGTTGTAAAAAACTACTTCATCCAGCAGCTCGGCATCAAACCAAATAGCCAGGCCATGCGCTGTTCCTTTGCGCTCGATGGACAAGGTTACCTTTTCGCAAACATTTGCCTCTTCAACCCGATGGTAGTCGAGCTCGTGCCAGCAGACAGGTTGGCCCAACAGGTTCTCCGGCTGAACGCGAATCTTGCCTCCAATATTAACTGCAAGGTTGCGTGCGGAGCTCAACGCGATCCCCTTTCCATTCTCTTCCCAGGGGCTCACCAGATTTTTGTAATGTACCGGTACCTCGACAATTGCCGCCCAAAGCCGGTCAAGACTCGGAATCAAGATTCCGCCGGGCGCAAGTAACCGCGATCGTGCATCAATGATCGAAGGAATGGAATGCCTAAACCATGGCAACACGCCATGAAGATCGGAAACAATCACATCTGCCTGTTCCGGCAGCGTTATTTTAGTGGAGACGTTTTGAATAAACTCGATACTATCCGTAAACCCAAGCTCGCGGGCGGCATCACGTCCAATCTGTATGATGTTGTCTGGTTCGATTGCAAATACGCGCCGCGCGCCGAAACGGCAGGCGATGAGCGCGAACAATCCCGGACCACTCCCGAGATCGATAACCACCGAGTCTGGTCCAATTGTCCTGCGGAGAGCAGTAAGGTACGCGTCCGTCCGCGGACCGTCAGCGATCATCTTGCCGTAAGCCAGAACGTTATACATTGGGCGCCAGTTCAAACTGGTTCATTGTTCACTAAAACTCTCCAGAATCGTTCGACATAACTCACCAATGCGGCTCGGGTCCGAATGAGGTGTTACTCGTCTGACCGGAATTGAATTGAGTAGTCGCGGCAACAATTCAAACTCGCGCACACGCATTTCCCTGTCCATCAGATAAGTAGCATAGGTGTTGGCGATCAACGACATCAGTGCTTCAGCCGGTGCGAGGTTGCAGACGAATGGAGCAGCAGAATCGCCCCGGCGCTCTGCCAGCACATAGATTGCCGCGAGCGGAAGTGGGTGTTGCTGAAACTCGTATTTGTCCTGGGTTAAATCGAGATAACACTTGTCCCAGGTTGGGGTAAGTTTTGGCAGTGTCGCCGTAGCTCCATACAAGGCTTCGACTGATGCCGGCCACAACCTGATCGACGGATATGCCGGTTGGACCAGAAACGTATCGCCAAGATCTCTCAGGGTTACAACGTCCTCCGCCAACACGCGATAGCCAACCTCCGCGAAAGCTGCGGCAGTAGTTGACTTGCCCGATCCAGCCGGACCGACGATCGCAACAGCGCGGTCATCCACCGCAACTGCGCACGCGTGCAGCGAGATGAATCCGCGCAGCAACAACACGAAGCCCATGATTGGACCAAGCAGATACGTGGCCGTGTCTTCAAGTGTCAGAGTTTCTGCCGGCCAGTCGGCCCAAATCCGAGTACCGGAGTTGTCAATTAAGAATTGAGTGCCATCGGCGTATTGAAGATGATAGTGGTCCGGCAGTGACCAAACTGTGAGTCGAGGCTTGCCACCTGGCCCAGGCTCGGGATTGAGGTACCACAACGTTCTCTGTTCTTCCGGCAACCTTAAAGGCATGCTGCCGAAGTGAACTTGAACGTCTACCCGCTGTGATTGTTGGGTGGACAGCAGCAGTCCGGGCACGCTCTGGTTGAGATGAAGCTGTAGACCGTAGATAGCTGAGTAATATGACACGAATTCGAAAGAAAATTCAGCCCGTCTTGTCTTTTCCCGCTCCGCCGTCGTTCTTTCCGATTACGCCGCCCAACGCCCGCGTGATCTCACGGATGTTGCCGTAGTGTACAAGCCTCGGTTCGGTGTAGGGTTTTCTGGGGCGCGGTGATTGCTCGGTTTTGGTCGACGGATGATCAGGTGTCATTCGTGTGCTCCATTGAATGGGAGTGTGCCAGCCATTGATTCAGGCTGAAAGGCCTTACATTGATCCAGACCTGATTGCTGTCCAGTGCTTCCGTTACCCTTGGAATTGACTTGCGATCGACGTAAGACAAAATCTCTGGGACTGCTCGAAACTCGTCAATCTCTTTGAACTTGGCGGTGCGTCTCAACTGAAGTCCGGGATCGCCTCCGAGAGGCGACTTCGGACGCAGCCGAACCGCGTCGGGTAAGATGCCATCCATGGCCTCACGCAATATTTTCTTATCAAGAAGCCAGGGAATAATTGGCAATGCGAAAAGATAGTCTACCATGCGTATATCAATCAAGGGATGGCGAACTTCGAGCGGTAATAATGTCACGCCGGCGTCGAAGCGCGTCAGGAGCGAGTCCCAACTCGGAGCGAAAAGCGCGCGGAAAGCGTGTGGGCGCAAGGGATGAAGCGGCGGCTGATCGGCGTACACATGTTGCCAGCGTTCAGCTAAACCAACCCTGCGCGCAAAGTCTTTATTGAGCCACGATGGAAAAAAACTCCTGTTCCAGTGTGGATTTCGCCAGCGCCTCAATTGCGTTCTGACTCCGATGGGTGGAGGGCTGCGCGTGAAGTAAACATAACGGGCGAGGTCGGCAAACAGGTTCGCGATCGCGCCACGCCTGATCGATGCTGCAAACGAATGCTTCGGAGTCTCGACCATCAACGTGTCGCCGTCCCAGCCCGTGAGCGCAACTCGATAACGATCGGCGATTCGTTTTAGCAGCTCATCCGAAACGACAAAAATCGGATCGACGTCAAAAGGTTCGGGCGCCACTCCCATCGTGCGATCGTTCGTCGTTTGATTGATCTTATCTCCTTCGAGGAACTCGATGGGGATCTTGAGTGCTTCGGCGACGAGGCTTGCGTACTTGCGTTCGTCGTCGGCAAATGCGCCATCGTAAACAACACAATACGCGGTCAGGTTGGAGAGCGTTTGTGCCGCCGCCGATGCAACTGCCGGAGAGTCCAGGCCTCCGCTCATCGAGATTCCGGCGCCCGTTGCGCGCAGGCGATCGTCAACTGTTCGGTGCAACACTTCACGAAAGCCGGCGATGATGTCCCCCCGTTTTCTGTTGCGGACGGGTGTGGCGGAAGGTTTCCAGTATTGCTGGAGACGAATTTTGCCGTCGGAGAGAGTAAGAAAATGCGCCTGGGGCAGCTTTTGAATATCGACGAACGCAGTCGTGTTTGGTTCCTGATTCAGACCGAATAATAGAAAGTCGCCAATGGCTGTTTCGTTCAGTTTGTTTGAGACGGAGGGGTGCAGGCGCAGGCAGTTGACTGTGTTGCTGACGACGTATGATCGGTTGTTGTGGCTGTAGTAAAGCTGTCGCACGCCGAGAGGATCGCGCGCGCAAAAGAGACGTTGTGCGTGGCTGTCCCAGATTGCAAAGGCAAAGTCCCCGATCAGGTGCTGGAGACAATCTTCACCCCAGGCTTCGTAGGCGTAAAGAATCAATTCGGCATCATTGGGAGATGGTTTCGGAGTGAGTTTTCGTTTGAGCTTTTCGAGCAGTTCGTTTCGCGCATCGATGCGGGCATCGGCGGTGAGCCAAACTTTGCCGTTCAGTGAGAGTGGCTGCTGTTCCGTTTCGGCGTCGCGAGTGGTGCGAAGCAGTGTGTGGCCTAGTCCAACGTTTCCGTCGGTCCAGATGTGTTGTGCATCCGGACCGCGAAAGGAGAGGTAATTTGTCATGCGACGAAGCAGATCGCGATCGACCGGCGCACCGTCGAGGTTGATGATGCCAACGATACCGCTCATTAATCTGTAATTTGCACGATTCCCTGCTCGAGTAGATTCTCGACAAGTGTAAGTAGATCTTTACGCAGCACCTCTTTATCAACGTCATATTCCTGGGCCAACTTTTCGTATGCCGCTTCAATCGAGTCTGAGGTGTTGAGGAGCGTGAGTATTCGCGTGCCCACGTCGTTTAGTCCGAAGTAGCGCTCGCTATCGAGATTCAGAATCACCGACTCTTCCTGAAGATTCGAGATCAGGACATCGTCAGGCACTCGCACGCGATCCGAGAAGGAAATCGTCATGGCCGCGCATTCTAACAGAAGCGCGCGATTCTGTTATTCTCTGCAATCAAAGGAGCCCTACTCATGCGAGCATTAACGAAGCTTCTTGCTGTTTTACTCGCAAGTTCTTTGGCCGTTTCCGCACAAACCGATCTCAGCAAAGAGCCGACGCTCTACGTCGTTGCTTACGCGCATCTCGACACGCAATGGCGCTGGGAATATCCGCGCGTCATCAACGATTACATTCCGAAGACGATGCACGACAACTTCGCGCTCTTCGAGAAGTATCCGAACTACGTCTTCAACTTCAGCGGCGCGAATCGTTATCGCATGATGAAGGAATACTGGCCGGCGGATTACGCGCGCGTGAAGCAGTACGTCGCGGCGGGTCGCTGGTTTCCGGCGGGCTCGTCCATGGAAGAGAGCGACGTTAACGTGCCTTCAGCGGAGTCGATCTTTCGTCAGATACTTTACGGCAACAGGTTTTTTCAACGTGAGTTTGGCAAAACGAGTGCTGAGTACATGTTGCCTGACTGTTTTGGTTTTCCCGCATCGTTGCCGAGCATTCTCGCGCACGCTGGCGTGAAAGGTTTCTCGACACAGAAGCTCACGTGGAATTCGGCGGCGCGTGCTGGTGGTCCAGGTTCGATCGAAGAAACACCACGCGGAATTCCGTTCAATGTCGGCTACTGGGTTGGGCCGGATGGCCGTGGGGTTATTGCGGCACTGAACCCCGGCAGCTACGGCGGACAGATCAGGGAAGACATCAGTAAGAGCCCGGTCACAGCGGGTAACAATGTGGTTGACTGGCCGCGGCGCGTCGAACGAAACGGGAAAGTGAGCGGAGTTTTCACTGACTATCACTATTACGGCACCGGCGACACCGGCGGCGCGCCGCGTGAAGATTCCGTGCGCATGATGCAGGACATCGTTACACGAAACGATGGACCATTGAAGGTCGTTTCAGCGACGGCGGAGCAGATGTTTCTCAACATTCGTCCGGAACAGATCAAGAGTTTGCCGCGTTACGAGGGCGACTTGCTGCTAACCGATCATTCCGCCGGTTCGATCACGTCGCAGGCTTATCGGAAACGTTGGAACCGGAAGAACGAGCTGCTTGCCGATGCGGCGGAGAAGGCTTCTATCGGTGCGATGTGGTTGGGCAGTCGCGTGTATCCGCAGGAGCGATTGAATAATGCGTGGACGCTCGTGATGGGTGGGCAGTTTCACGACATTCTGCCGGGCACGGCGACGCCGAAGGCGTTTGAGTTTTCGTGGAACGACGACGTGATTGCGATGAATCAGTTTGCGGGTGTGCTGACGAGCGCGACGGAAGCGATTGCGAGCGCTTTGGACACGCGCACGAACGGGCAGACGATCGTTGTTTACAATCCGTTGAATATCGGACGCGAGGACGTGGTTGAAGCGAGCGTGTCGTTGGCGAATGGAGCGGTGCGCGTGGTCGGGCCGGATGGGCGTGAAGTGCCGGCGCAGGTTGTTGGTGAGAAGGTGTTGTTTGTGGCAAAGGCGTCGTCGGTGGGCTATGCAGTTTATGACGTTCAGCCAGGTCAATCTTCTGTGTCATCGACTCTGAAAGTTTCAGAATCGTCACTGGAGAATCATCGCTACCGGATCACGCTAAACGCTGATGGTGATGTTGCGAGTATTTTTGACAAACAGCTCAACCACGAGCTGCTCGATGGTCCCATGCGACTGGCAATCAAGGGCGACACGCCGGCGCAGTGGCCCGCGTGGAACATGGATTGGACCGATCAGGTTAAGCCTCCGCGAGCTTACGTCGGAGGCACGGCAAAGGTGCGGGTGGTTGAGAGTGGCCCGGTGCGCGTTGCGATCGAGGTGACGCGTGAAACGGAAGGTTCGAAGTTTCAGCAAACGGTGCGCTTGTCTACGGGTGACGCGGGCAATCGCGTTGAGTTTAGCGACGTCATCGACTGGAAGACCAGCAACGCAAATCTCAAGGTGACGTTTCCGCTTACGGCAGCGAATGTGAACGCGACTTACAACGAGGGGATCGGGACGATCGAGCGCGGCAACAATGACGAGCGGAAGTTTGAAGTGCCGTCGCACCAGTGGTTCGACCTCACGGATCGCAGCGGAACGTTTGGCGTTACGATCCTTACCGATTGCAAGTACGGCTCGGACAAGCCTGATGATAAGACCCTGCGATTAACGTTGTTGCGAACACCGGGAATCGGAGCCCGTGCGGGTTACGCCGATCAATCAACGCAGGACTGGGGACGGCACGAGATCGTTTACGGCCTGGCATCGCACGACGGTGATTGGCGTCATGCGCTCACCGATTGGCACGCGCAACGACTCAATCAACCGTTGATCGCGTTCGAAAGCACAAAGCATCCGGGGAGATTAGGAAAGACGTTTTCGATTTTGCACGTTAACAACAGTCGCGTTCGGGTGCTGGCATTAAAAAAGGCCGAAGATAGCGACGAAGTGATCGTGCGGATCGTGGCGCAAGATTGGCATGGTGTACCGGATGTGCGCATCGCGTTTGCGGCGCCGGTCGTTGCGGCGCGTGAAGTTAATGGGCAGGAGTTCCCGATCGGGAACGCTTCGATCGTGCGAGGCGAGTTGGCGACAAGTCTGGGAGGCTTTCAGCCGCGCACGTTTGCGGTTAGGTTAGCTCGACCACCAGTGCAACTAACTTCGCCACAATCGAAAGCGATCAGTTTGCCGTACGATCTCGCGGTTGCGAATCGTGATGGTGAGAGGATGAAGGCTGGCTTTGATGGCGAGGGATTCGCGCTGCCCGCGGAGATGCTGCCGCGCGAGCTTCCGTACGCGGGCGTCGTCTTTCATCTCGCGCCCGGCGACAAGGCGAACGCCGTAGTAGCGCGTGGGCAGGAGATTTCAGTGCCTGCTGGCGTGCACAGGCTTTACGTGCTCGCAGCGTCGACGGGCGGCGATCAGAACGTGGCGTTTCGTGTTGGTAGTGAATCGGTGAACGTTAGCGTTCAGAATTGGAGCGGGTTCATCGGGCAGTGGGACGATCGGCAATGGAAAGAGACCGAGGTGCGGCTTCAGCCACGCACGCCGCCGCCGGACATTCCACCCGACATCGCGGCGCTGTTGCAAAGATCGCGAACGCGGCGCGACCCTTACGGCGAGATGGTCGGCATCACACCGGGCTTCATCAAGCGCGCGCCACTCGCGTGGTTCGCGTCACACCGGCACACGCCGGCAGGCGCGAATGAGGCTTACGCGTATTCTTATCTATTCGCGTACACGATCGATGTACCGCCCGGCGCGAAGACGCTGACGCTTCCAAACAACGACAACGTGCGAATCCTGGCAATCACCGGCTCAGATGAGCGCCTGAGCGTAAAGCCGGCCCACGCGCTCTACGACACATTGGAAAATCCGTGAAAAGAATCCGTGTAAATCTGTGGCTTTAAAGCTATCGAAGATCTCGAAATCGTTTGGTCCAACGGTGGCGCTCGACGGTGTCGATCTCGAGCTGCGCCAGGGCGAGGTGCATGCGCTGATCGGCGAGAACGGCGCCGGCAAGAGCACGCTGATGAATATCATCGCCGGCTCGCTTCAACCAGATCGGGGCGCGATGGAGATCAACGGCAAGCCTTACGCTCCATCAAACCCGCTCGATGCACGCACGCACGGCATCGCCCTCATCCATCAGGAACTCTCACTCTGCCCGCACCTCAGCGTCGCCGAAAACGTGCTCATGGGTATCGAGTCGTCGCGCCTGGGCTGGCTCGCTCGCGACGAGCTCATCTCCCGCACCAACGACGTTCTCAAAACTTTTCATCACGCCGGCATTCGTCCCGAAAAACGCGTCGGCGATCTCTCAGTCGCCGCGCGCCAGATCGTCGAGATCTCTCGCGCGCTCGCAGCGCACGCGCGCATCATCCTCATGGACGAGCCGACCAGCAGCCTGCAACGCGAAGACGTCACGCACCTGTTCGCACTGATCCGGAAGTTGAGCGCCGAAGGAATCTCCGTGATCTACATCAGCCATTTTCTTGAAGAAGTGCGCCAGATTTCGGATCGATTCACGGTGCTGCGCGATGGCCGCAGCGTCGCTACCGGCGAGATCGCAAACACCACCGACGACGAGCTCATCGCGAAGATGGTCGGACGCGCGCAACAGACACTATTTCCCGTTCGCACTCCATCGAGCGAAACACCGCAAACGATTCTCGAAGTGCGAAACCTTTCGTCTCCGCCGCTGCTGAAAGACGCCAGCTTCGATCTGCGTTGCGGCGAGATTCTCGGTATCGCCGGTCTGATGGGCTCAGGTCGCACGCCACTGCTGCGCGCGATCTTTGGTCTCGAACGTTCGGAAAGCGGCAGCATCACGGTAAATAAAAAGAGTCTGTCGAGTGGACGCAGCACGCCCGCGATGCGTCTAATCGAGGGCCTCGGGTATCTCAGCGAAGATCGCAAAGGCGACGGCTTAACATTGAACCAGTCGATCGCCGACAATGTCACCGTTACGAAATTCGATTCGTGCTCGCGTTGGGGCTGGCTCGATCTCAGTGCGCAACGCAAGCAAGCTGAGCGATTAGTTAATGCACTGAAGATCAGAGCGCAGGGCGTGCAGCAGGAAGTTGGCTCGCTCTCGGGCGGCAATCAACAAAAGGTCATCGTCGCGCGTCTGCTACACCAGGAGGCGGACATCTTTTTGCTCGACGAGCCGACGCGCGGCATCGACATCGGCAGCAAAGCGCAGGTTTACGAAACCATCGCGGCCGTCGCGGCGAAGAATAAAGCGGTGTTGATGGTGAGCTCGTATTTGCCTGAGCTGTTTGGGATGTGCGATCGACTGGCGGTGATGAGTCGTGGAAGACTGTCGGCAGTGAGGCCGATAGATCAATGGACTCCGGAGAGCGTGTTGCAGGCGGCAATCGGGGCCACGGATTTACACGGATGAAGGACACGGATTATGAGATTTAGATTTGTTGTGCTTGCGATGGCGCTCTGTTTGGTGGGACAGGTGCAGGCGCAGTCGGCGTTGCAGGAGATGGTCAAGACGGAGCAGGCGTTCTCGAAGATGGCTGAGGAGAAGAACGCGCGCGATGCGTTTTTGGCGTTCATTGCCGACGATGGGCTGTTGTTTCGGCCCGGAGCCGTCAACGGAAAGAAGTGGATGCTCGAGCATCCGGTGCCGCCATCGTCATCAGGTAAGAAACCTTTGCTTGCCTGGCAGCCTGCGTTCGCGGGTATGGCGGCGTCGGGTGATCTGGGATTCACGACTGGTCCATGGGAAGCCAAAGAAGACATCAAGGATGAGAAGCCGCAGGGGTACGGTCATTTTATGACTGTATGGAAGAAACAGGCGGATGGCTCGTGGAAGTTTGTCGTCGATCTCGGTATCAGTCATCCGCAGTCGGGTGGACCACAGACGTTGTGGACACCAACTGACACGAACAAAAACGTTTCGTTTAAGCCAGTCGATGCTGCTGGCGGGCGCAAATTGTTGCTCGATCGCGACCGGCAGTTTGCAAATGATCAATTGAAACAGGGACTCGCGAAGACGTTTCTCGCGTATGCGTCGCCTGAAGTGCGTCTCTATCGCGCCGGCAATCTTCCGTACATCGGCAGCCAAGCAGCGGCTGACGTGCTGGCTAAGACCGAAGGCCAGATCACCTGGCAACCCATCGACGGCGACGTGTCGCGCGCGGGCGATCTCGGTTACACACACGGCACTTACGAACACACAGACGATACGAAAAACGTGATCGAGCGCGGCAGCTACGTTCGGATCTGGCAGAAGCAAGGCGGTACGTGGCGGGTTGTGATGGATGTAACCAATGTCCACCCAAAATAGCGAACGCACTTTTCGAGCACCGGGGCGGGTCAATCTCATCGGTGAACACACCGACTACAACGACGGCTTCGTGATGCCGGTCGCGCTCGATTTCTCCACGTGGGCCACCGTCTCACCGCTCGACAATCGCAAACTGCACATTCACTCAAAAAATTTTGACGAAGAAGTCGAGGTCGATCTCGACGATCCGAATCTCGCGCGACGCGGGCACTGGAGCGACTACCCGATCGGAGTCGCAGTCGTGCTCGATCGTGCCGGTCACCGCTTGCGTGGCGCGAAACTTCGACTTCGCGGCGAAGTGCCGATCGGATCGGGGTTGAGCTCGTCGGCGGCGATCGAGGTCGCTACTGCCTGCGCGCTCGTCGCTAATTCCGGTTTGCACGTCGACGAGCGCGAGCTGGCGCGTCTCTGTCAGCGAGCGGAAAACGAGTTTGTCGGCGCGCGCGTCGGCATCATGGACCAGTTTATTTCGCTATTTGGCCAGGCGCACAAAGCTTTGTTGCTCGACTGCCGCTCGCTCGAATTCCGGTTGCTGCCGTTTCCCGACAACGTTCGGTTGATAATTTGCAACACGATGGTGAAGCACGAGCTGGCGTCGAGCGCTTACAATGAGCGTCGCGAGCAATGTGAAACGGGTGTGGAATACCTGTCACAGTTTTATCCGCACGTGACCGCGCTGCGCGATGTGACGATCGAACAACTCGAGCAGCATCGCGACGGTCTGCCCGAGGTGGTTTATCGACGTTGCCGCCACGTGATCACAGAAAACGCGCGCGTTTTAGCCGCTGGTGACGCGCTGGAGCAAAGCGATCTGAAGCGTTTCGGAGAGTTGATGGCCGAGTCGCACGTGAGTTTGCGTGATGACTACGAAGTCAGTTCTGAAGAGCTGGATCTGATGGTCGAGCTCGCGCAAAAAGTCGACGGCGTGTACGGCGCGCGCATGACTGGCGGCGGGTTTGGTGGCTCAACGGTCAACTTAGTGAGCGCCGAGAAGACGGAAGAGTTTCACGCGCGTGTCGCGGAAGGTTACGAGCAAGTGACCAAATTGAAACCCGAAATCTATATCACTACTGCCGCTAACGGAGCGGAAGAGGTGTTCATTTGAAGCTAATCATCCTGGCTGCGGGTTATGCCACGCGCCTTTATCCATTAACGAAGAACGTGCCTAAGCCGCTGTTGCCGGTCGCGGGCAAGCCGATGATGGAGCACGTCCTCGACAACATCGCCACCATTCGCGCCATCGATCAAGCGTACGTCGTCACGAACGCAAAGTTCGTCAGCCACTTCGAGAACTGGGCCGAAGGCTACTGCCATCCCGATCTGCAATTCAAGTTCACGATCGTCAACGACGAGAGCACCGACGATTCAAACAAGCTCGGCGCTATCGGCGACATGCACCTCGTAATGACGAAGCATCAAATCGACGACGACATCGTCGTAGTCGGCGGCGACAACCTCTTCAGCCAGGACCTCGCTGAGTTTGGTGAGTTCTGCAAACAAAAGAACGCGGCGGTGACGGCAGTTTACGACGTCGGCGATCTGGAAGAGATCAAGAAGTACAACGCGATCGAGATCGACGAAGAAGACCGCATTACCTTCTTTGAAGAGAAGCCGAAAGTTCCGAAGAGCACGTTGACGGGCATCGCGCTTTATTATTATCCGAAGTCAGTGCTGCCGCTGATCCACCAATACATCGAGGAAGGCAACAATCCCGATCAGCCGGGCCGCCTGGTCCAATGGCTCTATCCGCGCGTGCCGTTCTACACGTGGAAAGTGCCCGGTCTCTGGTACGATGTCGGCTCGATGGAAACTTTGGAAGAGGCCAACCGCGTATTCAGCAACCTGTGACGATAACCAAAACACACTTCGGCACTACTGACGGCGCCGAGGTTTATCTTTACACACTCACGAACGAGCTCGGATACGAGGTCTCAATCATCAATTACGGCGGCGCGATCGTCACGCTGAAGACTCCCGATCGCGCAGGTGTTTTTGGCGACATCGTGCTGGGTTACGAAACGCTCGGCGATTACGTGCAGTACCCGCGTTACTTCGGTGCGCTCATCGGACGTCACGCAAATCGCATTGCCGATGGCCGGTTCACTTTGGACGGAGTCGAATATCAACTCGACAGAAACAACGGCGCGAATCATTTGCACGGCGGTTTCAAAGGCTTCGACAAACGCGTTTGGAGCGCGGCGGAAGGTGACAACGTTTTGCACCTTTCGTATTTGAGCAAAGACGGCGAGGAGGGTTATCCGGGAAATCTCGAAGCGTTTGTTGATTACCGTTTGTCGGGTAACGAGTTGAGCATCGAGTATCGTGCGTTCACCGACAAAGACACGATCGTGAACCTGACTAACCATTCATATTTCAATCTTGCGGGCGCGGGCACGATCCTGGACCACCAGTTGACGTTGAATGCCGATAATTTTACGCCAGTCTCGAGCGATCTAATTCCGACTGGTGAGCTTAAATCCGTAGCTGGGACGCCGATGGATTTCTGTCAAAGCAGACCGATAGCATCAGAAGTCGAATACGATCATAATTTTGTCTTGAACGACTGGGATGGTTCACTGAGACTTGCAGCACATCTCCATGAATCGACGACCGGTCGTGTGCTTGAAATTCTGACCACGCAGCCGGGCATTCAGTTTTACAACGGCAATTTTCTCGATGGCAGTGCAGTAGGGAAGAACGGAATTGCTTACGAAAAATACGCAGGCCTCTGTCTTGAGCCACAGCATTTTCCCGACGCTCCGAACCACCCAAACTTCCCTTCAACCGTCCTCCGCCCCGGCGAAGAGTACAATCAGAGAACCATAATCCGTTTTTCATCCGTGTAATCCGTGGCTAAATTTCTTCTCTTAATACCTCTGCTATTCCTCAACGCGCGCGTTGCCTTCGATCACAACCCGAACAGCACTGCTAACCGCGAGTTCAAGTTCAAAAGCATCCCCTCACCCGCCAAAGACGACGCAGCCGCAAGTGCAAAGTTAACCCTGATCGACGGCGACCTGGACCAGGGCGCCGCCGACTTGTCCGCGCTCGTCGATGGCCGATTGCCGAGCGACGAAGACGAACCCGCCGCAAACGTTTTCTTTCGTGCCGGCAGTTCAGGCGGCCGCTTCCGCATGGACTTCACAACACCAATCGACATCGCTCAAGTCAACACATACTCGTGGCACCCAAACTCACGTGGTCCACAGTTGTACAAACTCTACGCCGCTGACGGCTCCGATCCGAAATTCAACGCGTCTCCGAAACGCGGCGTCGATCCGGCAAGCTGTGGCTGGAAATTTATTGCTTTGGTGAGCACGCTGCCCGACAGCGGTGACGGAGGCGGCCAGTACGCTGCGAGCGTCAGCAACGTCGGCAAGTATCGCTATCTACTCTTTGATTGCTACGTAACGGAGCTCTACGACAACTGGGGCAACACCTTCTACAGCGAAATCGACGTAATCCGTAAATAATCCGTGTTCATCCGTGGCTAGCTTCATACGCTCGAATCGCGTCTTCATACCGTAATGTAAGCCCGATATCATCCAACCCTTCCAACAAGCAATACCTTTGAAACTCCCCAATCTGAAACGGTATCGACAGCCCACTCGCATCCTCAACAACCATCCGCTCGAGATCGACCGTTAGCTGATAACCCTCCCGCTCCTTCGCGCGCGTCATGATCTCTTCAACGTCAATCGCTATCGGCAGCATCCCGTTCTTAAAACAGTTATTCGCGAAAATTTCTGCAAACGACGGCGCGATAATCACCCGAAATCCAAACTCACCAAGCGCCCACGGCGCGTGTTCGCGCGACGACCCACAACCAAAATTCTTCCCCGCCACCAGAATCGATGCCCCTTGATAACGCGGCTCGTTCAGCACAAACGCCGGGTTTGGCTGCCCGTCAGGCAGATAACGCCAGTCATAAAACAGAAACTCTCCAAACCCCGTGCGCTCGATGCGTTTGAGAAACTGCTTCGGAATGATCTGATCCGTATCGACGTTCGCGCGATCGAGTGGCGCAACCAGCCCGGTGTGTTGGCGGAAAGCTTTCATCACTTAAACTCCCACTCTCTCACGTCCGTGAAATGTCCCCTGATGGCAGCGGCTGCGGCCATCATCGGACTCACGAGATGCGTGCGCCCGCCGCGACCCTGGCGCCCTTCGAAGTTTCGATTGCTCGTCGATGCGCAGCGCTCGCCGGGTTGCAGAGTGTCGGCGTTCATCCCGAGACACATCGAGCATCCCGCCTCGCGCCACTCGAAACCCGCTTCGTTGAAAATGCGATCGAGCCCTTCGCGCTCCGCGGCCTTCTTCACGTCCTGCGAGCCTGGCACAACCATCGCACTCACGGAAGAGTTAACTCGATAGCCTCTCACAACGCGCGCGGCTGCACGCAGATCTTCGAGACGCGCATTCGTACACGAACCGATGAACGCGCGATCGATCGAGATGTCCTGAATGTGCGTGTGCGGCTTGAGCGCCATGTATTCGAGTGCGCGTTCCGCTGCCTGTCGATCGGCAGCGCTCTTTGCTTCAGCCGGATCGGGCACGTAACTCGTCACTGGCACAACCATGCCCGGACTCGTTCCCCACGTCACAAACGGTTCGAGTCGCGCAGCATCAATCGCCACTGTGCGATCAAACACAGCGTCATCGTCGGTTTTGAAGGTTTTCCAGTGAGCGACCGCCTTCTCCCAATCAGCAGGCGCAAATCTGCGGCCCTTGAGATACGCGAACGTCGTTTCATCAGGAGCGATCATGCCCGCGCGCGCGCCGGCTTCGATGCTCATGTTGCACAAGGTCATTCGCCCTTCCATCGAAAGCGCTCGCACCGCGTCGCCTACGTATTCGATCGCGCATCCAGTCGCGCCGTCAGTGCCGATCTGTCCGATGATGCCGAGTGCGAGATCCTTCGCCGTAACGCCCTCAGGAAGCGTTCCCACTGTTTGCACCCGCATTGTTAGCGGCTTGTTCTGTGGCAGGCACTGCGTCGCGAGCACGTGCTCGACTTCGCTCGTGCCGATGCCAAACGCAAGCGCACCGAACGCACCGTGAGTGCTCGTATGACTATCGCCACAGACGATCGTCATGCCCGGTTGCGTGAGGCCAAGCTCCGGACCAATGACGTGAACGATTCCCTGCTCGGGCGAGTGAATATCGAAGAGCTGAATGCCGAACTCCTCGCAGTTTCTGCGGAGTGTTTCGACTTGCTTCGCAGCCGTTGCATCCACGATCGGCAGGCTGCGATCGGTTGTTGGAACGTTGTGATCGACGGTGCCGAAAGTAAGATCCGGGCGTCTCACTTTCCGCCCCGCATGGCGCAAGCCATCAAACGCCTGGGGAGACGTCACCTCGTGAATGAGGTGTAGATCGATGTAAAGAAGTGTTGGCTCGTCACGCGCTTCACGAACAACGTGCGCGTGCCAGAGCTTGTCGAATAACGTCTTCATGAACTAAACCGCGTGATAGGCGTGGCGCATGTCCGCGATTTCAGTTACCGCTTCGCAGATCACTTCGCCAAACTCACCCGTCGTGATGACATAACCGCCCGTGCCTTTCGCGATGTCGGGCGTGCGATAACCCGCTTCCAGCACGTGCTCGATCGCGAGCTCGATGTCACTCGCATCCTGTTCGAGATGGAACGAATGGCGCAACATCATGGCCGCCGACGCGATCGCGCCGCAAGGATTCGCGGTGCCGGTGCCTGTGATGTCCGGCGCGGAGCCGTGGACGGGTTCATACAACCCAACCTCGCCGCCAATCGATGCTGACGCGAGCATCCCCAACGAGCCCGTAATCACCGCCGCTTCATCGGAAAGAATGTCGCCGAACAGGTTCTCAGTCAGCAAGACGTCGAAACGGCGCGGGTTCGTGATCAAGTGCATCGCACACGCATCGACGTAAAGATGTTCGAGCGTGACGTCCGGATAGTGCTGCGACACGCGTGTCACAGTTTGGCGCCAGAGTTGAGAAGTCTCCAGCACGTTTGCCTTGTCAACCGAAGTCACTTTGCCGCGACGTTTGCGCGCGGCTTCAAATGCAACGCGCGCGACACGCTCGATCTCCTCGACTGAATAGCGCATCGTGTTAAGCGCGGTGGTCGAGTCGTTGCCTCGCGGTTGACCGAAATACAGACCGCCGAGCAACTCGCGCACGATCAGAACGTCAGCGCCGTACGCAATCTCAGTGCGCAACGGCGAGCACGCGGCAATCGACGAAAAGGAGATCGCCGGACGCAGGTTCGCGTAGCCGCCAAGCGCGCTGCGCAACAACAACAGCCCCGCCTCAGGCCGTTGATTCGGCGGCACGCGATCGTATTCCGGAGATCCGACAGCCCCGAGCAACACCGCGTCAGACGTGAGACACGCATCGAGCGTCGCTCTCGGCAACGGCGATCCAAACTGCTTGATCGCCACGCCGCCGATCGCGTGTTCTTCAAACTCGAACCGGTAACCGTGAATTGCTGCAACTGCCTGCAGCACGCGTACGGCTTCGGCAGTGACTTCTGGTCCAATCCCGTCGCCGGGAAGTGTTGTAATTCTAGCTCGCATTGCTTTCTTAAAACCTCAGGCCGCTGCACCAACCACGTTGTTGAGCAGGGAAATTAGATCCTGATCGTAGACTCGTTTCTTTCGATCGGCAAGGTTTGTAAAGTTTTTGTAGGCCGCATCGAGCTCGGCGGGCGTGATGTCGTAACCGAGCTCGGCGTAGCGCAGCGACAGCGCATGCCGGCCGGAATGCTTCCCGAGCACGAGCGAGTTTGCCGGAACGCCGACTGACTCCGGCGTCATGATCTCGTAGCAGAGCGGATTATTGATCACGCCGTGCTGATGAATGCCGGCTTCGTGCGCGAAAGCGTTGCGCCCCACGATCGCTTTGTTTGGCTGCACGTCGAAGCCGACGATGCTCGAGAGCAGTTGGCTCGTCGGATAGAGCTCGGTGGTCTTGATGTTCGTCGCAAACGGCAGACGATCGGCGCGCACGTGCAGCGCCATGACGATCTCTTCGAGCGACGCGTTGCCCGCGCGCTCGCCGATGCCGTTGATCGTACACTCAACCTGCCGCGCGCCAGCTTCAATCGCCGCGAGACTGTTTGCGACAGCTAGTCCGAGATCGTTGTGGCAGTGAACACTGACGATCACGTCTCTGTCCCGGACGACTCGTTCGCGCACCTGTTGGACCAGGTGCGTGTACTCCACCGGTGTGGTGTAACCAACAGTGTCCGGCACGTTGAGCACTGACGCGCCCGCATCGACCGCCGCTTCGAGCACTTCACAGAGGTAATCGATGTCGCTGCGCGTCGCGTCTTCCGCTGAAAACTCGACGTCTTCGGCGTAGCTGCGTGCTTGTCGCACCGCGTTGCGAGTCATTTCGATCACTTCGGCGCGAGACTTCTTTAGCTTGTGCTCGAGATGGATGTCGGAGGTTGCGCAGAAAGCGTGAATTCGTGGATGGACAGCGTTTTTCAATGCCTCCGCGGCGCGGGCCACGTCCTGTTCCGCGGTTCGGCAGAGCGCAGCCACTTTGACTTCGCGGCACTGGACCGCGACGGCCGTGACAGCGTAAAAGTCGCCTTCCGAAGCGATCGGAAAACCGGCTTCGATTACGTCCACTCCGAGGTCCTGGAGCTTGATGGCCATCCGGACTTTCTCTCGCAGGTTCATCGAGCAGCCGGGCGACTGTTCGCCGTCGCGCAAAGTTGTATCAAAGATGCTGACTCTGTTTTGTGGCATGGAAGAGGATGCTACGGAGGGTTGGGCCAAGAGTCAAAGCTATAATGTTAATAGGATTATGAGTTTTGTTAATAGATCCGATAGGACCTATTTAGCCGGGACTTCCGCAATGCGGCGGGCGTATTCCTCGAATTGGCCCGTGTAGTAGAGGCGGGTGAGATCCTTCTCAAGCTGGGTATCGCGCACGCGCATCCGAATTTCGCGGAAGATCTTTTCTTTCAACCAGTAGCCGTGATCGTAGCGCTCGCCAATCGCCGATGCCGACGCGAGCTTGTCGATCTCCGGCGTGGTCAGGCCGCGGCGCCAGGCAGCGCGATAGACCATCAACCCTTCTTGAAACGATTGGTTCGCGATCTGCGTGAACAAGACATTGAGCCCTGGCCAGCCTTCTTTATGCGTATCGATCAACGGAACAACATCCGGATGCGGGTTGCTCGGCGTGCGGTAGTCGAGCAACGACACCTTGAGATCGATCGTGCGATCGCCGTCGTAATCGTACTCAATCGTGTCTAAAAATCCGTTCTGATCCGTGTCCGTATACTTCACCACTTCCTCGACGCGCGGGGCGATCGGCTTCGGCGACGGCGTCTTACTACCGCCATGAAACTCAGCATTCTTATCGACCGTCCACGCGCCCCACTCAGCGCCGGCGAGGTGAAGTTTCCGATCAAACACGCCGACGTAAAGCTTGCCGCCGCCCGAATTGTCTTCGTCAAACTCACCACGATCGCCGAGCGAATCGGCTTGCGGATGGCCCGAGATCCCCGGCCGCTCGTTCTCTGCGGCCATCGCTAACTCAGCGTAGTTGCCACGGCGCCACTTCTTCGTCGAATAGAGATCGATCTCCTTTGGACCACCAAACCCGTGCATCGGGTAATACATCTCCACGCGTTCCCAGCGATGATCGTCGTCGTCTTCGTCAAACACGAAATACATGCTGGCCCAACGCGCGGTGAAGAACGCGTCGTAGCTCTTCTCGTGCGGCATGTACATCAGCTCGTCGATCTTGCGCCAGTTGTTCCACTGAAAGCACTTGTCAAACTTCGGATTGCCTTTGAGCGCGGGATACTTGTGTACAAACGATCGATACGGAATGCCTGGACCACCCGCGCCGCGCAGTGACATGTCGTAGTCCGTTTCGTTGCCTTTCGTGGAATCGTTGTCGAGATCGAACGTTGCAAAAGCCTCGCTCAACACGCCGGAAAGTTTGGTGACGTCTTTGTCGAGCGGCGGCACGGGATCGAGCCAGCGGATGGCCATTTCGCTGGCGCCGTCGTTGTCGAAGTCAAAGAAAGCAAACGGATTTTCCCAGTTCAGACGCGGGTCGAGAAGTGATTGGGGAGGGCGGTGTACTTTCAGGAAAACAGCATTGCCGTTGTAGTCCGGGAGCCAGTCGGTCGTGCCGGTATAACCCCAGTTGTCGTTGCCGAAGTCGTACTTTTGCCAATCGAGCCAGCCGAGCACGCCGTCTTTTTCAACGTCGATAAAGACCATCCAGTGCGAGTCGCCGGGATCGTATTTTCCGTTGGACCACTCACGGCCCTGCGTGACGAACGCTTGTAGATCGGCGCGACCATCGCCGTCGTTATCGGCCCACTTGATGTTGATGTCGAGCGGACCGTCGTAGAGTCCATCACCGTTCTTGTCGATCTGCATCACGTCGCCGACCTGGTCGCCACGCGTGTCGGTGGGGAGCATGTCGCCGTTTTCGTCGAGCCAGCGAACGCGTTTGCCGTTCCACCAGCGCTCGAGAATGTCAGGCTTGCCGTCGTTATCGATATCGAGGCGAACGATCTCTTCGGAGGGCGTGGCGGACTTGAGCGCGGTCTTGCGCAGATCGGCGTTGCCGTTCTGGAAGAATAATATGAGTGCGATGAAGGTTATGACCAACGGCTACAAAGAAAACGTTCCGTAGAACGCGCTGTTCTCGCCGGAGCGCGACCATGGTTCGCCAACGCTCTTGCCGGAGTAGAGTGCCTTGGACGTGTAGCCTACTTTGCGGTTTTCCAGGCCGACGAGCGGTGTGTACCAGACGAGGTTCGGCATCTTGCAGCACAAATCGTTTGGCATTGCTTCGACGTTGATCGCAGCTTCGTTCGTGACTACGGCGTACGTGCGGCCATTACGCTCGAAGCTGATCGGCGCCGTGCGGACGTCAACGACCTCGCCCAGCGACGCCGCGTACTTTTCCCTGAGCGCGTTCATCATCGCGAGCGCCTGCGTGCGCGAGGCCTGCGAGTCGATAATGATTTCCGATTTACGAGCGATGTTGCTTTCACCGAGGTTCGCGTCCGCACTGACGATCGCCATCACGCGCACGCCGCTAAGATCCACACCTTGCCATTTTCCGGAGGTAACATTCCACGCCATCATCGCGTCGCGTCCGGTGGTGACGACCTCACCATTGTAGTGACACGCACCCGCAAAAACGCTCGCCGTTCGCACCTCCACGTAGTCTCCGCGAAGGCTGATATTTTCCGCCTGCGAACTGAACACGAGCGCGCTCACCGCGACCATCATCACTAACGCTGAAATTAATCCTTTTCTCACTTCCATCACCTCCCGAGGATTGCATTATAAGCCTTTGATGGCCGATGTATAGCACGCGCGGCCGGGGCCACAGCGGTCCGGCTCGACGCGCCGGTTGTCGGGACCGATCACTTCCTGAGTTTCACAGCACCAGACGTGGTTTGTCGCGTCGAGATATTCGTCAGCGCTCGTCGCCAGGCGATCGAGCATGAAATACTTCTTCGAGCGCAGCGATCCGCAGAATGGTGATTGGAGTGGTTCGACTGTTTCGTTTGCCATCTATACACCTCCCGCCTTGGCCAGCGCGCGTCGCACGAGCGTTTGGGCCAACGGCACTTTGTACGCATTCTTCTCGAGCGGCCGGGCCTCGGCGAGCGCGATCTTGCCCGCTTCGGCGAGCACGTCCGGCTTCAGCTCTTTTCCGACAAGGAACTTCTCCGCTGCCGGAACACGCCACGGTATTGGCGCGACGCCGCCGAGCACGATCCGCGCTTCTTTAACCGTGCGGTTCGCCATTTGCACGGCCACTGCAGCAGAAGCAAGCGCGAAGTCGAGCGATTCGCGCTCTTTGAATTTTAAGTAAGTCGAGCGCGCGGCGAGTGGCGACGCGGGGACCTGAATCTCCGTGATGATCTCTTCGTTCTTCAAAACGTTCTCACGACGAATGTTTCCTTCGGACGGCAACGTGAAGAACTTATCGAGGGGAATCACGCGCTTGCCCGCGCTGCCTGTGACCGTCACCGTTGCTCCCAGCGCGAGCAGCATCGGCGCCAGGTCCGAAGGATGAACGATGTACGATGGACCACCGCCGATGATCGCGTTGTACTTGTTCTCTCCTTTTGCGGCGTAACACTCGGAGCCGCCCTTCTTCAAACAGACGACTTCTTCGAGCCGGAAATACCAGCAACGTGGCCGCTGGCAAAGATTGCCGCCCACTGTGCCGAGATTGCGGATCTGTGGCGTCGCGATCGAGTGCGCCGCTTCCGCCAATCCGGGAAAACTCTTGCGCACACCGGCGTGCTCTTCGAGCTCAGTCAACGTCACGAGCGCGCCCACCGTGAGCCCGCGCGCGTTCAAAGTGATCTTGTTTAACCCACGAATGCTCTTGAGATTGACCAGGCGCGTCGGACGCGACGTGTAGTCTTTCATCGTGGTCAACAGATCCTGCCCGCCGGCGATCGGTCGCGGCGCCTCGTCGATGTCGCCAGGCGAAGCGACGGTGAGCATCTTCACCGCTTCGTTGACTGACGACGGATTAGTCCATTCAAAGGCTTTCATGTTCGTTGTCCTCTTAGTCAGCGCTGCTGATCGTGCTCGGATTCGTTAAACCCATCAAAATTTTGTCGGGTGTTATCGGCAGCTCCCTAACGCGCACGCCGCACGCGTTGAAGACCGCATTCGCGAGCGCGCCCACCGCGGGAATGATGCAGCCTTCGGCGATTCCGATTACAGCTTCGCGTTTATCGTCGTCGTCGATGATCGGGACCATCTCGGGCATTTCGAGGCTGCCCGGCAGTTTGTAATCGCCGAAGCCGGGATTGAGCTGCATGCCGAGTTGCGCGTCCATCACGCGCCCTTCCCACAATGCCATCCCCAGCGACTGGATCATGCCGCCATTGATCTGGCTCTCCATCGTCAGGCGGTTCAACGGCAAACCGCCATCCTGAATGTGGACCATCTTGATTGGCTTGACGTGACCGGTTTCGACGTCGACTTCCACTTCAGCAAAACAAACGCCGTGAACGCCTCGCGCCTGCAAATCCGCGCGCCACTCCCCGTGCGAAGTGATGCCTGCTGCGGGCAATGATGCAGTGGCCTGCTGCCACGACAACGACTGACCGTTAGCTGAAACCTTGCCGCCCCCGAAGACGACCTCTTCAGGTTTCGGATTACCGAGCAGAGACGCGACGCGCTCGGCCATCATCATGCGCGCTTTTATCGCCGCATCTTTAACCGACGGCGACAACGACGGCGCCGTGGTCGAGCCACCGGAAGGATTCGCAGAGCCGAGTTTCGAATTGCCGATACGCTCTTTGACGTCTTTGATCCCCAGGCCGAGCTCTTCGGCAACTATCGCTCGCGTGTAAGTGCGTGTCCCCGTGCCGAGATCCTGCGTACCCACCGCCACAACGACTGATCCGTCGCGCGAGATCGTCACGTCAACCTTGCACTGATTGTTTCCGCCGCCGCCCCACGTGCCGACAGCGCATCCCATTCCTCGTTTGAGTGGACCAGCATTGCCGCCCGCAACCGGGTTTCGTTTGGACCAGCCGATCTCTTTCGCGCCACGGTCCAACTGCCGGTGATACACCTCGTCGCGCAAATTCTTTTTGCGAAACTCGACCGGGTCCATCTTGATCTTGTAAGCAAGCTCGTCCATGAGCGACTCGACCGCAAACGACGCCTGCGGATGACCCGGCGCGCGCATCGCGATCGACGAGTCTTCGTTCGTGTGCAGCGCGTAGACCTCGCGATACGTGTCGCCCATCTGGTAGATGTACGGCTGGCCAGCCTGCGAGCCCCCACCGAGGCCGCCGAGCCGATACTGCCGCGCCTGTAGCGCGACGATCGTTCCATCCTTCTTCACACCCGCTCGCAACTTCTGCCACGAACCCGAGCGATTGCCCGCCATCACAAACTCGTCGTAACGAGTAAACATCAGCTTCACCGGCGTCTTTGTTTGTTTCGACAAACGACACGCCAGCAATCCTTCGAGACCGAGCCCGAACTTCGAGCCAAAGCCGCCGCCCATATGTTCGACACTGACGGTCACAGCGCTCTCAGTCAGTTCCAATTCTTTCGCCGCGTCAGCAGCAATCGTGAACGTGCCCTGCGTCGACGCGTAGATCGTCGCGGAGTCGCCGCCGCGATAATCGACGACCATGCCGTGCGTTTCGAGACACGTGTGATGGACGCGCTGGGTGATGTATTCACCTTCGACGATCGCGTCGGCAGTGGCGAACGCGGCTTCGGCCTTCGCCGGATCGCCGTTCTTGTTCTTCTCCTGAAGGTTGTTCTCTTCGGCGACCACTTTGGGCGCGTCAGGTTTAATAGCGGCGTGCGCATGGACCACGTGCGGCAGCACTTCATAAGTGACTTTGATCGCGCGCAGTGCGTCGCCTGCGATCTCGGGCGTCGTCGCCGCGACTGCCGCAACCGGAGCGCCCGCGAAACGAAGCTCAGTCAGCGGCGCCGGAATGATCGCTTTCACACCGGGAATCTTTGACGCGGCATCGGTATCGAGCTTCGTCACGCGCGCGTGTGCGTGCGGGCAACGAAGAACGCGCGCGTAAAGCATGCCCGGCAGACGCTGATCGTACGTGTAGCGCGCGACTCCGGTGGCTTTCAGCGGGCCATCAACGCGAGTGACGCGATGATTGAGCAACGTGTGCTTGTCGTTAGGCCCCCAGCCTGGTCCAGCATCCGCGTCGACTTCGATCTCGACCATCTGCTCGACGCCGTTGACGACGCGCGGCACGCGGATCTTCTTCTTTGGTTTCGGTGACGGTGTGGGTTGTGCTTGTGGCTGCTGTTGCATAAGACACTACACTCCAGAATTTTTTGCCGCGGCCAGTGCCGCTTCGAATACACGCGGATAGGTTCCGCAACGACAGAAGTTTCCCTTGCACGCTTCGCGAACTTCCGCCAGCGACGGGTTCGGGTTCTTCTTCAGGTACGCGGAGATCGTGGTGACGAATCCGGGCGTGCAGAAGCCGCACATCAACGCGTCGTTCTCGACAAACGCCGCCTGCACAGCGTTGGGATTCTCGGGCGAGCCGAGGCCTTCGACCGTCGTGATCTTTTTATTTACTGCGTCGACGGCGAGAACCAGACAGGAGTAAACAGGCTTACCGTCGAGGAGGACGGTACACGCGCCGCACGTGCCGACGTCGCACACGAGCTTTGGTCCGGTTACCGCGGGTTCGAGGTGATTGCGCAGTGCGTTGAGCAAGGTGGTGCGCGGCTCGACCTCGACGTCGCGCTTAGCGCCGTTCACGTCGAGCGTGACTTTGACGTTGCCCGAAAGCGCCTCGGATTTCTCTTGCGCCTCTCCTTCAACCCACAGGTGATCGGCGATCGCGGCGCCCGCGCCGGCGATACCGACACCTTTCAGAAACTTGCGTCTACCTGGATTGTGATCACGAGACTTGGTCATCGCTTCTCCCTTGACAAGAAAACGAGTGCTCACTATGTTCGCCAGCAAGACAGCTATTGGTAAAACCATTTCTGATTGCGGAGCGAGCACTCGGAATTGAGTCGGTCGGCATAAATTAGCACTAAAGCAGTTTCACGCAAAGATGCAAAGGTCGCAAAGGGGATTTACTCATGAGCAAAAAACGAAGAGCAGCCGTAGGTGTGGCGATGTTGTTTTTGTTCTGCCTGACAGCTAATGCGCAAAAGGCTGACTGGTCAGTCGCGATGGTTGAGTCGACTATGAAGCGCTATCCGACTGCGAACGATCTCGGTTCGTGGGGTTACGCCAAGTCGCTTTACCTCTACGGCCAGTACCTCGTCTACAAGCGAACGCGCGATCCTCGTTATCTCAAGTACATCAAAGACTGGGTCGATCTTCACGTCGACGAAAACGGCGTCGTTCGCAGCGCCAACGCGCAGGGCGAAGTACACGAGATCACGTTCGACAACCTCGACAGCATGCTGCCGGGCAATCTCCTCTTACTGCTCTACCAGGAAACCAAAGAACCAAAGTACAAGCTCGCCGCTGATCGCATCCGCAAGCGGTTCGACACCTATCCGCGCACGAAAGACAGCGGCTTCTGGCATGCCACCGGCAAAACGCGCGAATGGCAGTTGTGGGGCGACGGCGTCTTCATGTCGATGCCCTTTTTAGTGCGCTACGGAAACATGTTTGGCGACAGCAAGTACGCCAACGACGAAGCCGTTCTTCAATTGCTGACTTACTGGATGCACCTGAGCGATCCGCGCACCGGCCTGATGTTTCACGCCTACGACGAGAGCGGCCAATCGACTTGGGCGGACAAGGAAACCAAACATTCCGCCGAGTTCTGGTGCCGCGCGATGGGCTGGTTCGGCATGACGCTGATCGAAGTGCTCGAGCTTTTGCCACCCACCCATCCAATGCGACCGCTTTTGATTGGTCACGTAATGCTACTCGTTAAAGCGTGGGGACGTTATCAGGACGAGAAAACCGGACTCTGGTATCAGGTAGTGGATAAGGGTGACAACCCTGCCAACTGGCTCGAGACCTCGAGCTCGAGTATGTACACGTATGTCACTGCGATGGCAGTCGATCGTGGTTATGTAGAAAAGAAACTTAGCAGCGTAGTTCAGAAAGGGTACGCCGGCGTGCTCACGAAGATCTCCATGGATAAGGACGGCCAGACCAACCTCACGGACATTTGCGAAGGCACGAACGTCGCGGATCTCGCTTACTACTTCGCGCGCCAGCGCAACACAAATGACTTTCACGGCCTCGGCGCGTTTCTCATCATGAACGAGAAGTTCATGAACAAAACGCTCAATGGCAGCAGCAAATCCCTTTGGCATCCATAAAGCTTTTTCTGAAAAGTCTTGACCTGAGACAGAATTGGTATTATAAATTCCGCGCTTTTCTCCAGATTGTTATGACCAATTCCAATGTCACGAGGCTCAAAATCATTCAGCCGGTTCGTTCCGGGCAAACGACCGAGCAGGTGGCGGCACGGGTTTACGAACTGATCAAGCAGGAGGGGCTCAAGCCTGGCGATCGTTTGCCGCCCGAGCGTGAGTTATCAAAACAACTGGGCATCAGCCGTCCCTCTTTGCGCGCGGGTTTGAGTTCTTTGATCTCGATGGGCGTGCTCCAGTCGCGGCAGGGCTCCGGCACTTTTCTGGTTGACGGACCGCCCGCGCTCGATAGCGAGCCTTTGCGACTGCTCGCGCAGCTACACGGTTTTAGTTTCGACCACATGTTCGAGACGAGATCGATTTTGGAAGTTGGCGCGGCAGGTTTGGCGGCGGAGCGTGCGGGAGGTGAAGAGCTCGCGTCGATGTCGGAAGAGATCGCGGAAATGTTTGCGTCGTTGAACGATCCGCAGGAATTCCTTGTACACGACGTTGCGTTTCATCGCGCGGTGGCATCCGCCTCCGGCAACCCGACACTCGCGACCCTCGTGGAGATGGTCTCGACGGTTTTGTATGAGCGGCGCCGCGAGACGATCGCGCGCGCACATGATTTCAACGAGGCGGTGGAGTGGCACCGCCGCATCTATCGCGCGATACGCGCACGCAAACCGGAAGACGCTCGTGAAGCGATGCGCGAGCACATCATGCGGGCGCAGCGAGCGTTTGCTTTGGAAGAGAAGCAGCAGGCCAGTCGCGATCAGCGCGAACAGAAACTCTAGCTCAAAGTCGCTTTATTTGGTTTAGTTAAATTGTCTCAACTAAGGACAATTTAGCCGCGGATCCGCGGCCAAAAATCTATTGAGGAGGCGCGTCATGTTTTTACTGAAACGCACAGCCATGTTGTTGATGCTAGTTATCATCGCCGCTTCGATTGCGCTGGCGCAGGCCAACGCGAAGGTGAGCGGGACGGTTACCGATCCGAATGGCGCGGCCGTGCCGGGCGCGACAGTGAAACTCATCAACCAGGCGACGAAGATCGAGGTCGATGCGACGACGAACGAAGATGGTTACTTCAACTTCGTGAACGTGAACCCTGCGATGTACACGTTGCGGGTTGAGGTCACCGGGTTCAAAGGCGTGCAGAGCGCACCTTTCGACGTCGGCGTCAGTGAAGCTGTCACGCAAAATGTCGCACTGACCCTCGGCGCGGTTTCGGAGACTGTCGAGGTCATGGCCGGCGCCGAGCTCATTCAGCAAGCCTCGTCAGATCTCGGCACCGTCATTCCCGAGAAGGTGGTCCAGGACCTGCCGCTGAACGGCAGAAACTTCACGCAGCTTCTGACGCTGACGCCCGGCGTAACACCCGTCTCGACTTCTCAAAACCGAAACGTCGGTGGCGTCGAAGGTAACGTCGGCATCCCGGGCTCCGGTTTCTCCGATCCGTCATTCCACGGACAGGAAAACCGCTCGAAGCTCTATTTTTACGACGGCATCATCAACACCAACGTCCGCGGCCCGACGTACATCGTCATTCCCAACATCGATCTCGTTCAGGAGTTCAAGGTTGTCGGCCACGACTCGCGCGCTGATTACGGCGGCGCTGCCGGCGGCGTCGTTAACATGGTTTCGAGATCGGGCGGCAACGACTTTCACGGCTCCGCTTTCGAGTACGTTCGCAACGACGCGTTCGACGCGCGCAATCCGTTCGACGTTTGCACCACCGCGCGTTGCAAGCCAGGCCAGGGCGTTCCCGATAAGCCTGTGCCGTTTCGTCAAAACCAGTTTGGTGCGACTCTCACTGGTCCAATATTCAAAAACCGCACCTTCTTTTCAGTCGGTTACGACGGTTGGCGCTACAGCCAGCCAACGCTCGCCTTGTCTTACGTTCCCACGGCAGCCGAAATCAACGGCGACTTCACGAACACTCCCTTCCGTCGCCGAATTTACAATCCGTATTCAACACGGCAGGTTGGCAACAACTTCGTCCGCGATGAGTTTCGTTGTGATGCATCCGGCAACCCGCTGCCGGTCAATTCGCTAAAACTGCAGGACCAGACCATCGGCGCTCCCTGTTTCAAAATTCCGCAAGCGTTGATCTTCGCGCCCATGCAGAACTTCTTCAGGACCTATTCTCCCGCGCCAAATCTCTCGGGCGATCCGACAAACAACTTCGCGCAGACGCCAGTACGCACAGAACGATCTCGAAGCGACTACCTGGCCCGATGCGACGGCGTTTTCCGGTAATGCGAATGCCAGCGCCAACTTCGCGAACGGTACCGCATTCAACATCATCCAGCTTCAGGGCCAGGGTTTCGCGACTCCTTTGCCGACAACCAATCCCTGGAACGTGAGTGGCTTCCCAAACACGCCGCGTTACAAGGACCCGTATTCACAGCAGTGGCACGTCGAAGTGCAACGCGAGCTGACGCCGACTTCGATGGTGTCCGTGGCTTACGTCGGCAGCAAGAACGGCAGGTTGCCGTACGCCGGCTTTGCGAACGCGGCGAGGCAAGCTTCGCCAAACGGCACGTCGAATTCCGCGATCGATGCGCTGCGGTTGATGCCGTGGGTGAGCGCCGGCATTACTTACACCACCAACATCGGCCACGCAAACTACAACGCACTCGAGTCGAAGTTTCAGCGCCGTTTCGCAAAAGGGCTCAGCACGCTGATCTCCTACACGTGGAGCAAGTCGATCGACACGAGCAGCGGATACTTCAACGTCGAGAATGGACCAGGTGGCGGATCGACGATTCAAAACTTCTTCGACCCGAGCACAGCGCGCGGCGTGTCGTCCTACGACATTCCGCACTTCCTTTCGTGGGCCACGGTTTATGAGTTGCCCACCGGCAAAGGCAAGCGTTGGTTCAGGAGTGGTCCAGCGTCGTGGATTCTGGGGAACTGGCAGACCAACTTCATCATGCAGGCACGCTCGGGCGCGCCTTTCAACCTGCAAGTCACCGGAGATCTGGCTAACCTGCGCGGCAGCGCGCCCACCGCGCCGGGAACGTATCTTCGTCCAAACCTGATCGCCGATCCGTTTGCCGCTGGCCCCGTGGCGGCGAATCCGGATCCGGCTTGTAAGAAAACGATCTCGCAGGGTGGCAAGGCCGCGGACGAGGTGCGCACGATTGCGAGTTGGATCAATCCATGTGCGTTTGGCATTCCGTCAGGCTCGTTCGGAAGTCTCGGCCGCAACGTCTTTCGCGGCAAGTCAGTCTTTAACACCGATCTGTCGTTGTTCAAGAGTTTTCCGATCCGCGAAGACTGGGAGTTGCAGTTCAGAATGGAGATGTTCAATGTCTTCAACATTCAGAACTGGGATACGCCGGCGAACGCGAACCTGACGTTGAACACAAACGCGACGACCCTGGCCAACAACGTCGGGCGCATCTCGACTCTCGCCGCCGGTACTAACCCGCGGCAGATCCAGTTTGGTTTAAGGCTGATGTTTTAATGCGGCTGCTGTTGTGCTTTTTGTGCCTTTTTGTGGCGCAAACTGTTTTGGGCCAACGTGGCCGCATCCGATTCCCGCGCGCATTCGCGATGGCGCTAATCGAGAGTTGATGGTGATGACGCTGGGCGCCGCCGTTGTCGCTCGAATCAGGCGCGCGCGCGTGGGTGACGTTGCAGGGGCTCACCGGACAGGCAGCGTTAATGAGCGACCAGGACTGGGCTGAGGTGAGTTGGGAAGTTCGTTTCGGGGATGCGAAGTTGATTAATTAGCCACGGATTTACACGGATTCTAGAAGGATGATTTCTCGAAGGCGGATGCTTCAGATGGCTCTCGTCTCGCCGTTGGCGGCGGTGTTGCCACGTCTGGGGCTGCGCGATTCGTTGCTGAGTGCTCCGAGCGCTGTAGTTCCATTGGTTGAGGACGCGGACGTTTCGCGCGTGAAGGTCGAGCGGCGCTGGAAGGGCTCTGTTTGTCATTCGCGAGTGGTGAATCAGGGAGCGGAGCCGGTCAGGATTAAAGAGATCGTATTGTTCGATCTGGTTCTCTCACAGCCTGCGACGACGCGTCTCTACGGCGAAGGCTTTCAAATGCTTTCGCAGACTGGCGGCACGTTGGACCAGCCAACAGATCTCGGAAACTACACCGACGCCAAACACTACAAGCTTCCCGCGCCAGCCAACGCAAAAGCATTCTACGGAATGATGATGCTGTCGCCTTCGACCAGCGACAATCACCTGCTGGCGTTTACTTCGTGTCGACGGTTTATGGGTCAATTTTATTTGAATTATCCGTCGCTGAAAGTTGTCGTCGATACGGAAGGCGGTGAATTGCGTCCGGGTGAAAGCTGGCAACTCGAGACGTTCACCTTTCAATCAGGCAGTGAGCGCGAGCAGTTGCTCGACGGTCTCGCGTCACAGCTCGTTGCCAATCATCCGCCATTGCGTTTCCCTGCGCCGCCGACGGGCTGGTGTTCGTGGTACTGCTTCGGCCCGCGCGTCACCGCCAAACAGGTTTTGGACAATCTCGACTTCATCGCCAAACACACACCGGGTTTGCGTTACGTCCAGATCGACGACGGCTATCAACCTGCGATGGGCGACTGGCTCGAGACTGGCGCAGCGTTTGGCGGTGACGTGCAGGGCGTTCTCAAACAGATTCGCGAGCGTGGCTTCGAAGCTGCGATCTGGGTGGCGCCTTTTGTGGCTGAGGAAAAGTCGCACGTGTTTCAACAGCACGCTGATTGGTTCGTAAAAGACGCTGACGGAAAACCCTTGCGCTCGGATAGCGTGACGTTTGGCGGCTGGCGGCGTGGTCCATGGTACGTGCTCGACGGCACTCACCCCGCAGTTCAGCAACACTTCGAGAAATTCTTCCGCACGATGAGGCGCGACTGGGGCTGCACTTACTTCAAGCTCGACGCAAACTTCTGGGGCGCGATTCATGGGGCACGCTTTTACGATCCACGCGCAACGCGTATCGAAGCTTATCGTCGCGGCATGCAGGCGATCCTGCGAGGCGTCGAGAACAGTTTCGTACTCGGCTGCAACCATCCGATCTGGCCGTCGCTCGGACTGATTCACGGTTCGCGTAGCTCGAACGACATCAAGCGCACATGGGAACGGATCGAGACCACCGCACGCCAGAACCTGAGTCGCAACTGGCAAAACGGACGGCTCTGGTGGAACGATTCTGACGCGGTCGTTCTAACTGGCGATCTGCCGGACAACGAGTTTCAGTTTCACGCTACCGCGATCTATGCGTCGGGCGGGATGCTCTTGTCCGGCGACGATCTCACGAAGATCAGCGCGGAGAAGTTATCGATGCTGCGCAAGTTGCAGCCGCCCACGGGCGTTGCCGCACGTTTCGAAGACGATTCGTTTCGCGTCGGTCGGATGCAGGTTGGAAAGCGTGAAATCGTTTCGGTATTGAACTGGAACGACACTCCGCAAACCATCTCGATTCAACTAAAGCGCCGCTCCCGCATCACCGACTTCTGGACCAATACCGCCCTCGGCACACACTCCGGCGCCTTCGAAATCAAAGACATGCCCGCCCGCTCCGGCCGCTTGTTGATTTGTGATTGATTTTCTGGTTCTTTGTACGGGCAATGCACCCATCGACTCTTCGCAACAAGCTCTCCGGCGTGATCGCGTTTCCGGTGACGCCGTTCAAAGAAGATCTGTCCCTCGATCTTCCGGCGCTGCACGAGAATCTCACGAGCTTGCTGCAATACTCGATCTCCACACTCGTCGCGGCCGGCGGCACAGGCGAGATGTACTCGTTAACACCCGCTGAATACACGCGCGTAATCGAACTGACCGCGCTCGCCGTCGAGGATCGCGTTCCCGTGATCGCGGGCGTCGGGTTCGGGCAGCGTCTCGCAGTCGAGATGGCCCAGGCAGCGGAGAAGGCGGGCGCCGACGGCATCCTCGTCTTTCCACCGTACTACCCGCACGCCGAAGACGAAGGACTCTTTGAGTACTACCGCGCCATCGGCAGAGCCACGCGTCTCGGCATGATTATCTACAGCCGCGATTGGACCAACTTCAGTCCAGCGATGGTGGAACGTCTGACCTCGATTCCAACCCTCATTGCCTGGAAAGACGGCCAGGGCGACATCCGTCGCTTGCAAGCGATCATGAATCACGTCGGCGATCGCCTGCACTGGATCGGCGGCGCAGGTGACGACATGGTTGCCGCTTACTACAGTATCGGCATCAGGGCGTTCACATCGAGCATCGCCACCGTTGCTCCGCTACTGTCGTTGAAGCTTTGCGAACTCGGCGAAGCCGGCGACGCCGAAACACTCATGGACTTGCTCGAACGCTGCGTCATCCCGCTTTACGCGCTGCGCAGCCGGCGCAAAGGCTACGAAGTGTCGGCCATGAAAGCGATGATGGACATGGTCGGCCTCAACGGTGGTCCAGTGCGCCCGCCGCTCGTCAACGTCAAACCTGAAGAAGAAGACGAGCTCCGCACCATCCTCGCCACCTGGGAAAAGTTTTTATAACTAATCCGTATCCAATCCGCGCTATCCGTGTTAACATCCGTTACCGTTAACGAAACCCCAGGAGAGACTTGATGAACAGGCGAAACTACCTGGCTCTGATGGGCGCAGCCGCAGGCGCTCTCGCAACCAGTTCCCGACTCGTTTCAGCACAGCAACCTGATGGCGCCCCGACAACCTCCACTGTCGAGGATCGCGAGCGCCGCATGAAGTGGTGGCACGAAGCGAAGTTTGGCATGTTCATTCACTGGGGTTTGTACAGCACGATCGGCCGGCACGAGTGGGTGATGGAAAACGAAGGCATTCCGGCGAAGGAGTACGAGCAATACGCCGACCGGTTCAAGCCCAAACAAAACTTCGCGCGCGATTGGGCGCGGCTCGCGAAGCGCGCGGGCATGAAGTACATGGTGCTCACCAGCAAGCATCACGAAGGCTTCTGCAATTTCGATTCGAAGCTGACGCACTACTGCGCCACGAAGAAAGCGCCGGGCCGCGATCTGGTGCGCGAGTATGTCGAGGCTGCGCGCGCCGAAGGTTTGAGATTTGGCTTCTACTACTCGTTGATGGACTGGCACCATCCCGACGGCGCGAACTGTGCGAAAGACGAAGCGGCGCGGCGGCGGTTTGTCGATTACATTCACGGGCAGGTGCGCGAACTGATGACCAACTATGGCACGGTCGACATTCTCTGGTACGACGTGCCGTGGCCGCTCGATGCGAAAGGCTGGGAGTCGGTTGAGATGAATACGATGGTTCGCAAGCTCCAGCCGGACATCATCATCAACAATCGCTCGAAGATTCCCGAAGATTTCGATACTCCCGAACAGCGCATTGAAGCGTCAGCGAATCGGCCGTGGGAATCGTGCATGACCTTGAATGATAGTTGGGGTTATCACGTCGCGGATCGCAATTGGAAGACTCCGACCACGGTGATTCGTAACCTGATCACGTGCGCGCGCGACGGCGGCAATTATCTTTTGAATATTGGACCAACGGAGGATGGTTCGATTCCGGTCGAGTCGGTGCGCGTGCTGGAGACTGTCGGTGACTGGATGGCGAAGCACGGCGACACGATTCGTCTTTCGAACAACTGCCAGCCGCGTCGTGGCAATTATTTGAGCTACACGCGGCGTGGCAACACGCTCTATGCGCACGTTCATTACTGGCCGGGTGAGACGGTTGTGATCGCGAACCTGCTGAACAAGGTGAGCGCGGTGAGGATGCACGGTAGCAACGTGCCGGTGAAGTTCGTGCAGGACGACTTTCGAATTCGCCTCGTCGGGTTACCAAAGCAAGCACCTGAACTGGTTACGACCTTCGAACTGGAGTGCGACAGCGAACCGCGCCAGAGTCATGAGGGCAAGCGCGCCGAAAAACCCCGAGCCGTATCCGCGTAAATCGGTTTTTATTTCCGTGTTAATCCGTGTTCCATGATCGACTCCCACCAACACTTCTGGCAGGTTGGGCGCTTTGATTATCCCTGGATGACGAGCGATCTCGGCGTGCTCTATCGCGACTATCTCCCGGATGATCTCGCCCCGATCCTCATCGGAAACGGCGTTGCGAAAACCGTTTTGGTCCAGGCGAGCAACAGCGTCGCCGAATCGCGCTGGTTGTTAGAACTGGCAGATGCCAACAGCTTCATCGCAGGCGTTGTTGGTTGGGTTGATTTGCTGAGCCCAGAAATCGACACGCAATTGGATGAACTCTGTGCGCACCCGAAATTCAAGGGCGTTCGACATCTTGTAGAGAGCGAGCCGGACGACGACTGGCTCATTCAGCCGGCAGTCTTGTCGGGCTTGCAAAAACTTTCTGTGCGCGGGCTTTCTTACGACCTCCTGGTCCATACGCGTCATTTGCAATACGTGCCGCAGGTGGCAGAACGTTGTCCCGATCTCAATCTCGTGATCGATCACCTCGCGAAGCCGCCGATCGCGCGCAACGAGTTCGATCAATGGGCTCAGGCGCTCAAGCCGGTGGCAGGCTATCCAAACATTCACTGCAAACTCTCCGGCCTGGTCACCGAAGCAAACTGGAGCTCCTGGCAAACAAACGACCTGCGTCCGTACGTCGACTACGCGCTCGAATTATTCGGCGCCGATCGCATAATGTTCGGCAGCGACTATCCGGTGTGCCTGCTCGCTGCTTCTTACGATCGTGTACTCGCGTCGTTTCAGGAACTGCTCGGTGATAGCGATCGCGATAGGATATTCTCCCAAAACGCTGCGAAGTTCTATCGTTTGAATTCAGATGTCTGAGACTTACTTCATCACAGGGGCGCAGGGTTGTATCGGCTCGTGGATCGTGAAGGCGCTCGTCCAGCGTGGCGATACGGCTGTCGTTTTCGATCGCAGTGACGATTCGCGCCGGCTCGGCGCAATCATGGATGCCGAGCAGCTCGCAAAAGTCCGTTTCATCACCGGCGACATCACCGACGGCGCCGCAGTACTGTCTGCCTTGAGCGAATCGGGAGCGGACCGCGTGATTCATCTCGCCGGCTTGCAGGTGCCGACGTGCAAAGCCGATCCGGTTGCGGGCGCACTCGTGAACGTCGCCGGCACGCTCAACGTATTCGAGGCTGCCAAATCGATTTCTATCAAACGCGTCGTCTACGCTAGCTCCGCGGCTGTTTACGGAATGAACGACGACGATGTCGCGTTTGACGAGACGGCGTTGTGCGAGCCAACGACGCATTACGGCGTCTTCAAGCGCGCGAACGAAGGCAACGCGCGCGTTTACTTTCTCGATCACGGCATCGATAGCGTTGGTCTTCGCCCGTTGACCGTTTACGGCGTCAATCGTGACACGGGTTTGACGAGCGATCCCACGAAAGCAATGAAGTCTGCCGTGCTGGGCCGTCCATTTCACATTCGTTTTGGCGGCGCCACTGATTTTCAATACGTCGCTGACACCGCGGCCGCATTTATCGCCTGCGCCGACAGCGCACCCGAAGGCGCGCATGTTTTCAATCTGCACGGGAAAACTGTCACAGTCGAACGCATTGCGAAATTCATCAACTCACACGCGGGCGACTTGATCACTTTTGGTGGTCCACCCATCCCGATCGCCGCCGCAATGGACGACACCGCCATCCGCCGCGTCGTGAGTGGCTTGCCGTCAACGCCGCTCGAAACCGGCGTACACGAAACGATGGAACGATTCGCCGCGCTGCGCGACGCGGGCCGGCTCGATACAAGCGATCTCGATGCCTGAAGTCATGACAATGAGGGCGAGTGTTTTGTGCGACGTGCAACGTCTCGAAGTGCGGGACATTCCGCGCCCGTCGATCTCGCCTTATGAAGTGCTGGTTCGCGTGACCGCAGTCGGCTTGTGTGGCACCGACGCGCACATCTTTGCCGGTCATGCAAACTACAACACGAACGAGTACGGGCAACCGATACCGCTGGCGCTACAGCCGCAGATTCTCGGACACGAAATCACGGGCGTCGTCGAACAGGTGGGCAGCGCGGTTAGAGATTTACGCGAGGGCGATCGAGTGGTGGTGGACCAGGGACTGAACTGCGTTAGCCGCCGGCACGAGGTTCTTTGCGAGTACTGCCGCACGGAGAACAGTCATCAATGCGAGTTCTATCGCGAGCACGGCATCACCGGACTGCCGGGCGGGCTCGCCGAGTTTATCGCGGTGCCGGCGGTGAACGCGGTGAAGATAACGACGCCCCTCGAAGCGTCGATGGCCGCGCTGGTCGAGCCGTTGGGGTGCATAATTCATTCGTCTGACACGGTCGCAAAAGCGCGCACGCGTCACGAGCGTCGCGTTCGCAGCGTGTTAATATGCGGCGCCGGGCCTGCGGGGTTGTTGTTTACGCAGTACCTGCGCAACGTACTCGGCTACGAGGGATTTCTCCTCGTCAGCGATCCGAATGTGCGCAAGCGTGAGTTGGCGAAGAGATTCGGCGCTGATGAGGTAATCGATCCGGTTGGGTCAGATCTGGTGGAAGTCGTGCACGAACATACCGGCGGCAAGGGCGTCGAATACTTGATCGAGGCTTCGGGATCGGGTGAAGTGTTTCGCGTAATGCCAGGGCTGATTCGCAAGCAGGCAACGGTCTTGTTGTACGGGCACGGGCACTCGGGAACGGATGTCAGCGTGTTGAGCAGCATATTTTTCAAGGAGCCGGTGCTGGTGAGTTCTGTCGGCGCGTCCGGTGGTTTTGAAAGTGATGGACGCCCGTCGGCGTACACGCGCGCATTGAGTCTCATCGAGCAAAACAAGATCGACGTCGCTCCATTGATCACACATCGATATACATCGTTCGTGGACGTTGAGAAGGCATTGTCGAGCGACATTCACAGTGCGGATTACGTAAAAGGAGTAGTTTTAGCCACGGATCTTCACGGATGAAACACGGATGAAGGTTTCTCTGTTCGTCACTTGTCTCGTCGATCAATTGTGGGCCAGCATCGGCGTGAGTAGTGTCGAGGTGCTGCGGCGGGTTGGTTGTGAGGTTGAGTTTGATCGACGACAGACTTGCTGCGCGCAACCGGCTTACAACACGGGTTACCTGAAGGAAGCGCGGCAGGTCGCACGACGTTTCATCAGCATCTTCGAAGAGAGCGACGCCGACGCGATCGTTTCGCCATCAGGCTCGTGTACGGCGATGGTGCGTCATTATCCGCAACTGTTTGCCGGCGATCCCGAGTGGCTGCCACGCGCGCGCGCTGTTGCGGCAAAGACTCATGAGCTGAGCTCGTTTTTGATTCGTGTGCTCAAGGTCGAAGACGTGGGCGCGTCGTGGGAAGGACGACTGACCTGGCACGACGCGTGTCACGGCTTGCGCGATCTCAATCTCAAGAGCGAGCCACGAACGTTGATTCGAAACGTCCGCGGCACTGAGTTTGTGGAGCTAGAACATGCGGACGCGTGTTGCGGCTTCGGCGGCACTTTCTCGGTGAAGTATCCGGAGATTTCAGTGGCGATCCTGGACCAGAAGATCGACGCGATCGAGCGCGCTGGTGTTGATGCCGTCGTATCGGGCGATGCGAGTTGTTTGATGCAGATTGGCGGGCGCCTCTCGCGCAAGGGATCGAAAGTGCGGACGATGCACCTTGCGGAACTATTGAACCACAGGCAATGAACCATCTCAGCAGCGAGACATTTCGGGAGAATGCGAAGGCCGCACTCGCCGATGCGCACCTGCGCGGCGCGTTGAAGAACGCCACGTCGCTCTTTGGCGAGCGTCGCAAAGCAGCGGCCGCGAGTCTTCCGAATTGGGAAGATCTGCGCAACGAGGCACGTGCGATCAAAGACGAGGTGCTCTCGCATCTCGACAAATATCTTGAGGAGTTTGTTCGCGTGGCCGAGAGTCGCGGCGCGAAGATTCATTGGGCGCGCGACGCCGCGGAAGCGAATGCGATCATTTGCCGGCTGGCGGCTGAACGCAGAGCGCGAGTCATCGTCAAGAGCAAGAGCATGACGACGGAAGAAACGCACCTGAACACCGCGCTCGAAGCCGCGGGGGTGCAAGTGGTCGAAACCGATCTCGGCGAGTACATAATCCAACTCGCGGACGAGCCGCCGTCGCACATCATCGCGCCCGCGATTCACAAGACACGCGGACAGGTTGCGGAGCTGTTTACCTCCGAGCTCGGCATGCCGCCCACCGACGACATCGCACAACTCACCCGCACCGCGCGCGCAACGTTGCGCGATCGTTTCGCGGCTGCCGATGTTGGCATCAGCGGAGTTAACTTTGCGATCGCGGAAACGGGAACGATCGTGATTGTCGAGAATGAAGGAAACATTCGTTTGACGACGAGTCTGCCGCGCACGCACATCGCGGTGATGGGGATCGAGAAAGTCATCCCACGCTTCGCGGATCTCGACGTGTTTCTGAAGCTTCTGCCTCGCTCCGGCACCGGACAGCGATTGACGACTTACCAGTCGTTCATCACCGGAACTAAGCGGAATGCAACTGACGAGGGGCCGGAGGAGTTGCACATCCTGCTGCTCGACAACGGGCGCTCGCGTATGCTGGCCCATCCGGTCACGCGCCAGTCGCTTGCTTGCATTCGTTGCGGCGCGTGTTTGAATGCGTGTCCTGTGTACCAGCAGGTTGGCGGTCACGCGTACGGCTCGGTCTATCCTGGTCCAATCGGCGCGGTGATCACGCCGCAGTTGGTGGGAATCGAAAAGGCTGCACAGCTTCCTTACGCGTCGAGTCTGTGTGGTGCGTGCCGCGAAGTTTGTCCGGTGAAGATCGACATACCGAGGTTGTTGTTGCACTTGCGTGGAGAGATTTCAGAGCGCAAGGGCAGCGCGAGCGAGCGGTTGGCGTTTAAGTTGTGGGCGAAAGTGATGATGAGTCCGGCGTTGTACAGGCTGAGTTCGATTGCGGGACGTGTGCTCCAGCGAGTCGTTCCGATCTCGAAGGCATGGACCAGCGGGCGCGACTTGCGTCCGATCGAGCCGAAGAGTTTTCACGAGTTGTGGACGGATGAATAACGAAGCGCGACAAGAGATTCTAAGCTCGATTCGAACGCACCTCGCGGCGAGTGCGCCTTTCGACGCGCGCGAACACCGGGAAAGTGCTGTAACCCTGTCTCACCAGCCACCGGTTTCTGATCCAGTCGCTTTATTCAAGCAGAACCTCGAAGCGGTCGACGGTCACTGCACCATCGCGCATGGCGAAACTGATATCGCTGACGCCCTCACACAAATCATCAGCGCTCTGCAAAAGACAAAACTCCGCGCTCAGCGCATCGCCATCTCAGATGCACCAGAGTTGGAACGCCTGATGCACATGACCGATCTCGAAATCGAAGAGCTGGGCATAGCTCCAAACGCCTCCGATATATTCGGCTTTGACGTAGGCATCACCTCCGCACAGGCAGCAATCGCGGAAACCGGCACGTTAGTGCTCGACAGCGCCCGCGAACGACACCGGCTCGTCTCGCTCGTCCCGCCGGTTCACATCGCCATCGTCAACGCTTCAACGATCTGCGCGACGCTCAGCGAAACGTTATCGATGTTGCGCAGCGGCGGAGAGCTTAGCCCGGCAGTCACGTTTATCACTGGCCCATCGCGCACCGCCGATATCGAGCTGACCTTGACAATCGGAGTACACGGACCGCAGGAGCTCTACGTAATCATCAACCTCTGATGCACATAATCTCCTTCGCAACCCAGGAATCAAACTGGCGCTCGCCGCGCATGGGGATTATCTTGCACGCCGGCGATCGCGACATCGGCTACCGTCTCGACTGCGAGAAGCTGTTCGACAAAGACGAGCGCCCTTCAAATCCTTTGGCGTGGTTTGACATGGACGGTCCATGGTTTCAAAAAGCGCGTGAGACGCACGACACACTCGTGCGCGACGAAAGCGCGCTTGCCGAAGCTCGCGACAAAGGTTGGCTGGTACCCCGCCGCGACGCTTACTGGTTCGCGCCCGTTCCGCGTCCGGGAAAGATCATCTGCATCGGGCTCAATTACCGCGACCACGCGGCCGAGAGCAAGATGCCGATTCCGGAAAAGCCCGTCGTATTTTCCAAGTTCTCAACGGCGGTGATCGCGCCCGGCGAGCCTGTGGTCCTCCCGTCAACCAGTCAACAAGTCGACTACGAAGCGGAGCTCGCGGTGGTGATTGGACGCCGCGCCAGGCACGTCAGTGCGGATCGCACGTATGATTACGTGCTCGGCTACACCGCTTTCAACGACGTGAGCGCGCGCGATTTTCAGTTTGCTGACGGGCAGTGGCAGCGTGGAAAATCGTGCGATACATTCGCGCCGATGGGCCAGACGATCGTCACGACCGACACGATCACGGATCCACACAAGCTCTCGATCAAGCTGGTATTGAACGGCCAGACGATGCAGAACTCGAATACCGATCAACTCATCTTCGGCGTGCCGGCGTTGATAGAGTTTCTGTCGCAGTCGATCACGCTCGAGCCGGGAGACGTGATCGCAACCGGCACGCCGCCGGGCGTCGGCTTCGCGCGCAACCCGCCAGTGTTTCTGAAGCCGGGCGACGAGATGGAAGTACTGATCGAAGGCATGGGCGGCTTGGGGAATCCCGTCGTTAGCGAATCACAACTCGAACAGGAAAACGAATGATGCGCAAATTTATCTTCTTACTGGTCCTACTCAGCTTACTAGCCGCTTGTACCAATGGCCCCGCACCGAACACAAAGAAGAAACTCACCATCGCCGTCATCCCGAAAGGCACCACACACGAATTCTGGAAGAGCATTCACGCCGGCAGCATCAAGGCGGCCAACGAGCTGACCGCCGAAGGCACGCAGGTCGAAGTGATTTGGAAAGGCCCGCTGCGCGAAGACGATCGCGAACAGCAGATTCAAGTCGTCGAAGGCTTCGCCGCGCAGGGCGTGAGCGGCATGGTACTCGCGCCGCTCGACAACCGCGCCCTCGTGCGTCCCGTTTCTGACGCCCAGCGCGCCGGGGTGCCGACGGTCATCATTGATTCAGGTTTGGAATCGGAAGACTTCATCAGTTTCGTCGCGACCGACAATCGGAAAGGCGGCACACTCGCTGCGGATCGCATGGGCCAACTCCTGAACGGCAAAGGAAAGGTGCTCGTGTTGCGCTATGCGGAAGGCTCAGCCAGCACCACCGAACGCGAAGAAGGTTTCATCGGACAGATGAAACAGAAGTTTCCCGACATCGAACTGGTTTCCACGGATCAATACGCCGGCGCCACGCGCGATACAGCGAAGCGCGCGTCTGAGAATCTTCTGAATCGTTTTGGCGATCAGGTGCAGGGAATCTTCACGCCTAACGAATCTTCAACAGCGGGCATGCTGCTGGCGCTGCAGGACATCGGCAAGGCCGGGAAAGTTTCGTTTGTCGGCTTCGATTCCAGCCAGGCCTTCATCGACGCGCTCAACGCAAACCAGTTGCACGGAATCGTCGTGCAGAATCCTTTCAACATGGGTTATCTCGGCGTGCGCACGATGGTCGAGAGCCTGCAAGGCAAGCCGGTCAATAAAAAGATCGACACAGGCGTGATGCTGGTCACGAAAGAAAACATGGAATCGCCTGAAGTGAAGACCTTATTACATCCTCCATTAGATCAATATTTGAAATAATCCGTGTTCATCCGTGTAAATCTGTGGCTACAAAACTGGCTGAACCGCATCGGGCCAATGCTCGGCCTGCTTTTGGTTATCGGCATCTTCTCACTGCTGATGGACACGCCCGCGCGGTTCCTTTCACCAAACAATCTCCGCATCGTCCTTTCGCAAACGGTGATCGTCGCCATCGGCGCGATTGGCATGACGATGATCATCATCAGCGGCGGGATCGATCTCGCCGTCGGATCGACGATCGCTCTCACCGGCGTCATCACTGCACTCGGAATCAACGCGGGCCTGCCGCCTTCGGTGGCGTTGTTGAGTGGGATTCTCGCGGGTGGTTTGGTGGGTGTCGTCAATGGTCTCGTGATCACACGTTTGAAAGTCGTTCCATTCATCGCGACGTTGGGGATGCTGGGCGTCGCGCGCGGCGTCGCGAAGTGGATGGCGAATCAGCAAACCGTCAACATGCCGGGCACGTGGTTGAACGAGTTGTTGGTGATGTTTCCGAATCCGTCGTGGCTGCTCGTCGCGCCGGGCGTGTGGATCACGATCATTCTTGCTGTGCTGGCTGCGGTCGTCCTGCGTAACACGGTTTTTGGGCGGCGCGTTTTTGCGCTTGGCTCGAACGAGGCCGCGGCGCGCGCGTGTGGTATCGCTACCGATCGACTGAAGGTTTGGATTTACGGGTTGGCAGGATTGCTCTTCGGACTGGCGGGCGTGATGCAGATGTCGCGTCTGCGACAAGGCGATCCGACAGTTGCCGCTGGATCGGAGTTGGACATCATCGCCGCGGTAGTGATCGGAGGCGGCAGTTTGAGTGGCGGCGAAGGGAGCATTCTCGGATCGATGATTGGCGCTTTGATCATGGCGTTCTTGCGGAATGGATGCCAACAGGTCGGTTGGCCCAACTATATTCAGGAGATCATCATCGGAGCGATCATCGTTGTCGCGGTTGCTATTGATCGCTGGCGCTCAGCACGTGCTTAACCAGATATGCCGGTCACCCTGGAAGACATCGCCCGCGCGCTCAACGTCTCGAAGATGACGGTCTCGCGCGCCATCAACGATCATCCGGAGATTAGCAGGCAAACGCGCGCGCGCATCCTCGCGATGGCGCAGAAAATGAAGTATCGCCCTAACCAGTTTGCGCGGGCGCTCACCACGAACCACTCGTATCTCATCGGCATCGTCGTTCCCGACCTGATGCACTCTTACTTCGCAGAGATCTGTCGCGGCGTCGAAGCACACGCGCGACCAGCGGGCTATCAAAATCTAATTTGCAGCACCGACGAAGAAGCGCGCAAAGAGAAGGACGAGATCGAAGCACTATTATCCAGGACCGACGGGCTCATCGTAGCTTCGGCGTTGCCGGCGACTGAGACGAAGTTTTATCGACGACTCCTTTCCGAAGGCGCGAACATCGTCTTGATCGATCGCTTGCTGGATGGACTGCGCTGTTCGGCCGTCACGACTGACGACGTGCAAGTCGGATTACTCGCGACCGAGCACCTCGTCAAGTTGGGCCATCGAAAGATCGGTCACCTGCGCGGCCCTGATGTCTCGACTTCGCTGAAACGTCTGCAAGGTTATCAACAAGCGATCAAGAAAGCCGGACTCAAGCCGCTCGTCCGTGACTGTGGTTTCACCGAATCGGACGGTTACGACGCGATGAAGAAGTGGATCGCGTCAGGAGATTTGCCGTCAGCGATCTTCGCGTCGAACGATCCGGCTGCGATCGGCGCAATGAGCGCAGTGAGTGACGCCGGTTTGAATGTTCCGGACGACGTCGCGTTTGTCGGCGCGGGCAGCATTCACTACGGCGACATGCTGCGCGTCCCACTCACCACAGTTTCCTGGTCGAAGTCGGAGATGGGCCAGGCAGCCGCGAGTCTCTTGCTGAATTTGATCGAAAAGAAGGCGCGCCGCCATCGCATTATCACCGTCCCACCAGAACTCCTGATCCGCCAATCATCCGTAAAATCCGTGGCTTAAAACAAACAAAACTCTTGACAGCCTCGCGGTCGAGGAGTATATGTTCCGCGTTTAGACAAATTCATTCGTCCACGTTCACCCGAATAAATCCAAGCAATTCAGGCCTGTGCTTCTGCCTGTAAATAGTTCGCTTAATTAGTCTTAATAAAGAACAATATCCAAGATGCGTAAGATCAATCCACACGATTTCAAAGTCGCACGGCGCGGGACCAGCCGCGAAATCAACCGCCAAATCGCACTCAACCTGATTCGCGCTCACCAGCCGATTTCACGCGCGGATCTGGCGCGGCTCATGAACGTCCGGCGTGGCGTGGCGAGTCTGCTCGTCAGCGAGCTCCTCAATGAATCGCTGATCTTCGAGGGCGCTGTCGGTGAATCCGTCGGGCGCGGACGCAGGCCAACGTTTCTTTTCATCGACTCGCGGCAGCGTTGCGTCGTCGGCGTCGATATTCGGGTCTCGCGAACCTACATCCTCGTCTCAGATTTGATGGGCCGCCAGCTCGGCGCCGTCAGTAGTTTTCAAACTAATCGCGACGCCGACGCGCTGATTCAGGAGCTCGCGCGCCGTGTCAAGCAGATACTTGCCGACAAAGAGATCGGTGCTTGCGAAGGTGTCGGTGTCGCGGTGCCCGGCATGGTCGATCCGGCAAAGGGGCGCGTGCTGCACGCCCCGACGCTCGCGTGGCGCGACGTCAATTTGCGCGATCCGCTTTCAGTCGCGCTCGGCATTCCGGTTCACATCGAGAACTCCGGTAAAGCGTGCGCCCTCGCCCAACTATGGGCCACGCGCAGCGACGTCGTGGCTTCACGCAACTCGGTGTTTGTGAGCGTCTCGGATGGCGTTGGCGTCGGGATCGTGGTCAATGGCGAACTGCTGCGCGGGCGTCATAACACGGCGGGCGAGTTTGGTCATGTGCCGTTGAGCATCGATGGTCCAAAGTGTTCGTGCGGCGCGACGGGTTGCTGGGAAGCTTACATCTCAAACCTCGCGACTCTCTCGCGATACTTCGGCCAGGACTTGTCCGAGCCGCGGCCGCGCGACACTGAAACCGCAAACTTCTCAGTCGAAGACTTGATCGCGCGTGCTCGCGCGGGCGACGCGAAAGCACTCGCTGCGATCAATTCCACCGCGCGCTATCTTGGCCTCGGCCTGGTGTCGATCATCAACGCACTCGACCCGGCGCGTGTTTTTATCGGCGGTGAAATAACCACAGCGTGGAGCTTGATCGAACCGATCGTGCGCAGTGCTCTGCGCGAGCGAACGTTAACCGAATTCGGCGGCGCTACTGAGATTCACATCGTGCCTGCTGAAGATCACCCGCGCTTGCGCGGCGCGGTTGCGCTGGTCGCGGCGCCGGCCTTTGCGGCCCCGATGGTCGCTTAACACAACTCATTTGGAGGACAGATCGATGCGAAGCACAAAAGAACCCCGGCCACTTTTGTGGTCACTTCAGATTTGCAGTGTCCTGTTGCTCACTATCGTCGCTTGCCAGAGCACGTACGGACAAACCGTCGTCGGTCGCATTTCGGGCACAGTGCAGGATTCGAATGGAGCCAGCGTCCCAAACGCATCGGTCAAAGTCATCAACAACGCCAACAATTCCGACCGCACCGTGACGACTGATGAGAACGGCTTTTACACCATTACCAACCTGCCGGTCGGCATCTACACCATCGAAGCTGAGCGGAAGGGTTACAAGAAAGCACTTGTCTCCGGTCAAAGTGTGACGGCGGACGCGCGAGTCACTGTCGATCTCAAACTCGAAGTCGGTGAAGTTTCGGAGACCGTCGAGATCGTCGGCGCCGCCGGGGAGACAGTGAACACGACCTCCGGCGAAGTTTCGCGCGTCATCGATCAGCAGCAGGTGCAGAACCTCGCGCTCAACGGTCGCAACTACATTCAGCTTCTCTCCCTCGTCCCCGGCGTGGCGCTGCTGAACGACGATCAGCTTGAGTTGACCACAAGCCTCGCGACCGGCAACCAGTCGATCAACGGCAACCGCGGCCAGACAAACAACGTCACGGTCGACGGCGGATTCAACCTGCAATCGGGCAGCAACGCGAGCCAGATCAACAACGTCGGCATCGACTACATTCAGGAAGTCAAGATCCAGACATCGAACTTCTCCGCCGAGTACGGCCGTAACTCCGGCGCGCAGGTCAGCCTCGTGACGCGCAGTGGCGGCAACGATTTTCACGGCAGCGCGTTCGAGTTCATCAGAAACGACAAACTCGACGCGCGTCCTTTCTTTGCACCGGTGAGGCCAGCGCTACGCTTCAATAATTTTGGTTACAGCATTGGTGGCCCAATCGTCAAAGACAAACTATTTTTCTTCGGTGGCCAGGAATGGAAGTACATTCGCCGCCTTTCCGCCCCTCAGCGTCGGACCGTGCCGACCCTCGCCGAGTTGAACGGCGACTTTTCTTTCCGGTTGCGCGGCGCGGATGGAATCGTGGGCACTAACGACGACGGTGTACTCAAAGATCCAAATAGCACTTTGCCATGCACCACCGCGAATCGTGCTGGATGTTTCGGAGGCACTAACGTTGCTCTACGCAACATCATTCCGGCAAACCGGATCACCGCCGATGGCCGTGCGATCTCAAACGTGTTTCGCACAGCAATTGATCTCGCAACTTCATTTACCAACAGCCCCATCGGCAACAACGTAACGTTCCAACAACCAAACCCGCTCGACTATCGCGAAGATCTGCTGCGCATCGACTATCGCATCAACGACAAGCACACGCTCTACGGTCGTTACATTCACGACAAGAATGTCTTGATCGATCCGTTCGGCACGTTCATCACCACGCAGCTACCGACTATCCCCAGTCTCCGCATGCGTCCCGGAACTTCGATCCAGCTCTCGCACACGTGGCTGGTCACGCCGAACTTCATCAACGAAGCCAAGATCACGGGCGCGTGGGTGGCCCAACGAATTCCACCCGACGGCGATCTCTGGAAGCGCGAAACGTATGGCTTTCAATTCCAGCAACTGTTTCTTGGCGGCGGCAGGTTTGAAAACTCGATTCCCGATACGACGATTAACGGCTTTGCGAGTTTCTTTGGAGCCGCGCGCTCTTTGCTCTCTCCAACAACCGACATCAACGTGAGCGACACCGTCACGTGGGTGCGCGGCAACCACACGTTCAAGACCGGCCTGAGCGTCACGCGCAACCGCATCGATCAAAACGCGCGCACGACTTACGCCGGACAAGTCGATTTCAACACCGGCAGTAACACGCGCACTTCGAACAATTCGTTCGCCGACGCGTTGCTCGGAAATTTCCGCACCTACAGCGAACAAGCGCTCGATCCGTTGGGCTTCTTCCGCTTCACTCAAACCGAAGCATTCCTCGCGGACAGTTGGAAAGTTAATAAGAACCTGAGCCTCGAGCTCGGCATGCGTTACCAGTATGGCCTGCCGATCTACACGCAGGCGAACAATCTCGCCAACTTCGATCCGTCTCTTTACAACCCGGCGCAGGCAGTCACGATTCTCGCCAACGGAAATATCGATCCGACGAAGGGCGGTAATCGCTTTAACGGTCTGGTTCGCGCGGGCGACGGCGTGCCGCCTGAAGAGCTCGCACGCGTGCCGGGCGGCGACAGCGCGGACGTGAGGGCTGTGCCCACCGGCGCGCCGCGTGGTCTATACGAAGGCCATCACTACTTCATGCCGCGCGTCGGCTTCGCTTATTCGCCGTTTGACGACAACAAGACTTCGATTCGCGGCGGCTTTGGCATGTACTACGATCGCATCGAAGGAAATCTGATCTTTCCGTCGCTCAGCAATCCACCGTATGCGACGAGCGCGCAGTTTCAAAACGCAAACCTGAGCAACATCACCGGCGGTTCGACGACACTCGCGCCGTTTGCTCAGATTAACGCGATCAATCCGGATCTCGACACGCCGTACACGATGAGCTACAGCCTCAGTTTGCAACGCGAACTTCCGTACGGCATCTTCGCCGAGGCGGCTTACGTGGCGAATCTCGGTCGGCATTTGATTCGCCAGCCGGACATCAATCAGCCGACGTTCGATCAGCTTCGCGCGAACCTTCCGCCGGGTCCGAACGTCAACGTCAATGCGTTGCGGCCGTTCAAAGGCTACACCGCGATCCGAATGCGACTGAGTGATTCGACTTCGAATTATCACGGGATGCAGCTCTACGCGGCCAAGCGCAAAGGCGATTTGCTGATGACGGCGTCGTACACGTGGTCCAAGGTGCTTACCGATGCGAGTGGTTTCAACGACAACCCTGAGGATCCTTTCAACCGAAGATTCAATTACGGGCCGGCGACGTTCGATCGCCGTCACGTGTTTGCGTTGACGTACACTTACACGTTGAAGATGTTCAGCCGCACGCGTGGCTTTGTGAAGGCGGTGCTTGATGGTTACGAGATCAGCGGTATCACGCGGGTTCAGTCAGGACCTTATTTGACTGTCACCGCAACCGGCAATTCCGCGCTCGGAAATCGTCGCGCTGATTGCGTGAGCAGCGATCCGCTGTTCCCGGAAGGCGAGCGTGGTCCAAATAGCTGGGCCAGGCGCGACGCGTTTGCGGCGGCTCCGGACTCTCGGCGAGGCACGTGCGGCGTCGGTACGTTGCTCGGGCCTGGCGCACACACGTGGGACTTCTCGCTGCGCCGGCGTTTCGCGTTGACTGAGAAGTTCAACTTGCAATTCCAGGCTGATATATTCAACGCTTTCAACCGGACCAACTTCCGCGATCTCGAGAGCAATCTCAGTAACGCGGGCTTCGGGACGATCTCGACGACTGGTCCACCGCGCAATATTCAGTTCGGATTAAAGCTGACGTTTTAAATGAAATCCGTTCTTATCTGTATCATCTGTATTCCGCTGCTTGTGCGTGCGAATACCGTCTCTACGGCAAGTTTGCGTGATGACGTAAACACGTTTCTCGGCAAAGAGCTTGCCGTACACCTGGCGGCTATCAAGTCGCTGGATCCACCGCCGGATCTGATTCTGGGCGTGCCGACGACGGGCGAGTATTCGTGGGGAACGTTCATGCGCTCGCTCGCTGCTTACGCAGAGACGACGGGCAACCGTGAGCTCGCGGGTCGCGATCTGGCGAAGTGGGTGGGCCAGATCGGTTTGATCGAGTCGCGTGCGGGGAGCAAGGCGTTCTCGCAGCTCTACGCGGCCCTCGCGCTGCGTCACTTCGGGCGCGACTTGAAAACGAATCCGCTCTGGCAAGGGTTGACTGCGGAAGAGCAGAAGGCGTGGCGTTCGTTGCTCAGTCCGGAGCGGTTCTACGATCCGAAGACGAACCGCGTGATTAATCTTGCGGAGAATTATCTCGGCGTTGCGGCGCGCATCGCGAGCATTGGTTACGAGCTCGGTATCTCGAACGATCGAGCGTTTCTCGACAAGCTACTCGACCGCGCGGCTGTTCCGTTCAGCGAAGGAAACTTTTACGCTGACGATGCGCCGCCGGCAGGACGTTTCGATCGTTACTCGAACGAGTACGCGCGTTACGTTTGGGAAGCGGCGGAGACTGCGGGTCGTAAAGATCTGCTTGACAGGCTGCGGCCGTCGCTGACGAGGCAGATGCGTTTGTGGTGGGACGTCGTGTCCGATGATGGTTACGGTTACAACTGGGGCCGCAGCCAAGGCGTTGTCAGTTATCTCGACACACCGGAGATCGTAGGTTTTCTCGCGTTGCACCCGGAGTTCAGGCCGGCGCCCCTCTCCGACCTTGCAGCGCTTTACTACCAGGCGTGGAACTATCTGCTGCACGATTACCGCAGCGACACGCACCTGCTCTCGATCTTTGCATTCGGGCGCGGCAACTACGCGTACATCTCGCGCGACCGTGAGTGGCAACAGACGACCGGGTTCTTTGGCAAGCTGGCAAACTCGCACATGCCGATCATGAACGCGCTGGAGAAAGAAGGCATCGCGAATTTTCCAAGCGTACCGTCGCTGCCCGAAGTGGCGCGGTTCGAGTTTTTTCGTAAACCACCCGCACGATCTGCGGGTGTTTGGGTAGTGCGCCAGGGTGCGCTTCGATTCGCTTTGCCGATCACGACTGGTCCAAAACCAGGAATGTCAGATTATTTGCCGGCGCCGTATGGCTTGGCAGGTTTCGCCGCACCAGTTGAACAGGTCTACCCGTCGCTGACGCCCTTCATTCAGTTAACGGACGAACGGACGGTGGTCGCAACTGACGGCGCTGACGTAATTGAGCCTTCTGCTGATGGTCGATCGTTGCGCGTGCGTTGGACCAGATGGGCTGTGGTTGGAGCGGGTGCAGGTAAAGTGGAAGACGTTGGACTCACGAGTGAGGTTGTATGGCGCATTGAGGGAAATTCGCTCACGAGAGAAGAAACGTTGAGCTCAAAACAACCGGTTAATATCCATTTCTGGCTGCTTGCCGTCCCGACGACGCACGAGACAGTTAATTTGGATTTGTTGAGGGGACCAGGATTGGTGAGATTCGAATCATTAAAGGGCGCCCTTGACGTGCGCATGTCTGACGCCAACTTTCAGATGGAAGAATCCATCATTTCCACCGGCAACGGTGCCCTCGGACGCGGTGTTCATGGTGCAATTCCGTTGCACCTCGTTTACAAAGCGAGCGACCTCGAGGTGACCCCAGGCAAACCTTTGAAATACAAGCTTGAACTAACGATATTTAGATAGGGAGTTTTTAATGCAGCAGGAAGTCACACAAAATCCGATCACACCGGAAACTTGCTTTGTACCGAAGACGCACGAGGGTAGGGGGCGCCGCACGGCAGTCGCACCGGGCACGACTGCCGCGCGTTACCTGCACTACGGCCGCATCACGCTCGACGCTGGCGACGAGGCGGTGAAGTTCAGCACTGGCGATCACGAAGTCGGATTGATTTGTCTGAAAGGCAAAGCGACAGTGCGAGCCAACGGTGAAACGTTCACCTTGGACCAGTACGACACCGTTTACGTGCCGCGTGATTCGGAGATCGAAGTTGAAGGAGGCTGCGATCTCGCCGAAGTCTCCGCTCCAGTCGAGAAGCGATACCCGCTGAAGTTTGTCTCCTACAAAGAAGTGCGACAGAACCCCAAGTTGCACTTGATCGCCGGCAAGCCACCTGCCGAGCGTGACTTGAACGTACTCATCGGCGCGAACGTAGAAGCCGGCCGTATCATGGCTGGTGTGACTTTTTCGACGCCCGGCAACTGGACGTCATGGCCTCCTCACGAGCATTCGAAACTACTCGAGGAGGCCTATCTTTTTATCGACATGCCAGCGCCTTCGTTTGGAGTGCAGTTCGTTTACACGGACCCGGAGCGTCCCGAGCTGGTCCAGGTCGTGCGCGAGGGTGATTGCGTGTTGATGCCGCAGGGTTATCACCCGAACGTGGCGGCGCCGGGCGGGCAGATAAATTTCCTTTGGATGATGGCGGCGATAAGGGAAGGTGAAGATCGTCTTTACGGAGTTGTGAACGTGCAGCCGGAGTACGCTGCGGGTGGATCGGGTTTGGAAGCTGTTAGTGACAAAAAGTAGAGGAGCAGAAATGTCCCACACCTCTTCTGAGAACGGCAACGGCAACGGTTTCAACATAGCGCGGCACCTAAACTGGTCCAACATCCCCGTGGACCGGCCGGCGGAAGGAATCGAGCGGCAGGTGTTTGTCGGCAATCGCATGATGATCTGCCGGTTCCGTTTCAAACCGTTTCTGGTGACTCCGGAGCACGACCACCCGCACGAGCAGATGACGATCGTCGAGCGTGGGCGCGTGCGGTTTTTCATCGAAGGCAAGGAACAGATCGCGTCGGCGGGCGACGTGCTGCACTTCCCGTCCAACTGCTGGCACGGCGCGACGATGATGGACGAGGAAGTGGTTTTGATCGACATCTTTTCTCCCCTGCGCGAAGACTTTCTACAGAAGGACGCTTGATTCTCGATCAGTTCAAACTACACGACCGCGTTGCCCTGGTTACCGGAGCGTCGACCGGTCTGGGCGCCGCCATCGCTATCGCATTGGCCGAAGCGGGCGCGCACGTCTCCTGTCATGGCAACACGCGCTCGCCTGAGTCGACTTGCAATCGCATCGAGAGCGCGGGCGGTATGGCCCATGCGATCAGCGGCGATCTTAGTAAGCCTGAGACGCCGCGCGACCTGGTTACGCAAACACTCGAACGCTTCGGTCGCATCGACATCCTCATCAACAACGCCGGCACGATCCGTCGCGCGCCCGCCGTTGACTATTCTGACGAAGACTGGGCGGCGGTTATCGAAGTGAATCTTTCGAGCGTCTTTCGCCTGTCGAAGCTGGTAGGAAAGCAGATGATCGAAAACGGGCGTAGCGGAAAGATCGTGAACATCGCTTCGTTGCTTTCCTTTCAGGGAGGCATTACTGTTCCCGCCTACGCCGCGTCGAAAGGTGGGGTGGCCCAACTCACCAAGGCGCTCGCGAACGAGTGGGCCAAACACGGAATCAACGTCAACGCCATCGCGCCGGGATACATGCGCACTGCCAACACCGCGGCGCTTCAAGCTGACGAAACTCGCAACCGGCAAATTCTCGAGCGCATCCCGGCAGGCCGCTGGGGCGAACCTGAGGATCTCGCCGGCGCGGCAGTTTTTCTTTCTTCGAGTGCAAGCGATTACGTCAGCGGCCATATTCTTGTCGTCGATGGAGGCTGGATGGGACGATGATTGCTTCAACCCGCATTCAGCCGCGTTCAGCCGTGGGCAACTATCGCTGGGTGATCTGCGCGCTCCTGTTCTTCGCCGCCACCATCAACTACATCGATCGCCAGGTGATTGGGATTCTCAAGACAACCATTCACGACGAGATTGGTTGGACCGAGGTTGGTTATAGTTGGGTCGTCTTCGCTTTTCAGGCCGCGTACGCCATTGGCCTGCTCTGTGTCGGGCGACTGATCGATCGCATCGGCACACGCAAAGGATTCTCGCTCGCCATAATTTTCTGGAGCCTAGCGGCGATGGGCCATGCGCTGGCTTACACGGTGCTCGGGTTCGGCATTGCTCGCTTCTTCCTCGGCCTTGGTGAAGCCGGAAACTTTCCCGCCGCGATCAAGACAGTTGCCGAATGGTTTCCCAAGAAAGAACGCGCACTCGCCACCGGCATCTTCAACTCGGGAACCAACATCGGCGCGCTCGTCACGCCGCTCGTGGTGCCGGTGATTACACTCACGTGGGGTTGGCGCGCCGCGTTCATCCTCACGGGCGCGATCGGTTTTATCTGGCTTATCGTGTGGTGGGCGCTCTATCGTCGCCCTCAAGAGCATCCGTCGCTTTCGGAATCAGAGCTCGACTACATCCAGAGCGATCCGCCCGATCCGGAAGTCAAAGTTCCGTGGGCTCGTTTGCTGCCACACCGGCAAACGTGGGCATTCTCGTTGGCTAAGTTCATGACCGATCCGATCTGGTGGGTCTATCTGTTCTGGCTGCCTGACTTTCTTCACAAGCGTTACGAGCTGAGTTTGAAAGACTTCGGACCGCCGCTGGTCGTCGTCTATCTTTTGGCAGACCTCGGCAGCATCGGCGGCGGCTGGCTCTCGTCGTCGCTGATCAAGCGTGGTTGGACCATCAACAAGGGACGCAAACTCGCGATGTTGATCTGCGCGCTGGCCGTGGTGCCGATCGTGTTCGCGGCGCAGACGTCGAATCTCTGGGTTGCCGTCGTGCTGATCGGTGTGGCGGCGGCCGCGCACCAGGGTTGGTCCTGTAATCTCTTCACCACCACGTCCGACATGTTTCCGCGACATGCAGTCGGATCCGTCGTGGGCATCGGCGGCATGGCCGGCGCTGTCGGCGGGATGATGATCGCTCGCCTCGTCGGAGAGATACTCGAGCGCACCGGCAGCTACGTGCCGATCTTTATCATTGCCGCGTCCGCGTATCTTGCGGCGTTGCTCGTGTTTCACCTGTTGTCGCCAAAACTGGAGCCAGCTAATCTTGAGCACGCGGCACGGTGATGTCTGAACCACTAACAATCAAGACGAGCTGTCGCTGGGACATCGTCAGTCTTGGCGAGGTGATGCTGCGCCTCGATCCGGGTGAAGAACGCATTGCGACCACCCGCACTTTCCGCGTGTGGGAAGGTGGTGGTGAGTACAACGTCGCGCGCGGTTTGAAGCGGTGCTTTGGAATGGATGCGGCCGTTGTGACTGCGCTGGCCGACAATGCGGTTGGTCGTCTGGTCCAGGATCTGATCTACCAGGGTGGTGTGGACCAGTCGCACTTGAAGTGGGTGAAGTTCGATGGTGTTGGGCGCACGGTTCGCAATGGGCTCAACTTTACCGAACGTGGTTTCGGTGTGCGTGCCGCGGCAGGATGTTCCGATCGTGGTCACACGGCCGTTTCACAACTGAAGCCGGGCGACGTCGATTGGGAACGGATCTTCGGTGCAGAAGGCGCGCGCTGGTTTCACACGGGCGGGATCTTCTGTGCGTTGTCGGAGACGACGCCGGCAGTTGCGCGTGAAGCGATGGAAGTGGCCAGAAAGCACGGCACGATCGTCTCTTACGATCTCAATTATCGTGAATCGCTTTGGAAGTCGATCGGCGGACAAGCGAAAGCTGTGACTGTGAATCGCGAGCTGGCGCCGCTCGTGGACGTGATGATCGGTAACGAAGAAGACTTCACCGCGGCGCTGGGATTCGAAGTCGAAGGACAGGACGAACATCATTCGAAACTCGACGTGCGCAGCTTTCAGCGGATGATCGAACGTGCAGTGGCGGAGTTTCCAAACTTCAAAGTGGTGGCGACTACGCTGCGGAACGCGAAGACGGCGACGATCAACGATTGGGGTGCTGTTTGTTACACGTCGGGTGAGCTTTACGAAGCGCCGGTGCGCGAGAACCTCGAGATTCTCGATCGTATCGGTGGCGGTGATTCGTTCGCGTCAGGGTTGATCTACGGGTTTCTGACTGGACGCGGGCCGCAGTGGGCGGTTGAATGCGGTGCGGCGCACGGCGCGTTGGCGATGACGACGCCCGGTGATACGACGACGGCGACGTTGGCTGAAGTTGAGCGCGTGATGAAAGGCGGGACGGCGCGGGTTGCACGATGAATAAGAGCGAAGTTCTCAAACAGATTAAAGACACTGGCGTGATTCCGGTTGTGCGTGCGACGACGGCGGATGAAGCGATGCGCGCGATCGACGCGATTCGCGAGGGTGGGATCTCGGTGCTCGAGATCACGATGACGGTTCCGAGTGCATTCAGCGTGATCGAGCAAGTCGCTGCTCGTTTTGGAAGCGATGCGCTGGTGGGTGCCGGGACGGTGCTCGATGCTGAGACTGCAAAGTCGTGCATTTCGGCAGGAGCGGAGTTTATCGTCAGTCCTGCACTGAATCTGGAAACGATTGCTTTCTGCCGCGAGCGTGACGTGGCAGTGATGCCCGGCGCGCTCACGCCGACGGAAGTGGTCACTGCTTGGAAGGCGGGCGCGGATTTCGTGAAGGTGTTCCCGGCTGGAGCTGTTGGTGGCGCGAGTTATCTCAAAGCGTTAAAGGCTCCATTGCCGCACGTCGAGCTCGTCCCAACAGGCGGTGTTTCGTTAAAGACCGCCGCAGATTTTATTAAAGCCGGGGCGGCAGCATTGGGAGTTGGGACAGATCTTGTCGACGTCAAGGCTCAGCCCGCGTTGATTACAGAGCGGGCCAAACAGTTTGTCGAGATCGTTCGGCAGGCGAGAGAAAATTAACCACGGATGAACACGGATTTTTTACTGATTGACGCCGCTGGCGAGGAAGCCGCCGTCGACCGCGATGACTTCGCCGTTAACAAAACTCGCGGAATCGGAGGCGAGGAAGATTGCGGCGCCGGCTAGTTCGTCGACGTTTCCGAAACGCTTCATCGGCGTGCGCAAGAGAAACTCGCGGCCTCGTTCGGTTTCGTCAAGCAGCTTTTGATTGAGCGCGGTGCGAAAGACGCCCGGCGCGATCGCGTTGACGCGTACGCCACGCGGTCCCCATTCGATCGCCAGCGACTTCGTCAGCGACGCAACCGCCGCTTTGCTCGCCGAGTACGCCGCCACTTCGTAGAGCGCGACAAACGTCGAGAGCGACGCGATGTTGATAATGCTGCCCGACTCGCGTTCGAGCATGTGTCGCCCAAAAACCTGCACCGCGCGAAGAGTGCCGGTGAGGTTCGTGTCGATGATGTCGTTCCAATCTTCTTCCGAGAAATCGAGCGTGGGCGCGCGTTTGGTGCGGCCGGCCGAGTTCACGAGAATGTCGACTTTCCCAAAAGCCCGGATCGATTCGTCGAGCACGCGTTGCAGCGACGCTCGATCGGACACATCGGAAGCGACGCGCAGCGAGCGGCGTCCGCGTTGCTCGATCTCCGAAGCCGCAGTTTCAACGACTTCCATGCGTCGCGACGTCGGCACGACATCCGCGCCCGCCTCCGCCATGCCTTTGGCGATGGCCAGACCAATTCCGGACGTGCCGCCGATGATGACGGCAACCTTGCCGTTGAGTTCGAGTCGAGAATAGCTCATGTGGTTTTACCAATTTAGTTAATCGGACTGTCTTGTGTAGCACCGAACCGTTGATGTCGTCAACTACAAAAGCGCCCAAAAATCCAACGAATTAACGCGGTTTGGCCAAGGGTTAAATCGCGCTTGTTTGTTTCATCAGCCACGTGTTAAAGTCAACGCTCGAACGCGGAATTGGTAATACCACTTACATGTCGAGTATAGAACTTCCCAGAGCGGCTGCGATCAGCGATTACGCGATCATCGTCGACAACGACGACAACGTTGCCGTGGTTAAGACGGCGACGTTTGCCGATCTCGAAGTCCGTCTGCCAAACGACGAGATCGTGAAAGTCCGCGGCGCGATACCGCCGGGCCATCGTTTTGCAACTCGCGACATTCCCGCGGGCGAGTTTGTCCGCCAGTTTGGACAGCCAATCGGGACCTCGCTCGGAATTCGCAGCGGCGAGCAGATCACGCACGCGAACATGACTAACGACGTGCCGATCATAAGAGATCTGCCCGAGACGTTGCACACGCCGCCGCCGGACTACATTCCCGAAGCCGAGCGCAAGACCTTCATGGGTTATCGCCGCCGCGATGGTCGCGTGGGTACGCGAAACTTCGTGCTGATCGTGCCGACGAGCATGTGCGCGAGTCACGAAGCGCAGCAGATTTCAATGATCGCGGAGTTCACGCTCTACAACCGCGAAAAGTACAAAAACGTCGATGGAGTCGTCGCGATTCCGCACAACAAAGGATGCGGCTGCCAGGAAGGATCGACGATCGACGTGATGCTGCGCACGCTGTCGAACTACGCAGATCATCCGAACGTCGGCGGCGTGATCCTGATCGACCTCGGCTGCGAGAAGACCAACCTGGCCCAAGTGGAAAAATATTTACTCAAGCGAGAGAAGTCGTTTGATAAGCCGGTGGCGAAGATTGGTATTCAGGATGTCGGCGGCACGCAGGCGGCGATTCAACGAGGCTTGAGCGAAGTCGAGCGCATGCTGCCGGAAGTGAATCAAACGGCGCGTGAAGAGTGTTCCGTGAGCGAACTCGTGCTAGGGGTGAAGTGTGGTGGCTCGGACGGGTTCTCGGGTATCTCTGCGAATCCGTCGCTCGGACGCGCGGCGGATCTGCTGGTCCGATCCGGTGGCACGGTTTTGATAACTGAAGTGCCGGAGTTCTGCGGCGCGGAACACCTGCTCGCGAATCGCGCGAAAGACGTTGAGACTGGCCGCGCAGTTTATCGAATGGTCGATTGGTATAAAGAGTATGCGTCGAAGTTTGGCGCGGTGCTGAATAACAATCCGAGTCCGGGCAACATCGCCGGCGGGCTGCTGAATATCACGATCAAATCGTTAGGCGCGGTTGCAAAGGCGGGAACGACGCGCGTTGAAGGAGTGTTGGAGTATGCCGAGACGGCGAAGAGTCGCGGCGTGAACCTGATGCAGGGACCAGGTTACGATCAGGAGTCGACGCCGGGTTTGGTTGCAGCAGGAGCGACGGTGATCGTCTTCACGACCGGCAGGGGCACGACGATCGGAAACGCGATCGCGCCGGTGATCAAGCTCGCTTCAAACACGCCCATCTTCGAGCGCATGAGCAACGATCTCGATCTCTCAGCCGGTGGCGTGATCGATGGTACCGAGACGATCGACGACGTAGGGCAGCGCGTGTTTGAAGAGATTTGTCGCGTTGCGGGTGGCGAACAGGCTAAAGCCGAGATACACAAGCATCGCGAGTTTCAGTTCTGGGCCGAGCAGACCGTTTCGCTTTAATCAGCCACGGATTAATACGGATGTCAACGGATTTGGATCTGTCCTCCCTCACTGCAATCGTTCAACAGGCGCTCGATGTAATCCAACCCGGTGAGCGTGTGCTCGCGATCATTCCCGATAAAACGCGCGACGATAACACGGACGTTCTCTTTCCCGTCGCCAATGAGTTTCTTACCAAGCGCGGCGTGGCTTCTTTCGATGTGCTCGTGGCCCAGGGCACTCACCCGCCGATGTCCGAATCGCAAAAGCTTTCGAAGATCGGAGCCAAAGACTTCTCAGGTCATCTTTACGATCACCGCTGGGACGAGCCTGACGAACTCATAACTCTCGGCGAGTTGAGTGCTGAGACCGTGCGGCAACTAACCGATGGACTGATCGATCGAGCAGTGCCGGTGAGTATCAATAAGCTGCTCGCGCCCGGAATTTACGACACGGTATTAGTGTTTGGCGCGACAGTGCCGCACGAAGTCGCGGGTTTTGCGGGCGGCGCAAAGTATTTCTTTCCCGGCGTCGCTGGTCCTGAGCTGACACACACGACGCACTGGCTCGGCGCACTCGCCGGCATCGAAAACATCATCGCACGCGTCGACACGCCCACACGTCGCCTCATCGAAGCCGCTGCAGACTTAATCTCCGCTCGCATCATTTCGCTGAACACAGTCGTCTCCAGAGAACTGGACGGTGAATTGGTGACCTATGCGCTTTTCGCAGGAGACATATACGATGCGTTTCGGCGCGCGGCCGAAGTCAGTCGCCAGGTTCACATCCGCTACACGGGAAGGAAGTACAAGAGAGTCATCGCGCTGCTCGATCCGCATTACGACGAGCTGTGGGTTGGCGGCAAGGCGAGTTACAAGCTCGGCGCGATCGTCGAAGAAGGCGGCGAGCTGATCATCTACGCGCCGCACCTGACAAAAATCTCCGAGACGCACGGCGCGCTGATCGAGAAGTATGGCTATGCGCCGCTCGAGATCGTGCGCGATATGTTAGGCGTTTCGCAGGAGCTGCGGGAGAACTTGTGCATCGCGGCTCACCTGGCCCATGTTGCTTACGCGGGCAGACTTGATGCTGAAGGCAAGGTCGTGCCTCGTTACAAGATCACGATGGCGAGTGGTTTGGATGAGGAGACGTGCAGGCGCGTCAATCTCGGTTATCTCGATCACCGCTCATTCGATTACGAAGCGATGCGCTCCGACACGGACACATTGATCGTCGAGAACGCCGGCCGCGACCTGTATCAGGCAACCATGGCCACTGGTGTGTCGAAGATTTGAATCGGCCCGGTCGAGAGTTCGCTTTCAATAATGTAATCGGCGATGAATTGATTTAATTGCTGTCCGCCGAGCGGTGTTGAGAAGAGGTATCCCTGCCCGTTTTCGCATTCGAGCTTGCGCAACAGTTTCAACTGATCTTCAGTCTCCACACCTTCCGCCACGACGTCCATGCCGAGGTTCTGGGCGAGGGCGACGATCGTGCGGACGATGGCGACGTTCTCTTCGTTCTCCATCATCTGCGTCACAAACGAGCGATCGATCTTCAACGTGTCGATCGGGAAGCGCTGCAGGTAACTCAAGCTCGAGTAGCCCGTGCCAAAATCGTCGATACTCAACTGCACACCGAGCTCACGCAACTCCGTCAACAACCCGACAGCCGCCTCGATGTTGTCACTAAACACTGACTCGGTAATCTCGAGCTTTAAGCAACGCGGCGGCAGTTGTGACTCGGCCAGCAGGTTGGCGATGTTCTCCACCAGTCCCGGCTGATTGAATTGTTTGACCGACAAGTTGACGCTGACGAAGAGCGGCGGCTCTGCCGGGTAGGTGTCCTGCCACTCGCGCGCCTGCCGGCATGCTGACTCGAGCACTCGCTGGCCGATCGTCAGAATCTGCCCCGTCTCTTCTGCAACGGGAATGAAGTCCTTCGGCGGCACGAGTCCAAACTCCGGATGACGCCAGCGCACGAGTGCTTCGAAACCAATTAACGTGCGGTTCTCGAGCGACACGATCGGTTGATAGTCGACGAAGAGTTCGTCACGTTCACACGCACGGCGCAGGTCCATCTCCATCTTCAAACGACTCATCAATTCGCCGTGCATGTCGCGTCCAAAGATTTCATAGCGCGCTTTGCCACGCGCCTTCGCCTCGTGCATCGCTGTTTCCGCGTCGCGCAGCATGTCTGAAGCTTGCTCGCCGTCCGCAGCCAGCGCGATGCCGATGCTCATCGTCGTATAAACTTCCTGGCCCAGCAGGTTGAACGAGATCGCGAGCGCTTGCTGAATGCGCGTCGCGACTGACGACGCCTCTTCTTCACCGGAAACATCATCCAGCAACACCGCGAATTCATCGCCACCAACACGCGCGAGGACGTCGCCTTGTCGCATGCACGTTTTGACACGTTGCGCGATCTGGAGCAGCAGTTGATCGGCACTCGCGTTTCCGAGACTGTCGTTCACGAGCTTGAAACGATCGACGTCGAGCAGCAACACCGCACAGCGCTTTGACTGTTTGCGAGCAACACGCAGCTTCAACAGATCGTAGAACCGCGCACGATTCGGCAAGCCGGTCAGCGTGTCCTGCGTCAACTTTTCTTCAGCCTTCTTGCGGTCGCTGATGTCCTGCACCTGGAAGAACAGTCGCTTCGTGCCGGTCTCAGAATCTTTTAGCAGCGACACGTGCCACTGCACCCAAACCGTGTGACCCTGCTCGTGAATGTAGCGCTTCTCCTGCTCGTGACTTTGAATGTAGCCTTCGAGCACGCGCTGAATGTACGACTGCACGTGACGCAGATCGTCAACATGTGTCAGTCGCTGGAAGCTCGTCGCGCGCAGCTCCTGTTCGGAGTAGCCCAACAGTTTGCACAACGCTTCGTTCACCTGTAGCCAACTGCCATCGACCGAAACGACTGCCATCCCGATCGCCGCGTTATCAAAAGTTCCGCCGTATGCCTTCTTGTTTGTCGAGAGCGCGAATGGAATTGAATTGCTCGCGAACTGCGACTCGGGCTGGAACTCGATCCCGTCAGAGTAGCCGAATTGTTTGTGAGTTCGTTCAGCAGCGCGCCGTCGCTTCATGCGCTTCTGTTCGTACATCGCCTGGTCGGCTTGTTCGAGCAGCTCTTCGAAACACGTCATGCGCTCCGGTTCGAGCGTTGCGACGCCGATGCTGAAAGCGAGTTTATGACTGCACTTTTCACTCGCGTTGTAGGCTTTGAGATTCTCGTTGAGCCTCGTGATCGCGTCTTCTTTGTTTGCGTTCAGGTCGGTGACGAGCACCGTAAACTCATCGCCACCAAGCCGCGCGATGATGTCCGAGCTTCTAAAGCTGCGATTGAGTATCGCGGCGGTGTTGATGAGAGCGTTGTCGCCTTCGTTGTGGCCAAACTCGTCGTTGATGCGCTTCATGCCGTCGAGGTCGATGAAGAGCAGCAGTAGGTTCTCTTTTTGACGGCGCGCGAAGTCGAAGTACGGCGCTGCTTGTTTCAATAAGCCGCGGCGGTTGAACAGACCGGTCAGGTCGTCTTTGAGTGAATTGTTACGCAGCGTTTCCTCGATCTTTTTGCGCTCGGTGATGTCACGTACGACCTGGACCAGACCACCGCCATCAACACTCGAGATCGAGATTTCCAGCGGCAACGTGGTGCCGTTGAGTTTCAAACCCATCGCCTCGCCGCGCCACGAACCATCGCGCCAGACGGCGGGCATGATCTGTTCTTTGAGACGAGTCAACTCCTCTTCGAAGTAGAACATCTCCCAGGTCGCGCCGATCAGCCGTTCGGGATCCGTGTAACCAAAAATCTTCGCGTAAGCGTCGTTCAGGTAAATGCAAACGCCGCCGTGGTCGATGATCGCCATACCGTCCATCGACGCTTTCATCGCGGCGGATTGTTGGGCCAACGAGCCCGCCGCACGCTTGCGTTCGGTGATGTCGCGTGCGACGACCGAAGCGCCGGTGATCGTCTTGCCTTCCACGATCGGACAGATCGTGAGCGAGACGTCGATTGGCGTGCGGCCCTTTTTGAGGTGGACCATCTCGTGCTGCGTAACGTTCTCGCCGCGCGCGACCTTGTCGAATAAAACGTTGGCTTCCTGGCCGCGACGGTGATCACACAGCATCGAGATCGGCGCGCCGAGAGCTTCCTTCGACGTGTAGCCGTAAATGCCGCGCGCACCTCGATTCCAACTCATGATCACGCCTTCGGTTGTAACGCCGATGATGGCGTCGCGCGAAACGTCGACGATGCCTTGCAGGCTGGATAGTTCGTGCCGAACGCCGGCGAGTTGTTCGCGAGTGCCTTTCCAACTTTTCCAGACGATTGCGCTAAGGAATATTTGAGCAACAAATAGAATTATGACGAATGCCGTGAGAATCGATCCAAAGTGCTCGGGAACGATGAAGCAGAACCCGAGCGCAATTGGAATCACGAATGTAGGGAGGGGCCAGAGTTGCCGGGAGGCGCGGGAGATGAAAGAGTTGCCGTCGAGAAACATACTCGTGAAGTGACCTGGGGAAACTGCGGGTCTTGTCAAAGTTTGGGCGGCGCTGCTGGCCCGCAATCGCATTAGGCCATTTGTGTGCCAGCGGTTTTGTCGAGGAAAGTGGCGAGATAGTGGTCAAACTAGCTGATAGCCGCCGCAATCTGACCGGGACGCGGTTAATTTGAATGGTCAGCGCATAGGCGTTTATCTACAATCATCGACAATGAGGATAGCGTTTCTTTCGATCGAGGATCTGAGCAACTTCGTCGCGGACGATCCGTTGGTGGTTGAGCCACTGCGGCGTCTCGGGCACGAAGCCGAATTCGTGCCGTGGCAAGCTGCGGTTGATTGGCGGAAGTTTGATGGCGTCGTTATCCGCACCACGTGGGATTACCAGGATCACTTGCCCGCGTTCCTGCACGTCTTGCAGGAGATCGAAACGCGAACCCGGTTGGCGAATCCATTGGAGATCGTGAAGTGGAATGCCGACAAGAAAATCTATCTTCAGGACATCGAAAAGCGGGGCGGCAAGATAGTTCCGACGATCTGGAGTGATAGCAAAATCGATATTCAGACGTGGTTCGATCAATTACAGACGGACGAGGTTGTCATCAAGCCTACCATCGGCGCAAATGCGCAGCACACCTTCCGGTTGAAACGTGGCGAAGCGGATGATGAGGCGCTTCGCAAGGCTTTTGAACGCCGTTCCTACATGGTCCAACCCTTCATGCGCGGCATAGTGGAAGAGGGAGAGTTCTCCTTGTTCTACTTCAACGGTGAGTACAGCCACACGATCCTCAAAACCCCCAAAGCGGGCGACTTCCGCGTCCAGGAGGAACATGGCGGCCTCATCCAGTCCGTGAAACCATCCGCTGATTTGTCTGCAACCGGCGCGAAAATAATGAAGTGCATTTCACCAACCCCACTCTACGCTCGAGCTGATTTCGTACGCACAGAAGCCGGCGAATTTGCAGTGGTGGAGCTGGAATTGATCGAGCCATCGATGTACCTGCGCCAGGCAGACCACGCGCCGCAGATGTTCGCGGAAGCAATCCACCGATGGCTGTTATTTAAAAATCGTTAGTCCGAGGCTTTTGGAAAGGTGTGGTGCCGGAGGTCGGACGCAAGCGCCGAAAAGCCTAACCTTTTTGATTTCCCCACTTAGAACGAATCACGCCTAAATCCCAACCTTTCATTGAAAAGGACTACGAGGATAGCGCGGACAAACGGGAATACCGTGGACTCCGTTAGGACTCGATTGCGTGTGACTGGCGGGTTGTTTTGTGCCCGCTGAAAGAGAGGAAAACATGGCGAAAGAATCAATTACACGAGCGGAGTATTTGCAGTTCTTGGGTTTAGAAGTAATGGCAAGGCAGCACTCGAAAAAGATCAACGATATACGCGATTCGATGTATGAGTTGCTGGGCACATCGGACGACGACGATAAGCACGGCCACATCAGCGATCTGATTTGGGCGGGCGATAGCGTCACACCGGACAAGGCCCTTGCGGGACTCGGAATCACCGTTCAGGAGGGCGCGGATGCCAATTCTTAACTACACAACACAAATTGAGTCAGGAAAGTCAGTCGGTGAGATTACAGCGATCTTGGGCGGATTCGGCGCACGAACCATCACGACCGACTATGACAACAACGGCTTCGTGAGCGGCATTGGCTTCGTCATTATGATCGAAGGTCTGCCGCTGGCTATTCGCCTGCCCTGCAACGTCGAGGGTGTCTATAAGTCTCTCTGCAATGCGAAAGGCGTCCCGAGTAGCAAGCGCACACGAGAGCAGGCGCGGCGCGTAGCATGGCGCATTCTGAAAGACTGGCTCGAAGCTCAGCTCGCGTTGTTTCAAGTCGGGCAAGCAGAGATCGCGCAAGTGCTCATGCCTTACGCCGTAGACGCCGAAGGGCGCACGGCTTATTCGATGTTCAAAGAGTCACATATGCGTCAACTTCCACCGGCAACGGATAACGTTGTTGAAGGCAAATTCGCGGCATCGGGTGAATAGATCCCTCATGGACGGAACAAAGATCATCGCAGCCTGGAAGGACTGGCTGAATTCAGAAGAGGGCCAGAGGGCCGCTGACGCCAGCACACTGAAGCCAGCCGATAGCTGGTATCTCGAAAGCCGACTCGAGCGCGCGTTTCAAGCTGGTGTCCGAGTAGGAGCCACCTTAGTTGCTGATGAGGTTATTGCCGCAATGGAGAAAGAGAAACAGGGGTAACGATGGACACGACTAAATGCCGCATGTGTGGCGCAACCGAACCGAAACGCAATCCACCTGATTCACCGCTCTACGGCGAATGGGAATACGCCGCGCCGACTGACGACTTCGAGGGCGCGGTCCTGTTGGATAACACAGAAGTGTGGTGCTCGCAGGAATGTCGAGACGCGGACCCGCGCTATCGAAGGTTTGAAACCGGCACAGACATGGCCCGCTCGTATCAGACGTTCGGTGAAGCGTGTGGCGTGGACTTGGTTGGCGCGTTAGCGCGATCGCGCAGCATATCAAGGGAAGAAGCGCAGTCCAAACTGAGCGAGGGGGCAGGCCGCGCCCTCAAGAAACTAAGAAGGCTAGGCCGTCAATGAGCAGAGGCAGATCGGGGTTGTGGATGGCAGATAATGAGATCAGATCGTCGCGCTGTGATGATTGCGCTTTCAGCGCAGGCACGGACGCAAACAGTTGTCCGGTAACGCGGTTAAAGGCGCGCCTCTGTGTTGATGCTCCGGTTCCGTTTCATTGCCACAAGCGCGAGGGCCTATGCGCGGGATGGTCTGAAGCAGTCATCGTGAAAGAGGCTGACGGCTACTACCAGCGACTGGATCCGTGGAAGTCGGAAGTGATGAATAAGTGCCTCAAGGTCATCGAAATAAACGAGGACAAAGACACACGAGGCGAAGCGATTACGGATCAGTCCGTCATTCAGGACATCATCAATGTCATGGGCATCGAGCGCCCCGCGTTCTTAACGGGGGGAGACAGTGATGGCAGGTGATCAGTAGTGCATGGACACTGCGTTTGGCCTTAGCTGCTATTGGAGGAAGAAGTGAGCAGTAAGACGATCAAGTCAATCGACTTCATGGTGCCAGATCTCAAGACTGTCTCTGAAATGAACCAGCGCGAACACTGGGGCGCTAAGAATCGTCGCAAGCAAGATCAGCAGGAACGCGTATCGGTTGCGATGCAGAATGCGTTACGCGGTAAGAGAATCGAATTGCCCTGCATCGTGAAGCTAACCAGGATCGGCCCAAAGAAGATGGACAACGACAATCTGGCCGGGGCCATGAAGCACTGTCAGGATCAAATCGCAAGACAGTTAGGAGTAGATGATGGAGACGAATCGAAGGTGAGTTTTAACCATTATCAAATGCCAATAGGCTCCAGAGATTACGCAGTCAAGGTAGAAATCAGGTCACGTACTGAAACCTCACCGGAGTAAACATCCTTTGTGGGAGAAGGAGAATTGACGACAAAAATGATTGCGCAAACAGCGACCCCTAAAGTCGAAGCATTAATTCCTTTAACACGGCAGGAAGAGCGAAGACTGCAAAACTGCGAAGAGGTTATAGAAAAAGGACTCAACACCTTTTACGATGTAGGCGCTGCCTTAACCGAGATTCGCGATAGTCGTCTTTATCGGAACACTCACCCGACATTTGCCGATTACTGCCAAGAGCGTTGGGGGTTTAGCCGCCGCCGCGGTGATGAGCTTATAGCCGCCGCCGCCGTTGTGGATAACGTGCGGAAACTCGCATCTATGGAATCGGCGAATGAGCGGAATTCCGCTCAAATGCTACCAGCAAACGAGGCCCAGGCTAATGAGCTATCGAGCTTGGAGCCTGAAGAACAGTCCGAAGTGTGGATGCGCGTGCTAAGCACTGCGGAAAAGAATGCAGATGAAAGGCCTGTGGTTACGGCCGCCCACGTAAAGGCGGTGGTTACAGATTACCTCAGGGAAAATGGTGAAGACGTCGCGGAACCCGCGCCGCCGAAACTTCCCCGCCCGAAGGTGGACCGCAGCGAAGTTGAGGCGCTAAACGACCCTGAGATACAAGCCCGCCTCACTCGTTACATGGAAGTGATCGCCGAGTTTGAGAGCATGGAGTGGCCGCTTGAGTTGCAGTATTTAATTCGCATGTTTCAACTTCACAAGAAGCACGCCAAATTTCAGAAGACACGGAATCTCGATAATGACTGCACGGCTGCGTTAGATTTACTAAAAAGATTGTCGCCTGATCCGAAGTTAGGGATCGAGATCGCTGCCCAAGAGCATTACGATTGGCTGTTCGACGTTGGTTATTGCATGAGCAACAAAGAGTACATGAGCCTGATGCAATACATGAGTCGGCCCGACGTGCATCTGGCTTTGTTGACTGATGCCGGCAAGGCTGGGAGGCAGGAGCATCGGCGCGGTGCGCTGCCCGGGATAGTCTGTCTCCCGTGGAGACGAGTTTGGAAGATCGGACGTGTGTGTGAGCAGTGCGACCAGCTAATGGGCGATAACGAGCGCGGAAAGATTTGCAACGAGTGCCGCGCTGAAGGGCTGGCATCCTAACTCAGACCGTTGGCGCTGGAAGATTTACGAACATCACGAGAGTTTACCTAGAGGTGAACACGTAGCAAGGATGCGGAGATAAGCCATGAAAAAAGCCGAGCAAGTAATCGAGAAACCAATTGTCAACCATCGGTGGCAAATGCCAAGTCTCGAGGATATGGTGGATCAGATGTTGCCCGAGTGGCGGACAGTGATTAATCCGGTCAAGGCTGCGGCAGAGATCGCGACGAATGAAAGCGGCGAAGTGCTGTGGGTGGAGCGGTACATCTTCAAGCGGATTCATGGGCCGGGCGAAACATTTGTCAGAGATTCCATAACCTACACCGTACTGGTCTCGAAGATTACCTATGGCTCGCACGGCGGCGCATTAGTAGAGCACGTTGTGAGGGCTGGGTGAGCGAGTTCAAAGAATTTCGGAAGGATGGTTGGCCCTACTGTCCACGGTGCGAGGAAGACGAGCTTTATAGCTATCTCATGCTTGCATGGACGAAGGACGATCCGCCTTCGGTTCAAGACTGCATCGACGCCGGGATGCAGTGTTATCGCTGTAACTGGAAATCGCACGGTCGGAACATCTTCGGCGGTAAGTGTTGGCGGTGCAATCTTTTCTTTTCCCGGCCGACAGGCGAGAAGGACTATGTTTACTGTTGCGCCTGTCGTGAGCTTGTACGCGATGAAGCCGAGAGCGAACGGATACACAACGAAGTCGAAGCTATGAGCTGGCCCGAATACGTTGGTTAGTCTCTCTTACAGGGTAGCGAATGAAAGGTTGAGAGTGATCCCGGTTGATGAAATCGTGGCGGTGTTACGCGGCGCAATCGCGGGAGATATTCCGATCCGATGCGTTGGCCCAACGTGGCACGACGTTTATGCTGGCGATGTGTCCTTTTCGTTTGGTGCTTGGAAGATAGAGATCTTCAACGACTGCGACTCATTTGATTACATCAACTCAGTTGAGGCGCCAGATGGACGCAAAGCCGTGTTTGAGGATTGGTATGGCGACCGTGAAGTTCCAGTCTGTCTTGAGAACCAACTTTCGCGGGATGAACTATCCGAACTCACGGAACTGCTTGAACTTGCGACGGTTGAGTAGCTAGTGAAGGGGAAGAGATGAAAGAGATTTGCGAGCACTGCCGAAAGAGCCGATCTGTTTTGATCTCAAAAGGCCCGATGATTTGGTTCCAAGATAAAAGCGGCGAACGGCGTGGGCTGTATCGACCTGAGAAGAGTTTGTGCCTCGACTGCGCACAATTACCAACGGAGACGATCTGGCCGATCACCGATATCAACGATAGCCGCCTCCATGTCTGATTCTCGTTGCGTGGCTACATCGGATTAGATTAGGACTGTACAGTCTTTCGCAGGTACGCAGGTAGCCGCGCCTCACCTCAAAACTTAAATCCCAACAAAAGACTACTGTATGAGAGCGCGAGCTTCATTTGAAGCGCCTCCCCGCGCACTTGTCTATCTGTTGAGGGAATCTATGGAGATTGATACTTCAAACCTCATAAAAGGAATCATCGGGTCGTTGGTTCGATTTCTGTTTGCCGGCGCCGTTGGTTGGCTTGTGCAGCGCGGCATCATTACCGGAGAGCAAGGAGAAACGCTAATTCCTGCGCTCGTCCTTGGCGCTATAACCATCGTGTGGGCAATCTGGCGAAAGTACAAGATTCAGCAACGGATTGCTGTTGCTCTCGATCTGCGAGCCGGAGCTACGCCGCAGGAATTGGACGCGGCGTTAAAGCAAAAGCATTAAGCAGTCGCCTACTAAGGCTGAAAGAAGGTGATCCATTGAATAGACGTAAAGCAATTGGATTGATGGCAACCGGAGCAGGAATGGCGCTTGCGGGGCCAGCAGTTTTGGTACAAACCGGCTGTGGTAGCACAAAACAATTAGTTAAGTGGACGTCGACCGGGATCGCCGTACTCAATGACGTTTCGCCGATACTGGCTGACATGGGTGCCGGTCAGGTGGTCAACCTCATTAGCCAGGCGTTGCCAGTCGCGGAGAAACTTAAAGGCGCGTTTTCTGCTAACGACAACGCCTCAGCCGGCAAGCTACTCGCAAGTCTGATTGAGCCTCAGTCGGGTTTGATTTCGCAGATTGCCGATGCGGTTGGATTACTAGCGAATGATGCGCGCAAGAAGATTGTAATGGGCTCGCTGGCGATCGCCCAAGTTTCATTCCGTCTCATCTCCGCGCAAATCGAAACTGACATTCCGGCAACCACGGCAACGGATCTCAGCAAATCAATTCCGCGGACCGCTAAGACAATTAGGTCTGCTGCGGCAGGAGATAAATTGCAACTGGCCTTTGAGGCGTCAAGGTTTTAGAGAACATGAAGATCGTAACCATCATCGCCAAGGTCACGCTCAACGAACTCAGCGCAAAGGAGTGGGCGCAGTTCCTGCGTTCTTACGGGATGGACGTTGAGATGAAGCCGCGAAAGGCTAAGAAACGAAAATAGCAATGCTCGGATGGCTTATGGGCAAGACAAAAGACGATCGTCAGTTTCGACTCCTGGATGAACGACTGATCGATATCCAGGGCAAGCTCAAAAAGCTGCGACAGGAACTTAGCGAACAAGCCCATAAGAATGAAGGCAGATTCTTACGCATTGAAAATCTAATTGTAAGCAGCCTCCAAGAAACCTTGGCGGCTATAGCAAAAATTTCGGCGCCGACGCCGACAAAATCTCTGGAGGTTAAATTCGTGTTCAAAGTAGCAAATGATCATCAAGACGAACCGTTTTCGATTTCGATTGGAGGTGTCACTGATGCCGAAGGCGAACCTCTTCCCGACACCAAAGGACTGAGCGTCGAAGTTACGTCAAGTGACGAAGAGGTTGTAGGCGTCTCATTTGATCCGTCGAACAATTCTGGAGCCGTTCACTTTGGACGCTCTGGCGTGGCGTCCGTGACGGCTTCTGTGACTAATGGCAAGGGCGAGATTCTAGGAAGCGGTGCAGCAGATTTTACCGTCACAACCGGCGATCCCGCAGCGGTCAGCGACGTGAGGATTTCATTTGGTGGATTAACGGAAGAGCCGTTAGATCCGCTTCCTCCGTTAGGCGGCAGCACTGAAGGTGAAACGCCGGCGTAAAGAAGTTCTGAGCGGTCTACCGTGATGGGGGATCGCGGACCTCCTTGGGGACCGGGAGGTCTTTAGTAGATCGCTCAGACATGTTCTATATCCAGGTATGAATGACATTTCAAAGCACGGAAGTCATCGACGCGACCGGCAAGGCTGCAAGTCAATGGGGCTGGCCGGTTGTTGTTCTCGTATGCGTTGTGGCGGGAGTTATCTACGTCTACAAAAAGCATCTTGGTCCGTGGCTGGATAAGCAAACCGCGCTAATTGATAAACAGGTTCAGTGGGCCGATCAGAAGACGAGTTCAGCCGACAAGGTATTGCAAGATGCCCTTAATTACACGCGGCAGCAAAACGAGCGAGCCGATCAGTTACGAGATAATATTCTGCGAGATCTTTCCGAACACATGAAAACGCAGACGAGCATCAACCAGCAAATCCTCGGCCACATGGAGCTAAACAGTAGAGCGTTACGAGGTCTTGAAGATGAGCTTCGAAGGAGTAAGAATAGTTGACCTACTGGCTAGATCTAGCGCACGGCATCATCTTCTGGATGTGGCTCGTCTTTGCTGCACTCGATATTGCGAGTGGCCTCATGGGCTGGATCGAAAACAGATCGGTGAAGCCCCAAACAAGAGAAGAGCGCACAGCAAATCGGCTTTCAAAAGTGTTATTTGCCGGCGCACAGCGTTCGGCCATAAACATAGTTGGCTTGCTCATGTTTGGCGTAAACCAGAAAGCCTCTTTGTGGTTTCTGGTTTGGGGATGTTGGGGCGTCATTTACAAAGCCTACGCTACTTGGGGCTGGCTGCTTTACTGCCGCGGCGTTATCAACGGCTCCGGATGGTGGGCTTTGGTCGGTCGTAAGAAAGGAAAGTGCTGAATGGTTACTTTCCAGCAGAAGGATAGAAGAAACACAAAGTTCAGCCTTCAGGGTTGCGGCGACTGTAACCACGGCGAGCACGAAGCTGGCGAATGCGCGTCTTGCAACTGTGGTAGCAGCGAAATTATCCGCAAGCACCCGATGGCTCGTGATTACTATATTTATGACGAATGTGCGCGGCCTTATGGCGGCGGGCGGCGTGTGTACGAGGCACCTAAAGCATCTTAAAGGAGAAATGCAATGAGTTGGAGTGTGAGTTTAGTCGGCACAGCCGAAGGCGTAAGCAGGGAACTGGACACGATTGGTAAGGGGATGACTGACGGACAGTCGAAGCTTGAGTTTATGGATGCAAAGCCGCATCTGCAGGGTCTACTTGCCCAAGCGGTAAAACAGAATGTAAAGCTCAACGCCAACGGCCATGCTACGTTCGACGGAAGCGAAAAAACCTATGGCAACGTTTCGGTCGTGCTCGAGTCTTTCTATGGCGAGTGGTGCGAATAAAGCGTTGGATGGTAAGGCGCGAGCGCCCCGTTAAGAACGCTCGCAGCCGGTCACGTACTGGCCCACTTATCAGGGCAAGCCAGCACGCGCCGGACGGATTAAACCATTTCCCCGTTATCGGAGGAAAGCGAATCTTGGAAATCTTTTGTGGATGAACATCAACGCTTCATTAGATTCAAGAGATCGCATAGAGAGTTCATGGCGCTAGCGCAACCAATTGACAGGACTCACTTCACAAAGTCAAACGGCAACGGTGCGGGTAAGGGGGTGCAAGGAATCGCGCATTTGCCCGAGAGTCTCCCGTCTAAGCAACACCGGCGTGAGGTGTTCAGAAATTGGTTATATCGATTTACACGGGAGTGGGAGCCTGTGACGGTAAACAAATCGATCGACAGTGTGACGATGCCGAAATGGATCGCGATCGGCATTCTCGGAGCGATTTTGACGTTTGGTATTCAGTCCTGGTGGAAGGCTTCGGACCAGCGCGACATGTTGATCGAGTTAAAGACAGAGTTGCGCATGGCAAAGGAATACGAAGCGGAACGCAGTAAAGAACTGAAGGCGCAATCTGAGTTGAACAAAGTGTACATCGACAACATGACGAACCAGCTAAACACAATCAAAGGGATGTTGAGCGCACAGCAACTATCCCAGGTTGAAGCGCAGAGGAAAAACTAAAATGGGTAGTACGGCGTGTAAAGCAAAAATCATTTTGGATGGCGGAAGCGCGGCTGGGTACGCGCAAGCATTGTGCTCGGCGGCATCGGGTCTAAGTGAAAAGGAAGCCGCTAAGCTTACCGATGAAGCGGCGTATCCGATTATCGAGCGACTCATAACGGCTGAAAACGCACTCGAGGACGCGCACAACCTCTTGTTGGATGTGATGGGTTATGACGGGCCGCGCCCGCGAACAATATCGGAGATTTCATGCGAACACTAAAAACCTACACCGCCATCATTGTAGCGCTTTACCTGGGGCTGGTTCCCTCACTTGCGTTAGCTCAGTCGAGCCCCTCTGAATTCGTTATCGGGCCTCAAATTCCGATTACGAGTTCGTGGTTTGATCAGACAGAAATCCAACGCGCAAAGGTTCACGGCGCTAAGTGTCCGGATGTCCCGCCAAGCGAGGCCAACGCGCTCAACGATTTTGTTTTGCTGAATTATTATGATCTCCCGCTGACGGAATACATAGCTTATCAACGAAGTGGCGATCCGGTCTTGCTAGGATACGCGCGCAAATGCGCAGATGCATGGTGGCAACATCCACAGTGGATCAAATCCGGAGCACAAAGAGACTTCGACAACGGCCAAGGCCCACCGCCTCGACACGCAGGTTTAGGCGGGTTGATGCTGCGCGCGATCGACGGTCGACCAGAAATGTGGGATTGGATTGTCGCTTATACGCGACACCAGTTCGACAATTGGCTCAAGAGACGGATCAACGATTCAACTCCATACTACGGTGTGCGCGAAGGCGCGTTCATGCTTCACTACGCCGTATGGCTGGCGAAAGCACTTCCTGATTCCTATCCAAACGCAGCGCAAATCCGCGCACAATTCCTTGCCGACGTCGAGGCGGTTTCAGTTCAGTATTTCGGAAGGTTGCAGTATCCCGATGGCTCGTGGCGGTGGAATACCTATCCTGATGAGTTTACCGACACTGACTCGCTTACTTTGGCTTCGCCCGCTCCTATAGGGGCGACGTCGCTAAGTATCCTTCCGGCCCACGGGCGAATAGCCGTTTTGGACTCAGCAGGAATCCCGCAAGCGGGCGTCGGATTGAGATTGCCGAGCGGCGCGATCGCGGCCTCTACCTCAGCGGTTGTTGAAGTTGGTAGCACAGTCGTTGCGGTGAAGCCACTCGCGTCTGTAATACCCTCTGCAACAGTGCTTCAATACAATGACGGAACCCTTCAGGGCATCACCCAACCCTTCCAAGTTGGTCTTCTTTTGAATGCGCTGATCGATGTTCACCGGCTTAGCACTAACGAGACAGTGAAAGCAAACGTCGCGAATCAGATACTCAAAGGCGCGCGACACCTGTACTCGGATGGCCCTTACCGCACATCGGAGATTCCAGGTCTCTCAGGCAAGCGCTGGCGGGATTTTTTCTATTACTACCACGGAGGCACTTCAGTTAATCCGACCAGGTATGAGCATGGCGGCGGAAACTACACTGACTTGAGTTCAAATGGTGATTGCGGGACAAGCGCTTCATGTACCATCGCGATTGGCCGGCAAGCTATCTCGACGGTGTTTTCAGCTTATGCATACGCATACCTCTTGAGTCGAGACGAATTTTATAAACAGGCCGGCGCCGAACTGTTCGACTCTGCTTTCGTCGGTACTGACGGGTTCCGCGGCTTTGCTGATGATACAGCCAAGAACTACAACCAGAACTACCGAATGGGCGGAAGGTATTTGGGCTGGTTAGCCGGCAACCAACCAGTACCAACCCCGAGCCCGACACCGATAGCCACTCCCACTCCATCGCCAACGCCAGTGGTAACACCAAGCCCAACGCCTATACCGTTGCCCTCGCCTACGTTTCTCCAGCCACGGATTGTGCAGCGTGTTCTATCGAATAACAGGGACAGATGGGAGACTGAGATTAACCAGATTGAGCAGAACCTCGGCCTAAAAGTAGTTAGCTGCTCAAGCAATGTGTGTTTGTTTGCTCGGCGACCGTAAATGGATTCAGTGGCTGTAATTGTGCGAGGTAAATGTCGAAAACGGTCAATAAAAATGAGGTAACGCCACGGGCGGGAGACAATGTCGTCTCGCTGTCATCACTGATACCGATCGAACTCGCGGCAGTTGGCGACGAGTTCGTCCCATGCCCCAAAACGCTCGCTTGGATACGCTCGACATTTTTGGACCCCAGCTCTCGCCTGTATAACGTTGAGCACGATCACCTTAATTCCGCGAGTATCGGCCTGTTGTGGACGAACGCAGAGAACACAAGACACGGCAAAAGGATCGTCGGAACCGCAGAGTTAGCAACCGCACCCCCTTCGTTATCCAAGTGGGCCAAAGCACGATGGGCGCAACAACTTAGGGAATGGTTTGGGGATGAGCCGCTTGATTTCCTGATCACCTTATTTGCGCCTTACTTCGCAAGCATAGAGCCAATTGAGCAGTGCGCAGACGCAGAGCACGAGCTTTACCACTGCGCACAAAAAGCCGACATATTTGGTATCCCGAAGTTTAGAAAAGATGGTCGTCCTGTCTTCACAATTCGCGGTCACGACTTCGAAGGCTTTACGGGAATCATGCGGCGATATGGCCCGACAGCCGATGAGGCAGCAGCGTTTGCGAACGCGGCAGGGGCAAGACCGGAGTTCTCCCGTGCAGACTTTGCTGGAATGTGCGGGGCTTGCCAATGAAAGGCAAGCGAGGCGGGTTCAATCATGATTTTGCGGCCGCGGTGCTAATAGCCGCCGTCTACACTACCGACGATGATGCCTGCTCGAAGTATGGAATAACAACGCGCACACTACAAAACTATCGGAAGCGGCTAATTTCTGACGAGAGACTTTCAGATATTTTCGCTACTAGGAAAGCAAAGCTTGATGAGGCGTGGGTTGAAGACTTCGTGGCGCCGCTCAAAGAAGGGGCGCAGGTCATCAAAGAATGCTTCGAAGAGATAAGAAAGAACCCTCGTGCGAAGCTTAATCCCATGTTGATTGATGCCGTATCGAACGCGCTGCGAACCTGCGCCGATATCGCGTTAACGGCTAAGGCTATCAATGCTCAATTTGGCAACGCAGATCAATCGCCGGATCAACTACCTCAAGAAGTACCATCCGCCATCGCAGTCGAATATACGAATTGACAACTCTGAGCGGCTACTAAAGGTCTACGGCGGAGACTCGCCACAAGAAGCTCTCGATCTCCTAATCCAGACAGCTAAGGCGGCTCAACTGCCAGCGGACTCGCTCTCACGCTTCCTGCGAGCCGGCTACGTCCCACAGCCGATGCAGGTCCGCATCCATGCAGCGGCGAGGCTCTGCGATCTACCTGACGGACCAACACAAATAGGCATAGGTGGTGCGCGTGGCCCTGGTAAGTCACATGGCACTTTTGCGCAAACAGCCATCGATGATTGCCAGCGGATTCCCGGTCTGAAGGTTCTTTATCTCCGCAAGATTCAAAAGAACGCCAAAGAGCAGTTTGAGGACTTGAGACGTGCGGTGCTCTCGCATGTAAAGCATGAGTTCACAAATGGGGTATTGCACTTCACTGAGAACGGCTCGCGAATGTTTCTCGGGCACTTCCGGAACGAAAGCGACATCGATCAGTATCTCGGGATTGAGTATGACATCATCGTTATCGAAGAACTCACCACGTTATCGAAAACTAAGTACCAAGCGTTGCTCGACTCAAACCGGAGCTCGAAGCCGGGATTCAGGCCACGGATTTATGCAACGTTCAACCCGGGCGGTATCGGCCACGCTTGGGTAAAGGCGCTATTCATTACACCGTGGCGCAAGAAAGAAGAAACGGAGACACGGTTCATCTTCGGCACGGTTGAAGACAACGTTTTCAACAACCCTGAGTACAGAAAGAACCTTGAGAAGAATGTCGGCTGGCGACTGCAAGCTTACCGATACGGTGATTGGGACATAGCAGCAGGACAGTATTTCTCGAACTGGCGACATGACCGCCTGGTCAAGTCAGATCTAAGCATAATGCCGGGCGCAATGGTTTGGTGCTCGCTGGATTACGGGTTTCAACACTTGACGGTTGCGTATCTCTTGTCCGAATACGACCGCAAGATTCAGTTCATCGATGAGTTTGCGGAACATAAGGGCCTCGTCTCTGATAATGCCGCCGCAATCATTGCGATGCTCGGACGTCACGATGTTACTCTCGCGCAATTGAGAACTTTCGTAGCTGGCCACGATGTGTTTGCAAAGAGGGGAAACGCCTCACAAAAGACAATAGCTGATGAATATGCCGAGCATGGAATTAAACTCGCTCATGCAAATATCGACCGAATCAACGGAGCCGCCTTTCTCTTGAAACTCATGGGACGCGAGAAAACTGACAAACACCCAGAGGTTGAACCGCTTATTGAGATCTCGGATCGGTGCGTCAGGCTAATAGAGTGCTTCCCATCTCTACAGCACGATCCTAAGCGTCCAGAGGATGTCCTAAAGACGCATCTTGATGAAGACGGAAACGGCGGGGATGATCCATACGATGCTGCGAGATATGGCGTAATGGTCCGCAGACCAGTCAAAGCAGTCAAGCCCCACGTTGTTTCACAAAGTAATCCGTGGATAGTTACGTAGAAAAGTGAGATAATGGATGCCATGCAGTTTGCGGTTCAATACCTATACTTAGAACCCGAACCCTCCGTGGTGGAAGCCAACACGGCACGGTCCGCCGCTTCCGAATACTTGGCGGCAAAGGGCGGACCGGACAGAAACTGGGGCCGTACCGTAGTGGTAAAAGGCTTAGAAGGCGGCACAGAAAATCGCTGGGCTCTCATCCGTGAGGATCAGACGCTTCACCGGATTGATGAACATGGCAACTCGTTACCTGCGTAGAAGGAGGGTACGCGAACATGGGCGCGACACGGGTGGTGACAGAGAAACGGACAAAGATAGAAGACTTTGGGGAGGTGCTATTCACCTTTCCAGTGCTCTATACGGGCTGGGAACTGGATGAAAAGGGGTACGTCGTCAAAGCGCCAGATGACTCAACGCTTCTGGTGATGTCGAGCCATGGACGTTTCTATGTAGCTGAAGCCAATGAGTTACGAGAGAAGCTCGCCGAGTACGAAACTGCCATTCTCGCTTCGCGTAAGGCGCTGGCTCTCTTGGAACCAGCAAAATAATCCCGTGAGATAATTACCTTATGAATCCCGACACATTCTTAACCGCCGTTGTTCACTCAGTAGCCGACGACGCTATGCGAAACGCCATAGCTTTTCGCTACCGCCCCGATTACGGATCGGAAGCAGATAACCGGACGCGCATCCTTATCCGCGTTGGTGAAAAAGAGCACTGGCGCGACCTCTTGGATGTTCAGTATGTTGAGGTTGATAATCCTGCGGAACTGGAGATGCAGACAGCCAAAGACCTCGTACGGGAAGTCTTACAGGGCCAAATCTGCAACTAGAGTTGCGTAGAAGGAGAGTATAATTCGGACATGGCTGAGACAATGACAATCGCGATTGATGATGAGAGCGCTTATCTGCTATTTGACCGCTTGAGGCGCGGCAAGTTCGATGATGACGCCGAGTTAAAGGAAGCCATTTGCGACATAGTTGATCACGTCAAGACAAGAAGCGTTCCTGCTCGCTTCAGGGTTCAGGGAGACCCGACATTATGGCCGTGACAAGCACCTTTGAATCTGGCCGCACAAAGTTCTATGCGGGAGCATCCGCGCATGAGGCCGTTGTAAATGCCCCTTCAATTTAATTCATACCGAGAGTTGATAGATAGCGGCCTTGACATCCGGGCCGCGTGGTGTGAGAAATGCGCCACTCACGATGCGCACGTTTACGATAAGCCCTCAAACCGCCTGACTTGTGTTCGGTGCGATACCGTCCAAGTCTACGACCCTGATATCGAGATCCTGAGCGCAGAAACTCTCGTTTAGAAAATAAACCTCATAAATACGTTACTTTCGGGCGATGCCCGATCCCTCCAAGTCAAGATCTCAATTCTCTGAAATAGGTGTAACTGGTCTTATCCAGTACGGCGGGTATGTTCGGGAAGAGATCGAAAGGGAGTTAACCGGGACTCGCTGGATCAAGAACGTTCAGCGGATTCAAAACGATCCAATTGCTTCAGCCGGCTTCTTCGCAGTCGACAAACTCACCCGACAAGTCACATGGGAAGTTGTCTCACCCTCAGATGCTAATGAAGATGAATCCCGCGCTCAGTTCATTCGAGAGTGCTTGGATGATATGTCCTCTCCATGGAAAGAGACGATCAGCGAAGTACATTCATACTTACCACATGGCTATAGCTGGCATGAGATCGTCTACGGCAAGCGCGAAGGCGAGTCGCGCGATCCCGATCTGAATAGCAAATACAACGACGGAAAAGTTCGATGGGCAAAGTGGCCGATCCGCGCACAAGAATCATTGGAGCGCTGGCAGTTTGGCCCAAATGGTCAGATTGAGGGTATGTGGCAGCGCGCGGCGCCGACTTACCAAACGGTCCTGATACCGGCTGAGAAGTCGCTACACTTCCGAACAACTTCACACAAGAATAATCCCGAAGGCCGCTCATTGTGTAAGCCAATCTTCCGGCCCTGGTACTTCAAACAGAATATAGAGAATTACGAAGCTATCGGTATTGAGCGCGAGTTCAACGGAATTCCGGTCATGCGTGCTCCATCGGAAATCATGGCAGAGGACGCGCCAGACGATCTGAAGACACTCTTTGAGATGTGTAAGAGGATCGTAACCACGGCCAAGGCCAATGAAATGGCCGGATTTGTTTATCCCTCGGACGTGTACGAAGGAACGTCGATTCTCAAGTACGAATTCGCGCTGGTCAGCGCGAACGGCACAAACCGGATCGATGCTCGAAAGGTCATCCAAGCAAAAAACCTAGAAATCCTGCTCACATTACTCCTAGACTTCTTGTTAATGGGCCATGAGAAGGTTGGCAGTTTCGCTCTCGCTGACAGCAAGACTGACGTTTTCGGCTATGCGCTCGGCGCGTTCCTTGATTCTGATTGCGAGATTATCAACCGCATCGCTATACCTCGACTCCTGCGGTTGAACGGAATGCCTACGGAAAATCCGCCGAAGCTTACACATGGTGATATTGAAAGCCTTGATCTGATGGAAGTCGCGAACTTCCTCAAGACCACCTCAGAGGCCTTTCCAGCACAGTGGGATCCGAAGCTTGGAATTCACGTGACTTGAAGTCGCGGC
>JADMIO011054715.1_pt1 | contig 87527 bp, 74 predicted proteins | sample 8958161 | NCBI WGS metagenome assembly JADMIO01 (sample SAMN16585339, study PRJNA669376) | soil metagenome | isolation source: Crop rotation soil | place: USA: Cullars Rotation, Alabama | collected 2011 | reverse complement strand
CGCGACAACTTGTCCACGTGGAATTCTAAGCTTAGGATCCCAATGTGCTGGAAAGTGTTCCTACCTGGTTTTTAGAAGGGGTAGCACAGTATGAGGCCGAATACTGGTATCCATCCTATGACAGGATGTTACGCCTGCATACGCTTGAGCGTTCTATTTTAACCCCTACCCAGAGGGATGCCTTTACAGTTTTGGGGGCAGATGAAGGAGCTGCAGGTTATAACGAGGGGTATGCCCTGGTCAGATATATTTTTGAAAGCTATGGCCATGATAAATTAGCCAAAGTACTGGAAGAGGTAAAATCCAATAATATACCGTTATTTATGGCAATTGAAAAAGTCGTTGGTAAAACTTTTCTGGTACTGGAAGCAGAATGGAGGCAAAGTTTAGAGGAAAAATACAGAGATCAGACCGAAAATAAAGATCAGGCGGTAAAGGGTGCTGAAATCGTAGTTAAGAAAGAAACAAATGAAGCAAATATGAGGCCTCAGATTTCACCGGACGGGAAAATATTTACCTATATGAGTTCTCAGGGAAAAAGCGGTTATGTAAATATCAGGGGCAAACTAATCGGATTAATGCCGATCAGGGCAAAATTATTGGGACAGAGCGATCAATCAGACACAAAAATTGCCGGCGAAAGAGCAGATAAGGGTGTATTTTCTGAAAAAGATTCAAAAAGTACTACTGTAACAGGAGGGGTTTTTGATTATTCATGGTCTCCGGACAGCAGTCTGATTGCTTTTACCAGCGTCGCAGGAGATGATCTTGGCGATCCTGATATGGGATTGGGTTTTGTCAGTATAAAAATTGAAAAAGATAAAATCAAGGCTAAAGGCCATTATGATTATGAATACCAGTTTTTTGAAGAATCTGATGTAAATTTTAAGAATCCAATGAAATTAATAACCAGTCCGGCATTTGCACCGGTTGGCAGAAAACTTGTTTTTTCAGCAACTGTAAATGAAGTTAATAATATATATGAAATCGATCTGCGGGATCTGGATAAAAAACAAAAGAAGATAAAAGCAATTCCGGTAACCACAACTAAAGAGTATTTATATAAAGATTTAGAATGGTCACCAAATGGTAAGTTTCTGGTTGCTAATATGTATAAACCCGGCGATGGCGGAAACCTGATCCTGATCGAAAAAAGTACAGGGGAATCTAAATTTATTACCAGGGATTCCGTTATTTTTACTAATTCTGATCCAAGCTGGACAGCAGATTCAAAAAAAATCTATTACTCTTCCGACAGAGATGGAATAGCAAATCTTTATTCATACGATTTGGATTCAATGAAAGACCAGAAACTTACAGACTCCTATAGTGGTCTTGAATTCCCCTTTATCAAGAATGATTATTTATATTTCATCAGTTATTTTGCCAAAGGGGCAGATATAAAAAGAGTAAAGCTAAGTTCCTTGTATAACCTCCCCAGCAGGCAGACCGAACCTGAGAAAGTTAAAGATACAACCATCAGCGCCAAAGAAACTTTTAATACTAAAAATTATATACCATGGCTGTCCCCCGATTTGATAATGCCAATTACCGGGGTTGATGAAAGAGGAGATCAGATTGGCTTACAGGCAAGTTTTGATGATATTTTACAAAAACATGCCGTAAATGTTGCTATTGTATACGGATTATTAAGTTCAAGAGTAAGTTATGGCTTAAGTTATGTTAACCGTATGCTTGATCCTCTTCTGGCAGTTCAGCTCAGTGAGTTTCCAAGTATTGCTGCTACCCAGGATGGAAAAAATTATTATTTCCAGAGAGTACAGGGCTTAAATTTCTTTGCAGCCAGGCCATTTTTTAATGAGTTATCACAACAAATCACCAATATTGGTTCACTTGAGATCGGCTTTAATAATTTGCAGCCTATTGCCGAATTAGTACCAAAAGAAGCAAATCAAAGCCTTGTCCGGAAAGGCTGGAATAATTTTGTTGCCCTCGGTTTTTCTTCTTCGGAGATTTCCGGCGGTTATACAGCTGATATTCATCCAACCAACGGTTATCGTTTTAATATAAGGTTAGAAAACGCCAACCGGATACTGCAGAGCCAGTTTGAATATACACAGTTATTTGTGGATATCAGAAGATATTTACCTCTATGGTTTGATCATGTCCTTGCCCTGCGTACGTCCACAGAATTAAGTTCAGGTAATACTACCCCGTTATTACTTGGAGGGCCCCCTGTAAACCTAAGTATTGGTATTCAGGATTTCTTACCATTAAGAGGTTTTGATATAGCCCAGTTCATTGGAAATAGGTTAGTGCTGGGCACTGTGGAATACCGGTTTCCAATCCTTACCAGGCTTAATACTGTATTAAGCGGTATATATATTGATTCTATTTATGGAGCACTATTTGTAGATATGGGCGATGCCTGGTTTGAGGGTCAGCGTGGTTTCAAATTTAATGCAGGTGGCGGAGGAGAATTAAGGTTCAGAGTTGCGGTTGGTAACAGAAGTACACTGGGAGCGTATATAGGCCTGGCAAGGAAAATAACGGAAGTGGGAAATAACCAGTTTTATTTTGGCTTTGCAAATTCTTTTTAAATGAAGGATATGGGCATTTTTTTTAAAAATAAGTATTTTTTGGCTAATTGGAGCCTGAAACTTAAAAAGTTTATGCTATAATCTTATCATAGACTATGAAGAATTATGTAGTCTTGTTAAATAAAATGTATACTTTACATTATTACTTAATTAAGTTTAATTAAAGAGTAAATGTAAAAGGAAAGTTGACTAATTATTTATAATCTTCGGGGCATTGCATTGTATTAAGGTAAACAAAAGAAAGGTATTATTTATGGACTCAAATAAAAACCCACAGAACGTTCCCCCGCCAAGAAAACCTAGTAACCCTGGCGAGGAAGTACCCCAATTATTACAGGTAGCTTCTGCATCTACACCATCTTCAGTTGCCGGTGCAATTGCTGGAATGATCAGGGAAAAAGGTTTTTGTGAATTACAGGCGATTGGTGCAGGAGCAGTAAATCAATCAGTCAAAGCAATTGCTATTGCAAGAGGATATATGGCTCCATCAGGTATTGATCTTGTTTGTATTCCCGCTTTTGTTGATGTAAAAATCAATAGTGAAGATCGCACTGCGATAAAATTTGTAATTGAACCAAGAAATGCAAGAACCCATTAAGAGTGACGAGTGACGGGTGAAGAGTGACGGGAAAGAATTTTAAGTTTTTCATACCTTTCACTTTTCACCTTTCTCTCTTTTCTCTTACCCTCCACCTCTCACTTAATCATCCTGTAGCTTATTTTTATTTTTAAGAATATTGACTATACTGTTAAACAGAAAAAAGGCCCCAATAGCAAATAAGGCTAAAGAAACATAATAAACGCTTTTCGCAAGATCCATCGCTTTATTTGTTACTTCAAAAACTGACATTGATGTGATGATAAATGGTTCCATTTCTGTAAAAGGATTAAAAGAAGATTTATATAGATTTGGGCTATTAATAACAAGCTGGCCCCCTTTATTTTCAACATTACCAAGTATATGCACAGTCTGGCCGGGTGAAAGGGTCCAGATGCTGGTGCGTTTTAACTGATTATTTATTTCCTCCGTTTTTATTTCCGGTAGGCCAAGATAAGTTTTATCTAATCCAAAGGCATCTATCAAAACTTTGTTAGTATTTTTTATGTCAACCGGTGCCTCTTTAGGGGAGTTATTTGAATTTTCTTTTAACCAAAATGGGAGAACTCTAAAAAATTTGGTTTCTTTTATTATCTTCCAGTCTTCCCTATTAGAATTTTTATCTTTTACTTCTTCCTGAAATCTTTCCAGAACAACTTTATTTCCTTTCCTGCTAATAAAAGTTTCATCGGCAACAATATTACCCTTAACAATAACCAGCCTGTCAGATAAAGAGGCAATTGGTTTTAGGTTATTAAAACTGGTTATGCCCTTTTCCTGAAAATAATTTTTTATTTTATTGGAAAACAAAGACTGGTTATAGGACCAGTAGCCGAAACCCATTAAAAAGATACTGGCAATAGCCATTATTACATTTATAAGGATAAGTCTCATTAAAAACTAACTAGCTTAAATTTTCCGGGCACTTTTATATTCGTCGAGGGTTTTATTCTTATAGGAATCAGTGGCGACAAAGCTTGCTATAGTATATAACTGATCCGCATCGACAAAACTGGGAATTTGTCCGATTACTTCTTTTTCTCCTTCAAGGAAATACATTGTCGGATAACTAACAACCTCAAACATGACAGCTAATTCCTGTTCTGTCAGTTTTTTCCCACGAAAGCTTATTTTACTTTGGGATTCCGCATTTACCTTGATAGGAATAAATTTTTTATTGATATAATTATAAACTTTTTCATTTGAATAGGTTTCGGCATCAAGCTTCTTACAATACATACACCAGTCGGTATAAAAATCCACAAACATATACTTTTTTTCCAGTTTAGCTTTTTTTAAACCTTCTTCAAAAGAATACCATTTGATGGTTTGAACCTTAAATTTTTCATGGCTTGCTTTCAGTTCAAACTGATTATTACTGTTATCCAAACTGGCATTTGATTTTTCTGACTTTTCATTACTGCAGCTTAATAATGAAAAACAAATTAAAGAGGTAAGAAATACTAAACCTGATTTTTTTAATTTTTTGCCTGCCATAATTTACTTTTCCAAAAAAATATTCTATATATTAAGAGGATAACATAAATTCGTAATTCGTAATTCGTAATTCGTAATTCGTAATTCGTAATTCGTAATTCGTAATTCGTAATTCGTAATTCGTAATTCGTAATTATAGGGAGAATAAAACCCTTAAATTAAGGTGTCAAGCCTAATACATGATTCTTTTTACTATTCACGATTCACCTTTCACTTTTCACCCTTATCGCATCATAATCACACCAGTATTCACACAAACCGCAGCCAATACAACTTTTATTTACGAATGGATGTTTTTGCTGATCGATAAATATAGCTTCCTCGGGAAAAGGGCATGAAGTAACGCATACCCGGCAGTCTTCCCCATTATAGGTTATACATTTATCTTTATTTACAACTGCAATTCCCATTTTGATATTAAATTTATCGGTAAGATTCAATGCGCCGCTGGGACAGGCCTTCATACAACTCAAATCATCACAGACAAAGCAGGCTCTTTCAGAGGGAACAACTACAGGAAAACCAACCAGGAAACCTGCTTCTATCCCGGCAAAACGGATACTTTCCTGTTCGCAGGAATCAACACATTTACCACATTTTACACAGGTATCAAGAAATTCTTTTTCTTCAAGGGCACCGGGAGGGCGTACAGGAGAATAAGCTAAAACCCCCAGATTATCACCGACTGTCTCATGGAGAAACTGAAAAAATTTTGAAAAGCCTTTTTTAAAAAAATCTTTCCGGCTTAATAATTCATCAGACATTTAAAAGTTTCTCAATGCTCCGGTTGGGAATCATTTCTTTTCGTTTGGGTCTGGCATTGGATTAACATCAGATCTGCTAATTAAGACTTTAAGATAACGGATAATATCTTCATTTTGTGAACCATTTTCTTTTAATTTAGTGTTTATTTCTTTTAAAACTGAAACCGCTTCTTTGATATCTTTATTTTCATCGACTTCCGCTTTTGCAGCAGTTGGGGTTGAGATAGAATTTGATTTAAAAGATTTGCTGCTCTTGTTTATAACAATGTCTTTTGCCTTGTTGGTAGCGCCAATCATAGGTGTAGCAATACCAATACAAAGGCCGAGTGACAGACCGAATATTGCTCCGGATAAAAACTTTTTGTTCATACTACATACCTTTCTTGTAATAATTAACGTAATGTGACTATTATCTTTATTTAATTCTACAACCTTAATATTATTTTCATAAATATACTTTTTTATTTCTTAGTATTTACGAGTGTATTATTAATTTCATTTGATATTATATCATCCGCCAATACATTTATTCTGTAGGCCTGCTTCAAAAAAATTTTGCATACATCACCAGTTCCCTAAGCCTGATTGCTCCTTCCAAATTTGCTGTTGAAAATAATTCCAGTACTACTTTGTCCATCTTTTAAGGATTTAATTTAAATGTTAAATCTATTAGAAAAATATGTTATTTTGCACTCATATTTATATCTTTTGAATAAGCCTTGTAAAGATGAGAAAGATATTCAAAGTGATCCGGAAATCTCTTAATAATAGCATTTTCTTTCATAAAAAAACTTTTATCAAATTCAAGTCTCTTTTCCAAAGTTTCCTGGGTTTTATATCCCAAAAGAGTCATGGGCTTTTCCGGAAATTTATTTTTACCGGCCAGAATAAAAAAACAGTTGTAAGCACTAAATAAATTTACAATATTAGAGCTTTTGTGAAAAAAACTTAAACTATTAACATTATACAACTCTAACAAATCCTTTAGTTCATCAGAAATATTTAAACCATATTTACAAGTTTTCCAGTATTCAGTATCTTCCCTTTTTGTTGTACAGTAATGCATTACCAGAAAGTCTTTAGTTGAATTATAAAGTTGGGTCATATAATCATTATAAGTCTTAATTAATTTAGGATTAAAGGTTTTATCCGGAAAATATGAATGAAATATACTTAATCCAATCTGAATTAGACCAATACCCGTTGCTTCCAGAGGTTCAATAAAACCAGTAGAAAGACCAATACTCAAACAGTTTTTAACCCAGAGATTCCTGGTCTGTCCTACTCTCATTTTTATATGATTAGCCGGAATATCCCCTACTTTCATTCCCAGGTAATCCTCCATTAATTCTCTCTCGGCTTCTTCCTTGCTTATGAATTTACTGCAGTAGACATATCCTACCCCTCTCCTGGAGCATAGCGGTACATCCCATATCCAGCCATACTTCATAGCCGTTGCCTTGGTATAAGCAGGCATCCCATCCGGATAATTATCCACCGGAAGTCTCACTGCTACTGAACAATCATTTAATAATGAATCGTTATGAGAAATAAATGGTTCCTTATAAGCCTTATTGATCAATAATCCTTTAAATCCGCTGCAATCTACGAAAAGGTCTGCAGAAAGGTCCCCATGTTCCGTTGTCTTTACAGATGAAATAAAGCCATTTTCATCAAAAGCTACATCAGTGATTCCGACACTGTCTACTATATGTTTTACACCTCTTTTTCTGGCTATTCCGCCAAGATATTTGCCAAGTAGTTCAGCATTAACATGATATGCATATTGTGTATTGCCGGTATAATTTCTTTTTTCATTGAGAAACTTTGGCCCTTTATTCATATCTCCTAAATGAGGGTTAAGAAAATGATAAGCATAATCATCTACCTTTTCACCATTTAATTTTTTATTTAACCAAATTTCAAAATGTGGGAAACCACCTATTTGTGGCGGAGGAGTAGAAAAAGGATGCCAGGAAGCTTCATTTTTACCATAGACCCAGTTAAAAAATTTTATTCCTAATTTAAAGGAGGCATCACAGTTAAGTAAAAACTCATTTTCATCAATATCCAATCTTTTTAAAAAGAATAAAAGAGAAGGTAATGTAGATTCCCCGACTCCAATAAAGCCAATTAGTTTTGATTCAACTAAGGTTATTTCACAAAATTTCTCTGTTTCAGTATTGAGAACTTTATCGAAAAATAGGGCAGAAAGCCAACCTGCTGTGCCCCCACCTACTATTAAAATCTTTCTTATCTTATTATTCATTAAATAATCCCAAAAATTAAAATATTTTTATATTATAAGGAAGTAGCCTCACCCATACTAATAAATTCTTCTTTATCTGGCCAAGTTTCTTCTGGTTTCGTTTTTCCCATAGATAAATAGTAAAGCGGCATTGCACATAAAGTTGAAACAATTGCCATTAAAACAAGAATAGAAAACATATCGCGGTTAATAATCCCATATGATAAACCAATATTTGCCAGGATTAATTCCATCAAACCCCGGGCATTAATTAAAGCCCCTATAGCAGAGGATTCCCGCCAGCTAAAGCCGATAGCTTTCATAGTAAGAGCACACCCCAGATATTTTCCGAAAAAAGAAAATAAGATGATTACCAGGCAGGGTAAAAATATTGATAACTCTTTCAAAACAGTAAGATTAGTGTTTAAACCTGAAAAAGTAAAGAAAATAGGTAATAAAAATACTGCTGTAATATCATTTAATTTTCGATGTAAATCTTGTTCAAATACCTTTGTCCTTGGAATGGCAAGACCCAGAATAAACCCGCCAAATACGGAATACAAACCAAGTTTATCAGTAGTTAAAGCAGCTGATAAAAGTAAAAGCATTACAATGGAAAAATGTGCCTGGGAAAGTGAGCCTTCTTTTTCGGAAATATTGCCAATTTTTGTTAAAAAGGGTTTTACAATAAAAAATACCAGTAAAACAAAGATTATTCCTCCGAAAAAAGCAGTAAGGCCCATTACTATGTTATTATGAACAGCCATTGATGTAATAAAAGCAAGAAGGATCCAGGCGACTACATCCTGAATACTTGCAGAAATTAATGATAAAACCCCAATCTTCGTTTTTATCAGTTTTTTTTCCTGAAGAATTCTGGCAAGCATGGGAAAAGCAGTAATTGAAAGAGCTGTACCCATATAAAAGGAAAAAGAATAAATACTGACAGTTTTATTGGACAAAATATCATAAAACATAATTGCAGCAACAACACCTAAAACAAAAGGGGTAGCCACCCCGGCAATGGATAGGGCGCCGGCTTCTTTGACTGTCTTTTTAGTAAAAAGCTTTAAATCAATTTCAGCGCCAACCAGAAACATATAAAATGATAAGCCTAAATTTCCCAGTATAAAAAGGAGGGGCATAACATTGCTGTTAAAAATTTTAGAGGAAAGATCCGGAAGCAAAAGGCCAAATAAAGTTGGGCCAAGTAAAACCCCGGCAATCATCTCTCCTATAACTCTTGGCTGTTTGAAATATACCATTAACCGACCACTGAGCTGTGACACAATCATGAGAATAATTACTGCTGTTATTAGTTGTACAAAAAGTTCTAAATTACTCATAATAAATTACTCATTCCATATTTCGATTGTTATAAAGTTGCGAAAGATATTCATAGTGATCTGGAAAAGCTCTAAAAAGACTATTATTTTTCCTGGGAATATTTTCAAGTAATTCTTCCAAATTTTTATGGCTTTTATATCCCATAAGAGAAATTGGTTTTGGAGGAAGTTTATTCATACCTGTCAAAACAAACAGATAACTATTAGAATTAAAAAAATTTACATTATTAGATCTTTTATGATAAAAACTTAAAAAATTCTCTTCAAATAACTCAAAATCATCCTTAAGAGCATCAGAAATTTTTAAACCATATTTGGCAGTCTTCCAGTATTCAGTATCTTCCCTTTTTGTTGTACAGTAATGCATTACCAGAAAGTCTTTAGTTGAATTATAAAGTTGGGTCATATAATCATTATAAGTCTTAATTAATTTAGGATTAAAGGTTTTATCCGGAAAATATGAATGAAATATACTTAATCCAATCTGAATTAGACCAATACCCGTTGCTTCCAGAGGTTCAATAAAACCAGTAGAAAGACCAATACTCAAACAGTTTTTAACCCAGAGATTCCTGGTCTGTCCTACTCTCATTTTTATATGATTAGCCGGAATATCCCCTACTTTCATTCCCAGGTAATCCTCCATTAATTCTCTCTCGGCTTCTTCCTTGCTTATGAATTTGCTGCAGTAGACATAACCTACCCCTCTCCTGGAATATAATGGTACATCCCATATCCATCCACATTTCATCGCTGTGGATTTTGTATAAGACGGCATTCCATTCGGATAATTATCCACCGGAAGTCTCACTGCTACTGAATAATCATTTAATAATGAATCGCTATGGGATATAAATGGTTCCTTATAAGCCTTATTTATCAATATTCCTTTAAATCCGCTACAGTCTACAAAAAAATCAGCAGACAGTTCTCCATGTTCAGATGTCTTTACAGATGAAATAAAGCCATTTTCATCAAAAGAAACATCTGTAACACCTACATTATCTACTATATGTTTTATTCCTCTTCCCGTGCCTATTCTGGCAAGATATTTGCCAAGCAGCTCAGCATTTAAATGGTAAGCATATTCTGTATTGCCCACAAAATTTCTTTTTTCGTTAAGCTGCTTTGGAGATTTATTGAAATCACTTAAACGTGGATTAGGGAAATAATAAGCATAATCTTCTACCTTTTCACCATTTAATTTTTTATTAAGCCAGATATCAAAAAGGGAAAAATCCTCCATGTTTGGAGGAGCGGTAGAAAAAGGGTTATAGTAAGCTTCATTATTTCCGTTGAACCAGTTAATAAATTTTATTCCTAATTTAAAGGAGGCATCACAGTTTACCATAAGCTCGTATTCATCAATATCTAATGGTTTTAGAAAGGTTATAAGAGTATTTAAAGTCGATTCTCCTACTCCAATGATACCAACAGTTTTAGATTCAACTAAGGTTATTTCACAAAATTTTTCTGGTTCAGTATTAATAATTTTATCAAAAAATAGGGCTGAAAGCCACCCAGCAGTTCCCCCTCCCACAATTAAAATCTTTTTTATTTTATCATCCATATGTATTCAAATTTCTTTAATTGCAGTTTGGTAAAGATTTGTTCAATTTTTGGCAGTAAATTGGTTATCATTTATCTTATTAATAATACATTCATTTATAAAAATAAATTAACATAATTGGGATTTAATTTAAATTCTTTAACAAACTTTAACAAAAATGTTTTAATAATTAGAAATATAATTTATTTATTAAATATTAGTAGTTAATAGCTGATAATTGATAACTTTGATATAAGTAATAAATAAGGTTATATTTTCATGTATAAGTCTAAAAAGATTTATAATTTCTGTAAGAAATTACAGGGACCCGCTCGCGGGAAATATAATAGGAGACTTCGCCATTGTGCCGAAGGAAAGTTTAATGACTTTTTAGCGACTAACCTGGGTATTCTGCTGGGAATTGGGTTATTAAGCTGGGCTATTATCAGCGGTTCTAAAGCAACAAAGTTTTTTTATAACCCTGAAGGTTTGGCAATTGTCCTTGGCGGAACAATTGCGGCTACTTTGATCAGCTTCCCCTTAACAGAAGTACTGGGAGTTTTTAAAAGTTTCAGGATTGTTTTTTTTAGTACAAAACAGGATGCCGACTTTGCTGTATACACAATCACCGATTCTGTGGAAACCTCTCTTCATAGCTATAAGAGGGATCTGGATTTTAAAGAAATTATCGAGGATTGTGCCTCCCAGGTTTACGACCCCTTTCTTAGGGACGGTTTGTCTTTGATTGCAGCATCCTATCCCCCGGATATGGTAAAAGAAACAATGGAAATCAGTATTGCCAACAAGAATCTCCGGGATCTTTCCCAGGTCAGGCTTTTAAAAAATATGGGAAATTTTTCCCCCACATTTGGGATAATCGGCACCGTTATTGGCCTGATCCAGATGATGGCAGTAATTAAAAGTGACATATCCAATGTGGGCCAGGGGTTGGCTACTGCTTTTGTAGCAACCTTTTACGGGGCCTTACTGGCAAATTTGTTTTTTCACCCGATGGCAGAAAAACTTGATTCCAGAAGAAGAAAAAATAATATGAATTTAAACCTGATTCTTACCGCAACAATGTTAATTCAGGCAAGGCATAACCCGATTTATATCGAAGCAAATTTAAATTCTTTTATGGCTCCGAATGAAAGATTCGGTAGATTTAAAAATGGTGAGTATATTGGCAATCCAAGAATTAAACTAGCTGAAAAAGGTGTCAGGAAGAGTAAAAGATTAAGGAAAACCCGTGACGATCTTGATGAGGTGTTATAAATTGTCTGAATCAGGATTAACAGGATTTTAGGATTTACAGGATGTAGATACGCCTTTCATGCACATCTTAATTAATCATCCAAATCAGATTAATCATATAAATCATGATTCAGACAATATTTAATCCTGTTCAGTCTTAATAGTTAAAACATGTGGCGGGGTGGCATCCGCCGGATAAATATAACTTATTTTTACATTCCTGGTTTCGCCTGGCTCCAGATTTAACGACAGTAAGGGCTGGCCTTTCTGGCCGAACCGCTGGACAATATGGATAAATTTTTCTACTGTATTACCGGAATCATCTTTGTAATTTAACTTAAATTCTCCACGGAAATTAATTTTTTCCGGTGGTGCCGGATTAAAGCTAAGCTCACTGACTGGCTTATTCTCAGCTATCCGTACTGGTGAATCGAAACTAACAGAAACTTCCTTTTTTTCAGAAGAATTATTATAAAGGGGTAATTCAATTTCGTAGGTTATGCCGTAATTCGCATGGGCCTGGTAGGCAGTGTCGCCAGATCTTTTTTCAATTACTGCACTTTGGACCTGTCCGGTAGATAAGGTATTCGCATAAACTGTATTTAAAGCATATGCTACTCCAGCACCCTTTTCAGGAATAATAAATTTATTCATATCATTTACAATTCTTGCCTCCCATTTATTCCCAATGGCAATTCCGGCAACCCTGCCATAGATAAATGGTTGTCCTGCCGGTTTAGGTTTATCAAGCGGAGTAGGCACCTTATCTCTTTTTTCGGAAATATTTCCTTTATTTAAAATATCTATCCAGTCTGAAAGGCCGGGCTTTTTTGAACAAAACAGGAATTTTTTTTCATACAGGGCCAGGTCTGCTACGTATAAAGGGCCGTCACTTTCAAGTTTAAACAGGGTAGTTCTGCCGTTGATTGGGGGAGTTAAGGTAGCGATTTGAATTGCCTCATTCATCAGTAAAAAAGTTTCTCCGGGTTTTATCCTGATAGTCCGGTTTTCTATCATGCTTTTGCCCCTGAGGATATCCTGGCTAACCCTGTTTCCAGGCCCGGCATATGTTCCGGCTTCATTATTTTCTGTAAAATCCGGCAGTTTTATAAAAGGGGCATCGGGCTGGCTGTTATAAGTGGCAGAAGCGAGCACTTTTAACCTGATCTCTTTATTACCAGGGTTTTTTAAAATTATCCCTTCGTATAAAGTTGTTAGGTCACCTTTTACTCTTTCAACGGCAATATGATGGGTAAAAATATCAAATTTTCCAATAAAAGGCCTGTTTAAATGTGCATCAGGATACTGTTTTCCTACAGAAGGAAATGTCGAAAGTAAAACTCCTTCAGTGGTGACTACTTCCGGGCTGTTACTGTTAAAAACAGGGGTATCATTCAAACTGCCGGGAAGCGGATAGGTTTTGTATGGAAATATTAAAGGAGGAGGTGTCTCGGCAGTCTCGGCTGATGCATTAAATATTATTGAATTTTCCTGAGCCTGCCCGCCGGTAAATAGAGAGAATATTACCATTATTTTTAAATATTTATTCATTATTTTCCTTTAGGAGACGCATTCAATGCGTCTCTACAAATTAATATTATTAGGAACGGTTTTAAACCGTTCCCTACAATTACAACAACTATTTTTCCAAAAAATTGTATATCTGCTCAAAAACAAAATCCTTTTCATAATCCAGAAGGGCAATATGATTTGACTTTTCCAGCCAGATAAGTTCTTTTTCCTTTGAAGAAACATTATCATAAACAAATTGGGCACCTGATGGACTGGTAGTTATATCCCGTTTGGAATGTACAATTAATATCGGGGCAGTTACCAGGTAGATATTTTTTTTAACTTCTTCGATTAATTCCAGGGTGTTCCTGATTGATTTTAAAGAGATATGCCCTACCCTGATATATTCTTTCCTGGCAACAGGATCACTTAGATTTGGCGGAGGTATTGTCGGTAAATAATTAAATAATTTACCAACTGTATTTAAATATGTTTCCGGTTTAAATATATAAAACCATTTACGGGTAGCAGAAATAAAAGTACTTACAACCACCAGTTTTTCAACCTTATACTTTGTTGAAAGCTTTAGAGCCAAAGCTCCCCCGGCTGAAAATCCGACAACATAAACCCTTGGATAATTTTTAATTAGCTCCAGGTAATTTTTTTCAACTTCATTATACCAGTCCTGCCAGCCAAACTTATCCATATTTTTACCGGTTGTCCCATGCCCGGGATAACGGGGCGCCAGGGTAGTATAATTATTAGAATTTAGAAAATCGGAAAGCTTTGAAACCTCATAAGGGGAACCGCACAAGCCATGCACAAGAAGACAGGCAGTGTCGCCTTTTTTCCTAAAAAAGGCTTCACAGCCAGGAATAACTTCTTCTTTTACCTGATAATCCATTTTTCTTTTCTTGCTCAATAAACATAGGAAAGTATAACGAAAACTTAAATTAAATAAAAATTTTCCGGAAATTTATTTTGTTAATTACATTGAAATAAGCAACATTATTTAGTAATATTAAGAAAAAGAACAAATAAATAATAGTAACGTTTCACTTAGAAAATAATATTTAATAAATTAGGTAAAAATCATGAAAGCAAAAGTTCTATTAGTTAGTTTAATATTTTCACTAAGCACCCTTTCCTATTCAATTCCTGTTAAAGCCGAAAATAATGTTTCCTTTACAGATGTTTCTCCCAATCACTGGGCATATAAAGCAATTGAAAAACTGGTCAGTAAATATAATTTTAAATTAGGTTATCCTGACGGTACTTTTAAAGGAAATAATAATCTCACCAGGTATGAGGTGGCTGCTTTACTGGCACAGGTTCTGGACCAGATGTCCGGTAAAAAAGTAGAACAGGTGGACATTAATATTATTAAAGAAATGGGTGATGAATTTTCCAAAGAAATACAATCACCTGAAGGATTTAATGCAAAAATACAGTCCCTCGAAGACCAGCTTGATCTTCTTGGAATGGAAACAGAAAAACAGTCTTCGGCATTAGATGCCCTTTTAGATGCTCTGCCTTTTACCTTATCAGGTGACGTAGGCTTACGCTATCAGCTTAATACCGTAAAACCCGGAGATTTCACCAACCAGGTACCACAGGCAAGGATCAGCCTTAGCCTTGACAGTAAGCCTTCCGGTGACCTTGATTATGGAGTTAAATTAATTAGCGGTGCAATGAATAATCCGGTTAATTCCTGGTGGAAATTTGCCGATTTTTTTTCAGGTATACCACTCCATTTCCAGCGTTTTTTTATAACCTATAAACCGGTAAATAATTTTTCCATTACTTTAGGAAAATTCAGAGATCCTTTTGCCAACTCGGAATTGTTTCTCAGTGAACAGCTAAATCCACAGGGGGCTATAGAGACTCTTACCTTTAAGGAAATATCACCGGTTTTTAAAGAACTTTCCTTCAATGCCGGCGAAATAATAGTTAATATGGATCCGGTTTTTGGTAATACCTTTTCATTAAACGGTAATGCCGACTTAAAAATGAATCTTTCCGATTTTATCGGCCTTAATATTAAAGCCGGTTATCATCATTATATCGGGGAAAGAAATATTGCCCTGGCAAATAAAGTGGCTGCCGATAAAAAACTGGAACCGAGGATTATCGGAAACGGCAATACAAATTCACTTGATAATGCAGGCGGTTATAAAAATTCATTTGGTATTATAAATGGATTTGGAAAAGTAATTTTTAGAATCAGTGAAAATTTTCCACTCTCAATTTCCGGCGATTATCTTAATAATGTCTGGGCACCCGCCGACAACCAGGGGTTTCAGATAAGTGCAAAAATTGGTACTGTCAGGGAACCGGGAAATTTCTTTTTTGGCTATAATTTTAAGCATTTACAAAAAGATGCCAATATATCTTACTTTGTGGAAGATCAGCTGGGTGGTACTGACGTACAGGCTCATGAAGGAATATTTGGTATTAAAATATGTCCTGATACCATTATTTCTGCTACATTGCAGGCCAGAAACGGAATTAAAGTTCCGGGTATTACGGCTTATACTTTAAGGGCACATCTTATTCAGAGCTTTTAACTCTCACCCTAACCCTCTCTCAGTGAGAGAGGGAACAAGATTTTCTCCCCCTCGATTTTTTCTATTCTCCTATTCCGGCCGTTTTTCTGTCGGCCGGAATAGGAGTGAAATGGGGGCCGGGGGGAGAGATTATTTATTCCTTAATACGTCTTCGCCGATTAAAGAAGCTAAATTAGGAATATCAATAAAGGGATTTCTATTACCCTGATTTTTGAAGACAATTTCATGCCTTCTTAATTCCTGCTCATCAACAGGATCAACTTCTTCTGACCATTTTGTAAAAGTAGAAACTTTGGAATCCCAGAAATTATTTTCATCAAATTCACCGGATTTTATATCATGATCAATATATCTTAAATAGAAATATAGCAAAGCCCTGGAGGTATTACCCTTTTGTTTATCTCCCGGTTCAAAAACCGCATCAAGTTCCCTGTCCATAATTACGGATTTTTGTTCGTAGGGTAAATTTACGATTTTTATTAATTCGGCTAAAGGCCTGTTTCTACCGGTTTTGTCAATAACACCAAGTTTTGAACCGCCAATTGTGCTATATACAACTGTACCTTTTACCATTCCGAAAGGAAGATGTCCCCTCATATTATTAGGTACGCTCATACTTGGGAAGAGATGGTGTAAATCTGATACCATTGGTAATTGTTTGTTAAAAAATGATTGGGGCCACGTGTGTTCACAATTAATAAAATCATTTGGCGTACCATCTTTGTTTGCATCGCCGTTTTCTTTATATGAATTTCCATTCCCGCCCCTACCCGGAAAAAATACATATGAGTAAATATCAAATAATCCCGGGCTGGATTTTATTACAACATTATCAACTGTTGAATACATGAAGGATTTTGCCGGACCATATTCTGTAACATTCTGATTTTTTGAAATAATATTATGTAATGAATCAAAAAGTTCCCCTCCGAGTTTGCCTTTTGCCGGGGCGTAATAAGCCTGAAGTTCAGGTCTTAAAGTAGCATACCAGTCAGTTGTCAAATTATTTTTTCGGGGATTTGCAAAAGAAGAAAATTCTTCTGACTGCGCAAAATCATTACTAAAAAATCCGGAATCCTGGGAAGGGCTTGTACATCCTGTAATTGAAAGGAATGACAATGAAATTAAACCGCAAAACAATCTTTTCATGATAACTATCTCTTAATCCTAATATAAAACTCTATTAATTTTATTATATATTACGGTTAGCAAATTAATGATTATCCTTTAGTTAAATTAAATTTAATAAATGGATAAGAGATTTTATAAATAATTTAAAAAATATTACTCCCCTAAAGGGGCCCCTGATTCCGGGTACGGAATTAACTCCCCTAAAGGGACCCCTGTAAGTTTTAAATTCCAGGGCGAACTCACAAAAATTTTCTTTAAAACTTATAACGAAACTATAGTAATTTCAAATAAATCTGTCATTATTATAGAAAGGGCAAAAATAATAATGAGGTCATTAAAAAGCTAGTATGGCTACAGATGGAGCTGAGTTTCAAAATAATATTCCAATTTTTCAAAGTAAAAAGAATAAAGAAGAAGTAGTAATGAATGCAGAAAATAATTATCAGGACAATATTATTTATTTAATTAATTTAAAACAAAATAATTCTGCAAATTCAGATAAGGTGGATTTTTTGCCAGAATTATCTCATGGCCATCACAAAGATGTATCTTCAAAGGTGGGCCATGGCCCTGAGTACCCAATAGATTCCCTCAGGGAGGGGGTCCCTGATTCTGTGTACAGAATTAAAAAAAAGGTTTCGTCATTTATTAAAAACGAAAATAGCAGTATGGTACGTAATATTATTGATGATGATGATATTTTCAGCAATTTAAGTAATGAATATATACTGATCCTTTCTGAATTATTAGCTGAAGATAAAATTTCAGGCCAAAAATATATTGCAAAGATCATCGATAATTCTGATGATGAACTCACGCTGGGTATGGTCAAAAATAAAGCTATTTATAATTTTTTAAACCGGGAAAATAAAATAAAATTAATTAAAAAACTTCTGAAAAACCCCTGGCTGCCAAAAGAAGAAACAAAGCTGATACTGGATATTATCGGTAAAAATGATCGAAAGATCTTAGATAATATTTCTTTTCAAAATAACCCTGTTATACAGGAAAAAGATAATTCTGATAATAATTACAGGGAGCATAATTCAGAGTCCAATGATGAAACTCAATTTATAAAAAAAAGAAATAAATATGATGATTTCTTAACTGAATTCTAATTAGGAGGGGTTTTTCAAAGAGTTAAATAATCAGGTTTTATTTATTAATTTTAAAAGGGATAATAGAAGAGGATGCCCTGGAGAAGCCTGATTAAGAAGTTTCAGATAGGAAAGGGATTTTGCCAGATTATTAATTTTGAAGTAACAATAGGATAAATTATAAAAAAGTTCTGTTATTAAATCATTTTTGTTTTGTTCCATTAAATAAAAATCTAATTTTACAAGTTCTTCACTTTTCATTAAATAAGGAATAGATTCTAAAAAACTTTCCTGCTTTATTAATATACCGGCATATTTAAAATTAATTAAAAAGCTGTCAGGGAAATAATTTAAGGCTTCCAGGCAATTATCAGTTAAAGTGTTTTTTTTATTCTCCTCAGTTATACAAATTAACCGGTAAAAAGCAAAGTCAATATTTTTTAAATTATAATTTTTATCTTTCATTTGTCTATAAATATTGATAGCAGAAATATAACTCTGATCAGATTTGTCAGGTTCCCCAGATAGAAAGAAAATAAAGGCCAGCCTCATGAAAATTTCAATCCTGATGTTTTCCGGAAAATCAAAGGAATTTAAAAATTGCTCAAGAATTTCTTTTTCCAAAATGAGTAATTTTATATTATGAAAATTTTCCCTGATAAAACCATATAGATTATAGATTAGTTTTTTTTCGGGGTCAGTTAATGAAATATTTTGGAGGGTTATTTGGTTAATAGAGCCGTAAAAATTAGCTAAAAGTGAGTAATCAGAATATAAAGCCTGAAATTCCGCTAGCCATTCAGAAGCGATTAATTTCCAGGAAAAATTATTAAACATTCTTTCGCGGGCATTATTACTAAAAAATAACCATTTTTTTTCATCTTTTAAAATCTCTATTGTATTTTTAATAAACTCTGCCTGAAAAGTAATTTCTCTGGCATCTCCCTCTATACATATACCCGTTTGTCCTGAAACTACTGTTTCTGGTAAGGCCCCCAGGGCCGAGGTTATAACAGGAGTTCCGGCAGCCTGGGATTCAATGGCTGAAAGACAGGACGTTTCCGGATAAATATTAGGGTAAACAAGCAGATAAGCTGCTTTTAATGCTTCAGCCAACTGAGGCTGTGCAATTGCTTCCTTTAAATTAACTCCTTCGGTGCTTTTAACTAAATTATAGAGATGGCCGTATTTCTTTAAATCTTCTTCCCTGGTAATTCCATAAATTGTCATAGAGCTGTATATATCAAGCTCAGCATCAGGTACCTGTTCCCTGATTGCCGGAAAAAGCTTTAAAAGTATTTCCAATCCGCGGTAGGGTGTACTGGTATATATTAGTTTATTTTTTTTTCTGGGAATAGGTTTATCAAAAAACTCAGGATTAATGCCATTTCTGGTTAAATAAAATTTTTCATCATTTACAGAAAATTTTTCAATAAATCTTTTTTTCTGATAGTTACTGACTACAAATATTTTATCGGTTAATTTTCCATTAATTGAGGCTTTCATAAAATCTTCAGTATTTATCTGATTAACATCATCTCCTGTCCAGAAAATAATTATTTTTGCCGGTAAATTTTCCAATAAAAAATATTCTCTAACACAAATAAGGATATCAATATCGTTATTTTGGGCAAAATCCTTAAAACAGGCCAGTTTCTCATATAATACGCCATCAAAGTGATTGCTTCTATCAATTTCGGTAAAAACAGTTACTTCGTTTTTTTGTAGTGCAAGCTGGCGGGCTATATATACAACTGCACTTTCAGTTCCCCCAAGCCCTTTTTTAAAAGGGGTGCTTCCATCGAAACCAGGACCAGTAACCAAAAAAACAATTTTTAATCTTTCGGGATTTTTTAAAGTGTTTTGAGAAAGCTTATAGATTTCCTGGTACCGGGATACTATTTCTGGAATATCGTTAGTATTTAAATTAACATTTTGCTGTTTAATAAAACTAAAAATATTATTTTCAAAGTTTGAAAATATTGGTTCAGAATAGATGGCTGTTTTCATTTTTTCCGTTTAAGTTAAATAATCGGGTTTTTCTGAGCCATACCAGTTTTCCGGGGAAATTCTGCAGGAGTTGCTTTTATTTTTTTTACAACTATAAGTGACCTGTTTAACCCCGTTTCCAGTAGCTCAAATTTAATAATATCCACAACCTTACCCCCTGTTTTACTGATTATTTTTTTTGCTTCGGCAACTTCCTGATCAATATCCGCACTTTTCATACCGATAAAAATACTATTAACGCTTATAAATGGAAGGCTTAATTCTACTAATGAAGGGAGAGAAGCTACTGCCCTGCTGAAAATAATATCGTATTTTTCCCGGTAAGCCCTGTCTTTAGCCAGCTCTTCTGCTCTTGCATGTTTAATTTCAATATTTTCAGCTTTGAACTGAGAATATTTTTCCATAACAATTCTGGTAAAATGACTAATAAAATCAAGTTTCTTTTTTACCGAATCAAGGAGAGTAATTTTCCAATGCGGGAAAAAAAACCAGAGAGGTAAAATAGGGAAACCGGCACCGGTACCTATATCTATTACTTTAATTTTATTCCCTGACAGATTTTTATCAATTGCTTTGATACAGCTTAATGAGTCCAGCAGGTGTTTATCAATAAATTCCCTTTCTTCTGTAATTCTGGTCAGATTAGTATGCTCATTCCATTTAAGTAATTCACTATAGAATAATCTGAATAACTCTATATGATATTCTTCCGGGTTAAAACCCAGTTTTTTCAATGATTCTATAAAATAAATTTCATTTTCTTTTGTGTTCATTTTTAATAATGTTTCTTAATTTATTATTACTATTTATCTCTTGTTGATGAATATAAAGGTATTTGATAATAATACTAACATGGTCCATACTTTCTGGAGAGTAGACTGAAAAAAACAATTTAGCTAAGTACTTAGTCCATTATAATAAATATTGTTATAATTAAAACAGGTTATTTTGCAGGAAAAATAAAAATATGAGTTTCATTGTAAATATACATGAGGCAAAGACAAATTTATCCAAACTCTTAAAAAGAGCAAGCAGCGGTGAAGATATAATTATTGCTAAATCGGGTAAACCAATTGCAAGACTTGTTTCAATAAAAGAAAATGTCCTAAAAAGAAAGTTAGGTTCTGCAAAAGATAAAGTCTGGATTGCAGAAGATTTTGATTCAGCCCTTCCGGATGATATTTTAAATGAATTTTACAAATGAAATTTTTGTTAGATACAAGTACTTTTTTGTGGATTATTACTAATAATTCAAAATTGTCCACCAGAGCAAAAAATATTATATTAAATGGAGAAAATGAGCTTTATTTTAGTAGTATAAGCGCCTGGGAAATATCAATTAAATGTAGGCTGGGAAAATTAAAATTGCCTGAACTACCAGAAACTTTTATCCCTGAACAAATAAGAATAAACAATCTACAGGTATTACCATTACAGCTAAGTCATGCTTTAAATGTGTATAATCTGCCGGAATTACATAAAGATCCCTTTGATAGAATGCTTATCTCACAGGCTATATTAGAAAAACTGGTTATTCTGACTCCTGATGCTGAAATAGGAAAATACGCTGTAAAAGTTACCTGGTAATTTATAATATAGTAATGTTTAATATTTTTTGTTTTGAATTGGAAATATGAAAAAACAGGTTATTGTTGTTGGTGGTGGAATGTCAGGTGTTGCGGCAGCAATTGCCGCTAAAAAGCAGGGTGCCGATACCCTTTTATTTGAAAGATACGGTTTTTTTGGCGGAACCTCGACAGCATCAATGGTATCTCCCTTTATGAATTTTAGTGCCGGTAATAAACAACTGGTTTACGGAGTTTTTCAGGAAATTCTAGATGAACTGCTGCTTTATGGGGGAAGGAAACCCGGTTCCAGAGCCTTTGATTCTGAAACCTTAAAATTTGTCCTGTTTGAAATGCTGGAAAAATACCAGGTAGAATATTTGCTTCATACTTATCTTACAGGGGTTGTAAAAGAAGGAAACCTAATAAAGGAAATAATTACCGAAAGCAAAAACGGCCAGCAGGCTTTTCCGGCTGAATTTTTTGTGGATACTTCTGCTGATGCGGATCTTGCCGCAAAAGCAGGTGTTGCTTTTGAAGTTGGCAGGGAATCTGACGGGTTAACCCAGGCAATGACTCTGATGTTCAGAATCGCTAATGTCAATTTGAAAAAAGTTTTGGAATATTGCCGTAGTAATCCTGATAATTACAGCTTTATAGAAGAAGATATAAACGGTGTCTCAATTGCCGGTTTTAAACAGGAAATAGAAGAAGAAAGAAAAACCGGAAAATATGATAACCCGCTTGATTATATTTTCTTTGTCACCACTCACCGGGATGACCTGGTAATTGTTAATACAACAAGAAGCCTGAGGGTAAGCGGCCTGAGTAATGTTGATCTGAGCCGGGCCCAGGCAGAAGGCCATAAAAATGCCTGGCAGATTCATCAGCTTTTAAAAAAGAGAATTCCCGGATTTGATGATTCCTATATCTCAAATACTGCCACACAGGTCGGGGTTAGAGAAACAAGGAGAATTATCGGGGAATATACTATGACAGGAATGGACATTGTTACTGCCAAAAAATTTGATGATGTGGTAGCCAGAGGTTCTTACCCAATTGATATTCATGATCCAACCGGGGGAGGCGGTGAAATGATCCGTTTAAAAGAAGGTGAATATTACGATATTCCATTCAGAAGCCTGATTCCCAAAGGGGTAGAAAACCTTTTGGTGGCAGGAAGATGTATTTCCGCTACCCATGAAGCGCAGGCCTCGATCAGGATTACGGCTACCTGCACGGCAATGGGTGAAGCCGCGGGTAATGCCGCCGCTTTATGTGTGAAAAATAAAGTAGCACCGCTTAATCTGGATATTAAAGAATTACAAAAGTATATTCAGTCAAATATTTCCTGGTGAATTTCAGATGAATCTTCCCTTAAGCATCTGCATGATTGTCAAAAATGAAGAAGCAGTTCTGGCAAATTGCCTTGGCTCTGTTAAAGATATTGCCTCTGAAATCATCGTGGTTGATACCGGCTCAACCGATAATACAAAAGAAATTGCCGAAAGTTTTGGAGCAAAAGTTTATGATTTTGAATGGGTCAATGATTTTAGTGCCGCCCGGAATGAGTCTTTTAAATATGCCACCCAGGATTGGATTTTAATAATGGATGCTGATTTAGTAATGGAAGAATATAATTATCCTGTTCTGAAAAACTGCCTGGAAAATCCGAATATTCACCTTTACTACGTGTTTTGGCTGGAAAAGGATTTAAATATCCAACATCCAATGATACACCTGTTCCGTAATCTTCCCGAAATTAAGTCTGAAGGAAGGATTCATGAACAAATAACTTTTGATCCGAAAAAATATAAAATAGCCTATTCAGATATCCTTATTAATCATTCAGGGTATGCTGATGAAGATAATACAAAATTTGACAGAAATACAGAACTTATTGAATTAAGCCTAAAATATGATAATTTATCCGCTTCAACCCGCCTAAGAATGGAGATCTATCTATTTTTCCCGGAATTAAAAAATTACTCCCTGAATGAGAATAATGCTTTGATAGAGAAAATTTTTAAATTAAATGATTTAATAAAAAACTCGGATGATATAAATTCTTCCGGCCAGTTTTTTGAAAAATTTTATGTAGCTTCTTTATACTTTCTGTTTAAAATTAATAATATTGAAAATTTTTTCCGGTTACTTATAGATGGATTAAGATTATTTCCTACTTCAATAAACTTTCTTTTTTATCTTTCTAAATGGTTTTTCAATTCAGATAATTATTATAAAAGTGTAATACCGCTGGAACTGATTATTTACCTGGTAAAAAATAAAAGTTTAAGTTGTTATGTTTTTGAGAATAAAAAAGAATTTTTGGATTTTGATTATTTAAATTACCATATTGCCCTTTCATATTATGAAGTAGGTGATTATCAGGCATGTAAAGCATATATAAATAAAATAGTAAATCCTGCAAATTTTCATGATTCATTAAATATGATGATACAATCAATTGAGGGTAAGAACTCATTAAGTTCTAAATTAGAGGCTGTTTTATCAGAGAACCCATCCTATTCATTTAATTATTTCCGGGTTGGCAGAGAATATATTAAAGAAAACAAGCCCAAAAATGAAATTACCGGTAAATATTTAAAAGGGCTTGAACTGGCAACTCAGGAACAAAATTATGAAATTCAGCAATTAATAATCAGTGATCTTATCCTACATGCCAACTCATTAAACCTGGATAACTCATTTATAGATGAAATTATTATAAAAGGTGGGCAGATTCCCAATAATAAACCATATTACTGGTATTGCCTTGGCAGTTATTATATGTCTTTAAATAATTATGCCCTGGCAGTTAAAGCTTTAGAATCTGCCTACAAATCAGGAAAAGAAAATACTGATTTAATTTTTAACAGAAATGAAGATGATAAAAAGGATTTTAGCCAGGTTAACTTCTTTATAAACGAATCACAGTATAAGAGTTTTCTGAATGAGCAAATATTAACAGGTATAAAGGAATGTCTCGGTTACCTCTTGCCAGGGGATAAAATTTAAATATAAAAACACTGAGCTTACCGCTTGAATAAGTTTTTTATTAATTGCGAAAAGCCAGCCCCTTTCACAATTCTCTTCCTTTCTGCTACTTTCCTTAAAATGATAATAAGGCAAATTTAGCTCTTTTATACGTTTCTCAATTAAAGCTAAATTGGGGTACAAATCATTCTGATTAGTATCATGAAAAAACATAAACCCCTCATTTTTAGTTACTCTTAGATACTCATTAATTAAATTACCACTGTTAAAATGGTCTGCATCACATACTACCAGGTCAAATTTATCAGAAGTACTTTTATTTAAGAAGGATTCTTCTTTAACGGGTGAAATTATTTTAGTACCGGTTTTCCTTATATCTGAAACAAATGGTGGCTCTTTCCCACCCCAGTCAAGCCAGTTATCAACACAAATCAGCTTCCCTTTCTGGTTATATCTGATTCCATAAATTAATGTCCAGGTTACAAAACCAGTTCCAATTCCTATTTCCAAGACATTTAAGGGTTTTTTTGATAATAATGACCCCATTAAGAACATATTATGGCACTTATCAATGGCAACATTATTATCTTCAGGCATATCTGCCACCATTTTAAAGTATTTTTCTAAATCATCCATAATAAAAATTTCCTGTTTATTTAATATTACTCATTAATTTTAAGATTAATAAATGATAATGTTCTGTATAAATTATTTAAACTTATTTTAAGTTAATAAATAGACTTAATCAGTTGTTCTGCACTATTGCCCCAGGTAAATTTTTTTAAATGTTCTCCCGCTTTTAACCCAATTTCTTTAATTTTTCCCCGGTTATTATAAGCATATTCAATCTTATCAATTAATTCTTCCAGGGAAGGTTCCTGCCATTCAGCAATTAATTTTTTATTCTCATCAAATATATCAAAATTTTTTAATTGGGTTAACATAATTGAATTTTCAGAGTTTAATATATCTTTATGGCCACTGGTATATGATGCAATAACAGGCTTTCCGCAGGCCATATATTCCATCATTACCAGGTTGGTACCGCCTTCGCAGCGGTTTGGGAATACAGCCAGATCAGTTCTTTTAAAAATATCCCTCTGCTTTTTATAGGGAATGGAAGGGTAAGTCTGAATTCTTCCGTTATCTATTTCATTTAACGCATAAATATTACTCATTATTTCCCGCCAGGTATTTCCGGAAGGATTAAATTTAATATGTCCGGACTGTTGCATTGATAACATAGTGGCAGGCCACATATTATACCAGGAGTTTATCAGGTAAATATCATTATATTTTTCCTGTAAAATTTTTATAGCTTTTAAAACAAGGTCCTGGCCTTTTCTTAATTCAAACTTCCCGCCAGAAAAAATTACAAAACGCTCATCCGGTTTTTCTTCTATAATCGGATAAAATATTTCGGGATCGATTCCCTGAATTAATTTTTCAGAATTAATGATCCCTTCTGACTGTAATTTTTCTAAACACCATGATGAACCAGCTAATATGAGGTCATATTTTTTTGCATTAATTTTTGATAAATCAGTTAAATTATTTTCAAAAAAAGTGTAGCCATAATTTTCAATGCCCCTTGCCTTTATAAAACTTTTAAAGTTGACATTTGTTAAAGCAGTAAAAAGTTTCCCCGGTAATTCTGCCCCGGATTCAGAGTTAATTTCCGGGAACTTTGTTTTAACTCTTTTTGAAATTTCTTTTTTCAAATAGTAACCGCATATTCCCCAACCAAAATTTTGGCCTGAGGGTAAGGCTACAAATAGAGTTTCAGCTTTCAATTTTTAAATATTTTTCTTTATCATTAATTTAATATTTTTAATGTTCGAGCTTTACCAGGGTAAGCTTTTCTTTCCAGCCGGAAGGTAGCCACCAGGCCGCTTTATCCAGAATTTTCATTATGGAAGGGACAAGAATAATTCTTACAATTGTCGCATCGATAAAAACTGCCGTAGAAAGCCCTAAACCAAGTTCCTGTACCAGAATTACATCGGAAAAGGCAAATGCCGAAAAGACAATAATCATAATCAGGGCAGCACTGGTAATAATTCCGCCGCTTCTCTGTAATCCTATTGAAACAGCATATTCAGTATCCAGAGATTTATCATATTCTTCTTTTATCCGGCTCATCATAAATATTTCATAATCCATACTCAATCCAAAAATAATACAGAATAAGACCAGAGGAGTAATGATTAAAAGAGCTCCCGGTAATTGAGTTATACCCAGAAATTCTGCGGTGACACCGTATCGGAATACCAGGACAAGCCAGCCATAACTTGCCGTCACAGATAATAAATTCATCAGGATTGCTTTTATTGGTAATAGAATAGAACCTAGTAAAGAAAACATTATCAAATAGGTTGCTACTACAATTAAAAGTATAATTAATGGAAAATACTGGTAAACCGCATTTTTAAAATCTATATTGGTAGAACCGCCGCCGCCAATCATTACTTTTAAATTAGCAGGCTCATTATAATCTCTCATTTTTCTTAAATCAATTACGGCATCCCAGTCGGCAGTTTCTATCGGGGAATTTTCATGTAAAGCCCATAAAATAGTTTTTGTGCCGTTTGCTCCAACAAAAGGATTTGGCTGTGCCATTTGTAGATTCTGCAGAATCAGGGTATTTGCATATAAATTCTGATAAGAATCTATTGTCATATCTGAATCGGGATTAACTATTCCTAACACCCTGTTAATCCCTGGAACTTCCAGTACCTTTTTAGAAAAATTATAAATTTCAGCAATGTTTTTTTTCTCATAAATACTTGAACCGTCAGTTGTTTCAAAACTTATACCAATTGGTGAAAATTTCCGGCTTGGATCAATTTCCAGTACATTAACAAATCCCTTTCTTGAATCTAAATATTCAGGCATTAATAAAACACTGGAATTCCATAATTTCATCGAAAAGGTAAATGAACTGATGAACAAAAGTACAATTAAACCAATTACAAAAAACATAACTGGTTTTTTCATTACAATACCCGACCATTTTACCCAAAAATTTTCCGGGCCGGAATTTGTACTAACCAGACGGTTAAATGCTTTTGGGGCATTAATCTTTTCACCTAAATAAGAAAATATTACAGGCAGCAAAGTCAATGATAACAGTATTGCAATCATCACTACCAGAACACCGCTAAAACCAATAGAACGGGTTAAGGGTAAATCCGGGATTAATAAAGCTGCCATCCCTACTGAAACGGCAAATCCGGAATAACATACTGCTTTTCCTGCTATTGCAGTAGTTTCAATTGCAGCTTCCTCCGGTGTTAAACCATTTTGTAACTCTTCTCTGAAACGGCTCACCATAAATAATGAATAATCTATTCCAACCCCCAGGCCCATCATGGAAGTTATTGCCTTACAAAACATAGTTAATTCAAAATAATGCCCAATTACAAATAAGCAGCCCAGAGTAATTATAATACTCATAAAAGCTGTAATTACCGGTAAAATTGCAGAAACAAGGGCACCGAATACTACAATCAAAACCACTAATACAAGCGGGAGAATTCTTTTTTCGGCTTTGGCACTATCCTGACCGCTGATCTGGGTCATATCATTAACAATGATTGCACTTCCTGTAATATGCCGTTCCATTTTTTTATCTAATTTTATTTTTTTGATATTACTGGCAATTACCTGGGCATCATCACTGCTTAATTCAGCAGAGCCATCTTCAAGGCCTATCAGTAAAAAAGTGGATTTTCGATTTTTGCTGATTAAAGAAGGATCTAATTTATAATCATATACAGCGCCAACATTTTTTCTTTTACCGGCATACTCTTTAATTTTATCGATTGCCTCCTGAAATTTTGGAGAATCAATTGTTAGTTCGCTGCTCTTTAATGTGACAATGATATTTTTTGTATACTGCTGGTGAAAATATTTTGTGATTAACATAGTTTGTTCATATGATTCGCTGCCCTTTACATATGAACCTTCACCCTGTAAAACCCTATCTACCTTAGAAGCACCATATCCGCCAATTATGAATAAAACAATCCAGAAAACAAGAACAGAAACCCTATAAGAGATGACCCACTCGCCTAAACTTCTGAAAAAGTCTTTTTTTGAATCCATTGCTATTTAAATATTCACTTAAAATAATTCTATAAAGATAAACTGTATGTATTATACTCAGAATGTATGAAGGTTAATAGGAAGTTAAATATATTTTTAATTTAACTTTAAAAAAAAAGGGGAGGCATAAGCCTCCCCTTTTTCTTTTTAAAAACTTATCTGATCAAGTTTATTGTAATATCAAGGTTAGTTTGATGTACGTTAATAATCTTGGATACAGCAGAGAACAATTTTTGTGCAGTGATAATTCAGGCAATGTGTCATTCAAAGCAGCATTTGAAGATTCAAGTGCGCTCTGGATAAGTTCAACGGTTGTTGCTCTTGTAACAGTATTGGCAATCGCATTATCAAATACAGTTGAACCAAACTTGGAGAACTTAAGTGCCTGGTTACTGCCGAAAGCAAATACGGCAACACAGGAACTGGCGCCGGAAACTGTCGAGATAGAAACGTTAAATGTTGCACCGGTACCGATTCTTGTAATATTACTTGTAAGTGCAAAGTTGCCCATTACAGTAAGGCCGCCTGATGTGGTAAGAATTGTTGAACCGCCAAATACAGTCCATTTGAAATCTCCATCTCTGGTATAGAAGGTTGTTACACCGTCGTTTACACCAAAGAAGCCGTCACCGTTAATTGCTAAGTGGGTAAGTTCACCGTCCTGAATAACAGTACCCTGTGTAAAGTCAATTCTGGTATTCTCAATAGTTAATGTGGATTCAGGAATTTGGATACCACTTACTTCTGCTCTGGGATCTCTTAATACATTTGAGATACCCCCACCAAATGAAACTCTGGTTTGTTTATAGGCTGTTCTATTAGTACCACCCAGGTTACTGTTTATAACACCTATCCATTCATTGACGCTCCGGAGAGACGCCATCCCCGCTAGCCCTTGATCAAATGACCCCATTTAAACCTCCTAAAAATTTAATAAAATTTTAAACTAACTTAATACACTTTTAATAAAAAACACTTTGCTTTAATAAAACCCTTGTTTCGTTAATAAAAACTTCGAGTTTTTAACAAAAACATTATGAATGCTGGTCATAAACTATCATATTAAAAAATTAGATTTTTATCAAGACTTTTAATATAACAACACAGTTATTTAAAACAATTAAAATAAAACACCAATAATTTAATATTTATTTAATAAACTTATGAGCTTATTTTTATTCTATACCTTTTTTAAAAATAAGTCTGATTTTTCTTTCACTTAGAAATGAAAATTAATATTACATAAAAAAAGAGGCAGTTGTAACTGCCTCTTTTTTATATATTTAATTTCTATCTTATCCAGGGGTTATATTTTTGCTGGGAATAAAATACAACTGGTTTGGGGGTCATATCTCCTGCGGCTAATGTCATAACCGGGGAAGCTACATCGGCAATAGTGCCGACGGCAGCAGCCGGCGGATAAAAGTACCCTACAATTTTGGCAACAAAACCGATACTTGACAGCATACTGCCAATATCTTTCAGAAATTGTTTTCCCTGATCAATGGGCTGCATAAACCGGCTGGAAGTAAAGGAATAATTCCTTCTAAAAGAATCAGAAGGCAGGCCGGGAGTTGACGAGCTCATAATAATATGATTCTGAGCAGCAATTCTTCCTATAGCATCATAAGCATAAACAGAACTAAAAGCCTGTGCGGCATTATAGCTGTAACTGTTATTACCCTGTGGGTACATTGCTAAAATAATCCCTTTTATTCTAATAATTCTTCCTTAAACTTATATCTGTAATATTATTAAAAACTTGCATATATTAAATTAAATTTCAACTAAAGTTATACTGTAATTTACTTAATTTTAATATTTAGTGATATATTAAATACATTATTACTTCCCAAAAAATGGAGCCTCTGGAATTATTTGCATTAATTATGAATTTTTTGTAAGTTAAATGATGCATAAACTTAATTTTATATTAAACTTTATGCAAACAAGATTGGGAACATATATTATAATAAGGGTATTTATTTTAAGTATCAGAAACGGAATGAAATAAGGAAAACTATATGGCAAATGAAACAACGCAGGGAAAAGAAGCCCCTGAAATTAAATTCAGAAGGGAAGCTAATATTGATCCTAAAGATATTTCCCGGCGTAAGGTACTTGGCTTTATAGGCTGGACCACTTTTTGGACTACAATTGCCGCTTCACTTGCAGGAACTGCCAGATTTATGATTCCGGCGGTTATTTATGAACCATCCCCAATATTTAAAGCAGGCTTCCCCAAAGACTATCCGGAAGGAGTCTCTACCAGGTTCTTAAATGCACAGAGAACCTGGATAATTAATGATGGCAAAACAATTTATGCTTTAATTGCTATTTGTACTCATCTTGGCTGTACACCTGACTGGCTGCTCAATGAAAATAAATTTAAATGCAACTGTCATGGCAGCGGTTATTATATGACCGGTGTTAATTTTGAGGGCCCGACACCAAGAGCAATGGAAAGAGCAAAAATTACAATTGGTGATGATGGTGAAATTACCGTTGATAAAAGTAAAAAATTTATTTATGAAACAGGTGAATGGGAAAATCCGGAAGCCTTTATTAAAAGTGCGTGATAGGTAGGGAACGGTTTCAAACCTTTCCTTACAAACCCACTGTTGAATAAATCTGGAAATATATTTACATTTAAAATAATAATTACAAAACAGGAGAAGTTGAATTTATGGGTAGTAAACTCCAGGATTTTTTAGAGACAAAAGTTTACCCCAGCCAGATATGGCAATCTATTTTCCGGCACGGGAAACCGATAAATGACCGGAATAGATCTCTGGCTGTTCTTGGCAATGTATTTTTACATCTGCATCCAATACGCCTGCCTAGATATGCAACAAAGTATACTTACACATGGGGTATGGGCGGTATCAGCTTCCTGCTCTTTTTAGTAGAAACTGTTACAGGAATTTTACTGATGTTTTACTATCACCCGACAGCAAATATGGCATATGCTGATATTAAATCACTGGAATTTGATGTGCCTTTTGGTATGTTATTAAGAAATATGCACAGATGGGGCGCTCACCTGATGGTATTGACAGTCTGGTTTCATATGTTTCGTGTATTTATGACAGGCTCTTATAAAAAACCAAGGGAATTCAACTGGGGTATTGGGGTATTGCTGCTAACCATAACCCTGTTCCTCAGTTTTACCGGTTATCTTTTACCATGGGATCAGTTAGCAATGTGGGCAATCACAGTAGGTACCAATATGGCAAGAGCTGTTCCATTAATGGGGCATGAAGGACCTTTTTCAAACCTTCTTGGAATGAGAATTGATAATGATATAAGATTTGACTTACTTGGCGGTACAATAGTTGCCGGTCCGACTCTCCTCAGATTTTATGTACTTCACTGTATAGCAGTACCTTTTGTTATGTCATTCTTACTTTCTGTTCATTTCTGGAGAGTAAGAAAAGATGGGGGTATTTCCGGACCTCAGTCAGCAAGGCTGGCTAACCTAAATAAAGTTACGCAGGTTAAAGCCGCTGAAGGAAAGAAAAAAGAAGAACCCGCAAAAGTAGATACAACAAAGACTGAATCATGAATTAAAGGAGAGGTTATAAAAAATAATGTATAGTTTAGATAATTTACTTCTAATATTAACCAAGCCGGATAATGTACCTATCAGCCTACTTGTTATTATGCTGATTGCTTATACATGGCTTGCCTTCCATAAAGCCTTCGATAATGACAGAAGATTAGTAGAAGGGAAACCCGTATGGGAAGCAGAACCACATAATCAGGAAAAGGTACATACCTGGCCACACCTTTTAAATATAGAATTTATCGTGGCAATAATTGTTATGGCGGGGTTAACCTTATGGTCGACATTTCTCAATGCACCACTGGAAGAACCGGCCAATGCGGCAATAACCCCCAATCCTTCTAAAGCCCCCTGGTATTTTCTTGGTTTACAGGAAATGCTGGTTTATTTTGATCCATGGATTGCCGGTGTAGTAATGCCAACCCTGATTATTATCGGATTAATAGCTATTCCTTATATTGATACAAACCCCAAAGGTAACGGTTATTATTCTTTTAGGGACCGGAAATTTGCAGTCAGTGTATTTATGTTCGGCTGGATGTTATGGATGGTATTAATTGTTGTCGGTACAATACTGAGAGGTCCCGGCTGGAATTTCTTTGTTCCGGGGGAATATTGGGATATTCATAAAGTTGAGCCACTTGTAAATGTTAATTTATTTGAATTGCTGAATATCGATCCGAAAACATTCTGGCTTTTCCGGGAAATACCCGCCCTAATATTATTTGGCCTGTATTTTACAGTTATTCCATTGCTTGGGGCAAAAATATATAAAAAATTCTTTGAGGAACTTGGGTTTATAAGATATTCAGTTACAATGGTGCTTTTATTGCTGCTGATGAGTCTTCCTATTAAAATGATTTTGCGTTGGACTCTGAATTTAAAATACTTGCTGGTAACGCCGTGGTTTAACATTTAACTCTTCTAAAAGTACCCTTACCAGGGAGAAGAGTTGATAAATACAGTAAATGAAATTATACGAAGAAGGTAGGATATAAAATAAAATGAGATTAATGGCATTTGTTATTTCCAGTGTTTTTCTCTTTATTACAACAATATTAGCTGTCTGGGTAGATTTTGATAAGGATTGGAAAAAATACCAGAAAGATTTTAATAAATTAGAATACAATAAAACCCAGGAAGAATTAGATGCTGCCAAAAAATTTATGGATACAGATCCTGATTTTACAAAACTGACAGCCTCCCTTAGAGCTGCCGAAGAAAAGGTTAATTCACCGGAAGGCAAAGCCAAACAAAAAGAACTTGAAGAAAAAATTAAAAAGCTGAAATATGAAAAATATAAAACTGAAAGAGAAGCAAAATTTACTAAAAGCAGATTGGATTCTTATGAATATAAAATTATTAAAGCCAATAAAGAAGGTAAAAACCCGGCAACGGTAATTGCCGAAAGAGACCAGTTAGCAGCACTATGGGAAAATCAAAAGAAATTAGATGCGGAAGCCAAGGAAAATTTAGCTAAGGCAGATGCGGAAGCTCAACAATTGACTGCTGAATATAAAGACCTAAAGTCAAAATATGAAGATAAAAACATTAAAGTCGGTCTCCTGGAAAAGAAACTTGACACTGTTGTTAAAAGACCTTTAGAAATACAACAGATTCAGGTTCCTGATTTTAATACGGTGGATAGATGTATCAGCTGCCATATGGCAACCAATAAAGATGGTTTTGAAGATAAAAAATATCCAAAAGTATTTCAGACACATCCAAACAGGGAATTATTCCTGGTTAAACACAATGTCAAAGATTTCGGCTGTATTGTATGCCATCAGGGCCAGGGCCTCGCAACAACAAAGCCGGAAGTTGCCCACGGCTGGGTAGAATTCTGGGATAAACCGATGTTCAAGGGAAAACAGGTAGAAGCATCATGTGTTAAGTGTCATAAAACAACAGATGAAATTGCTGATAATGCCCAGTTTTTTATGAAGGGTAAAGAATTAGTGGCAAATTCAAACTGTTTTGCCTGTCATAAACTTGAAGGACAATCGGTTGCCATGAAAAACGGGCCGCCTTTATTGCAGGCAGCAAGCAAACTAAATCCTTCCTGGATGGTAAACTGGGTAGAAAACCCCAGACATTATTTACCAAAATCCAAAATGCCGACTTTCCCGTTTGGTAAGGAAGAAGCGACAGCTATTACTACCTATGTTTTAAGCAGCAGTGATCCTAACTTTGGGGCAAAAAAGAATATTGTGCCAAAACCTGAACTTGTAAAAGAGGGAGAAAAATTATTTACAGCCAAAACCTGTAATACCTGTCATTCTATCAAAGGAGTTGGCGGAAATGTTGGTCCTGATCTGGGAAGAGTTGGCAGTAAGGCAAATCCAACCTGGATGTTTAACTGGATAAAAAATCCGAAAACTTATCATCCTACAACTGTAATGCCAAACCTTGGTTTAAGTGATAATGAGGTTTTAGCTCTTGTTTCATATTTACAGTCATTTAAATGGGAAAATATGCCGGCTTTTCAGGTTGATCTGGATAATAAAAAGCAGGCAGAAAAAGGGAAAGAGTTGATGAAAACTTACGGTTGCGCGTCCTGCCATAATGTTCCCGGCCTGGAAGCAGCCCAAAATTGTCCTGAACTTACCGGCCTTGCTGAAAAAGATACACATAAATTTGATTTTGGCTATGCCCATATCGACCCTGAAAGAGGGATCAAGCATACCAGGGAATCTTATGTTTATAATAAGATCAGGACACCATGGATTTACAACGACTTTTTAAAGGGTAGAATGCCAAGATTCTGGTTTACTGATGATCAGGCCAATGCTATTTTTACCTATATTATAGGTATTACCGGTAATTCTGAATCAGTTCCTTATAAATTTATTTATAAGCCTAAATCAGTAGAAGAAAGTAATGAAGAAGTAAAAACAAAGTAGTGGCGTAATAAATTACGCCCTTGCTATAATTTATTAAGGTAATGCTATTGCTATGCTATATTCATATATAATTTCAGTAGGGGATTTAAATCAATAAATCGTGAAGGAGTAAAAAAGAATGCCTCATTTTATTACAGACCTATGTGTTGGATGCACTATGTGTCTGAAGGAATGTCCTACTGATGCAATTGCCGGTGCTACAAAATTATTGCATGTAATCGAAGAATCCCTCTGTATCGATTGCGGTATTTGTGCAAATGTTTGCCCTGTTAAGGCAATTCTAAATCCTGCCGGAGAAATTGTCGAAAAAAATAAAATAAGAAAAGACAGGCCAAAAGTTACCGTAGACCAGGAAAATTGTACCGGTTGTGTTGCCTGTGTTGATTTTTGCCCTTATGATGCCCTGGAAATGATCCCCGTTGGCGATGATTTTTCTATGCACCAGTCAGCCACTGTAGCCCGTGTTATAGAAGATAAATGCGTTGGCTGCGGTATTTGTACTGAAGCCTGTATAAAAGAAGTAATTTTCTTCAGGCCGGAAGAAGTTGCAGCATATGAAGCGGACTTAATCGGTTCCAGCACCTAAAAAAATGAATTCCACCGAGACAGAGGAAGAGCTTACTGAAGAACAGAAAGCACATATTGCCGTCCTGAGAAGACAGTTTTTCAGAAAAGTATCAATCTTTTCAGTTTTTGGCACCATTGCCCTTTTAATAATTCTCCGCTTTACTGTTTATAACCATAAAACGGCCGGTGATTATGAACAATATGTTACTTACAAGGATAAGTTTATGCGGTTTAATGCGGCAAAGGCTCTCGGGGACTATAAAAATGATCCGAAAGCGGTTACATTACTGCTGCAATTGTTAAATGATGAGGCAAGAGAGGTAAGGTGGCATGCAGCCGCCTCATTATCAAAAATTAAAGCGCCACAGGCAACCCCCAAATTAATAAAAGCGCTTGAAAATGAAAAAGATACCTCAGCAAAATCGATATATATTTATGCCCTTGGCCAGATAAAGGATCCAAGAGCTTTTTACCCCTTAGAGCAATTATTAAATACATCTGATTCATATAAAAACATGAGCGCAAATGAAGTAAGGGCAATAAAACTTAGTACAATTCAGGCCATGGCCAGTTTCAACAATGTACAAAGTATAGAGGTTTTAAAAAAGTTTGAGAAAAATCCGAATATATCCCCCGAATTAAAGGAATTCTCTATAAAAATGAGGACCAATAAAGGCCAGGTAGATTAAAGATTCTCAAAATCTAATTGAGGTATTACATTTGTCTGAATTTAACAACATTCAGGAAAACCTGGATAAAGCCCAAAATTATCTTTCAGAAGGCAGCCCGGATGATGCGGAAAAAATCTTCAAACAAATCCTCGAGTTAATACCGGATCAGCCTGATGCTTTGTATAACCTGGGGTTGATAATGCAAAACAGGGGGGATTTAGAGAATTCTATCAACTTATTTAAAAAAGTTACAGAACAAAACCCGGATTTTTTTAATGGGCATTTCAACCTGGCCAATAATTTAATTGCTTTGGGAAGAGGGGAAGAAGCAATTCCTTCCTTAAAAAAAGTACTTTTACTTAATCCGGATATTACACAGTTTCATTATAACCTGGGAATATTTTCTCTGGAAAAATGGGATCTTGAAGAAGCTGAAAAAAGTTTTAGAAAAGCAATAGCTTTAAAGCCTGACTGGGCTGAAGCATATAACAATCTGGGAAATGTTTTGAAAGCAGCCGGGAAATTACCGGAAGCAAAGGAATGTTACTTTATGGCGTTAAAATATAAACCGGATTGGAGTGTTGTTTACAATAATATCGGTATATTATTGATGAATAGAGGAGATCTGGAAGGAGGTCTGGAGTATTTACAAAAAGCCTGTAATTTGAATCCGGAAAATTATTCTGAAAGATATATCATACCTTTTTCAATGCAATTCAAATCAAATTTAAGCCAGGAAACCTGGAAAAAAGAGCTTGATACCCTTTCTGATTTTTTTTCAAAATTTCCCAGAATAAAAAATTACAATGTCCAGTTTAGTCCAAAAAAGAAATTAAAAATTGGCTATGTAAGTCCTGATTTTTATAAACATTCATGTTCCTGGGTAATTTTACCGCTTTTAATAGCCCATAACCGCAATAAAGTTGAAGTAACCTGTTTTTCGCTTACTAAAAATGAAGACAATGTGACACAGAAAATAAAAAAACATAGTGATAAATGGTTCGAAATTTATAATTTAACTGATCAGGAAGCAGCAGACCTTGTGGTAAATAACAGAATAGATATACTGATAGACCTGGCCGGGCTTACTGCAAATAATGGTTTAACAATTTTTGCCCATAAACCGGCACCGATACAGGTGACATGGCTGGGTTTCCCGGGCAGCACCGGCTTAGATACAATTGATTACCGGTTATCCGATCATTTTCTTACACCTGAAAATACCAGTGAATATTTTACTGAAAAAATCTGGAACTTAGGCAGGTTATCCCATATTTATAAACCTCCCGATGATGTGCCTGATGTTGGCCCGCTGCCCTTTTTAAAAAATGGCTATATTACTTTTGGCTCTTTCAACGGATTGCTTAAAATCAGTCAGGAAATACTGGAATTATGGGCAGAAAGCATGAAAAAGTTGCCAGACAGCAGGATAAAACTCAAGATAAAATTTGGCAATGATCAGGAATTAAAGGACAGATTATTAAATGCCTTCAGTAAAAACGGAATTGAAAAGGAGCGCATTGAGATTATTGCTTTTCAGCCAACTACCAGGGGTCATTTGGAATATTATAACCAGGTTGATATTGCCCTTGATTCTTTTCCCTATAATGGGGCAATAACAACATTAGAAGCATTGTGGATGGGAGTGCCTGTTGTATCTTTAGCCGGAAAGCGGACAGCCTCCCGTTACGGTTTCTCATTTTTAAGCAGCCTTAATCTTACTGAATTAACAGCCAGTAATAAAGAAGACTATATTCAGGCTGTATCAAAATTAGCAAATAACATTGATTACCTGGCAGATTTAAGGGCAACTTTACGCCAGAGAATGGCTAAATCTCAATTATTTGACTGGAAAGGTTTTGCCCGCGAAATTGAAGCTGCATACAGGGAGATGTGGAATCAATGGTATAACTCTCAGTTGAGGTACTAAATGTCTGAATTTAAAAACCTTCAGGAAAACCTGGATAATGCCCAAAGTTATCTGTTTGAAGGAGACCTGAATAATGCCGGAAAAATCTATAAACAAATACTGGAAATGTTTCCGGAGCAGCAGGATGCTCTGTACAACCTGGGACTGATAATGCAGACTCAGGGAAATTTAGAAGAATCTGCAGCCTGCTTTAAAAAAGTTACAGTCTTAAACCCTGATTCATATAAAGCTCATTTAAGTCTTAGCAATGTTCTTATTGCTTTAGGAAAAGGAAAAATTGATGAGGCAGTATCTTCATTAAATAAGGTTATTATGCTAAATCCTGATATTGCAGAGGCTCATTATAATCTTGGTGTATTCTACCAGGAAAAGCTGAGTTTTACTGAAGCTGAGAATTGTTTTAAAAAGGCAATAGCTTTAAAACCTGACTGGGCCGAAGCATATAATAATTTAGGCAATGTATTAATAAAATTAGAAAATTTTCAGGAAGCACTGGAATGTTACAATAAAGCCCTGAAATATAAACCGGGATGGGCTGATATTTACAATAATATCGGAGCTTTATTGGTAGATAGGGGAAACTTGGAAGAAGCAACTATTTATTACGAAAAAGTTATTAATGAGAAGCAGGGTTATTTTGCCCAAAAAAATATAATTTATTACCTTATGCAATATAAATCAAATATTAGCCAGGAAAACTGGAAAAAAGAACTGGCTATCCTTACAGACTTTTATGCAAAATTTCCCAGAATAAAAAATTACAATGTGCTTTTAAATCCAAAAAAGAAATTAAAAATTGGCTATGTCAGTCCGGATTTTTATAACCACTCCTGTTCCTGGTTTATTTTACCGCTTTTGATAGCCCATAACCGCAATAAGGTTGAGATAACCTGTTTTTCTCTGACAAAAACAGAAGACAAAGTAACAGAAAAAATAAAAAGACAGAGTGATAAATGGTTTGATATCAGTAATTTTAGTAATCAGGAAGCGGTGGAATTGATTTTAAATAATAAAATAGATATCCTTGTTGACCTTGCAGGCCATACACTTAATAACGGATTAACAATTTTTGCCCATAAACCGGCACCGATACAGGTGACATGGCTGGGTTTCCCGGGCAGCACCGGCTTAGATACAATTGATTACCGGTTATCCGATCATTTTCTTACACCTGAAAATACCAGTGAATATTTTACTGAAAAAATCTGGAACTTAGGCAGGTTATCCCATATTTATAAACCTCCCGAAGATGTTCCTGATATTGGACCGCTGCCTTTTTTAAAAAACGGGTTTATTACTTTTGGTTCATTTAATGCTGCAATGAAAATAAGTGATGAAACCATCGGGCTATGGGCAGAAAGCATGAAAAAGTTGCCAGACAGCCGGATAAAACTCAAGGTAAAATATGGTAATGATGAAGAGTTAAGGAAAAGATTACTTACTGCTTTCAATAAAAATGGTATTGAAAGCGTGCGTATCGATATTTTTTCATCTCAACCAACTACCCGAGGTCATTTGGAATATTATAACCAGGTTGATATTGCCCTTGATTCTTTTCCATACAATGGTGCTACGACAACCCTGGAAGCTTTGTTGATGGGAGTGCCTGTTGTATCTTTAGCCGGAGAGCGGACAGCCTCCCGTTACGGTTTCTCATTTTTGAGCAGCCTTAATCTTCCTGAATTGGCTGTCAATAAAAAAGAAGACTATATTCAGGCTGTATCAAAATTAGCAAATAACATTGATTACCTGGCAGATTTAAGGGCAACTTTACGCCAGAGAATGGCTAAATCTCAATTATTTGACTGGAAAGGTTTTGCCCGCGAAATTGAAGCTGCATACAGGGAGATGTGGAATCAATGGTATAGTTCCCAATCTGGTTAATAAACCGGGTACATTCCATTCATTACAAACATTTTAGAAAATAATCTGCTAAAATTCAGTATTATATTTTATATTACTAAAACGTATGATAAAGGAATATTATAGCTACCATCTCGCATTAAAAGATTGCACACCTGGTTCATTTCAAAATATTGAATTATGCAATATGGTCGCTGATAAGACTTTAAATCATATTAAGAAGCTGGATGAAAAGGCATTTATATTAACACCAACAAATGTTTTTTTATTATCTTCAATTTATCATTATCTAAAGACTTTTTCAGTTCAAAAATTAAACATCCTTGATTTTGGAGGAGCCTGTGGTGCTCATTATTTTGAGGTTAGGAAGTTTATTCCTGAAAATATACTGTTAAATTGGTATGTTGTTGAAACTCCCCGGATGGTATCTTCTGCAAAAGAAAAAATTAAGTCCCCCCAGGGAATAAATTACCCTGAACTACATTTCATTGATTCATTTAATCATATAAATTCTAAGATTGATTTTATCCATAGTTCCAGTGCATTACAATATGTGGATAATCCATATCAAATTCTTTCCAAATTAATAGAATTAAATGCTGATTGGATTCTTTTTAACCGGATGATTTTTAATGAAAATGAAAGAGATTTTATTACAATTCAAAGTTCATACTTATCATCAAATGGGCCAGGGCCTTTACCTTATGGATATTCTGATAAAATTATTTCATATCCGCATACTACAATGGGATTTAATAAATTCAACTCGATGTTATTAAATAATTATGATTTAGAATTGCAGTCTGACGAGCAATCAGGAAGTCATAACATTAACAATGAAAGAATTTCAGGAAAAGTTTTGTTATATATAAGAAAAGATAAAGGCTTAAAAAAAGTTAAGAAATTAGTGGAAAATGTTTTAAATACAAAAGAAACCAAATTAAGTACATTTTCTCCGATGAAACACCCTTCCTGCCTGTTTTTAAATGTAGATTACCTGCAATTTTTGATCAGCCATTATGAAAAAAATCCCGGGCTAAAAGATAAGACCTACAAAGAACAAATTAAATCAATACAGAATGAGTTCTTTGGTGATAGTAACTTTTATTCTGAAGCTTTGAAAAAATTTAACTGGAATTCCGAAGACATTATTTTGAATTGTTTCCATTTACAGCAGAGCTGGGCTAAAGAAAACAGCTTTTTCGGAAATGACTTTCAAATACTTTTGGAGCAAATCAAACGGAAAAGGCCTGATGTAGTTTATTTTCAGGATATAGCTATTGCCAATGATGATTTTTTAGATGCAATAAAACCTTATACCAATTTGATTGCAGGTCAGATTGCCAGTCCAGTCCCAGAAATGGTAAATTTAAGCAGATTTGATATAATTTTCACATCTTTCCCGCATTTCGCTGAAAATTTCAAAAAATCCGGCCTTAATTTCTGTTATCAACCGCTCTCTTTTGAGCCTGTTATCCTTGAAAACATAAAAGATGTTGATAAAAAGTATGATGTTACTTTTGTTGGAAGCATTTCAGCTGTTCATGCAAAAAGAAAAGACTTTCTTGAAAAACTGGCGGAATTAGTGCCGGTTGATTTCTTTGGAATTGGAATAGACTCCCTCGATTCTGATTCGCCCATTAAAAAAAGATATAAAGGAGAAGCCTGGGGAATTGATATGTTTAAAGTCCTTTGCGCTTCTAAAATAACAGTGAATTTTCATATTGATGTTGCTGAAAATAATGCAAATAATATGCGGTTATTTGAAGCCACAGGTTGTGGGACTCTTTTAATAACAGACTACAAGGAAAACCTGAAAGATCTTTTTGAACCAGGAAAAGAAATTGTTGTATACCATTCCGTAGAAGAGTGTGCAGAGCTGATTAAATATTACCTTGAACATCCTGAAGAAGCAGAACAAATTGCCTATGCCGGCCAACAAAAAACATTAAAAGAGCATACGTATGAAAAAAGGATGAAATTTACCTCAGAGATCCTGAAATATTATCTTCAAAAAAAATTAAAACCGGTAAAATCAGATTATGCTGTGAACATGCCTTCTGAGGATTTATTTGACGGAACTGAGGAAGATTTAAAAAATTCCATATATCTAAAACCGGTAATTGGAATTGATTATTTTATAGAGTATAAATGGAATCCCAACCGGGAAATCAATGAAACCGGATATTATATTTTACTGCAAAAATGGGAAGGCTGGTCCTTACCTGAAAATTGGATAATACCTTTAATCAGGGATGTTGATCAGTTATGGGTCCCTGGCAGGTTTGTAAAAGAAAGTTACATTAATGCTGGTATAAACAAAGAAAAAATTGAAATTATTCCACCAGGTATCAATACTGACAAATTTAGGCCCGGAGTTTCTCCATTGCAGCTGCACACTGCTACATCATTCAAATTCCTTTATTCCGGGAGCATTATTGACAGGAAAGGAATTAATTTATTACTTGAAGCATTTACCGAAGAATTTGGCGAATCTGATGATGTTTGCCTGGTTATCAGGGATAATTTGGTTGACGTAACTCCTGAAAATTTTGCAATCAGAGAAAAAATTAGGTTATTAAAACAAAAACCGGAAATTATTTTTTATAGCGAAGAGCTTGAGAAAGAACAGGTTCCAGGGTTATACACTGCAGCAGATTGCCTGGTTTATCCATACAAATCGGAAGGGTACCCCATTCAGGTGCTGGAAGCAATGTCTTCAGGCTTGCCTGTAATTGTTACAAATGGAGGTGCATCCCTTGATTACTGCAATAATGACAATTCTTATTTAATCGATGCTTTATGGCAGGAAAAACCAGAAAATAAATTGGAAATACTTCAGTTATCCGGAAACATTCATTGTTTTGAGCCAGATAAAAACCACCTGAAAAAACTGATGAGGCATGTTTTTACCGACAGAAATGAAGCAAAAAATAAAGGTATTGCAGGCAGAGAAACTGTTATAAACAAATTATCCAGGGAAAGAATTTCTGAGAAAATATCTGGTGCTTTTGCAAAATTGAAAACCAAACCAATAAACAGATTTAACCCAAAATTATTTTCACAGGAAATTGGTGCCTATAAATTATCAAAAGGAGATTACAAAGCAGCAGTCGAGGAATTCGTTAAAGCAATGAAAGCAGGGGCTGAAAATAAGGACCTTTTTACTTCAATGGCTTTTTGTCTGGAAAAGCTAGGTGACTTAAAAACAGCTGAAATTTTTCATAAAAAGGCTGAAATGCTTTGAAAATCCTATTTATACAAATGCTCTATTCTTATTTATTAATACCATTAAAAAATAAAAATGCTTAATTTTTGTACACTATTTGATATTAATTATCTTCCAAGGGCTTTAACACTCTATTCTTCTTTGAAAAAGCATATAAATGAGTTTCATCTTTTCATTTTTGCTTTTGATAATAAAACAGAAATAATATTAAAAAAACTAAACCTGGATAATATTACAGTTATTTCTCTTGAAGATTTTGAAGATAAAACTCTTAAAAAAATTAAAACAACAAGAACACCAATAGAATATTACTGGACATGTACCCCCTCAACTATTCTTTATGTATTAAATAATTACAAAGTTGAAAGCTGTACATACCTGGATGCTGATTTATTCTTTTTTTCTTCACCGGAAGTTTTAATAAACGAATTGGGTAAAGATGACTCTGTAATTATAACCTCACACAGATATACAGACATTTATTCAGATTTGCAATATACAAGCGGTATTTATTGTGTTCAGTTTATTACAGTTAAAAATGACAGAAATGGCTTAAAAGCTCTGACATGGTGGAGAAACTCCTGTTATGAATGGTGTTATAACAGGTTCGAAAATGGCAAATATGGGGATCAGAAATATCTTGATGATTGGCCGGAAAGATTTAAGGGTATACATGTATTAAATAATCTGGGAGGTGGTGTTGCTCCCTGGAATGTACAGCAATATGAAATAAAAAATATTAATGATAAATTATTTGGGCTGGAAAAATCAACCCAAAAATCTTTTGAAATTGTTTTTTTTCATTTCCACGGGGTACTATATTTCTCAGATGGAAAAATAAAAATATCAGAATATGAAATTTCAGTTGAAGTACATAAATTAATTTATTTACCTTACTTATATTTCCTGACTAATATTGATAAGCAGCTTAAAATAATTGTTCATTCAGCGATTAATAATAATTTGGATAAGGGCATCAAATTACTTTCTGATTATATAAAAAATGATAAATATTTATATGAATCCTATAATTTAATAGCTGATCTTCTTGAAAAACCTGGACAAAAAGAATTTAAAAAGGAAATTAATTCCGATAGTATTGATGAAAACTTAAATACAATAAAAAAACCTGATATTGCACTTTATTTTAGTAATAACTCAAATTACCGGAATTTATATGAACAAAAGTATAAAAGCAATGTAGCCTCTTTTAAAATTCAAAAAACAACAACTTTTCCCAAAATATCGGTTGTAACACCATCATTAAACGATGATAAGCATCTTGAGGAAAGTATTGAATCCGTATTAAGCCAGAATTACCCTAACCTGGAATTTATTATTATGGATGGTGGGAGTACCGATAATTCTGTAAAAATTATCAAAAAATATGAAAAATATCTTAGCTATTGGAAAAGCAGTAAAGATAAAGGCCATTATAATGCAGTTATAGAAGGGTTAAAAAGAACAAGCGGTGAAATAATTACCTGGATTAATTCTGATGATAAGTTTAATACCCATGCCTTTGAAATCGTTTCCGCAATTTTTTTAAATACAAGTTATATTTCCTGGCTGACAGGAATTCCCGGTAAATTTAATGAAGAAGAAAATTTTCTCCCGCTTCAGGAAATTGAAATATTTTCATATTTCAATGGCCTACATTTTTTGTATTCAAGTCCGTTTATTCAACAGGAAGGTACCTTCTGGAGGCGCACCCTGTGGGAAAAAACTGTCTCATCACTTAATTCAGACCTGGCCCTTCAAGGTAATTTAGAATTATGTAAAAACTTTCTTAAACAAACAGATTTATACATTTTGGACATATCTCTGGCTATTTTCAGAAAATTAGGTAAAAATAGTAATCAAAGCTTAGCTAGTTATTACCAGAAGTATATTCAGAATGCAGAAAGTATTCCGGAACCGGAAAATATTATTTATGGCTCAAAAAGAACGAAAATACTTTCTGATGTATCAGAACCAGATTATTATCTGGCTAAGGGCTATATTATTATAAATAAGATTCACGAAAAGCCTGAGTTTTTATTTGAGCTGGCAAAATATTTATATAATAATGGTAATTTTCTTAAATCTTTTAAATTACTTGATAAAGCCCTAAAATTTTCACCTGAAGATCATATTATTTTCATAAATTATTTAAATTTAGCTTATTCGCTTGGTTTTAAAAAACTAATAAAGGATTTCTATAATTATTTTTTGGAGAAAAAAAATAATAAAATAGTTCATAAAATTGAAAACAAATTTTTTGATGAAATAGAAGATTTTCTTGAAAAAAGAGAAGGAATGAATGAGGATAAATATCTTGTCAGTGCAATAGTTGCAACACACAATTCAGAAAAAATTATCCCTTGCCTTGAAGATTTGGAAAACCAAACAATTTCTAATAAATTGGAAATTATAATTATAGACAGAAATTCCTCACAAACCGCAGGGGAAATTGTAAAAGAATTTCAAAGAAAATATTCAAATATAAAATATATAAAGGCCGAGGAGGACGAAACTGTTTTTAAAACCTGGAACAGGGCAATAAAACTTTCTTCAGGTAAATATATTACAAATGCCAGTACTGATAACCGGCATCAAAATAATGCTTTTGAAATAATGGTCAGTGAATTTGAAAAAAACCCAGACATTGCTCTGGTTTATACAAATTTTAATGTTCATAAAAATGATAATGTAGATTTAAATAAACAAATTAGATTGAATTTCCCGGAATTCAGTCACTGGGACAGGAATATTTTGCTCTATGATAGAAACATTATTGGTACTCAACCGATGTGGAGAAAAGAGATACATGAAGAATACGGTTTTTTTAAGGAAGACCCGCTAATCTCAGGTGATTACGAATTCTGGCTAAGAATTTCCCAAACCCATGATTTTATTTCATTAGAAGAAAAGCTTGGTATATATCTGTATTCAGAAGAAAGTGTCCAACGGATAAATAATGAAAAATGGATTCCAGAAAATCAGGGATTTCTAAATGCCTACAAAGAAGCTTATTTATCAGGAAGATTAATAAATTTTAAAAAAGAATTGCCAGTTACTTTTGAAGAACCTGCTGAAGATTTAAAAAATTCCATATATCTAAAACCGGTAATTGGAATTGATTATTTTATAGAGTATAAATGGAATCCCAACCGGGAAATCAATGAAACCGGATATTATATTTTACTGCAAAAATGGGAAGGCTGGTCCTTACCTGAAAATTGGATAATACCTTTAATCAGGGATGTTGATCAGTTATGGGTCCCTGGCAGGTTTGTAAAAGAAAGTTACATTAATGCTGGTATAAACAAAGAAAAAATTGAAATTATTCCACCAGGTATCAATACTGACAAATTTAGGCCCGGAGTTTCTCCATTGCAGCTGCACACTGCTACATCATTCAAATTCCTTTATTCCGGGAGCATTATTGACAGGAAAGGAATTAATTTATTACTTGAAGCATTTACCGAAGAATTTGGCGAATCTGATGATGTTTGCCTGGTTATCAGGGATAATTTGGTTGACGTAACTCCTGAAAATTTTGCAATCAGAGAAAAAATTAGGTTATTAAAACAAAAACCGGAAATTATTTTTTATAGCGAAGAGCTTGAGAAAGAACAGGTTCCAGGGTTATACACTGCAGCAGATTGCCTGGTTTATCCATACAAATCGGAAGGGTACCCCATTCAGGTGCTGGAAGCAATGTCTTCAGGCTTGCCTGTAATTGTTACAAATGGAGGTGCATCCCTTGATTACTGCAATAATGACAATTCTTATTTAATCGATGCTTTATGGCAGGAAAAACCAGAAAATAAATTGGAAATACTTCAGTTATCCGGAAACATTCATTGTTTTGAGCCAGATAAAAACCACCTGAAAAAACTGATGAGGCATGTTTTTACCGACAGAAATGAAGCAAAAAATAAAGGTATTGCAGGCAGAGAAACTGTTATAAACAAATTATCCAGGGAAAGAATTTCTGAGAAAATATCTGGTGCTTTTGCAAAATTGAAAACCAAACCAATAAACAGATTTAACCCAAAATTATTTTCACAGGAAATTGGTGCCTATAAATTATCAAAAGGAGATTACAAAGCAGCAGTCGAGGAATTCGTTAAAGCAATAAAAGCAGGTGCTGAAAATAAGGATCTTTTTACTTCAATGGCTTTTTGTTTTGAAAAGCTTGGTGACTTAAAAACAGCTGAAATTTTTAATAAAAAAGCTGAAAAGCTTTGAGAAAATATAATCATCACAATTTACCTAATTTTGCATAACAAATCCAGGTATAATCAGTTGCTTCCTGTTTAAATATTTTAAGCTCATCCTGTTCAATTTCTGAAAATAATGGAGTTGGAGTAGGGTAATCTTTATCAATCCATAAATCACCCCATCTTGTTTTTTTTGTTTTAAATACAGGTGGAAATTCAAAATAAATTTCCAAATTATCTTTTAGATATTTTGCATCCTGTCTGTTTGGTACCTTTAAATTACTAGTACCCTGAACAGAGCTAAAACCACCATGTTGAAATGCTTTTTTCAATGAATAACAATCGCCCTGGTTTTTTGGATAATTATCTTCAAAAATGAACTGTTTAAAACCAAGTTCTTTACCATTCTTTATTCTTTCAAAGGCATTCTGGTGATCATCAAAAAATAGTAATGTGTTTTCTTTATCCTCAATAAATGACCAATTTATTTGATTAAAATCTACATCAAAATATTTAACCCTTTCGGATATATACTCCCGAAAATTCAAGTTCAGGTCTATACTAAAAATATTAGCATTTGGCAATGTTTTTTCAATCAACCAGGTACTCTGGCCTTTCCAGATCCCACTTTCAATAACATTAACGGGGTTAATTTTTTTTAACATAAACCATGTAGCAAACATATGAGGAGATTTCATACCTCCCTGATTATCACGAATAGGTTTCATTTTATATAAATCTAAAAATTCTGGGATTGAAGATTTTATTTCCTCAATTGTCCATGGTACTGTCCCAATTTGTTTAAATTCCTGCATAAATTCTCCGAAAAATTTTGACTTATTGGCATTAAGAACGTCTTTTTGTAACTATTAATTATAATGTTAATAAATTTAGAAAACAAATTTTTGAATGACCAATAATATAGTATTATAAAAAGGCAATTTAATATTACTGAATTTTTCTGATTACCAGTCTGGGTCTTATACCACCGGCACGAAAAGGATTAAATTAAAAATTAATGCAGAAATCAATATACATTAAAATTAAAGGGGAAGTAGTATTATGTCTTCCTGCTTCGATAAAAGTTTTAACTACATATGTCTGCATAGAACAGGGAGACTGGTTTGAGGATGAAATAAAATTTATCAGGAAATTAATTACACCAGGGATGAAAATAATTGATATTGGAGCTAATTATGGTATTTATTCAATACAAATGGCAAAACTAACCGGAGATAATGGCACAGTATGGTCATTTGAACCGGATACAAGGTTGAGTCCTTATATTGTTAAGAGCATAGAAAAAAATAATCTAAACAATATAATTATTAATAATATGGCAATTTCAAACTATAGTGGAAAAACTACTTTTTATTTAAGTGAAAATAGTGAATTTAACTCAATTTCCCATAATCCGCAGTTTCACTCCGAAAAAATTGAGGTAGAAACATTAACTATTGATCAATGTATGGAAAAATTTTGCTGGAATAAAATAGATTTTATTAAAATAGATGCTGAAGGAGAAGAATTAAAAATCTTTGAAGCGGCAAAATCGTTTCTGGCCAAAGAATCCCCCCTGATAATGTTTGAGTGTTCTCATATTGATTTTAAACCATTAGTAGATGAGCTTTTTAATTTTGGCTATTATACCTACAAGGTGATTCCCGGGTTGAATCTCCTTGTACCGTTAAAATTAGAATTAGAAGAAAAACCTTCCCAGTTAAATATTTTCAGTTGCAAACAGGACCGTGCTGAGATTCTTGAAAAACGTGGCTTGTTGGTTACTCAAGCCGGACCTGAAATTTTTCCGGTTGAAAATGAATCCACTTTAGAAAATTATTTATGGCAGAACCAAATGGTTAACCTGCCCTTTTGTCAAAACATGATTGAAAAATGGATAAAAAATAATGCTAATCCAACTAACAATGACCGAAAAAAATATTTAAAAGCACTTAATTATTATTTTTTATCAAAAAATCCTGACTTAAATCCCCTAAAAAGGTATTCTTTTATGAAAATGGCTTTATCGGGTCTTGAAAGTATAGATAATTTATTTTCTAATACAGGCAGATTACAAACCTTGGTAAGAATTTTTAGTGAGCTTGGAATGAGATTCAAAGCTTTAGATGGATTAAAAAAATTAATAGTAATGGTCCATGATATTGTTAATGTTTCAATACCAGAACCTTTTCTGCCTGTTTTAGAAAGATTTGATTTTATTATTCCAGAAAAAAAAATAAAAGACTGGTGCTTGATTTCTTTTTTTGAACAATACGAAATACTTTGTGGTTATTCCTCATATTTTCATGAATTTTTATTTTTGGATCAACTTAAAAAACTAAATAATTATGACTTGTTGAGTGATGAAATGAAAAGGAGAATAATGTTAAATTTATTAAAAAAAGAAGGGCAAACTGAAATTGATTTATCTAATCCTATATGGAATAAAGAAGAATTTAAGTCAGTATTAACTTATAACTGAACTTAATTTTGTATTATAATAAAGCAAATAAATATTAACGAAATTTACTGACTTATGAACCGTTTAAATAATAAATTTTTAAAGATATACCTTGTTTTTTTACTCATCTTTTTCCAGATCTATTCTCCTGGCAGGAAAAGTTATGCCCAGGCAAAAACGTCTCAGGAAGTATTTGCCATTGTTGATTTTTCAAATGATACCGGGGATCCTTCCAAAGATTATTTACAAAAAGGCCTGGCAAATTCATTGATTACAAGCCTGGGTTCTTATTCCAACGGGATGATTTCAATTGTTGAACGGGGGCAGTTAACCTCCTTGATCAGAGAAATGGGATTATCCAGCTCAGGAATTGTCGATTCCTCCAATGCCGTAAAATTAGGAAATGCCCTGGGGGCTACCCAGATTATAGTTGGAGGATTAGTCAGGGCAGGCTCAATTTTAAGATTAAATATCCGGGTAATAAATGTAAAAACATCCAGGTTAACCCTCGCTTTAAGTGAAGATGGCCGCTCAGAAGAAGAATTATTGCTTCTAGTTGATAAGGTTGCCGAAAAAATTGTAAACAGGCTCAATAATTCTGAAAAAACTGCAGAAAATGTCATAAAACCTTTTGATGAAAATTTTGATGGACTTAAAGAAATTAATAATGTCCCATCACCAAAAGCTGAATTAAAAAAAGAAAACACAACGGAAACTGTTGAGAATGATAATACCTGGATGTGGGTAGTTGGTGGCGTATCCGTAGCCGTTGCCGTAATAATTCTTGCAATCGTAGCATCAAAATCAAATCCCCAGCCAGTGCACCCGATAGATCCGATAGCAACAACCTATCCTGTTTATCCCCCCATATCGTCAGCAACTCCTTATCCACCGACTGGATCCAGCATACCAGTTGGACAGACAGGTGCTACCTCAGATTATGAATTTAATTTAAAATTCTAAATTATTGGGTAACATACAGCTATTATTGCTAAAATATATAAAGCCAATTGTTTATTTAAAACAATTAAAAATTTTGATAGCTAAAAGTAAATTGTTCACCATTTTATCTGTAAAATGGCATAAGAAAGGGAGGAAAAGAATCTATTAGATTCTGTTATTTATGAAATACTCAGAAAATGTGCTTGAATTAATCGGTAATACCCCTCTGGTAAAACTTAACAGTGTAGCAAAGGGAATAAAACCACTGTTACTTGCAAAACTTGAATTTATGAACCCTGGCGGTAGTGTAAAAGACCGCATAGGAATAACTATGGTAGAAGCCGCTGAGAAAGCCGGGCTGCTTAAACCCGGCGGCACAATTGTAGAACCGACTTCAGGTAATACTGGTGTTGGACTGGCAATGGTTGCTGCCCTAAAGGGCTACAAATGTGTTTTTGTCATGCCGGATAAAATGAGTGAAGAAAAAATCCGGTTACTCAGAGCCTATGGGGCAGAAGTAATTATTACCCCGACAAATGTAGCCCCTGAATCTCCTGAAAGTTATTACAGTGTATCTACCCGGCTGGCCAAAGAAATTCCCGGCGGCTTCAAACCTGATCAATACCAAAATATGAGTAATCCCGAAGCCCATTATTTAACAACCGGCCCGGAAATCTGGGAACAAACCGGTGGTAAAGTAGATGTTTTTGTATGTGGAATGGGCACAGGGGGGACAATCTCAGGTGTGGCAAAATATTTAAAGGAAAAAAATCCGGATGTTAAAATTGTCGGGGTCGATCCGGAAGGTTCCCTTTATGCCGGAGACGTAGCCAGGCCTTATAAAATAGAAGGCATCGGTGAGGATTTTATTCCCGGAACGATTAATCTGGACATAATTGATGAGATGGTTGTTGTTTCTGATAAAGAATCGTTTGTAATGACCAGAAGGCTTGCCAGGGAGGAAGGCCTGCTTGTCGGCGGTTCCTGCGGTTCTGCTGTAGTCGGGGCTTATAAGTATATTATAAAGCATAATTTAGGTAAAGATAAAACAGTTGTGGTGCTTTTGCCTGATTCCGGAAGAAGTTATCTGAGCAAAATATTCTCAGATAACTGGATGAAAGAAAATGGATTTATGGAACAGACGATGGATACTAATGTTCTACAACTGCTTCACTCAAAAGGAAATGTCAGAGAATTAATTTCTATATCACCCGAAAAAACAGTTGCTGAGGCCGTAGAACTGATGAGAAGTAATGATATTTCCCAGCTTCCTGTACTTGAAAATGATACTATTATTGGCAGTATTCAGGAATCAAATATATTAAATAAGATATTTGAAAATTTAAATATTACCCAAAAACAGATAAAGGAATTAATGAGTGCACCATTTCCGACAATAAATGCCGATGAAAAAGTTTCACAGGTCTATAAAAAGCTTTCAGGAGGAAATCCTGCAGTAGTGGTTTTAGAGAATAAAATCCCGGTGGGGCTGGTTACAAAAATGGATTTAATAACATATCTGGGAGGTAAGTAATGCATTTTTCAACGAAAGCGATCCATATAGGGCAGGAAGCGGATCCTGCAACCGGTGCGACCATAGTTCCGATTTATCAGACTTCAACCTATACCCAGGAAGATATTGGCAAACATAAAGGTTATGAATATTCCCGGACGGGTAACCCTACCAGGACAGCCCTGGAAAAATGCCTTGCTTCTCTTGAGGATGGAAAATTTGGGCTGGCATATGCTTCCGGTTGTGCTGCCACCACAAATGTAATCAGCCTATTAAAAGCCGGAGATCATGTTGTTGCTTCAGATGATTTATATGGCGGGACTTACAGGCTTTTCACCAAGGTTTTGTCAAAATTCGGAATAAGTTTTTCCTTTGTCGATATGGCAAATAAAGAAAATGTCTATAAAGCGGTTCAGGAAAATACAAAAATGGTCTGGATAGAAACTCCGACAAATCCTTTATTAAAGCTATGTGATATTCAGCAGACAGCAGAAATTTGTAAGGAAAAAGGCCTGTTACTGGCAGTAGATAACACCTTTATGAGTCCTTATTTTCAAAAACCTTTAAACCTGGGGGCCGATATAGTGGTTCACAGTACTACCAAGTATCTGGGCGGGCACAGTGATGTAGTCGGCGGTGGAATCATTACATCAAATGAACAGATTTATACTGATCTTAAATTTATCCAGAATTCAATGGGAGCTATTCCAGGCCCTTTCGACTGCTGGTTAACCTTAAGAGGTTTAAAAACCCTTGCCCTGAGAATGAAAGAACATAATAAAAATGGCATTGCCATCGCAAAGTTTTTACAAAATCACCCCAAAGTTGAAAAAGTAAATTACCCTGGCCTGGAATCTCATCCCCAATATGAACTGGCCAAAAAACAAATGACTGGCTTTGGTGGGATGATTTCCTTTGAAGTAAAAGGCGGTCTTGATGCCGGTAAAGTGGTTGCCACCAATACTAAATTATTCGCCCTGGCAGAAAGTTTAGGTGGAGTTGAATCATTGATTGGCCATCCTGCCACAATGACACATGCGGCTATCCCAAGGGAAGAAAGAATGAAAATCGGATTAAATGACGGCCTGATCAGAATTTCTGTGGGAATTGAGGATGAGGAAGATTTAATTGGGGATTTGGAACAGGCTTTCGCAAAACTAGGTGACGGGTGAAAAGTGAAAGGTGAAGGGAAAGATGCTTTGACTGCGCTCAGCATGACAGGTTTGGTCTTAATCTGATAATGTCATTCTGACGAAGGAAGAATCTCAAGAGGAAAGAAAAACTTGGAATTCTTTCTTTTCACTTCTCACCTCTCACCTTTCACTAATCCCAGTTATGATGATTGGTTCTTTTTCCCCGGATAATTTATCATTATTTGCAATAATATAGTCAAAAGCCTTCTTGAAATCCTCAGGTTTATTATATTGAAAATAATTCTCAATATTTTCCGGATTGATTTTTTTAGATATGGAATCCCTGTAATCATCATTATTTATAATATTAACTATTTTATCCAGGTAGCTGTCATAATCATCTGCTATTAACTCACCAAGATTAAGTATTCTTAAAGTGGCTGCAGCAAATTTGTTATATGGTTTTCCACCCTCAAAAGCAATAAAAGGTTTTCCTAAAAACAATGAATCAATGAGTACATTATGTCCGCCAAAATGGAAGGAATCTATACAGATATCGCCTTCTTCAAAAAGGTCCATATATTGTTTATATGTACTGTTTTTTATAATTTCTATATTTTCATCACCAAGTATCAGGCCAATATCCTTATAAAGGTTATCACTTAGTTCTTTACAGTAATTCATAGATGGGAAAAAACGAAACAATATATTTTTATTTGTCCTGTTTATAATTTTTTTTAAGTTGGTTAAATGAACATAATTAATTTTTTGAATTGTCCAGGGACATAAAATGATAAATTTTTCTTTATTTTTTAATCCCTGTGGTAATGTCAAATTATTTTTTTTAAAATCAGGCCACTGTGAAGTAAATCCAATACCAGGGATTAGAACAAGTCTTTCGGAATAATTAATATCATAATTACTAATAATTTCTACATCAATCCCCCCTAATATATAATCGATTTCACTCCCGAAAGTGCTTACAGGATGGCCGTAACCTCCAATCTGTACAGGCGCAATCCGTAAATTTGAAAAAATGATAGAATCTAAATTCATTCCTAAATCTGGATAAAAAATCATAGAAAAATCCTTGTTAACCACCTGGTCTATATTTAGGCTGTTCTCAGCATTAGGTTTAATATTTATTACCTCATTAAATAAATCTATATCGTTGTTTTTTGGGTCTCCAAATTCGATTAAAGTTAATTCATAATCTTTTTTCAGCTCTTTAATAAATTTAAAGAAGCATCTGTGTATTGAATGCCCCAAAAAAAAATTTCCTGATATAATGGCAATTTTCTTTTTATCCCTTGAGACATCAGGATTTGAAGAGGTAACCCGGAAAATATTTTTATTAATTTCAGCAATTATTTTTTTTATCCCTGCATTTAACTTTTGTTTTACTTTTTTATCCTGTACAGGATCAATATAGGTGGAAAAAAAATAGGGTATTTGCAAATCCTCAAGTGAATTTAAATCATTTTCAATTTTATCGATATAATTTATATGTTTTTGTGCTTTTTGATAATTATTTTCTGAAATATAATCCGGAACTTCAAAAAAGTGCCAGTACCAGGAAAGAGCGATTTCTTTATCCGGAGCAAAAATATTATCATAGTTAATATCAATAGTATTTCTCAATGAATAAAGGGTTAAAATTTTTACCTGGGTCTGTTGATTAAAAATTTTTCTTTCAAGTAACATGTTTAGAAATTTATCTGTTGTTTTAAGCTCAGAAATATAAGTGATATGGGAAATTGTTGCGTTTAAGGTAATAAAAGTATTAAAGTTTTCCAGGCTTATTGTAAAATTTTCTTCTGAAAAAACTTCAAGGAAATCATTAATAAAGACTTTTAAGAGTTTATATTCTTCGGGACTGATATCCGTAACAACTATTCTATGAAAATAATTAATTGTATTTATTAGAAACTCTTCCAGTTTTTTGCCTTTTGGCAGCTTTAGAATTTCTCTTTTTCGAATAATTATTTTTGTTAGTTTATCCATCAATTATGTATAGCATAAAAGCCCATAACCAGGTAGATTTTTTTAAAAATATTTGGGGAACTTATGTTTGAAAAATTATTGTAATTATTTCCATTTTCCTGTTTACTTATTGAACTAGTTACAAAAATTTAGAATTTCAAAACTTATATATGCCAAGTTTAACCATACCACTGCACTCACAGATATACCAGTACAATGATAATTGGTATATCATATATAGGATAGGCAAAGTTTTTGTACTGATAATTTATTTTTATTTTAGGAGTTGTGTACTGTGATTTTAAAAGGCAAATATTTATTCACTTCAGAATCTGTGACTGAGGGTCATCCGGACAAAATCTGCGACCAGATTTCAGATTCGATTCTTGATGCAGCCTTATCACAGGATTCTATGGCCAGGGTTGCCTGTGAAACTTTAGCAACCACAGGATTAGTCTTTGTTACCGGTGAAATAACTACAAAAGCGGTAATTGATTATACTCAGCTGGTAAGAAATACTCTTCGGGAAATAGGTTATAACGGTGACTGCGGAGGGTTTGATGCAGAATCATGCAGCATTATAACCGCAATAAACAAGCAGTCTTCCGATATTGCAGACGCAGTAACAGAATCCCTCGAAGTGAGAGATAATAAACAGGATGACAAAAACAAGGCAAATGTGCTTGGTGCCGGTGATCAGGGCTTAATGTTCGGTTTTGCCTGTGATGAAACCCCGGAGCTGATGCCTTTGCCAATCAGTCTTGCCCATAAGCTATCCAGAAGATTATCGCATGTCAGGAAATCAGGTATTCTGCCTTATCTCCGTCCGGACGGTAAAACCCAGGTTACTGTAGAATATGAAAACGGTAAACCGTTAAGAGTTGAAACTATTGTAATTTCTGCACACCATGCCGTTGAAATAAACGGTGTTTCAGATAACAAAGGATTACAGGAAATAATTGAGCAGGATCTGATTGAAAATGTCATTAAGCCTGTTGTCCCGGCAGAATTACTCAACGGAACAAAATATTTTATTAATCCATCCGGCAAATTTACAGTTGGCGGCCCCCAGGGTGATGCCGGGCTTACAGGCAGAAAAATAATCGTTGATACATACGGTGGTTATGCAAAACATGGCGGGGGCGCTTTTTCCGGAAAAGATCCGACAAAGGTTGACCGGTCTGCCTGTTATGCTGCCCGTTATGTTGCTAAAAATATTGTCGCTGCAGGACTGGCAGATATGTGTGAAGTCCAGGTAAGTTATGCCATAGGGATGGCCAATCCGACCTCTGTAATGGTTGATACCTTTGGCACCGGAAAAGCCCCGAATGAAATTTTATTAAAATTAATCAAAGATCACTTTGACCTGAGGCCGGGAGCAATTATTTCCGAACTTGATTTAAGAAGGCCTATTTATAAACAAACTGCTGCCTATGGCCATTTTGGCCGTGATGACCTGGCCCTGCCCTGGGAAAAAACAGATAAAGCGGAACTTTTAAAAACTGCAGCAGCAAAAATGACAACAGCGGTATAATCAGGAAAAAATATAATGGAAAGATCCGGTAAAAAAGAAGGCCTTAATCCTGTAGCAAAGCTTCATGTAATCTATGGCTCAATAATTTTGTTTATGGCTTTAACATTTATAATCACCCTGACCACAATGAAAGCAACCTATAAAAATATGGTCAGCCAGTTACCGGCTGGCGGAGGGCAGCTGGCTTCCGGTCAGATGCCGCCGGATCACCCTGATGTAAACAACAATCAGGCACAGCAATCACAAATGCCAGCCGGAGGTGGAATGCCGCCTTATTTAAAAAAGATGCTTGAATCTTACAAAACTGCGCTTGAAAAAAATCCAAAAGATATAGATGCCTTAACCGGTTTGGGAAATATGTATTTTGACAGTGCCCAGTATGCGAAAGCCATAGATTTTTATGAAAAAATTCTGTCTATCGATAGTAAAAATTCTAATGTAAGAGCTGACCTGGGAACCTGTTATTTTTATTCAAATATTCCTGATAAAGCAATTAAACATTTAACATTGGCGCTGGAAGCCAATCCTTCTAATTTAAATGCCCGTTATAACCTTGGTATAGTTTTTAAAACCCAGGGAAAGATTTCAGAAGCACGGAAGGAATGGGAGGCAATGATGCCATACCTGAAGACTGAAGAAGAAAAACAAAAACTTCAGTCAGTCCTCGACCAGTTAAATAAATCTTCTTCTTAAAAATAGTCTGAATCAGGATTTATAGGATTAAAGGATTAGCAGGATTAAGAAAAATAATCTTTTTGACTCTTTTTAAACAACCCTAATTCCCGGACAACTTGTTTTTTCTTCTTTAGATAAAAATAAGCTATACTGAATAGGCAAGTAGGAAGTCCTTCCTTACTATATAGCATCATGTGGAATTATTTAATAATGGGGCTTTTTTGTGGGATTTTTAGAAAATAAAAAAATACCAGATTATGATAAAAGATTTCTGTTCCGGCAGGAGTATTTAAATTCCATAAAATATTCGCTTTATCATTTCAACCAAAACAGCAACTGTTTTTACCAGAATATATTTTATATAGAGGGAGAAGAAGGAAGCGGCAAATCCTGGATTTTAAACCAGGTATCCCTTTTTTGCCGGGACAGAAATATTGCCTCCGGTGCAATGGATGTAAGGCTTGATTGTAAAAATGTAATATTATCGGAAGTACTGGGAATTATTAATTTTCTGGTCCAATTGAGAAATGTTATTGTCGAAAAAGATCCTTATGCCGAACCGGCTTTTTCCCGTTTTGATACAGCCTATAATAATTTTATACAGGGTACCTTAACCGAAGATACTGCCGGGGAAGAAAAAAATACCCCGGATATTAAAAAAAATAATCCTATTAATGAAAAAGCAGAAAAAGAAAAAGAGGAAAGAGCACGGGTTTTGGCAGAAAAAGAAGCCCAACGCCAGGCATTAATACGGGAACAGGAAGAAAATAAAGCCAAATCTGCTGTCAAGGCTAATGATGCAAAAAGCAGGCTGGCAAGTATCCGTTCCAAGGGCTTAAATGCCAAACCGGCTCCGGTAAAGCCCGTACCACTTAACCCTGTGAGTATCCAAAAAGAAAAGGAAGTTCCTGCCGAAACAGTGGCTGAACCTGCTAATTTACCATCTGGCCTACCCTCACCATTGAAAAAGCAAACCGGTACTTTAAATCTTACCGCAAACGCCTATACTCCCCTCGGTAATTTAGCTGAACATGACCTGCCAAGGATGAAAAACGGCAAAGCAGATGTCAAAACAATTGCCAAAAATCTGACTAATGCAGTTGAATCATTAAAAAAGAGTAATGTTAAACCAGTTGATTATAAAGCAATTATTCTGAAAAAATTTCTCCAGGCTTTCGAGACTGTCTGCCAAAATCGTAAATTAGTTTTAATGATTGATAGTTTTGAAAAGTTGCTGCCCTTATATAACTTTTTCTTTAATGGGTTTCTGAAAAATGTCAAAACTGAATTTATCCTGATAATCGCAGGCCAGACAGATATGGAAACCGAACTGAAAACAAAATATGATACAAACCTGATTTATATTTACCTGCAAAATTTCACTTATTTTGAAATTGAAGAATATTTAAATAAGGCCAAAGTACTTTCCGAAGCCAGCATAGTAGAGGCTGTGCTGGAACTAACCGGCGGCAGCCCTGCCGGTATTGCCCTGCTTACCGGAGTTTTTCAGAATATTAGGGCAGATGTTTTTAAAATAATGAAATTTTTGGGAACACCACCGGAAGAAGACGAAAAAAATTTGCGTCATATTAATGTTATAACCCTGGATAATTTACCACAGCATGACAAAAAAATAATTGTTCTGCTTTCTTTGATTAGAAAGGTTGACTATGCTCTAATAGAAAGTATTTCTGGTGTATTCAATGCAAAAAACCTGTTGCAAACCCTTTCCGAAAAATATTCATTTGTCGAAGAAAGTGGTCTTCCGGAATTTGTAAAGAGGTTTACCAGAACCTATGCAAAGCATGATCTGCCTAATCTTTATGCAGAAATACACCGCCATGCTTTTGAATATTATAGTGAGAGAGTGGAAAATGACCCAAAAAACAAGGAATTATTAATTGATAATTTCTACTACCACTTTAGAGTAAATGAAGAAAACGCTTATATGAGCCTTTTATCCATTATTTCCTATTATATTTCCACTGATATTATTTTTTGTGAGGAGCTGATACATGGAATAGCTTCCGTTGGACTTTCCAGGGAGATGAGAAACAGGCTCAATATACTCAAGGATAGTTTTCCTTATGTTATCCTAAAGGATTATAAAAAAACTTTACCCCTGCTTGAAGCCATTTCTGAATTACAGAAAATATCACAATATTCCACGATGCAATTGCTTGACGGTTTTTAGGGGCAAATCGCAATATCCTCCCTTACAGGACTGTTCTATTATTCCAGGCCCCGCAAATTTGTTTCAATAGGCTCCCGGAAGACAGACTGAGATACCCCCCGGTTATATTTTTTAGGATTATTTTTTTCCTTTTCTTTGGTACGTGCATTTATATATTTCAAAAAATCACTTGTGGATCCGTAAACTATTTTACTGTTTTCCATTTATTTTTATTCCTTTAACATTTTATGAGGATATTATTATCTTAACATATTTTTATAAACTTTTATATTACGTTACATAATAAAAAAATACTATGTTTCAAATCACAAATATATTTTTACGGAACCGGGGTTTTTAATTTATTGCCAATAAAAATTAACACCTGAAAAATTAATTAGATATAAAATACTAAACAGTATTTTGTCAATTTGAGATTTTTTTAATGAATGATGCGTTAAACCGGGCCAAAATAATGGATATACCAGTTGATCTGGTTGACAAAAATAAAGCCCTGGAAATAATAGTAAATGCAGTTTCCCAAAAAAGGAAAATTCATGTAGTAACAGTAAATGCCGAAATGATTATGTTAACAAGGCAGGATAAAGAGTTTGCTGCTATTTTAAAAAATGCCGGATTATTAATTCCTGATGGTTCAGGGGTAATATGGGCTCTCAGGCAACAGGGTATAAAACTGGCCAAACTGGCAGGTATTGAACTGGCTCAAAGTTGTATCAATGAAACCGGGGCCAGGGTATTTTTGCTCGGTGGGCAGGAAGAGACAATAAAAATGGCTTATAATAATTTAATAAAAGCTAATCCTAATCATTGCATAGTCGGTTATAGAAATGGTTACTTTAAAGATGAGGATGATGATAAAATAATTGAGGAAATTAATGCCCTGAATACTGATATACTATTATTAGGATTAGGTGTGCCCAGACAGGAAAAATGGATTAGCATGAACATTAACAGGATTAAGGCTTCAGTCTTTATCGGTGTGGGTGGATCATTTGATGTATTCTCAGGAAAAGTTAAAAGAGCTCCTAAAATAATGCGAAAATTACATTTAGAATGGCTTTACAGGTTATACAAGGAGCCCTGGCGCTGGAAAAGAATGCTGGCCTTGCCAAAATTTATGGGAGCAGTTTTAAAAGAGAAATTAGTGAAAAGTGAAAAGTGAGAAGTGAAGGGAAAGAGGTAAATATTTTTTCTTTCTTTTCACCCTTCACCTTTCACTCCTCTTTGAATATTACGAGGAATTTGACATGATTCAATTACAAAATGTAAAAAAGGTTTATCCGAATGGAGTGGTAGCCCTAAATAATATTAATCTGCAAATTAAAAAAGGAGAGTTTGTTTTTCTGGTTGGTTCTACCGGTTCAGGAAAATCTTCATTAATTAAGCTGCTTTACCGTGAAGAAGTTGCAACATCAGGCAAAGTCTTTATTTCCGGGATAAATGTTAATGATATAAAGCCAAATAAAGTTCCCTATTTACGCCAAAAAATAGGAGTAGTTTTTCAGGATTTTAAATTATTATCAAATAGAACTGTTTGGGAAAATGTTGCCTTTACATTGCAGATACTAGGGACCAACAAGGAAGAGCAAAACCGGAGGGTTAAGGCTTCGCTTGATTTGACCGGGCTTTCGGATTATACTCATGAGTTTGTAAATGATTTGTCCGGTGGGGAAAGACAAAGAGTATCAATTGCCAGGGCAATTATAAATACCCCTCCTATTTTACTTGCAGATGAACCAACCGGAAATCTGGACCCTGAAAATTCATGGGAAATAATGCGTTTATTAACCAAGATTAATATGAGGGGGACTACTATAATTGTTTCTACCCATAATAAAGTGATTGTAGATAGCATGAAAAGACGTGTGATAACACTTGAAAAAGGCAATTTAGTGCAAGATCAGCAGCAGGGAGTTTATTCAGTTGGAATCGGTTAAAAAACTATTTAGACAGTTAGAATTTACAATTCAGGAAGCCATAAATAATTTTATCAGAAGTGGATGGATGAGCGGCATCGTAATTACTACAATGGTGGCATCCCTAAGTATCTTTGGCGGATTTTGGCTTTTGATGAAAGATTTTCATTTTCTGGCTGATTCTGTTGGTTCTAAACTTCAGATTATTGCTTTTTTGAAAAAGGATGCCGATCTTAATAAGGCTAATGAATCTGCTGCAAAAATTGAAGGCGTAAGTCTTGTTGAATCTGTTCCAAAAGATAAAGGATGGGCAGACCTGAAAAAGGATTTACAAAGTAATCTTGACCTGGAAAATATTGGTAATCAAAATCCTTTACCTGATTCTTTACAGATTACTGTTGGTGAAGCCAAAAATGTAGAAAATGTTGCCCTAATTGTCAAAGGAATGCCTGAAATCGAAGAAATAAAGTACAGTAAAGAACTGGCAGAATATATTGACCAGATTTCTCACCTTATCAGCCTGGTGGGGATAGCAATTACGACTATTCTTGGGCTGGCAACTTTCGCAATTATTATCAATACAATACGTTTAGCAGTAAATTCCCGCAAAAATGAAATTGAAATAATGCGCCTGGTTGGCGCGACTAACTGGTTTATCAGGATGCCATTTCTTTTGGAAGGAATATTTTTTGGTTTCTGTAGTGCAGTTTTCACCTCCATAATTTTGATTGTCTGGCGCTCTTTCTCTATAAACCAGGTAAAGAAATTATTTCCTTTTATTCCAATTACGGACCAGCCGAATGTTATCTGGGATGTAATTTTTTATACTCTTGCCCTTAGCGTTTTAATCGGTTTTGTTGGCAGCGTTTTTTCAGTTGCCAGGTATCTCAGTTTTGAAAAAGCCAGTCCCGGAGAGGAGTAAGAATTAACTACAGATTACACAGATATGACAGATTATTACAGTTGTTTTATTAAAAATTATTTATCTGTAGTCCATCCGTTTTAATCCGTTTCATCTGTAGTTATTTTCTTTTATAAAGTGAGCAAAATAATTTGAAAAATGGTTTAAAATTTGCATTCGGAGCCTTTTTAGGGCTGATTATTTTAATTGGCGTTTTTATCCTGGGGATTTCAACCGGTAAATTAACAGATTTTCTTCCTTCACATAATTCAACAAAAACCCAGGTTATAATTGATCAGCTAAAAGCTTTAAAGCGGCTGGAAGTATTACAGGCAAACCTTTTTGCCTATAAAACCTTTGAAAGCGGTGCATTACTTCCTTTAAACAATAATGAATTTGTGGTGTTTGAATCAGGTAAAGCAATATACGGACTTGATCTTGCCAAAGATATTTCAATAAAAATCACTAACAGGGATATTGAGCTGAATTTACCGGATGTAGAAATATTTGATCTGATTGTAAATCCCGATTCAGTTGACTTTATAGGTATAAAAAAAGGTCTGTTCACCAGCCAGGAAGATTTTGAAAACCTGAAAAAAGATGTAAAAATTGAATTATTCAGAGAACTTAAATTAAAAGCTAATAATAGGGAAATAATCAGTCAGGCCCGCAAAAACTCAGATCTTTTACTACATTCTATGTTAAAGGCACTGGGTTTTGAAAATATCCGGGTAAATTTTGGAAAATTGTCTGAACTGTGATTCGTGTGATTTATATGATTAAAGAAAAATTCGCTTCTTCGTTGTCAATTGTCCATTGTCAATTGTCAATTTATTCTTTCACCTCACTCGTCACCAGCCCCTTATATATACCCAGGTAACTCCTGATTGTCTGGTTCCAGGAAAAATCATAACTCATAACTTTTTTTACTTTCTCATTCCATTTATCAAGATGGTAATACTTATTAATAGTATATTTGATGGTATTTATCAGGTCTTCAGTAGTAAAATTAAACAAACGAAATTTATTATTATCTATTTCTAAATCCGGGCTCTCTTTAAATACAATTGGAATAACACCGTATTTAATAGAAATCATAATCAATTGATCATTTTTGGAATCCAATGAGGTGTCCAGAAAAATATCTGCCCCTGAAAATATTTTTTGGCGGTTATCCTCGCTATCCTCTACGGAAATTACAGTACAATTTAACCGGAAAGCAACCTCCCTGATATTTTTTTCAAAATCAACCAGCTTATTGCCCAGGATTATTATTTGAATTTCCATCCTGATCAAATAGGGAATTATTGAATTTAATAACCAGATTTCATTGTCAGAAATATAGGTTGATGGTATTACTAAAATTGGTATCTCAGTATGTACAGGAAGATCCAGCTCTTTTTGCAAATGAGTTTTACATTCTAATTTTCCTGACAGGTCCTGGTTTGAATAATTTGCCGGAATTATTTTATCTTTTTTGGGATTTTGGCTTTCTTCAATTCCCAGAAAAACTCCCTGGGATTTAGCCGCTAATTGCTTGAGTACTCCATTTAAACCAAATGAAATATTAGGGCTTTCCTGGATTTCTTCAAGGTAATTTTTTGAATTTGTAGTAATTGAATCACTATACAATAATCCGGCTTTTAAAAGATTTACTTTACTATAAAATTCAAGCTTTCCTGAAAAAAAATACTGATAACTAATATTGGCAAAATTTAGAATATCAAGGTTGCTGATTCCCTGATAACCAATATTGTGAATAGTAAGAACCGTTTTAATATCAATTTTGTTAATTTTCAGAAGTAGCGGAATCAATGCAGTATGCCAGTCATGAATATGTATAATTTCCGGAGAAAAATCCAGAACCTTTAATAACTCTATTACTGCCTGACAATAAAAAACGAACCTGTAATTATCATCTTCATATCCATAAATTTTATTTCTGCCCGTAAAAAAATCATTATTTTTAACCAGGTAAATATTTATCCCCGGCTGTATTTCATCTTCAATTTCCATTTTCCAGAAACTGGCAGAATAACCAGAGATATTAATTTCTGCAGAATTAACAGGAGTTATCTGGTATGAGGAAGCAAGCAGGTTTTTATAAAAAGGCAGACAAATACTAATTTCCTGCCCTGTACGAATAAGCCTGCTTATCAGGTGTTCAAGTGTGAGTCCAAGTTCTCCGTAATTAGTTATTGAATTGTATTCAACAATTGGAAATAATATTTTCATTTTTTTAAAGATTTAATTAATGTTAGTTCAATAATTGTTTTCTTCTTATTAGCCAGAATAAATTTCACTCAGATAAATCGAAGAGTTCCAAATTATGGTTTTAAATTTACTTTATCCTTATTCAACTCAGTTAAATTATTATAATATTAAACTTTTAGGTTGTCTAAAATTTATTTTTCTCTTTTTTCTTTATGTTTTATTCTTTAGACAACCCTATGGTATAGTGTTAATTCAAATAAATATTTTTCCAAACCGAATGTCCTAAATTTGGAAGTTCCATTTTTACTGGAATTTTGCATACTTAAAAAATATTTTAAATTAAACATTAGATATTCAATTAAATACTTTAAGAAATGGATAATACAATAAGAAATATTTTAATTGTAGGTGGTGGAACCTCTGGTTGGTTCTCAGCATTATTTTTTGATAAATTACTCAACACACAGGCTGAAAAATTTTGTGAAATAACCTTAATTGAATCAAAGGACGAGGGCATAATTGGAGTAGGTGAGGCAACAGTAAATTACCTTCCAAATTTCTTCCGTTTTTTAAATATTGATGAACATGATTTTTTGGTAAACTGTGATGGCTCATTTAAATTAGCAATAAAATTTGTAAACTGGCTTTATGGAAAAAATGAAGTTTTTTGGCATCCTTTTGCCGCATTAGTGCCACAATATGAAGGCTTTTCACTTTTTGATATTTGGCTGAATAAAAAATTAAAAGGTGAAAAGGTTAATGATTATGCTTATTATTTCCTTAACCCTAATTTATGTGATTTGAATAAATCTCCAAAACTCCTTACTCAACCTCCTTACCAGTCTAATACACCTTATGCTTATCATTTAAACACAGACCTTTTAGGAAAATATCTTGGCAAAATAGCAGTACAAAGAGGTATAAAGCATCTTCAGGATAAAGTAGGAATCTCTGATGTTTCTTTTGATGAAAAAGGCTTTATATCATCGGTAAAGACATCAGAACATGGAGAGTTGTTTGCTGATTTGTTCATAGATTGCAGCGGATTTAAAGGCGTCCTGATAAATAAAGCCTACAAGGAACCATTTGTTTATTATACAGATTCATTATTAAATGATAGTGCTGTGGCTGTAAGGCTTCCTAATGAAAAATATGCCAATGGGATGCCTCCTTATACAAAGGCTACTGCAATGAAATATGGATGGATATGGGATATACCCTTATTTTCCCGAAGAGGGATAGGATATGTTTACTGCAGTAAGTTTATCAGCAAAGAAGAGGCTGAAAGAGAATTAATGGAAGATTACTTAGGAATGAGAGTAGGAACTCTTGAGCCTAATCATTTAAAAATGAGGGTTGGTAAAACAAGAAATAACTGGGTAAAAAACTGTCTGAGCATTGGCCTTTCAGGTGGATTTATTGAACCTCTAGAGTCAACCGGTATTGCTTTAATTTGTGTTGGATTATGGACATTTTTATCTTATTTTCCCGATAAAACATTTAGTCCTAAATTAATTGAATCTTATAATAATTTTATGACCCAAAATTATGAATCAGTTAAAAACTTTTTAATAACACACTACTGTACAACAGAAAGAGAAGATACTGAATACTGGAAATATGCGAAATATTCTTTAAATATTCCAGATTCATTAAAAAATGACCTGGAGATATATTATGAAAATAGAATTAGTTATTATCATCATAAATTAAATTCGGTAAAATTTTTTGATAATAACAGTTATCTTTGTATTCTGGCAGGAATGAGTAAATACCCTGAAAAGCTAATGCCAATAACTAAATATAAAAATCTGACAGACTTAGAAAAACACATTGAGAATTTACAAAAAAGTTATTTGCCAGAAAGTCCATTAATTTCAGCACTACCTGGACACTATGAATTCCTTTCTAAACTTAATGGAGCAAATTCTAAAATATAATTTAATTATAATTAATTATGAATTTTTAAAAAATTGGCATAAGAGATATTGACTATAAGAGAATAGTATAAGATAATGTTTAGGTTATGTTAAACTAAAATTTAATTAACCTAAATTTAAAAAATAAATTATGAAGGATGATATTGTATGAAAACTTTTATGCCAACAACTGAAACCCTCACCAGAGAGTGGATTCACATTGATGCAGAAGGCAAAACGCTTGGTCGCTTAGCTGTTGCAATTGCTGATGTTCTGAGAGGCAAACACAAACCAACATTTACACCGCATATGGATTGTGGTGATTTTGTTATAGTTACAAATGCCGATAAATTTGTAGTAAGCGGTAACAAAAAAGAAGATAAAATCTACCATTCTCATTCAGGTTATCCAGGCGGACACAAACAAATCACCCTGGCAAAACTTTTAGACAAACATCCTGAAAGAGTTCTTGAAAAAGCTGTAAAAGGTATGCTCCCTCATAATAGATTAGGTGATGCCCTTTACCGTAAATTAAATGTTTATACAAGTGCAAACCATCCTCATACAGCCCAGAAACCAAGAACACTAGAGTTATCATCAAAAGGAGAATTAGTAAATGGAAACTAAACAAACTTTTTACTGGGGCACGGGCAGAAGGAAAACTGCAGTTGCCAGGGTAAGAATTAAATCCGGTAATGGCGAAATGGTCATTAATAATAAAACAGCTGAAGCATATATCGGCAATAGAAGAACATTAACCGAAATGGTTAAATCTCCTTTAACAGTAATTGATCTTGAAGGTAAAATGGATGTGATTGTAAATGTTAAAGGCGGCGGGGTTTCCAGCCAGGCCGGTGCAATCAGACATGGTTTATCACGGGCTTTACTGGAAGTAAGTGATGATTACAGAGCCAGTCTTAAAGCCAATGGTTTTCTTACCAGGGATTCAAGAGTAAAGGAAAGAAAGAAACCAGGTCAGAAAAGAGCCAGAAAGAAATTTCAGTTTTCAAAAAGATAAGGTTTTTAATAAAAAAAGAGGGATTTATAAATCCCTCTTTTTTTATGGTTATTTTACCTCAACCCCTTTCCTCGCCTGTGCTCGTATCTTTCTCCTATTCGGGCCGTTTTCTTCTGTCGGCCCGAATAGGAGTGAAAGAGGTCAATTCTTCAATTCCACTATTCCAATAACTTTTAATTTATTATCTTTAAAATAAGCCCGTTTTAGTTCAAGACTCATATTTGGCGTATTAAATTTATTAATATCAAGGATCGGGTTAATGAATTTTACAAGATCCTGCATCTGTTCAAGCAGTAAAGGCTCACCAAACACTGTTACCTGTGGTTTATAAATTTCTACAGTATTTTTATCAGGGTTAACGATTAATTGCCCGGTAAAAGTAAAAGGGGCTGTAACCATACCTCCTAAAGCAATAAAATTTCCACTCAGTTCCGGCTGATTGTTTTTAAAACTAAGATTTAAATTATCAACTGATACATTACCTGATAGCATAGGTATTGGAAGTTCGAAATTGGAAAGGAAATTGTTAATTCTAGCCGTTAATGAGGGCAGGTCAACAGTCCGGGTAAGGCTTTCAGGCGACATAACAATCATTGTTTCCAGTTTTCCCCCTTTGATAAACTCAAGACCTGTTTCGGAATCTGATTTTGAATAATCAATCATTAAAGGTGAAGTAATTATTTTAAGCGAATCAAATTCCAGTTCGGCAAACTTTGATTTTAAAACAGTTATTTCAATACGATCATAATGTCCGCCCAGTATTTTAAAACTGGGAGTTGAATAAACTTTTACCTGGACTTTTTGGGGGTTGTTAAATGCCACTTTCAATGACTCTTCTATTGAGTGATTTGAATAACCGGGTAATATTCCCCCAGCTATCATCAACAACGCGATTATACCGGCAATTATTGCTGCCATTACTTTAATAAATTTACAATTTTAGAATGAATCTCTTTCATCTCGGTTTCGCTCCTGGATTTGGCATTGCTAAAGCTCGGCATACCATAACTGTGCATAGGAATCAAATGATAGTGAAAATGAGGGACATCCCAGCCGAGAATTACAGTACCTACCCTTTTACAGCCTGTTGCCTCCTGAATAGCCCTGGAAATAATTTTGGCATTCTTAAAAACGGCTGAATAATAAGGTTCCGGAACATCAATAAAATAATCAATTTCCACTTTTGGAACAATTAGAGTATGGCCCGGCTCTACCGGATTAATATCAAGAAAGGCGTAAGTAAGATCGTCTTCAAAAACTTTGTAGGAAGGGATTTCCCCTTTTATTATTTTTGTAAATATTGATGCCATAATTTTTACCTCTTAAAATTACCTCAAAATTATGATTTCCCATAAGGGATCCCTGTAATTTCCGAAGGCAATTATAGCATAGGTAATAAATATGAAAAAAAGATTCCCCCGGGGCGGGGGAATCTTTTTTTTTCTTAAACTATCTCAGAGAAACCCTATCGTTTACAAGCCTGTTATAACTTCTTTCAAGATCAGCAACCATTGTATCTATCTGAGTTTTAAGAGTTTTAAAAGTTGTTGAATCAATTGTTGAATCCAGAGCTGAGATTTTTGTCTCAACAGCATCTTTTTGTTCTTCAATTTTTTCGATCTGCTTTTCAATCTCAGTCCGCTCCATCGTTTCCAGGTAGCTTACCTTATCCTTTAATGTTTCTATCTTCTTTTCAAAATTATCTAATTTAGCTTCAGTTAATTCAAGAAATTCCTGCTTAACTTTTTCCATTTGTGCCCTGTTTTGAGCCAAAGCATTAGCTTCCCTGGTCTTTATTTCAAAGGCCGCTATTTGCTGTTGCAGTTTTTGTTTTTCAGCATTCATCTGTTGGATCTGCTGATTCAATTGTGCTTTAGTCTGGGCATTTGCCGTATTAATCTGGGCCTGTAATTTTTGCAGGTTTGCATTTACAGTAGCAACATCATTATTTAGCTTTGTATTCTCCTGTCTATCAATTACCGTTACATCTGTTCTTTTAGTTTCTGTAGGAGGCTGCTGAGGATTCTCGACATGAACATCAACATTTACATTTTTTTCTTCATCTTCCGGAACCGGGTCAACTACTGGTTCTTTATTAACCTCTTCAGTCACTTTGACTTCTTTTTTCTTCACTGCAGGCATTGATTAGCCCGGTCGAAAACATTGCAAGGGAAATGGTTATACCAACAACTATTTTTTTATAATTTTTCATAATTTACTCCTTATTCCAAATCTACTTTGGTTTCGACTTTTATATCCTTGTCCTCTATTCCTGTTGTCACTTCCCTGTCTACTTTTGTATCTGAAACAGTTCCACCGGGGCCAATTACAACATCTTTTTCAACTTTGGTACTCTTATGACATGCTGTTGTAAAAGCGGTCAGAATAAAAATCAGACTTATTATCGATACTTTTGCGTTTTTCATATTTTTTTCCTTTTTTATAATAAATTTTTTAAAACTTCAATTATTCCTGTGTGCCTGTTGTAGTAGTTGTGGTTGTAGTTACTCCGGAAGTGGTGATTGATTCGGTGGGAGGATTTACGGTTGTATAATGATTATGAACTTCAATTTTCTTTTCAGGTTCTATTTTAGGCTCAACCTCTCTTGTTGTGTTAATTATTTCTTTTTTTTCAATAATCACAGGTTGAGGGGGAGCTTTATTTCCTTCTACCTCAACATTAACATTTACATCATCATCAGGCTGAGTAACCGGTTGTACAGCTGCCGGCCCGTCATCAACAATTACTTTTTCTTCCACCTGGCTGGTTTCGCTGCAGCCAGCCAGAGTATACGGTGCTATAACAACAATAGCAATAACACCGAATAATAATTCTCTTAGCTTTTTCATCTCTATCTCCTGGTTTTGATATTTTTATCAATAAATTTAATGTACTGTGGTTGATTCTGTTTTAGTTTCAGTTTGTGTGCCGGTATTAGTATCTCTTTCAATAGTAGTATTGGTTGAAGTATCTTTATGGATTACATCAGGTGCTGGTTGGGAATCTGTATGCACATTTACATCGACATCTCCTCTGTCAGGTACTACCACAGGACCTGTATCGGTGCCTCTGTCTATAACTGTTTCATCTGTTTCAGTTCTTTCAACCAGCTTGTTAATGAAACAGGGGCAATTAAAGTAAAAGCCATTAATCCAGCAACAGCTAATTTTTTTATGTTCATAATTTATCTCCTTATAAAATTTAATCTATTACTTAAAAAACTGTCCGTTATTTTTGGTCGGTATCAACGTGTACGTCTACATCTCTATCAGGAACAACAACTGGTGCAGAATCAACATCTCTCTGTACTTCAACTTTTTCACTTCTTTCAACACAGCTTGTTAATGAAACCGGGGCAATTAAGGTAAAAGCCATTATTCCAACAGCAGCTAATTTCTTTATATTCATCATTTATCTCCTATTAATAAAATGATTCGGTAACCCGAAATATAAAATATTTAATCAATTCTGGTTTCTCTTTTAATTGTTGTATCTGTACTACCATCAAGGTTTCTATCCTGGTCAACCTGAACGTCTGTTTTGATTTCTCTGTCATAACATCCAGTTACAGTAAAACCTGTCATAACTGTTAACATTGCTGCAAACACAACATTTTTAATTTTCGGTATTCCCGAAAACAGGGACCCCGGTACTCCGGGAGTTTTTTTCGGTATTCCCGAAAACAGTGTTCCTTTGGGATAAATATATTTCATAATTTACCACTCCTTTTTTCACTTAAAGATCCTAACTTAAAGTTTTATTTCTAATCTTTAAGATATGTTATATATTATTACAATTTGTAACATTTGTCAATTTTATTAAATTGACTGATTAATTAAATGGCCATGTTTTTTATAGGGATATGAAGGTTTAAAACGGATTACAGTCAAACAGTAGCCTTTTTATTAAATAAAAAATCCGTGTTCATCCGTTAAATCCATGTAATCCGTGTTCCATCTTTTTTAACTCTAAGGCTTCAAACTTGTTCGAAATGATTATTATTAGTATAATACGAATGTTTTTGAGCAAGGGGCTTTGGCCTCTTATCAGGATATTTTTATAATTTGGACAGAGTAAAAACATTAAAATATGAATAACAAATATGAGGCTTCCGAAGCTGAAAAAAAATGGCAGGATTTCTGGCAGCAGGAGAGAATTAATAAATATGAACCCGATTCAGAATTACCGATATATTCAATAGATACACCTCCCCCTACTGTATCGGGTAAAATTCATATTGGCCATATATTCTCCTATACACAGGCAGAGGTTATTGCCCGGTTCAAAAGGATGCAGGGCTATAATGTTTTTTATCCCTTCGGCTTTGATAATAACGGTTTACCTACTGAAAGGCTTGTAGAAAAAGAAATAGGCAAAAAAGGCAGTGAAATGCCCAGAAATGAATTTATTGAAAACTGCCTGGAAACTACTTCTAAATACCAGACTGAATTTAAAAAACTATGGCAGTCAATAGGTATTAGCGCAGATTGGGACCTGGAATATGCAACAATTTCCCCCTATGTAAGGAAACTATCTCAAAAATCTTTTTTAGAACTTTTCAGTAAAGGGCATATTATCAAAAAAACCTCACCGGCATTATGGGATACCGAAGTACTGACATCCGTTGCCCAGGCAGAAATAGATAATAAAGAATTTGATTCTTTTTTCCATGATTTAAAATTTACCCTGGAAAACGGTGAAACTGTTGTTATTGCGACAACCAGGCCCGAGCTTTTACCTGCCTGTGTGGCAGTTTTTGTTAATCCCAAAGATGAAAGATACAAAGATTTAACCGGGAAAAAAATTATTACTCCTCTTGGCGATAAAGTAGAAATCATGGCCGATGAAAAAGTGGCCATGGATAAAGGTTCCGGCGCGGTAATGTGCTGTACTTACGGGGATGAGACAGATTTATACTGGGTAAAGACCTACAATCTTAATGAAAAAATTATTATAACCCCGCTTGGAAAAATAAAAGATTCACCAATTGAAGAAATGAATGGTTTATATATAAATAAGGCAAGGGTTTTAATAGTTGAAAAGCTAAAGGAAATGGGTGCCCTGCTGGATTCCAAACCAATCAGGCACAGTGTAGGAGTGTATGAAAGAACAGGCCGGCCGATTGAGATAATACCGGTTGCCCAGTGGTTTATAAAGACTTTGCCATTAAAGGACAAATTACTGGAAAACGCCGAAAAAATTAACTGGTACCCTGAGTATATGAAAAGAAGATATACAGAATGGGTAGAAAATTTAAAATGGGACTGGTGTATTTCCAGATCAAGGTTTTTTGGTGTTTCTATTCCTGTCTGGTATTCCAAAAAAACCGGGGAAATAATTTTACCGGATGAGGATCAGTTACCTGTGGATACAATTACTGATAAACCGCGAACCCTTCCGGAAGGACATACTTATGATGATATAGAACCGGATATGGATGTGCTGGATACATGGGCCACCTCATCAATAACTCCGGAAATAAATGCCCACTGGGGTGAAGACCATCCCCTGGCCAATAAGCTTCTGCCAATGGATTTAAGACCGCAGGCGCATGATATTATCAGAACCTGGGCCTTATACACCATTATTAAAAGTGAACTGCATCATGATACTATTCCCTGGGAAAATATTATGATATCCGGTCATGTACTTTTTAAAAAAGGGGAAAAAATCAGTAAATCAAAAGACCAGGCAATGATGACCCCGGAAGAGCTTATTGCAAAGTATTCGGCAGATGCGGTCAGGTTTTGGGCCTGCCGGGCCGGTCTTGGTAAAGATGTCCAGTTTGATGAAAAAGAAATTTTAAACGGCAGAAAGCTGGTTACCAAATTATCGAATGTAGCGAACTTTGCTATGATGAACCTGAGCGATTACGACGGAAATACAAAATCAGAAGCTGTCAGGCTTGAGAAATCTGATGAATGGATTTTATTAAGAGCTCAGGAAACTGCTCAAAAAATGTCGGCCAACCTGGAAAAATTTGAATTTGGGGTAGCAATGTCCGAATTTGAAAAATTCTTCTGGCATGATTTTTGTGATTATTATATGGAAATGATCAAGGACCGGATTTATAAACCGGAAAAATATGAAAATGGCCAGGCCAAAAAACTATCCGCCCAATTTGCACTCTATACTACTTTAAATACACTTATTAAGCTGATTGCTCCTTACCTGCCCCATATTACAGAAGAAATCTACCAGAGTTATTTCAGGGAAAATGAAGGAGTTATCAGTATTCATAAAGCAAAATTCCCGAAAAACCTGATCGAAGTTCCGGAAAACCAGGAGCAGATTTTTAACGGAATGGAAATGGTTTTTGAATTGATCGAAGGAGTCAGAAAATTCAAAACTGATAATAAGATCAGGCTTGGTGAAGAAATAGATTCTGTAAGAATTTCCGGAAATGAAGATGTAATAAAAATAATAAAGGCTTTCCAGGATGACATAATTGGCATCAGCCGGGCCAGAAACATTGAGTTTGCTTTTTCGCCTGAATATTCTTTTGATTTTGTTGCTTAAAAATATCAGTTACAGAAAATGAATACAATTTACCGTCTGGGGAAAAAAATACTATTATCCGCCTTATTATTTGCTTTTATGGCGTTTCCTGCCTTTGCCGAAAAAAGGATTGCCGTCCTGCCTTTTGAAGTTCCTGATACACGGCCTGATATGAAGCAATTTGGAATTGGCATAACCGATACTATTACAATCGCCCTCAGCAATGTTCAGGAATTTATAATGATTGACCGCAGCCAGTTTCAGGCGATTATGAAGGAACAGGCTATCCAGTACTCCGGGTTTATTGATGCTGATACAGCTGTAAAATTAGGAAAACTGATGGGAGCAGAAATCCTGGTAATAGGAACAATACAGACAGAAGCAGAAAATTACAGAATAACCGCCCGTCTTACAGATGTTACTACAGGAAAAATATTAAAAGCGGTACAGGTAACAGGTACCAGTATTTTTGAATTGCAGGATAAACTTGCCCTGGAAATGATAAACCAGCAAAAAGTGACACCGACACCGGTAATCATGAACCGGATTAAGAAAATATTACTTTCTAACGGTAATTTCAGTGCCTATGATTATTATCTGAAAGGCAGAAACAATTATCTTCTGTTTACTTTGAAAGGTTACAATGAGGCAATAAAATTATTTGATAAAGCCCTGCAAACCGATAAATACTATACCCCTGCCCTGGCTGCCAAAGCGGAAACCGGGGCATTGCTGTCTTTTGACCTGGAAATGGATGGCAAACCATTTAAAAGTGTTCTTGAGGAAGCAGAAAGCAATGCCATTCAGGCGGTTAGGCAGGATTCGGAGCTGGCAGATGCCCACAGGGCTCTAAGTATAATTTACAAAATACAGGGAAGGGAAGAAGATGGTAAAAAAGAAGCATTAAAGGCATTAGAATTAAATCCCAATGATGCTGAAGCCTATTACCTTTTATGGACAAATAGCAATGGCAGCCTGGATGATCCCTTATTCCAGCGGGCAGTAAAAATAAACCCCTATATAGTTAAAAAGCACCTGGCAATTGGCTATGCCTATTTTAAAAGAAGTAAATATAAAGAAGCAATCAGTATTTTCCAGGAAGCCCTAAGGATTAATCCGGGATTCGCTATGACCCATGTGGCACTGGGCTTTGCCTATGAAAAAACCGGTGATCTGGAAAATGCGGAAAATGCCTTTAAAAAAGCAGGCACGATACGTTACTATATTGCTGATGTGCATGTAGGGCTTGGCCTGGTATATTTCAGGAAAGGTAAGGTAAAGGAATCACTGGTAGAATTTGATAAGGCCATTAATTTTAATCCGAATAATTCCTATGCTCATACAGGCCGCGGCTATGTTTTCTTTGCCCAGGGTAAAACCGGTGAGGCTTTAAAAGAATATCAGGCGGCGATTGATATTAACCCTGAGGACTATTATGTCCGCAATACCCTGGGTAATTATTATTTTGCCGGAGGAGAGTTTGAAAAGGCCCTGGACCAATATGATATAGCACTGGGAATTAATTATTATGATGTGGATTCCTATTATCATAAGGGGCTTGTATACCAGGCCCAGGGCAAAACTGACCTTGCAACAGATAATTATAAGAAAGCTGTGAGTATTAATCCGGAATATACCCGGGCCCACCTTAAGCTGGCAGAATTATATATGCAGGAGAATAAACTAAATGAAGCTTCCGACCACTATAATTCAGTTCTGGCAATAAAACCCGACGATTTTAATACCCATAATAATCTTGGTATTATTTATTACCGGCAGGAAAAAATAGACGAGGCTATTAGCCATTACAGATCGGCTATCCTGATAAAACCTGATGAAGTAAATACACATAATAATCTTGGTACAGCATATTTCGCTGCGGGGAAATTAGAAGAAGCCGTTTTTGAATACCAGGAAGCTTTAAAAATTAATCCGAATGATATTAATGCGAATCAAAATTTAGGGATTGTCTATGAAAAACAGGATAAAAAAGAATTGGCTTTAAGCCAGTATAATAAAAGCTGTAATCTCGGCAACCAGACTGCCTGTGAATGGGTAAAAAGGTGACGAAGGAACCCACCCCTAAATCCCCTCCAGGGAGGGGACTTGAAGAAAAAGAGATATTATTGGGTTGAGAAGGGTACTGAACTAAATTAATTGTGACGTAAAAGTGTTGGGAGGGGCTACCCGACTTTTTAAATTTTTGACGTGAAAAAACTGAACTTTTTTCACGGAATAGGAAAATAACGAAATTGTCTGAAATAGAATTAAATATTATCGGTGGCGGCTTTGCCGGAAGTGAAGCAGCATGGCAGGCTGCCAACCGGGGAATTAAAGTAAATTTATTTGAAATGAAGCCGGTAAAAAAATCACCGGCCCACCATTCCGAAAATTTTGCCGAAGTTGTCTGCAGTAATTCGCTTGGCTCAAATTCGGAAGGCTCTGCTTCCGGTTTAATAAAAAAGGAATTAAAACTTTTAAATTCACTGGTTATGGAAGCGGCAGAAGCCACTAAAGTACCGGCAGGCGGCGCCCTGGCAGTAGACAGGGATTTGTTTTCTAAATATATTACTGAAAAAATAGAATCGCACCCGCTGATCAATATTCACCGGGAAGAAGTAACTGAAATTAATCCTGAAAAAGTTACTATTGTTGCCACCGGACCTTTGACATCAAAGCCTCTGACAGAAGCACTGGCAAAACTAACCGGCGAAGAGTATTTCTATTTTTTTGATGCAGCTTCCCCGATTGTCGAATATGATTCCCTCAATTTTGATATTATTTTCGAGCAATCAAGATATGATAAAGGGGAAGGTGTTTACCTCAACTGTCCTTTTGATAAGGAACAGTACCTGCATTTCTGGAATGAATTAAGCAATGCCGAACTGGCACCAGTCAAAAATTTTGATGAATATGAAGGGAATAAAAATTTCTTTGAGGGATGTATGCCCATCGAAGTAATGGCAAAGAGAGGAGTAGATACCCCGCGTTTCGGCCCGATGAAACCTGTTGGCCTGACGGATCCCAAAACACAGAGAAGAGCATATGCAGTAGTGCAGTTACGCCAGGATAACGCTGCCGCTTCATTATATAACCTCGTTGGTTTCCAGACCCAGTTAAAATGGGGAGAGCAAAAAAGGGTGTTCCGTTTAATTCCCGGCCTTGAGAACGCAGAGTTTGTCCGTTTTGGAGTAATGCACCGGAATACCTATATTAATTCGCCAAAATTATTAAACCCGACAATGCAGTTACGGAAGCATCCCAATGTTTTTATAGCAGGGCTGCTAACCGGTGTGGAAGGATATATAGAGTCCTGTGCAATGGGAGCTCTTGCTTCGATCAATGCCTGCCGCCACCTACAAAACCGGGAGCTGGTAGAATTACCTGATACAACAATGCTGGGAGCTTTGAGCCATTATGTTTCTAACCCGGAAATCACCAAAAACTTCCAGCCTATCAATAGTAACTGGGCAATAATCAAGCCGCTTCCTGAAAAAATCAGGGATAAAAAACAGCGAAATTTGATTTATATTGAACGAGCACTTATAGATTTTGAAGAGTTTATCAAAAATAAAGGGTAAGAATTAATTGACAATTAAAAAAATGGAAAATAATTTTTTTCTTTTCCTGTTCACTGCTCACTGCTCACTCCTCACTAAACATTGTATAATAAAAAGTGGTTAAATCCCTATGTCTGAAGGAGCCTTAAAATATGGAAAAAGTAACTACAAAATGCGGGAAAGTCGTTTATTTTGGTATACAAACCCCCAAAGGGAGCACCTATTTTGGCGATGAAGTAAATCAACTTACCCATTTTATGAGAAATCAGTCTCATGATATTGTCAGTATTAATGGCAAAATTGTAAATATATATTCAGAAGAACATCCCGCCCCCGGTTCATTTACTTATTATCTGGATGATGGTAAAACCCTGGTGGTCAGACCGGCGATGAATTCTAACGGATACCATTATGCCGAAGCTTTTTTTGACCGAAATTGGAAGTAAATGACTTTGATGAAAGGATAACTGATTCTGGAAATACCTTAAAATTTCCGGAAATTTCCATCAGACCGCTTCAGGATCTTGAGGAAGCATATATTAATATTACTTCCGCTTTTGAAGCCGAAGGTTACAAGGTTTATAAGCCCGATTATTTAAATTCCATTATTAATGCAAAGGAATTTACCAGGATCTTCAATATTTACAAAGAAGATATAAAACATACGTTCTTTATTTTTACTGATCAGTTGGATCAGGAAAAAATAAACCAGGTTCTCAATTCCTTTTCCCAGCCCAATGAAAATTCACTGGTTTATTTCTTATCTGCCTACCCTTTACCTGATATTTTAACTTTTATCGGCAAAAATACCCCCGCCTCATTATTTGAACTGGAAGCAATCAGAAATTTAAAAAACCTGGGAAACATTTTTGAAGAACCGGAGCTTATTCATTATTATTCAAGTATTTCAAATACTTTAGCAAAAAAATATTTTGCTGTTGAACTGGAAAATGAAATTCCTCAATCACTGAAAAATCTGGAGAAAGTAATTATTAATTATTTCCGGTACGGAGATGAATATGAACCTGTACAGGAAGTTGAAATAGATTATTTTCCCTATTATTCACTTGTTCTTTTCGGTTTATTTATCGGTGATTTGCTTATCAGAAATTTTAAAGGTGAACTCTTTTATAAAAACGATCAAACGATCAAAGAATTAGGCATTGGTTTTTCCCTGCAAAAAAATGACTTTATCGAAGTTTTGGCCCACCCGGTGGAAAAAGTGTTTAATTTCTTTTTTTATGGGAAAGAGTCTTCTATCATCAACTGGTATTATGAAATAAAATATCATTTAAATCGTGAAAAGTGAAAGGTGAGAAGTGAAAAGTAAAAATTTCTCCTCTTCCCTTTCACCTTTCACCCTTCACCTCTCACCTGATATATACTATATTAGTGCGATATTGTAGTTTTTGAAATAATAGGAAAGTGTTGAAAATAAATCTTTTAAAATACTGTTTATATCTGGCCCTGGCTTTTAGTTCCATTAATATTTTCTATATTGCTTCTGCCGAACAAATTGCAATGGAAGCAACCATCACTGCTGATGTTTTACCCGTCAGGCAGGAGCCAAAAGCGGATGCATCTATTATTACGTCATTAAAAAAGGGTACAAAAGTTACTATTATCGGCAGTGATGATACTAAGGAATGGTACCAGGTATCAATACCCAATAAAAAAGGCTGGGTTCTTCAAAAGTCTGTAAGCGTAAATATAAGCGGAAATGTTAATTTTAATACTGTTTCCAGTATCGGTACATCAAGCGAACAGGGAATCTTGCACCATGCTTTAAAAATTGCCATTGCAGATAATTATAAGTATATTCTGGACAGTTCGGAAAAGTACAGGCTGAATATCTATGATAGTAACAATAATTTTGTCAGCAGCCGGGAATTTAGTTATCCCTGGATAATTAACAAAAATGAAGAAAACGATATTGTTCTTGCTGTAGATGAAGAAAAAAACATTTATACTAATGCAACAGCTAAAAATACCATAACGAAATATGATCCTGCCGGCATAAAAAAAGGCGAGATCAAAACAGAGTTATCCGGTGATGTTTCCCTGATTGAATATGACAGTAATGAAAAGTTACTTTACAGCCTGGATAAATTTCAAAAAACAATAAAGGTTTTTGATAAAAAAGATGCAAATGTAAGAAACATTTTTCTCTCTGAGACAAGAACCCCAAAGAGCTTTACTGTTAACCAGGGTAAGGTTTATGTTATTGATTATCCTGAAAGTTCTATTGAATTTAACCCGGTTTACTATGTAAACTCCTATACTTTTGCCCTGAGAGATAATTATGATCCCAAAGCGACAGTTGTGGAAAATTTGTCCAAAGGTTCTGTCTTAAAATACAATCAGAGCGCAAAAACCATCAAAAGCAAAACCTTAATTGATGATGATCCTGCCAAAGTAAAGGAAATTACCTGGATAGATTTATCCGAAAATGATAAAAAAAAGTTCGGTATTGCCGAGGAGTTAAAAAAAGTAAATACACTGGGTGAAATTGATATTTATCAAAGCAGTGGCGAACCCGTGGATACGGTTTCATTAAATAAAAAATGGATACTGGCATCTCCTGACCGGCATAAAGTATTTAATGACAGTGAAATAATCAGAAAAATGCTGGGTATCCGTGTTAATAATGATGGTACGGTTATTGTCCCTGTTTTATCAAAATTAAAAAATGTTGGTACAGCAAGCCTAAACTATTACTATTTCAACATCAATAATGATACCTACAAAGTAAGCCAGCCTTTACCGTTTAACGATAATAATTTAATTACATTTTCAACTTCAGGTAAAAATTTATATACTCTTAACAGCAGAGGCTATTTCACTGTTATTAATGAAAATGGGATTGAAAAAGAAAATATTGGCAGGATTAATCCTGCAAAATTCAATTTACCTGAAAAATTAACCCTAAACAACAATAAGCTATATGTTTTTGACAGGGGTACTTATTCTTTCAGTGAATATGATCTTAACGGGGAAGCATTACGAATCAGGCGTATTGATCAGGGCAGTGACCTTTTTAACTGGTCTGATGTTTTTTATGGCAATGACCGGATCCTGATGGCAAAAACCCTTGAAGTAGAAGAAAAAAAATTAGGAATAGAAATATATAATCTGAATTTTAAAAAGACTTTTGATAAATGGCTAATGTCATTAGAGGAAAAAACTGTTCCAAAAGTAGCCTATAATGAAAACAATGAAATCTTTATTGCCGGGAAAGGTAGTATCTACGGCAAAAAAAGTTTCCTGACAATGTTAAATGATAAAGGACACCTGATTAATTTCTGGAAGGATGAACCGGCTCTGATAAATTTATTTCCGGAAGAAATTCACCGCAATATCAGAAGTAATGGTTTGAGATTACTTGGCTTTGATGCCCAGGCAAATATTTATGTTTTTAATTCTTTAACTTCTAATAAAAGCCGGATATCTAAAATTAAAATTAATACACAGGGCAGAGGAGAAATTATTAAAAACTTTGATGCAATGTTTTTTAATGATACTAAAGCTGCAGAAACTGATAAGGAAAAAACTGAAACCCCGCAATTTATCAATCCTTTTATAGAAATAAAGGGTGAAGTTTTAGATATAAAAACAGGTAAAAATGGTTTTACCTATTTTCTTTATAGACCCAGAAATACTAATATTTCACGCTTAGGCCTGTTTGATCCTACCGGGAATTTCTGGAAGGAATTTTCATTCAGTAATTTTGGCCCGGTACTTGGATTTACCCTGGATAATCAGGATAATATATGGATAACTGAAGGTTCCGGTATAAAAAAATTAGCAACATATTAATAATTTTGTTGTATAGTTCTAATAAATTATTTTTAGTTTGGAAAATTCTGTAAGATGGAAAACACATTAAAAAATTATCAGGGAAAACAGGCCATTCCTTTTGTAAAAATGCAGGGCTGCGGAAATGATTTTATCCTGGTTGAAAGTACAGATATTCCTACAGACTATAATCTTGCGGATCTGGCAAAAAAAGTTTGCGACAGAAATTTTGGTATTGGCGCTGATGGGTTAATCATTGTTTTACCATCAGAAAAATACGATTATCGAATGAAAATTATCAATTCTGACGGCAGTGAGCCTGAAATGTGCGGAAACGGTATCAGGTGTTTTGCAAAATACCTTGGATTTAGCGGGAAAACCACTAAAAAAGATTTGGAAATAGAAACTCTGGCTGGAATAATTAAACCCTCCATAGTTGAGATAAATGGTGAAACCCAGGTGCGGGTTGATATGGGTGAACCACGGTTAAAGCCCAAAGAAATCCCTGTAAAGGTTTTTGAAGGCGATTCCGTTATAAACCAGCAATTAAGGATAGAGGACAAACCTTTTAATATTACAACAGTTTCAATGGGAAACCCCCATTGTGTAATTTTTATGGATGATCCCGACAATTTTAATTTTGAATACTGGGGTCCAAAGTTAGAAAGCTATACAGAATTTTTTCCCCAAAAAACCAATGTGGAGTTTGTCAAAATTGAAGACCGGGAAAATCTCAGGGTAAAAGTTTGGGAGCGCGGTGCCGGCCCGACCCTTGCCTGTGGCACCGGAGCCTGTGCTGTACTTGTAGCAGCAGTCTTAAATAATCTGGCAGAAAAAAAAGCCAGCATACATTTACCCGGCGGCACTCTTGAAATTGAATGGGCCAAAAATAATCACCTCATTATGACCGGTCCTGCTGAAGTTTCCTTTGCAGGAGTATTCTAACAGGATAATTAAAAATGGAAAACAGGATTGAAAATATTGTTATTGTTGGCAACGGAATATCAGGCTGGCTTTCGGCTTTATTTCTTGACAGGTTTCTGAATTCTGAAGGAAAAATTTGTAAAATAACTCTTTTTGAAACAGAAGAAACCGGTATGGGTGTTGAAGAAGCTGCTATGGTAGATTTTCTGAAATTCTTATATGTCCTGGGAATAAATGAATATGATTTTATTGTAAATTGTGATGTTACCTTTAAACTGGGCATAAAATTTGTAAACTGGTCCGGTGAAGGCAAAAATGATATTTTCTGGCATCCTTTTCCTGCTAAATGGCCTATTGTTGGTGATTTCCATCTTATTGACTGGTGGCTGAAAAAAAAGTTAAAGGCTGATAATTACCGGGTAAATGCAGATTATTATTGCAGTATTAACCCATATCTCGGAGATGCCGCCAAAGCCCCTAAAAAAATTTCCGAAGACAGGCTGTATTTTGGTGAGACACCCTATTCTTACCATTTTAATACAAATATGGCTATCAAATATTTTAGCAAAATCGGCAAACAAAGAGGGATAAAAATCATTCAGGATAATATTACTGCAGTAAAATTAAATACCCAGGGTTTAATCAGCCAGATACAGACAAAAAAAAGCGGTAATTTTTCCGGTGATTTATTTATAGATTGTACAGGTTTTAGCAGCCTGCTCATTAATAAAAATATGAAGGAGCCATTTGTCAGTTATGTGTCATCGCTGGTTTGCGATAGTTCTATAGTATTAAGATTTCCCCTGGCAAAAGATGAAAAGAAAATTAATCCCTTTTTAACTGCTACGGCTTTAAACTCCGGCTGGTTCTGGCATATACCTTTGTATACAGAAAACAGTTATGGCTATGTTTATTCCAGTGCCCATATTACCAAAGAAAAAGCGGAAAAAGAGCTGCTGGAAACTCTTGGTAAAAAAGCAGGTGTGGGTACGGCAAAACATACAAAATTGAGAGTAGGACATTCCAAAAGTTTCTGGAAGAAAAATTGCGTTTGTATAGGTTTATCCGCCGGTTATGTTGAACCGCTGGAATCTACTACAATTCAAATGATTGAACTTGGTTTGTGGGGTTTACTTTTTAATTTTCCTGATAAAACATTCAATCCTGTTTTAATGAAAAATTATAATAATTTTATGGCTGTAAAACACCAGAATGTCAGGGATTTTACTGTTTTACATTATTGCCTGAGCAAAAGGGATGATACTAAATTCTGGAAGGAAAATAAAATAAAAATAAAGGTTCCCGATTCCCTAAAAGATGATCTGGAATTATTTGATAAGGTCCTTTTTGATTTTAGGACAAAACCCTCTTCTTTTTCAGGCATGTTTTCCAGGGAAAGTTTTTTTTATGTGCTTGCCGGTTTAAAGCGTTTACCTAAATCCAGCCTGGCAATTTTATATTATAAAAATATGGACAAAGAGGTCGACCAGGTTCATATAGGTCTTATAAAAAAGAATCCTTTGTATACAGAACTTCCCGATCATTATCAATACCTTTCTGATTTACATAAAAACCATAAAAAGATATTATTTCAACCCTAATAAGGTTTTTATTAACCATTTATTAAACTTGTTTTATCTCTATTTTAAGAAAGAAAACAATAATCAAAACTATAACTTTAATTATTAGCCTGAAAAATTCTTTAGAGAGTGAAAAATGAGAAAGAGTTTATTTAAATATATCCTTACTATAGTTCTGGCAGCTTCAGTAACTGCCTGCGGAACTAATGCAGTTTCAATGGAGCCCGGCCTGATAACCGAAGCTAACCCTGAATTTTCTTCTGACTCTTTTTTTAATAAAACCGATGCTAATTATCCCAAAGTTCATCCAAAATTTTATAATAAAAAATATCCGGTTGCTGTAATGGCTCACCGCGGATTTAGGGATGTTGCCCCGGAAAATACCATAGCTTCTTTCAGGAAAGCGCTTCAGATAGGAGCAGATATGGTTGAAACAGATGTTCATCTTACTAAGGACCGCCAGGTAATAATAATGCATGATGATACTATTGACAGAACTACAAACGGCAAAGGCCCGGTTGAAAACTTTACACTTGAACAATTAAAAAAATTTGATGCCGGTTCTAAATTTAGCCCGGTTTTTAAAGGTGAACCTATTCCTACACTGGAAGATCTGCTTCAATTTGCCAAAGATAAAATTTCGCTGAATATTGAAATTAAAAAAACTTCCGTTGAAAAAAGATCTCAGGATGGCATTGAAAAAAAGGTTGTGGACCTAATTGCTAAATATGGCATGGAAGAATATGTAATAATCTCTTCTTTCAGTGAGGTTGCACTCACCAGGGTTAAGCAGTTAAACCCGCATATATCAACCGGTTTGCTTATGGTCAGCGACGGACTTTTCCGGTCGCCTGTAAGTAAAGTTGCCAGTGTAAAGGCAGATGCTTTTCATGAAATGGGCAAATTTGTTTATAAGAATGAAATTACAAAATTACACCAGTTTGATATAGAGCAAAATACATGGACCATAAATGATCCGCACCAGATGTCCGAGTTAATCAATAAAGGGGTAGATTCCCTGATTACCGACAGGCCTGATTTAGCTTTAAGAGTACTGGAAGAAAAATTCCCGGCCCGGAATTTATAAAATTCCTTCATGAATGTTTTCCAAGTTATTTAATATAAGGAAAAAAGCCTGTCATACCTGTCCCTGCCTTCGCAGGGATAAACTCCGGCAGGTATCCAGGAAAATAATAAACCTCAATAAATTTTAGTTATTGTACATAATATAAGTTCATTTTAGCTTTTATTGGTTATGGATTCCTTTCTGCAAAGGAATGACATGATATTTTGCTTCCTTCAAACTCTGAAATAACCACATCATGACTTAACTTAATGCCATTACTCGTCACCCGTCACTTACTTTAGAATCATCCCACCATTTCTGCCAGTCAATAAAATATGATAAGGTTTCTTTAAATTGCAAATGAACAGCCAGAGAGGGTAATGGAGAAATACATAAAATATCATTATAAACAAGATTTATCGTATTTTCTTCGGATACTTCCCTGTTAATACCATATTCGGTTAATTTCATATAGTTGTCCCAGTATTCCAGTAAGACAGATACCGGCATTAAAATAGTTCCGGTAGTATGCTTAATACTACGCCAGTGGCGGTCAGACCCGGGAAAAATGTAGGAAGGATAAAGCTGTATATAGCGATCAGGGTAATCGCAGGGATGGATTACCATTTTACCATCCACAACTTTACTTTTACCGATCAGGTAAGTTTTCAGCATTTCATTTATTGCATTGGGAGCATGAAGATAATCATCTTCACAAAAATAAACCAGGTCTTTACAGTGAGCCCGGGCAAAGTGATAATTGGCATTTAATGATTTTCCGTTTCCTGTTTCGGTAAGGCTGATAAAATCAGTTTTGATTTGCGGGTATTTTTTTAAGAGCTCCTTTATTTTATTTACTGTACCGGTATCAGAGTGATCATCCATAACTTTAAGTGTAACGCTGAATTCTTTTGCATTTAAGCAGGAAATCAGCACGGAATTAAGACACCGGTAAATAATTTCCCTTTTAGGGACAGGCAAAAAACGGGGCAGGCCGGTAAAAGTATTTACCCGGCTGCAGGTCCTGAATAGGATATCAAGTTGCAATTTTTTCTCCTTAAAAATAATATGTTCGTGAATCGTAATTCGAAAATCGTAAATCGTAAATCTTTTTTCGATTCACGATTCACGATTCACTTCTTTTTCCAGTCTTTTTTTTACTTCACTAAAAACCGCCCACCAGTCATTTTGTTTTGGCTGCCTTATAAGCTCTATAGTCGGATACCACCTGCTGACATTAACTTCCAGGTGCCAGCGCCAGTCAGAAATATAATTCAGCAGGTTCCAGACCGGTTTTCCCATGGCACCGGCAAGATGGGCAATAAAAGTATCAACTGTAATTACCAGGTCCAGATTATCAATAATCGCAGCACTATCACTGAAAGTTTTAATATCATTGGAAAGGGGTACAATTGCTGAATCAGGTAGTTTTTGCAGATCCTTTTCATGTTCTCCTTTTTGCAGGCTGAATAGTGTTAAACCCGGTAATTTTGCCAATCTATGGAAATGCTCAATATCGCAGGAACGAAGATAATGGGTGGGATTGGGAAAACCTGTACTCCATACTATACCTATTTTTTTGCCGGCATATCCCTCTATTTTTGTTTTCCACTGTGAAGCCAGTATTTTATCTGCATATATATAAGGGAAAGAACCGGGAATTGTATCTATTGTGGTTCCAAAGATATGAGGAAGGCTCATCAGGAGTGCATAATGCGTAAATTCTTCAGGATTTGGCTCTTTAAATCTTAGTTCTACATTTGGGTACATTTCATTTGGGATTGCATTTAAAAGGCTTTGAAACTGCGGCTGCAGCCAGACAATGAATTTTCCGCTTTTCTGATGGAGCAGAGGCAGGTAACGGAGCATCTGTATTGAATCGCCAAACCCCTGTTCATGCCTGATCCTTTCCAGCACAGTGGGATCCGAAGCTTGGAATTCACGTGACTTGAAGTCGCGGC
>JADMIO011285584.1_pt1 | contig 87531 bp, 72 predicted proteins | sample 8958161 | NCBI WGS metagenome assembly JADMIO01 (sample SAMN16585339, study PRJNA669376) | soil metagenome | isolation source: Crop rotation soil | place: USA: Cullars Rotation, Alabama | collected 2011 | reverse complement strand
GCGACAACTTGTCCACGTGGAATTCTAAGCTTAGGATCCCAATGTGCTGGAAAGGATGATAGCGTTAAGCAAGTACTTATCAGCATAATTATACTCTAACCTGCCGAAATAGGATATCAAATCTGTACGCCATCTATAGCCACCAGTTTGAGGTTCATTTCCTTGATCTAAGACGTCATAATAATGGCCGGTTGTTGAGTTCTGTAAAATATTACGTTTTGTACCCCACATCATAGCATAATTGTCTTTTTGATAAGACTGTCCTCCTATTACCGTTAGGCTGTGTTTATCAAAATTCTGATTGAATGTCAGTGTGTTTTCTGCAAGAATTGTTGATAATTGACCCCTGTTCTCATTTAGTATTGCAGGATCATAGGCCTGATTGAGTGTCCAGAATCCGTCTTTTTTCAAATAAGTATAGTGGTCCCGGCTGGTTTCATAACCAATACTTCCCCTGTATTTTAATGACTTTAGTAACTGAAGTTCAGTATAGAGATTACCCCTGATTCTTAAATTTTCATTGGTACGGTCCTCCAGATTGGCAATAGCAAGAGGGTTTGTACCAAAAGTACGTGCTTTTGCCTCATCACCATAACCATATCCACCAGGATGACTTGGATCATAAACAGGAATAGTAGGCAACATTCGGAATATATCAACGATAGGGTTACCTGACATCTCATTAACTTTGGCATTACTTATAGCAAGATTTTCACCGATAGTAAAAATCCCCTTAGTCCCTTTTGTGTTAACTCTAAAATTTATCCTGTCAAAATCAGTACTGATTACTGTACCTTTATTACCAAAATATCCCCCAGACACATAGTAACTGGCGTCCTTAGAGCCACCATTAAAACTTAGGTTATAATCCTGAATATTACCTGTTCTGAAAGCAACATCCTGCCAGTCTGTATTGTTAGTAAGGTCCAGTTTTTGCCTTGTAATTCCGGCATTATCATAGGCCATAAAATTAATCCTTGAGAATTCTTCAGTCCCAGTAAGATCATAACGAGGCATCGTCTGCACACCGGCTTTACCTGTAAACTCAATCTTCATAGGTCCTTCCGCACCCTTTTTGGTCGTAATAATGATCACCCCATTTCCTGCCCTGGAGCCATAAATAGCAGCTGCAGAAGCATCTTTTAGGATTTGAATGGATTCTATATCTGCAGGATTAAAGTCACGATTAGCTGTAGTAATCAATCCATCGATTACATATAAGGGAGTTGCTCCAGCTATGTCTGACATGTTCTTCAGACCTCTAATCTGTATTTGTGCCTCTGAACCCGGTTGTCCTCCTCCTCTAACCCTGATACCTGTTGCCAACCCTTGTAAAGATTCAGCAACAGTGGTACCTTGTTTCTTACTAACATCTGCCGCTTTGACAACAGAAATGGCACCTGTCAAATCCTTTTTTCTTTGCGTTCCATAACCAACAACAACAACTTCATTTAAATCAGAAGCTGATTCAACTAAGGTCACATTAACAGTAGATCGCCCGTTAACTACTACCTCCTGAGTGGTGTAACCGATATAAGAAAACACAAGAACTGCATTGCCCGCATTAGGTACCGAAATGGTATAAACCCCATTTTGGTTTGTGGTTGCTGATACAGATGTTCCCTTGACAAGTACACCTACTCCTATTAATGGCCCCGACTTGTCTGATACAGTTCCGGTTATGTTGCTCTGGGCAAATACGGCCTGGCAACAGAGAATAAATAATGAACTAAGAATAAAGCAGAGCTTTAACTCTTTGCTAAAGTGTAATTTTTTTTTCATGCTCATTTACAATTTATATTTGGTTGGTTCAATTCATTCCGTAATGGGGCTGAATTGATATGCTAATTGATGAATTAACATTTGATCTTACTGATCAAACGTTGTTCAATTTGTCTCAATTGAGTCTATAATGGCAGAAATAAGGAATTCAAGTTCCTTTTTGAGGGTTTTCGACCTATCTTTATGATAACCAATATTAAATAGCATTGAACAAGTTTCTATTCATATTATCCATACTCATTGGTACGGTCGTTTCAACATTAGGTCAATCATACACTTTCAGACATTATCAGGTTGAAAACGGCTTATCTTATAATTCTGTGATCTGCAGTTTACAGGATAAAAAAGGCTTTTTATGGTTTGGAACTAAAGATGGCTTAAACAGGTTTGATGGCTATACCTTTAAATTTTTTAGAAATGATCCTGACAATCCAAAAAGTATAGGAAACAATTTTATACACAGCCTTTATGAAGATAAGGACCAGAACATTTGGGTAGGCACATTAATTGGCCTTTACAGGTACAACCCTTTAAATGAAAGCTTTGATCTGATAGAGGTAACTAAAAACAGGGATGTACGAGATATTAAGCTAGATAGTAAAGGAAATATCTGGTACATAGCAGGTTTAACCCTTTGTAAGTATAACGAGAAATCAAAAAAGCTGAAAACATTTGATGGAAGAATACATTCTGGAGCTACATCATTAAGTATTACTGCCAATGATGAGGTTTGGGTTTCTACAACTGATGGCTTTATCCAAAAGTACAAGGAGACAAAAAATACGTTTGAAAACTATAACGTATTTATTAATTCGAAGCCAACTATTTCTTCGTGGATTGAAAAACTATACGACACTGGAAAAGGTTTTTTTTTTATCGGAACATCAAACCAGGGTATTAAAACATTTGATACCAGTACGCTAACCTATAAGGATATTTTAGCTACCAACCCAGATCAAACACCCATTTACGCCAGAGATTTTATTGCTAAAAGTGATGATGAATATTGGATAGCTACAGAATCGGGCCTGTTTATATACAACCTGAAAACAGGCAAATACAACAATCTGCGTAATAAATTTGATGATCCGTACTCGATTTCGGATAATGCGGTATACACATTGGCCAGAGATAAAGAAGGAGGAATATGGGCCGGGACTTATTTTGGGGGCGTAAATTATTATCCTAACCAATATACTTCTTTCGAAAAGTTTTTTCCTCAGGGTGGCACTAACAGTTTAAGTGGGTATGCTGTGCGGGAGATTTGCAATGATAAAGATGGTAATATATGGATTGGTACTGAAGATGGGGGTTTAAACAAATTAAACCATAAAACAGGTGTTTTTGAGCACTTTAAGCCTACTGGAGCTAAAACAAGTATATCGCATACAAATATACACGCACTGCTTGCTGTAGATAATGAGCTGTGGATTGGAACTTTTGAGCGGGGGCTGGATGTGATGGATATTAATACTTCGAAAGTTTTAAGACATTACAGTGCCGGACAAGCACCTAATGAATTGAAAAGCAATTTTATTGAAAGTATGCTTAAGACCAGATCTGGTGAGATTTTGGTTGGTACATCGTTTGGTTTGTACCGATATAACCGGACTGGCAATGATTTCACTTTGTTAAATGAGGTACCGGGGAATCTTCATTACTCAAACCTGATTGAGGATGATCATGGAACAATTTGGGCAAGTTCATTACGGGATGGTTTATACTTTTATAACCCTGGCAACAAAACATCGGGTTATTACAGACATGAAGAAAACAACAGGAAAAGTTTAAGTTCTAATGCCGTAAACAGCACGTTTGTAGATGCAAAGGGAGGGCTGTGGGTAGCTACTGAAAATGGATTAAACAGGTTTAATGAAAAGGAAGGAAACTTTAGAAGGTATAACAGTAAAAGCGGTTTTTTAAGCAATGTTTTCTATAAAATACTGGAAGACAGGAAGGGTAACCTTTGGATAAGCACATCGAGAGGGCTTGTATGTTTTGATACGAGCACGAATAGAATAAAATCGTACACTAAGGCTAATGGGCTGCTAAGCGACCAGTTTAATTACAGTTCGGCATTTAAAGACCTTAACGGGAGAATGTATTTTGGAAGTGTAAAAGGGTTGATCAGCTTTTTTCCCGATCAGTTCAGGCAAAATAAATTTGTATCGCCTGTTTACATTACAGGTTTTCAGATTTATAACAAAGAGATTGAAATTAATAAGAAAAACTCTCCTTTAACAAAGTCTATTAATTTTACTGATGAAATTGAGCTGGCCCATGATCAATCGACTTTTAGCATTGACTTTGCTGCATTGGGCTACACCGCGCCTGAAATGACTGAGTATACTTTTAAAATGGAAGGCCTGGACAAAAACTGGACGTACTTAAAAGCTAACAGGAAGGTGTATTTTACTAACTTGTTACCGGGCACTTATACATTTAAGTTAAAAGCTGCTAACAGCAGCGGGATATGGAGCAATAAAATTACGGAGCTAAATATTGTTATAAAACCGCCGCTATGGGCCAGCCCACTGGCATTTTTGTTTTACGCTTTGCTCATTGCTGTAGCTATATACTATGCTATACGCTACTACCACCAGCGCATCAGCAACAAAAATAAACGCAAAATTGAATTGTGGGAATCGAAAAAAGAGAAAGAGCTATACCACGCCAAAATTGAGTTTTTTACTTATGTTACCCACGAGATAAGGACGCCACTTACCTTAATTAAAGGGCCATTGGAGGACGTAATGAAAAAAGCTGAGGAAGTACCTGCTATTACGGATAACCTGGTAATTATGAAGAAGAATACCAACAGGTTAATTGAGCTAACGGATCAGCTGCTGGATTTCCGTAAAACCGAGATTAAAGGGTTTAACCTGAACTTTGTAAACATTAATGTAAGCAAGTTGCTTGAAGAAAACTGCCTGAGGTATAAATCTGCAATGGAAAAAAAGGGGCTTGTATTAAATGTTAACTTGCCCGAGGAGCCTCTTTATGCCTATGCTGATCCTGAAGCTTTGAACAAAATACTAAGTAATTTAATTGATAATGCTGTAAAATATGCCGCAGGACAAATTGAGATTGTTTTAACTTCAGATACGGATACTTTTGACATCGAAGTAAAAAGTGATGGGGATCTGATTCCATCTAATATGCATAAAAAGATATTTGAACCATTTTACAGAATGGAAAGTAACAAAGATCAGAGAGGTACCGGAATAGGCCTGCCATTAGCCCGTTCGTTAGCTGAACTGCACGAAGGAACATTAATGCTTAGTACTGATGACGGTATTAGAAATGTATTCTCGCTTACTTTACCAAAACATCATGAAAGGGAGTTTAAAATAAATGATGATCCATTAGATGAGGGACAGGGTGTTAGAGAGGTCAGCACTGAGAACAGGAACATGGAATCGCCAGTTATTTTACTGGTTGAAGACAATATAGAGATCAGGGAGTTTATAGCGGACAAGCTGATTAAGGATTTTCAGGTAATTGAAACTGCCAATGGACAAGAAGCTTTAAATGTTTTAAATGAAAAAAGCATTCATTTAATTATCAGTGACATTATGATGCCGGTGATGGATGGTTATGAATTATGCAAGGCAGTTAAAGATAACCTGGAATATACTCATATCCCGATTATTTTATTGACAGCAAAAAACACGCTGCAATCGAAAATTGAAGGTCTGGAAGTTGGTGCCGATGCGTACCTGGAAAAACCGTTTTCTCCTGACCACCTGCTTACCCAGATCTCAAATCTGCTTGCCAGCAGGGATAAGATAAAGAATTACTTTGCAAGTTCGCCTTTGGTACATATTAAGAGCATGGCTTATAATAAGGCTGACGAGGCTTTTCTTGAAAAGTTAAATGAAATTATCAATAAAAACATTGATAATAAGTCGTTGGATGTAGACTTGCTGGCAGATGCGATGAATATGAGCAGGCCAACACTTTACAGAAAGATAAAGGCGATTTCTAATCTCTCGCCTCATGAGCTGATTAATATAACCAGGCTCAAAAAGGCTGCTGAATTGTTGGTTGAAGGAAACTATAAGATATTAAAAATTGCCTCGATGACAGGGTTTAGCTCGCAGGCACAATTTGGAAGATGTTTTGTTAAACAGTTTGGAATGACCCCTTCGGAATATGCCGGTTCAAAGCATTTGGTTAGCACCGAGATGGAATAAAAAAGCCCGCGGATATTAACCGCAGGCTTTTGAATAAACCACTTAAAAGAAAATGATTGCTTTTTCTTATTTAAAAAGTATAAATGCAATGATCAAAGTGATGATGATATTGAAGCCTTGTGCTATTAAAAAAGCATAGAACGGCTTTTTACTATTTTTACCAAACAGATCAGCAAAATTGGTTTCTAAACCAATACTTGTGAATGCAAGTACAAACCAAAGTCCTTGCAAGTTTTTTAGGCTGCCCTTAACCTGAGTATTTACCTCTGGTGTGATGAAGAAAGAAAATAACAGCGAGGCTCCAATAAAGCCTATTACAAATTTTGGAAAACGCTCCCATATCACCTTTAAAGTGGGTTTAGTTTCTTTGTCTTTTCCAGCAGGATGCTGGGTATAAGTCCAGTATATTGAAATAGCAAATGCTGCAATTCCTAATAATACATTTTGAGAAAACTTAACGATGGTACTGATTTTTAAGGCTTCCTCTCCCACTAATGAACCTGATGCTACTACTGCGCCTGTTGTATCAATACTACCTCCTAACCACGCACCTGTAACTGCCTGAGGAAAATGAAAGTATGCAGCAATATAAGGCATAAAGATCATCATGGGGATTGCCGTTATGAGTACATTGATATCACGTAGGATAGTTTTTTTGAATCGCCTTTAATGGCTCCTGAAGTTGCAATTGCTGCTGATACGCCACAAATAGAAACTGCACTGGAAATCATCATAGTTAATTCATCGTCTATCTTTAATTTTTTACATAACCAAAATGCAAAATACCATACTGACAGCACTACTACCAAAGCTTGAATTAAGCCCAGAGAACCTGCTTTTAATACATCCGAAAAAATTACGCTGGTTCCTAATAATACCAGTCCTATTTTAACAAAAAGCTCAGTAGACAATGATGTTTTAAACCATTCTGGCAGTTTAAAAAAGTTACTGATTGCCAAACCTATGGCCAGGCTAAAAATTACTGCTTCGAGGTTCAATGCTTTAACCTGGCTATTGCCCGCAAGCACAAGCGCTATCATGGTTAAAACGTAAACAGATGGAAAGGTTAGCACTGCACTTTTAACTGATTTACCGGTTAAGAATGCACCAAATGCGGCTACAATAATTACAAAAATAAATTGTAACCCAATATACTCTAGATTAGAAGCTGTTAATACTGATGTTGTAAGATCAGTAATGCTGTTCCAATTAAACACAGGAACGGGCAATAGCAGTCCTGAAAGAGTTAAAATGATTGTTAATGCTCCAAGGATAACTACTACCCAATCTTCATGAATGTTTAGTTTTTTAGTTTCTGACATTTGAATTTAGTTTGATTTGTGTATTGTGTTTGTTTTGTTTTAAATTGTGATAGAGAAAACGTCTTTTAAGGCGCATTTTGCGGCGTGATAACCACACATTCCATGCACACCTCCTCCTGGAGGAGTTGATGAAGAACACAGATATAATCCCTTTGCAGAAGTTCGATAAGGAGAACTCCGTAAGGCAGGTCGCGTAAAAATCTGTCCAAGGTCAATTACACCACCGTTAATATCTCCTCCTATATAATTTGGATTGTAAGCCTCCACCTGTGCGGTATTCATGGTATGCTTTGCCAATATCCTATCTCTGAAACCGGGAGCAAAGCGCTCTATTTGTTTTTCAATAGTTTCAGTCATATCTGTTACCGATCCATTTGGCACGTGACAATAAGCCCATGCCGTATGCTTTCCTTCCGGAGCCCTCGATGTATCAAATAAACTTTGCTGCGCAAGTAATACAAAAGGTTTGTCGGCATGTTTACCCTGCCAGCTAAGCTTTTCAGATAAGGTAATTTCTTCCAGCGTATTGCCAATATGTACCGTTCCCGCGCGACGTGCTTCTTTTGCAGTAAAGGGAATCGCTTCATCCAAAGCCCAATCAACTTTAAAAACGCCCATTCCGTAGCGATATCTTTCCAATTGCCATTTATAAATGGAAGAAAACTTATGACCAGCTATTTGCAACAATTGCTTTGGTGTTACATCAAATAATACCGTTCGGGAAGAAGGCAATTCATCTAAAGATTTTATATAACGTCCCGTTTCAATTTTACCTCCTAACGCAATAAAATAAGATGACAATGCATTTGCAATTTCTTTAGATCCACCCACAGGAATAGGCCATCCTTTTAGATGTGCCGCAGCCATTAATACCAATCCTATTGCCGATGTGGTTAAGTTAGACAGTGGTTGAATAGAGTGTGCAGCCATTCCGGCCCATAATCCTCTTGCGGCCTTGGTTTTAAATCTTTTAGCTAAGAAAGTTGCCGATGTAAGTGCATTTAATCCAAATTTAGCCATGGCAACGGGGTGTTTAGGAAAATGCAAAGGACCAAGAACATCGGCTGCTATATCTGGCCAGTCTTTAACAAGCGGCTTTAATAATTTAAGATAGGCTTGCTCATCGTCGCCAAGCAATCTTGCAGTTTCTTCTATAGAACTTCCCAGGACAGCCGCCGTACCGTCATCAAATGGATGAGCAGCAGCAAGATCTGGAAATGTATAAAACAATCCATAATCCTGAAGCGGAAGTGTATTAAAAAATGGCGAGCCAATAGCTAGAGGATGAATAGCCGAACAAACATCATGTACAAAGCCGGGTAAGGTTAGCTCCGCAGATCTTAATCCGCCACCAATCTCGTTCTTTCCTTCTATAATCAATACTGATAGGCCTTCCTGTTGCAATGCTATGGCAGCTGCTAAACCATTTGGTCCTGAACCAACCACAACCGCATCAAAATCTGGTTTTCCCACTATAATTTATTTCTTACTTAATGATAATTTATTTTCGTTTAACAATGTTCTTACTGCATCGTGAAGGTAGGGATATTTGAATTTAAATCCATTCTTTTGTAAAACTGACGAGATCACTCTTCTTCCGGAAAGGACAAGTTCTGCCTCTGTACCTATAAAAACTGCACCTATTTTTATAAATATGGCAGGATTTGGCAACCCAAAGGGAATGTAAATAGATTGCCTTATTGTTTTCATAAATTCCTTATTAGTTACCGGAAAAGGGCTGGTTGCATGAACAATCCCTTTAATCTCAGCATCTAAGATGGCATATCTTATCAGATCTGTAAAATCTTGTTCATGTATCCAGGTCATATATTGAGTACCCGTACCTATTTTACCTCCCAGGCCAAACTTAGCCATATTAAGGAAGGGTTTCAAAATACCACCATTTTGTTGCAAAACCATCCCTATTCTTAAAAACACTTTTCGCGTTTTCGGAGTATCATATCTAGCGAAAGCTTTCTCCCAGGCCTTACAAACTTCCGGAGAAAAACCACTTCCTGTAGGTGAATCTTCAACTTTCACTTCATCACCAGAATTCCCAAAAATAGCTGCAGATCCCGCATTAACCCATACTTCAGGCGGTTTATTCAATTCTCCTATTGCCTTTCCAATAACCAATGCAGCGTCTACTCGTGAGTTAATGATTTCCTGTTTATTAGCATTTGTGTAACGGCAGTTTACAGATCTCCCTACCAGATTAATTATAGCCTTGCTACCTTCCAGTTCCTTAGTCCAATTCCCTATGTTTTTGGCATCCCAAAGTACATATCTGATATTCTGTTCATTCTTCCTTATCGTTCTGGTCAGTACCACAATTTCATAATCAGGAAAAGCTTTTATTATTGCAGATCCTAAAAAACCTGTTCCTCCGGCTATAATTATTTTATTACTCATTAAATTTAAGGTTTAATATTCCTTTACTGAACTATATCGGCCTTCAACCAAAGGATACTTTTTATCAGATCTGTCTAAGACTACATAAATAGAATCTCTAAATTCATTAATTCCGTTAAGAATAATTCTATTTGCCGTGGGCCTGCTATAGTGCAACACTTGCGTTTCTTCTTTATGATTCTTGTTTTTGTTCTGCAAATAAAGGATATGGTTTACTGTATCTGCTTTATAGAAAAAGTACCTGCGTTCACCGGCCATACCACCAACCTCCCATCTGGTCACCCCCAGGTCACGGTTTTTCTTTAGCTTGTCTAACTGATCAGAATCTTGAGTATTTACCTGATTAAGTCTATTATTCTTTTTATCATTCTTTACACGGAGCGGAGAATAACCAATCATGCGGTCGGCAATGGCCCCACGATTGGTTTTATAGCTTAATGACGACCAACCTTCGAATGTTGCATCTTGCCATCGTATGGAGTCTTGAGGGGTATAAGGAACGACCTTGTTATTTAACCGGTATTCTGTTACGTTATAATAGCCTTTTGCTCCCGCTAATCCGGGAGTACTCGGGATGTTATAATTATTTCCGTTAAAAAAACCATATGCCCACAAACCAGCCGCAACCGGAACAAACAAGAAATTAAAAGTCCATTTTACACCTGCGGCGAGATTGCGCTGCCATTTTTCGGAGATAACCGGCTGATAACGGTAAGGTAAGATGTCTTTTTCATTTACCAGCAGGTTCCAGATTTTAGGCAAATCGTACCAAACTATAAATATACCAATAATGGCAAAGTAAGCGGCTGGTACGGCTACACCTGCATCATACGCATGGTTAGCTATACAGATGTTAAAAGTTACCACAGCCGCTAGTGCCGCTCCTAAAGGAGAAGTTTTTCTATTTAACAACAACAGTCCAGGAAGGATTTCGGCAAATCCAAGAAATACAGTATACCAGAAAGAAACACCAACATGCGACCAATATAACTTCTTCTCTGCCATATCTATAAATGGCGTATTTAGCATCCCAACTGTAGGAAAAACCATTTGCATCGGAAAAGCTTTCTTTAATCCCCACCCGACCATTCCATATGCCAGGCGATAACGGGCAAGTACCCTGATCCAATAATAAAGCTTACTATATTCTGTGGATTTCTTATCAAGAGCAGTCCAGATCAATCCTCCAACAATAGACCCTGCAAATAGCAGAATCAAATTAATATAATTTAATAACCCAAACACCCCTTCTTCTGATTCTATGGTTACAATCTGCGGGGGCCAGAACGCTACTATGGCTTGAAAATCATGATAAGTGATCTTCGAAAACTTTAAAGCGAAAAGCTCTTCATAAAACTTTGGATAAGTGGGAATACATAAAAAAAGCATATACAAAAACCCTATCCGAAATGCTATTTTCTGATAGTTCTTCCATTTGCCGGTTTTAGGCGATTCTTTAACTACTTCCTGCTCTTGTTTGTCTGCTGCTGCTGTTTCTGCAGGAGCATCCAGGTTTATCTCTAATGTGGACATTTTAATTTCTTTTAAGTGACAACTAGATTTTTACAGGTTTACGGCGACCCTCGAACATCATATACTTCTTATTTATTTTGGCAAGAACCACATGTATCGAATCTCTGTTTTCGTTAATACCCGACAATACTATTGTGGAATCATTTGGCCGCTCATACTTGAGATGAAGCTTTTCATTCCGTTGATTTTTATTCTTATTCTGCAATGAAAGCGTATGGTTTACAGTATCGGCATCATAGTAGAAATAGTGACGACCGGCATATCCTGCCAGTTCATAGTTTCTATCAATATCTTTTTCATGAACTTCTTCGCCACTCGACAAGTCTATCTTAACGGGGCGATTCACTTTAATGGTTAGTGTCGACCATTTTTCGAAAACCACATCCTGCCATCTGTTCGGATCAGTTTTGGAGTATGGTATAGTATCTTTATTTAATACAAACTCCTTTACATTATAATACCCAAATGCTTTACTTAAACCTGGTGTATGAGGTATTTTATATGGATCATTTGTGTAATTATCATAAGCCTTATATGCAAAGAGTACAACAAAGGCCAGAAATGCTATTTTTAATCCTTTCCGCGCATTTCTTAAACGACTATCCGTAAATTTTGGAATAAATTTATTGGCATAAGCCGGTGTTTCTTTAATAAGCAGATCATATAATCTGGGGATGTCGTATGCAAATAAAAAAGTTGCTAAGAGCACAATAAAAGTACTTAGCGCCTGCTCACCTATATCATAAAATCCATTTGCTACCGCTACATTCCCTAAAAAACCGAATATTAGTCCTACTCCAAACGTGACGGTTTTCCGGTTAAAAAGCAGGAAAGCTGCAAGTATTTCAACAAAACCTAAAAAAGATTCGTACTTAGGTGCTATGCCTACTGTTTGGAAATAGATTTTCCAGGCAAAATAATCTCCATAATTAGTCAGCAGATTACTTAACGAAGGATATGGCATCTGCAACGGAAAAAATTTAATAAAGCCATAAGTAACCAGTACAAACGCAAGGCGATATCTCACCAATACCCTTAACCAGTAATATAACTTTGTATATTCCTTTCTTTGGGCATCTGCTTTACCCCAAATGACAGCACCTATGGCTGCAATACCGATAAATACTACCCAGTTTGCAAAACCTCCAATACCCCATTCGGCAATTTGATTATCAGAAAAAAACTGAGGTTGGTACTTAGTTAACTTAAACAGATCGTGAAAATGGAGGTGAAGCCAATTGATAGAAAACAACTGTTTATAGAATTTCCAGTCAATTGGGATAATTTGTATTACAAGGAAGATAAAGAAGAACCGGAACAAATTCTTTTCCCAGGGTTTCCACTCCCGTGATTCATTGTTTGTGTTGGTTGTTATTTTGCTCATAACAAATATATTTTAATGATGTTAAAATTTAATTTCTGCCGTAACCAGGGTTCTGAACTAGTGATGGATCAGCAATGATCTCCCCTGCAGGTATTGGAAAAATGTATTTATTAGGATCGTTCAGGTTCAGGACTGCAGGGGCTCTGCCGGTCCTTACCAAATCGAACCACCTGAAAGGTTCCAGGGCAAACTCTACGCGCCTCTCATTTTCGATAGCTAACAATACTTCATCCTTATTCAGACTTGTGCTTATTTCAGGTACGCTCGACCTAACCCTTACCGCATTTATATCTGCAATTGCACCGCTTAAATCAGGTACTGTTTTAAGTACACGTGCTTCGGCCCTGTTAAGAAATAACTCGGCCGTTCTTATAATGTACCCTGCAGAAGTGTTTGTTGGATAAATACCACCTATAAATTGTCCGGCAGTATTTTTTACTGAAAGTATTTTACGATCGCCTCCAACAGCAGGATCATTCAAAAGATTGTGGATTACAGCTTTTGGTTCAAGTGCTCTGTTACTGGTGTTCCACTGAGAATAAGCAGCATTAACATCATTAACACTGTAAGAGAGTTCTAATACAGATTCTGAGGTTCCGGCAGCAAGATTAAAAGGCTTAATCAATTTATAACCGGGATTTGCCAATACAGTATTGATATCACCCTCTGCTTCTGCATATTTTTTCTGGTATAGATAAAGCCTGGCCCGTAATGCAATGACGGTGAATTTAGTTGCTCTATTCCTTACAATGGTAGATGGCAATAAAGTCTCAGCCTTGTTCAAATCATCTAGTACCTGATTAAATACTTCTGCTTGGGTACTTTGCTTTACCCCTAGTTTATCAGCCACTATTGTAGTGGGTTTTAAAAAAATCTGCACATTTCCAAATACCCGGGCAAGATCAAAGTAAGATAAAGCCCTGATGGTGTAAGCTTCTCCTAATAGTTGATTTTTAAGATCATTACTAAGCTTATTATCAGTTACCAGAGGTACCTTTTCAATGATGTGGTTTGCGCGATTGATGGTATTGTAAAAATTACCCCAATAGGTAGATAAAAAAGCAATGTCGGACCGAAGGTCATAATTGATTACATTCAAGTCTGTTTGTGCATTGTTTAGTGATTTAATGTCTCCGCCCGATTGAAGTATTGTATTCTGGAAACCACTTCCATAATTAAGGCTTGCCAATCCACGATAGGCTCCTCTTACAGCAGCTTCGGCTGATGATCTGTCATAAATTGTGGTTTCATCAGGTATGGTGTCGTATGGTGAAACTTCTAAATATTTTTTGCAAGAAAACAGAGATGAACTGATCAGCAATAAAAATAGGAGTGTTTTATTTTTAGTATTCATGATGCTAGTATTAAAATGAAATGTTGGCGCCAAATTGAATTCCTCTTGGCTGTGGTGGCGTGGCTGTATCAAGACCGTCAAGATTCTGACCTGCGCTGCCTGAACTTTCCGGATCGGCACCTGTGTATTTTGTTTTAAGCCAAAGATTAGTTCCTAAAACATATAGTCTTACTTTGCCCAATCTTACCTTAGAGGTTACCGATGCTGGCAAAGTATAACCCAAAGAGGCTGCTTTAAGTCTGATGAAAGATCCATCTTCAAGGTACCTGCTATTCTGTTCAATATTATAGTTATTACCTACACTAGTAACACGGGGTGTATTGGTAATATCTCCTTCTTTTTGCCATCTGTTCAGTTGGCTCTTTAAAATTGATCTGGAAGCATCTCTTGTTCCTCCCCCTTCTAAAATGTACTTGTTAAAATTGAATACTTTATTACCATACTGATAGGTAAACAATATATTCAGATCAAATCCTTTGTAGCTGATATTATTAGAAAGCCCCCCAAAGAAATCAGGAATGAGGTTACCCATCAGTTGACGATCTGCTGTAGTTACAGTAGTTCCCGTGGTTCCATCGGCATGTTGAAATATAGCGTCTCCGGTTGTAGGGTCAACATATAGCTGTTTGTATAACCAGAAACTACCTAAAGCAGCTCCCTCTTGTGTTCTTCTATATTCTCTTGCTTCAAATGTAATGGGGCTAACCAGTTTCTCTGCGCGGTTTACATTTCTTGAAATGTTAAAATTTGCTGACCATTCAAAATCCTTAGATTTTATAATTGTTCCGGTTATTGCCAACTCAATTCCTTTATTACTTACTTCGCCGGCATTAGCTAATGTGCTTGAATACCCTGTTGACTGTGGCACAGGCAAATAAAGCAAAGCATCTGTAGTGTACTTGTAGTAAGCATCAAGATTCAGGAATAACCTATCTTTAAATAACCCCAAATCAATTCCTGCATTATAGGTGGTTGTCTTTTCCCATTTCAAATCAGGGTTTTTTAATTGAGCTGGTGCCACGCCAGGTTTAGGCCCGCTTGTCAGGTTATCAGGATACGCCGCCGAGCCTGACCATAAACCCAATGCGGCATAGTCATTAATACCATTTTGATTTCCGGCAGAACCGGCACTTAATCTAAGTTTGAATTCGGATATTGTTTCTGAATTTTGAAGAAAGGCTTCTTGTTTGATTCGCCACGAAGCACCTATTCCAGGGAAAAAGCCCCATCGATTATTTGCTCCAAATTTAGAGGAACCATCAGCCCTGATAACACCCTCTAGAAAGTACTTGTTATCAAGACTATAGTTCAATCTGCCAAAAAATGAAGCAAGTGTAGACTTTGATCTTCTTTGATCAGCCGTTCTTACAGATGCGGCGGAGATTTGCTGAAAAAAATTGTTTGGAAAACCCTGTCCAACTTCCTGAGCTACCTTTACATCAGTACTTTGAATACTATTTCCAATTAAAGCAGTAATATTTTGTCTTGAATTAATAGTTTTTACATAAGACAGTGTTTGTTCATTCTGAATAATTGTACTTGTTGTAAATACCTCTTTTCTATAACCTAGTGGATTGGGACTACCACCAATGATAGTTTGATCGTTAAAGAACTCACGTTCATTATAATTATCATAATCCAATCCAATAGAAGATTTAAACTTAAGACCAGGTAAAATATTTACTTCAATAAATTGATTACCTATGTACCTGATACTAGTGGTTGAGATATTTGTGACATCTGTATTAACCAGATTATCAATATTCTCATAAATTGAACCTCGGGCCGGGGTTCCGTCTGCATTATATAAGGGCAAATAAGTTGGATGATGCAATGCAGCAAGTAAATGTCCGGCCTGCTGCCCTGCCCCGCCTCTAACTTGCTGTCTGAATGTTCTATAAACACCGTTACTTGAACTGAGGGTTACTTTTTCATTTAACTTACTATCAAGATTTAGCTTAAAACTTCCCCGCTGGAAATCAGATGGCTTTAATATTCCTTCCTGATCAGTATAACCAGCTCCAATATTGTAACGAATCTTATCACTTCCACCTTGAATACTCAGATCATAGTTTTTAACCTGGGCCGTTCTAAAAACTCTGCTTAGCCGATCATAAGTTTGCTGGTCTTCCGGATTCCCTCTTCCTGGTACACCGTTAATAATATCAGTTACTGGCCTGAACGGGCGATTCTCGTAAGTTTGATTTAAACTAGGTTTGTCTTTTCCAGAATTTATCCATTGTTCATTAACCAGTAAGGCATGCTCTGGACCAGTTGTTAATTCCCACAGTCTATCAGGATCAGCCTTTTGCCAGCCGTGTGATATCTCTAAATGATATTTTGTTTTACCTAAAAAGTACTCCCCTCTTTTAGTGGTTACGAGAATAACACCATTAGCCCCCCGAGAACCATAAATGGCGATAGCACTTGCATCTTTCAAAACTTCGATACTCTCTATATCCGCAGGATTTATATCTGCAAGTGGCGAAGTTTTTTTTCCTCCCAGGTCAAGTGTTGATAAGGAGTTGTTGTTTACAAATACTCCGTCAATAACATATAATGGTTCATTACTTGCATTAATAGAAGCAGTACCCCTCACTTGTACTTTTACACCCTCGCCCGGGGAACCTGAATAAGTTCCAACCTGAACACCTGCCGCCCTACCTTGTAATTGTGCATCGAAACTGGCAACAGGAATTTGTTTAGTTTCGGCTGCGTTTACCTTAACGATTGAGCCTACAACACTTTTACGTGTTTGGGCTCCATAGCCAACAACAACTACATCGTTTAGCTGACTTGCACTCTCCTTTAACTCAACGAGAATGGGACTTCCATTAGCTATTACCTCTTTTTTTTCGTAACCTACATAAGTAATTTCCAAAGTATAAGGAAATTTTTGACCGGTAACAAAATCGAACTTTCCGTTTTTATCTGTTTGCACAACATGGGTTGTTCCTGTAATATGAATGCTTACACCCGGAATTCCAAGTTTTGATACAGCATCTACAACCTGGCCTTTAAGTGTGGAATTAATTAGGGGTTGAGTTTGTGAGAAGGAAATGAGTGGTAATAAGAACATTACCACAATACCGCTGTTCAATAGCAGTGATTTTTTTAACAAGGAATAAGCATTGTACAAATGCCTACCCTTTTTAAAATTTTGCATAACTTTAAAAAGTTTTAATTAATAAAATTCTATTGGTTGAAACGAGTTGGCATTTCAGTAAGTGATTGGCGTTGCGTACTGAGTGCCTTGATAAAGGCAGGATTCCAATCCTGTCTTTATTATTGATTTATGGCGTGAAATGCTATTGCATGAAACAGCAACAACAGTGAGAAGAAATTCTCGATTGGTTTAGACTGCAGAGCGCATTTTCTTTTTTAATTAGTAAAGATTTTTCCATTGTTTGGTTTGTGTTTCTTATCAATTCAAGACAAATGTAATCGCATTTTTCTTAAAAACAAATAAAATCTATAGATTTAGTAGTGTATTAGCAAAAAAGGATATAAAATGATACCTTAGGCTTTAATTAAGTTTAAACCAATTACACTACCAAACACATTAAAATGAAGAAGTACCAACTTTTGCTATGCCTTTCATTCTTAGCTCTTTCCTTATCCGCTCAAAAAAAGACAAAAGAAACTTCTGGTAATCCGATATTTCCGGGATGGTACGCAGATCCTGAAGGAGCAATATTCGGTAAAGAATACTGGGTGTACCCTACCTACTCTGCTAAATATGAAGAGCAGACATTTATGGATGCTTATAGTTCCAAAGATCTTATTACCTGGAAAAAACATTCGCACATTCTTGACACAAGCAATGTTAAATGGGCAAAAAAAGCTGTATGGGCACCATCAATAATTAAAAAAGAGAATAAATACTATCTATTTTTTGGTGCTAACGACATCCAAAATAATAATGAAACAGGCGGTATAGGCGTTGCTGTTTCTAATAAACCAAACGGACCTTTTAAAGACCTTATTGGAAAACCGCTGATCGATAAATTTCATAATGGTGCACAACCAATTGATCAATATGTTTTTAAGGATAAAGACGGGCAACACTATTTATTTTATGGTGGCTGGTCTCATTGTAATGTTGTGAAATTAAGCGATGACTTTAAGAGTATTGCTCCGTTCCCGGATGGAACAACTTATAAAGAAGTAACGCCTAAGGGATATGTTGAAGGACCTTTTATGTTTATCAAAGATGGCAAATACTATTTTATGTGGTCTGAGGGTGGGTGGACTGGACCTGATTATTCAGTAGCCTATGCAATTGCAGATTCACCCTTAGGTCCATTTAAGCGTATAGATAAAATATTAAAGCAAGACGCATCAATCGCTACTGGTGCTGGTCATCACTCGGTAATCAAGAATCCAAAAACTGGCGATTATTACATCATATACCATCGTCGTCCATTAGGAGAAACCAATGGTAATCATAGGGTTACTTGCATAGACAAATTGGAATTTGATGAAAATGGGTTAATTAAACCCGTAAAAATTACTTTCGAGGGCGTAGGTGCTAACCGCCTGTAGGTCGGTTAGTTTCACCCCAATCTGATAATAACCGGAGAACTGGTTCTAGTTTCAACCCTAATTCCGTAAGCTTATATTCTACCCTGGGAGGAACCTCAGGGTAGATTATTCTATTTACCAAACCATCATTTTCCAGTTCCCTAAGCTGTAAAATCAAAATTCGCTCAGAAATATTAGGCATTGATTTACGAAGTTTGCTATACCTCAAGCTTCCATTATTTAACAAACGCCATAATATTGTAGGCTTCCACCGGCCACCAATTAAATCTAAAGTATAAGCCATACCACAACTGGCATTTATTTGCACCTCGTTTTCAAGATTTGTAGAGTTTTCTTTTCTCATTACTTACATTTATGTTAGTACTATACAATTTTATCAGTACATACAATTATAAAAGTACAAATATACCTTTGTAATAAGTATTTAAACTAATATTTATTACAGAAAACAGATATGGAACATTTGAAAAACAAAGTAGCGGTAGTAACCGGCGGAAGTCGCGGTATAGGAGCAGCAATTGTTAAAAGACTTGCGCATGAAGGCGCAACAGTGGCTTTCACTTACGTAAATGGGCAAGAAAAAGCGAACACCGTAGTAAGTGAACTAACAGAAAGGGGCTCAAAAGTTTTGGCAATTAAAGCCGATAACGCTATTGAAGGAGAAATTACAGCTGCAATACAAAAGGCGATTACAACTTTTGGAAAATTAGATATACTGGTTAACAGTGCCGGAGTTTATATTGGAAAACCATTTGAGGAGCATACATTGGCTGATTATGATATAACAATGTCTGTAAATGTTAAAGCGGTAGTGGAGGCTTGCCTAATGGCCGCAAAGAAGATGGAAAACTCTGGCAGGATCATAACTATAGGTAGCAATATGGCTGATAAGGTGCCTGCGGCTCAGGGAACATTGTATGCAATGAGCAAATCTGCTCTAAGTGGACTCACTAAAGGTTTATCGCGTGATTTGGGACCGAGAGAAATTACTGTTAATCTGGTACAACCTGGCCCTATTAATACTGATATGAACCCAGAGACTTCCGAACATGCAGACTTTCAACGAAGCTTAATGGCAATTAAAAAATATGGCAAACCGGAACATATAGCTGATGTTGTGGCTTATTTGGCAAATCCAAATAGTGGGTATACCACAGGTTCAATAATTACAATTGATGCAGGAACTACCAGTTAATTGTAATATTTAATACAGCATACAGCGCAATTTAAATTGCGCTGTATGCTGTATTCTATTCCCAAATGTTGTTTACTGCAGTAAGGATGACCGGTTTGCCATCAGTAACCATTATAGTATGTTCGTGTTGAGCTACGTAACCACCTTTGTTGCCCACTAATGTCCACCCATCCTTCTCCTGATCAGCATAAGTTGAAGCAGTGGCGATAAAGGTTTCAATAGCCACTATAGAATTCTTTCTGAAGCGGGTGGTATTAAATCTATCGTAGCAGTTCAGGATTTCATGTGGCTCTTCATGTAAACTTCTGCCTACACCATGTCCGGCAAGGTTTTTAATTACTTTATATCCTGATTTACGGGCTTCTGTTTCAATCAATTTACCAATATCTGCAATCTTTACTCCTCCCTTTATCTGATTTATGGCTTTACGTAATATTTGTTTTGAGGCATCTACAAGTGGTTGAAGTTCGTTGATATCTTTTCCTAGTATAAAAGAACCACCATTATCTGCCCAAAAACCATTTAATTCTGCAGACACATCAATATTAATGAGATCGCCCTCTTTAAAAATTTTATCTTCGGTAGGAAGACCATGAGCAATCTCATTGTTCACACTTATACATGTCCACCCAGGAAAGTTATAGGTTAGTCTTGGTGCTGACTTTGCTCCGAGGGAACTTAATATTGCTCCTCCAAAATCGTCCAATTCTTTAGCTGTCATACCTGGAGTAGCGTGTGCTCTCATTTGTTTAAGAGTTTCTGCTACAGCTTTGCTGATCTCCTGCATTCCTAAAAGTTCTTCACTCGATGTAATTGACATGGCTTTTTTTATGCAAAGATAAAAATTTTACGGTTTACCTGCTTCCTTGTTCAACAAACTGTAGAGGAACTCCACAGCTTTACATTGGCTACAAATAAATAAACAACTGAAAATCAGATCGGTGCCAAAAAACAACTACTTAGGCACTATTATGTAGCATAGTCTAAACATAATTAACAAGAATATTAATTGACAATTTAAAATAAGTATTATGAAAAAGATCATTTTATCAGCAGCATTTTTAGCAGTAGCAGGATTAACAACAGTAAAAGCAAACGACATTAAAAACCCAGTAGAAGTTGCTGTAAGACAAGATAGTACTACAAAAACTCCAGTTGAGTTAAAAGACCTGCCAGAGCCGGTTCAAAAAACTTTACAGGCAGAACCTGCAAAAGAATGGACTCCAACTGCAGCATTTCTTGTAACTAATGCAGACAAGTCTGAGTACTACTTGATTAATGTTAAAAAAGGAGAAGAAACAGGATCTCTTAAGATCGATAAAGACGGTAAAGTGGTTCAATAAATCACGATACACATATAGCTAATACCCACAAAAGCCGGAGGATTCCGGCTTTTGTGCTTTTAATTAAGTTAATGATTAGAATAAATTACGATATTTTATCGTTGTATAGCATATGAAAATAGGACTAATTACGCTTTTATTATTTTGTGGCACCGCTACATTTGCCCAGTCTTTCAAGTATCCTATACTTAACCCACAAGGAAAAACCATAAAATCGCTTATCCCGGCGCAATGGAAAGTAATAGATTCTGTTTACGGAGATCTGAACAATGATAAAGTTGAAGATCTGGCTTTAATATATGAGTTTTATGCCGCCGTTAAAGAAAACAGAGCATATGGTGATAACACAACTGAACTTATTACTGAGATACAGAGGCCAAGAATACTGGCAGTCTATTTTAAATCTGGCAGAAGCTACAAACTGGTTACGCAAAACAACAATTTTATTTTAAGATCAGAAGAGGGCGGCTCAATGGGCGACCCGTTGCGTCCACTGGCTATAACAGACAATGTGCTTAACCTGGCCTTTGAAGGAGGAGCAAATTGGAGATGGAAACTTAATTACAGTTTTAAATACCAGGATAAAGACTGGCAGCTAACCAAGGCAAGTAATTACTCTTATCATAGCGGATCTGGCGATATGAATAGTAAAAGGTATGATTTTGTAAACAAGAAACGCATTATTACTATTGGTAAAATCAATAATAAGGATTCAGGAAATGAGATTATTGAACAGAATTTAACATTTAAAACGCTGCGTACTTTTTCGAGCTTTAAAAAACCCTGGACCTGGGAATTGGGCCCAGATGAGTTTCTATAACTCCTACCACATATCAGACTGAACTTAGACTCAAATCAGACTCAGCTCAGACCCTGTTAGACTCTAGTAAAGTTAAGTCTGTTTTAACGCAAAAAAGGGCCTGAATCACCACTGATTCAGGCCCTTTTTTGAATTATTTAATCCAAATTATTAACGTGAATAATTTGGAGCTTCTTTAGTGATTGAAATATCATGGGGATGACTCTCTCTCATTCCGGCAGCTGTAATGCGTACAAATTTAGCTTTCTGTAAATCTTCAATAGTTGCAGCACCACAATAGTGCATACCTGCTCTTAAGCCTCCTACATATTGATAAATCACCTCGGCCAATGTTCCTTTATAAGGTACACGACCTACAATGCCTTCTGGTACCAATTTGGTAACTACATCTTCCTCATCCTGGAAATAACGGTCTTTTGATCCTTGTTGCATTGCTTCAACAGATCCCATTCCTCTGTATGATTTGAACTTACGTCCTTCGTAAATAATGGTTTCTCCTGGTGACTCCTCTACTCCTGCGAATAAAGATCCTGCCATAATTGAACTAGCTCCGGCTGCTATAGCTTTAACAATATCTCCTGTTTGTTTGATACCACCGTCAGCAATTACAGGAATTCCTGTTCCAATTAATGCCTGAGCACATTCAAATACTGCATATAGCTGAGGTACACCTACACCAGCTATAATTCTGGTAGTACAGATAGAACCCGGACCAATACCAACTTTTACAGCATCAGCTCCGGCAGCTGCCAATGCCCTTGCAGCATCTGCTGTAGCAATATTACCAGCAATAACCTGTAAGTCAGGAAACTTAGCTTTAATGGCTTTAACCATATCGATAACTCCTTTAGAGTGGCCGTGTGCAGTATCAACTGTAACTACATCAACTCCAGCTTGTACCAATGCAGCTACACGATCAATGTTATCAGCTGCTACACCTACTGCAGCACCTACGCGTAATCTGCCATGTTCGTCTTTACAGGCTTTAGGATAATTTTTATATTTCTGGATATCCTTGAATGTAATTAACCCAGCCAATTTACCTTCACTATCAATTACAGGAAGTTTTTCAATTTTATAATCTTGTAAAATTTCTTCCGCCTGTAAAAGTGTTGTACCCTCAGCAGCAGTGATTAGATTTTCACTGGTCATCACTTCAGAAACTTTACGCTGCATATCTTTTTGGAAGCGTAAATCTCTATTGGTAATTATACCAACCAATTTTCGATCTGAATCTATAACAGGAATTCCGCCTATTTTAAATTCCTTCATGATCTGAAAAGCATCAGCAACTTTAGCATCTTTGCTTAAAGTAACAGGATCCTGGATCATTCCACTTTCTGAGCGTTTTACTTTTCTTACTTCTTCTGCCTGACGCTCAATGCTCATGTTTTTATGTAGCATTCCGATACCTCCTGCCTGGGCAATGGCAATAGCCAAACCAGATTCAGTTACAGTATCCATTGCTGCAGAAACTACGGGAACATTAATGCGTATTTTTTTTGTAAGGAAACTGCCTGTATCCACATCACGGGGCAGAACTTCAGAATAAGCAGGCACTAATAATACATCATCGTATGTTAGTCCTTCGGCGATAAATTTATTGGGATCGAGTTGCATAGCAAATAATTTATGAGTTACTATTTGCCGGGCAAAAGTACGATTATTATTGATATTACGCAACAGTTTAGCAAATATTGGCCACTGGCATTAAAAGTTTACAATTAAATTAAATAGTGAAAAGGAATAATATTGAACAGTTGTTTTAGTTTAATAACAAATTCTTAAAATCCAGTATCAAACCGTTTTACTCCTGTTCCTATTCTCACAGGCTCAGGATTCTTTGTTGGATTAAATGGGTCATAATAATAAAGTGACGCCTGCTGAAATAGTGGAATATGCATTTTTAAACGTTGCATAAATCCTTGAAAATCCTTTCCATTTTTACTCCATGCAGCTTCTGCCAAAGCAGTTATTCGCGGAAACAACAGATAATCCAGCCTTTGATCGCTTTGAATTGTTTCTGCCCATAAATCTGCCTGTACGCCCAGAATTTGGTTTTTATTCACAGAACCGCCTATGTAATTTTCCTGAGAAAAAGAATAAACGCTTTCTAATGCATTGTATAATTTATTGCTCCATTTGCGACCGTAATTATGGGTGCTATCCTGAACAAAATCAAAATAAAACGGTAATCGAGGGCACAGTACTGTCTCATATCCCTTTTTTAACGAAAGATTTAACATATCTGGTTTATCGTGTCTCCACCAGAAGATAATCGTTTTGTCTTTAGGCAGGTCTACTTCGGCCATCTCGTCCCAAACTAAGAGCTTGGCATTCATATTATATACCGAATCTGCCATACGTTTCATGAAATATTTTTCTACTTCTTTAACATTTGCCAGCCCCTTGTTTTGCATTAATGCTTTAATATCAGCATTTGAAGACCATTGCTGATTTCCATAACTTACCTCATCGCCACCAAGATGGATCATTCCAGAGGGGAACAATGCATTTGTTTCCCTAAGGATATTTGTAAGATATTGATAAGTACTTTCTTTACCTGGATTAAAAGTGAACTCAGGATGTCCTTCAGATCCACCTCCGCTAAATTCAGGATATGCACGGTTCGCTGCAGAAGCATGTCCTGGCATATCTATTTCCGGAATAACAGTAATAAATCTCTGAGCCGCATAAGCTACTACTTCCTTCACCTGTTCTTGTGTATAATATTGTGAAGGTAAAGTTCCATCCAAAAAATCACCAATACCACCAATTAATGCGAGCGCCGGATATTTTTTAATTTCAATACGCCATGCAGGCTCATCGGTAAGATGCCAGTGAAAACGATTCAATTTATAAAATGCCATCCAGTCCAGGATCGATTTAACTTTTGCGATACCAAAGAAGTGTCTTGATTCATCAAGCATTAAACCGCGCCATTCATACAAAGGGCTATCCTGTATTTTCCATCCTTGTAATGAAAGTGATCCTTTTACATTTTTTGATTGCCGCGCAATTTGCAGTAAGGACACTACCCCATAAAAGGCGCCCTCTGCATCATTGGCTGTTATCAAAACACCTTTCGGATTTATTTCAAGCGTGTAGGCATCTGCTCCTTTTTTCGAAGTAAGTATCAGTTTTATGCCCGTAGCTTTAGCTACTTTGTAAACACTTAATGGTACCCCCTGCTCCTTCAGCAGTTCTTGCTGAAGATAATTAGCAACTGGCCTTAAAAGTTCTGTCTCTATAACTACAGGGGTATGAGTGTTTAGCACAAAAACTCCGTTTGTTTTAGCAAACTTTACAGGCTGAGGGATTATTGGGCAAGTTTCCTGGGCATTTGTGGCCTGATATCCAAACAGCAAACTCCAAGCAAGTAATAATCGTTTTAATTTCATTTAATCAATGATTTAAATTATCTACCCATCCATCCACCATCTACAGTCATTACTGTACCATGCATATAGGAAGAAGCCTCTGTAGCCAGAAAAACAACCGGTCCTTTGAAATCTTCCGGTTCGCCCCATCGTCCTGCAGGAATACGTTCCATAATAGAGCGACTGCGATTCTCATCAGCTCTTAATGCAATTGTATTATCAGTTGAAATGTATCCGGGTGCAATTGCATTAACATTTACTCCTTTAGCTGCCCATTCGTTAGCAAAGGCTTTGGTTAACTGCCCAATTGCCCCTTTACTGGCGGCATAGCCCGGCACTGTAATTCCACCTTGAAAAGTTAGCAGAGAAGCGGTAAAAATTACCTTACCATATCCCCGCAAAACCATTTCTTTTCCAATTTCTCTGGTAAGAATAAAAGGAGCGGATTGATTTACAGCTATCACTTCATCCCAATACTCATCCGGGTGTTCTGATACGGGCTTTCTTAAAATTGTTCCGGCATTATTTATAAGGATATCAATTACCGGATGATCTTTCTTAACCTGTTCAATAAATTGCTTAAGCGAGCTGCGATTACTAAAATCACATTGGTATGCATAAAATTTTCTACCAAGTAATGTTACAGAATTTTCTACATCGCTGCCTGATAATTCTAAATTGGCAGACACACCAATAATATCCGCTCCCGCTTCCGCAAGTGCTTCTGCCATAGCTTTTCCTATACCTCTTTTACATCCTGTTACTAAAGCAGTTTTTCCTTTTAAATTAAATAAATCAAGTATCGCCATTATATAAATCTTATTGCACTTTTACCGTTAGTGGGTAGTTTAATTTCTGATTAAAACTTTCAAGATGTTTAAACCATTCTTTTGCTGTAGTAATTTCATTGCCCTTGCTCCATGCCGAGCCATTATAATAAACTATTGGCTCTTTGCTTTTTATTACAGTATGGGTCAATAGATGAACTTTATCAGTATCCATCTTTACCTTCCCGCCAGGAATTATTGTCGCTACCCCGGTAGTCCCATCTGCTCCATGTTCTGGTTCCCAATACCCCATTATGCCTTGCTGCTCATCCATCATTACCACTCCTGGTTCTGCTCGTTTCACGATACCTATCACTACTGGAAGATCTCCACTTTCCGGATAAGAATAATCAGCTTGTATACGGTTAAAGTGAGAGCCCGCATCTAAAGATATTGTTTTCAAAACTTTAACTGGCTTACCTGCAACATCCCACTCGTCATACCCTAATTGAAAAGAGGTACGAAGGGGACCATTGTCTAATACTTTCCAGTGATGATAATTTTTTGAATAGTAAACAGAATCGTTGACGTAAGGAGCAATATCACCTGCTCCTAAAGTTAAACCTACACTATAATAATCCATTCCACTACCATGATCTTTATGGTAGTCGCCTGTTTTGTACCAATCATTAATTACAAGTTTGCTTGTTCTTTTAACCCAAATATCTATCCCAAAAGCATTATCTTTTCTGGTCTCCAAAGCTTTTCCGTACATACGATTAGCCACTTTATCATTTTCCCACGCAAAGTCATCGTAACGTTCAGGCACATATCGTCCATAGGTTTTCTTTGCTATGGCAGCAGGCTTACCTGGCACAATCAGAAGCCTAACATTTCCTTTAGCTTTAACATTAACCTGTATTAGCAAATTCTGTATTGCTACTTCTCCTTTGTGCTCCAACTGAAAAGGAATTTCTTTTTTGGTGGCGGCATCCAATACTTTGAAGTTCAATGTATCAATACCTGGATATTTTGTAATAATAGAAGTCCAGTTAACAGACAATACCTCACCCACCCTTTCTACATTAGATGAATTATTTACAACAATGGTAGTTTTTACCACATTTGTTTGTGCCTGTGTAAAAAAAGATGCACCAGGTAGCAACAGTAATAAAGCAAATACTTTTTTCATAATTCTATTACTATTTAAGTTCATTAATTGCACAGTGATCCATGTCTCCGTAGTCAAGATTTTCTCCTGCCATGCCCCAGATAAATGTATAATTACTTGTACCTGCACCTGAATGTATAGACCAATTAGGCGAAATTACAGCCTGTTCATTCTGCATCCAAATATGTCGCGTTTCCTGTGGTTCACCCATAAAATGACAAACACTTTGACCTTGCGGAACTTCGAAATAGAAATAAACCTCCATGCGACGATCATGAGTATGTGCTGGCATTGTATTCCAAACGCTCCCACTCTTTAGTTCCGTCATTCCCATTTGCAGCTGACATGTAGGCAAAACACTATTCACTAATAGCTTATTTATTATCCTATGATTTGCAGTTTCAGCAGTTCCAAGCTCCACAATCTCTGCCTCGGCCTTTGAAACTTTTTTACTTGGATATTTATGATGAGCCGGTGCAGAATTAATATAAAACTTTGCTGGTTTCTCCTTATCAGCCGATGCAAATGTTACATTTTTAGTGCCCTTACCAAGGTAAAGTGCTTCCTTGAAATCAATATCATAATTAACTCCATCGGCAATAATAGTACCCTTGCCGCCTACATTAATAATACCCAATTCCCTTCTTTCTAAAAAGTACTCAGCTTTTAAACTGTCAGGGTTTGAAAGCTGTACAACTTCATTTACAGGCATTACTCCTCCCGCAATATATCGATCGTAATGAGATAGGGTAAGATTAATATGATCAGCCTCGAAGATATGGGGAATCAGAAAATTTTTGCGCAAATCTACCGTATTCATCTGTTTGGTTTCAGTGGGACTTAGAGCGTATCTGCTTTCGAAATTTGTTTGCATGTCTTTTAAATTTTCTTGTTTTTTATAAGTACCAGGTTTTATAACGGTGTAAAGCTTCTAAAAAATAGTAATCAGCATAGGTTAACGGAACATCAACTTCCGATTTATGAGGAATTGAACCCACACTATGCTTCAATAGAAACCCACCATTTTCACCTAGTTTTGCACGGTAGGTATCAGAAGCAAGCGTTCTTAATGCTGTTTCTGCAACACTTAAATATTGTTTACGTTCCTTTTTATCAGAATACTGCGCAAGTTCCAATAAGGCAGAAGCCATAACGGCACCCGCAGAAGCATCACGAAGGGCATTAGGTATACCAGGTGCATTATAATCCCAATAAGGAATCATATCTGCAGGCATATTGGGATCGTTTAACATGAATTTAGCTATATTTTTAGCCTGACTTAAATACTTCTTGTTCTTAGTAAGGCGATACATCATAGTATATCCATACAAGCCCCAGGCTTGTCCTCTGCTCCATGCAGATGAGTCTGCCGCTCCCTGTGCTGTTATCTTTTGCAAAACTTTGCCTGTTTTCATATCATAATCAATAACATGATATGAGCTAAAATCTGGTCTGAAATGATTTTTGATAGTTGAATTAGCATGAGTAATTGCAATCTGTTTGTATTTTTTATCACCTCCATGATCACTTACCCAGCTCAACAGCTCCAGATTCATCATATTATCTATAATAACCGGCCCAGCCATTTTTTTACTCGAATTCCACGACTGGATTACCCCGGCCTCCGGATGAAAACGTGTTGATAAAGATTGGGCTGCTGTATCAATTGTTTTCTTGTAGGAAGGATCTTTCAAGATTCGGTAAGCATTACCAAAACTGCAATACATCATAAAACCTAAATCGTGATTACCTGTATAATGCTTTTCTTTTTCCAGAATAGAAAGACGCGCCTTAGCCTCCTTCAAAATATCTGAATCTTTTGTATACTCATAGATATAAAGCAATGTACCCGGGAAAAAACCACTACACCACCACTTGGTATCACTTGTTTCTACTTTATCTGTTTTTTCGTAATAGGTTTTAGGCATCACATCTGCAGGTACATTTTTGGCAAGCACCTTATATTGCTGATCAGCAAATTTAAATTGCTCATCAATCAACTGTCCCATTTTTCCATCCCTATTTTGGGCGTTTAGCATTCCATTGTTTATCAGTAAAAAACAGACTGCAACAAATAGTTTTCTCATCATCAAATGTTATTTTAATAGTTTTTTTAGGTTGTCATTCTTCTAATTAGCTGAACAGGTATAGTAATTGGCACTATTGTTTCATTAGTTACGTTTGTAGCATTTTTTAATAAATTCATTAGCGTTTCAACTATCTTTTTACCTACTTCATCAGGAAACTGTTCTATTGTGGTTATTGCAGGAGTAATTATTGATGTTCGGGGATCATTTGAGTAACCTATAATTTTTAACTCAGCAGGAACCACAATCCCCTTTTCTCTTGCAAATTCAAGGGCTGCTATTGCGCTGGTGTCATTATCTGTAAATAAACCATCGGGCACAACATCTGCCTCAAATAGTTTCCGCATGGCTTCTCTGGCGTTGCCATGCGTTAATTCCTGATGAAATATCCAGTTTTGATGCACAGGAAGTTTATGCTGCTCCATTGCTTTTAAAAAACCAGCCGATCGATCCTGATATAAATTTGAAGTTAAAGGCCCCGAAATATGAGCAATTCGTTTGCAGCCAGTTTCAATAAGGTGCGAAGTTGCAATATATCCTCCTCTAAAATCATCTCCCTTAATTATCGTTGCCTGCTGTTCAGTTAAAGGCACGCGATCATAAAAAACCACAGGAATACCATTTTGCAAAAGCTTATCAAAATGGCTAAAATCTGTAGTCCCCAGCGTACATGCTGCAATTAAGGCATCCACTCTTGACGATAAAAGTATTTCTGTAAGCTCCTTTTCCATGTCCAGAGAGTCGTTAGACTGACATATAATCAGGTTGTATCCATATTTCTGTAAACCGTTTTGAATAGTGGTAATAACCTCTGCATGAAAAAACATCGAAATCCTTGGTACAATAAGCCCCACTGTATGGGTTTTGTTGCTTCTTAAACCTGATGCCATGTTATTACGCCTATACCCCAACTGAGCAGCCATTTTTAGCACATCGCTTTTTGTTTTCTCCTTTACGTGCGGATGATCATTAAGTGCACGGGAAATTGTTGCGGGCGAAAGCTTTAGCGCTTCCGCTATATCGAGAATTGTATTTTGCTGTACTTTTTTTTGGTTGGCCATTTTTAATATTATATGAGGCTGCTAAATCAAGTTAATCCGAACACCAAACTAATCAATAATGCAATTATATGAAAACGTTTTCATAATTTACAACAAATTATTTTAGCACTGTTTAATCATTGTTAAAACACATAAGTAATTCATGTAATTTAGGTTAAACCAATGTATTCAAACTTTTTTGTTACAAAAAAAATATCAGCATACCTTTACTATATGAAATCGTTTCCGTTCTAAATAACAAACTAATCCGTATTATATTTTTAATAACATTATATTTACCGCCCAGCACCGTATATTTGCCTAAACACACAACTTAAGAACCAAATAAGATCAGATATTTATAGCCATGACTGTTGGACTTTTTATTCCCTGTTACATAGACCAGTTCTACCCTAACGCTGCCATTGCAACCTTAACTTTATTAAAAAAACTTGGAGTTAACGTAGTTTACCCTACTAAGCAAACCTGTTGCGGGCAACCTATGGCAAACTCCGGATTTGAACACCTTACACAAGGATGTAATGATTTATTTATAGAAAACTTTTCCGAATTTGACTATGTTGTTTCACCTTCCGGAAGTTGCGTACTCCATATCAAAGATCATCTTCATGCAGACAAGGCGGAAGATAAAGCGCTTGGAATCAGAAAGAAAATTTATGAATTAACTGAATTCCTTACAGATGTACTTAAGGTTGAGAAATTGTCTGCTAGCTTTCCTCATAAAGTTGGAGTGCACCAAAGCTGTCATGGGCAGCGTGGACTAATGCTCGCTCAAATGACAGAACTTGTAGAAGCTCCTTTCTCTAAACCACTGCATCTATTAAATATGGTTAAAGGTTTGGAGTTAATAAATTTGAAACGTCCCGATGAATGTTGTGGTTTTGGAGGCACTTTTTGTGTTGCAGAAGAAGCTGTATCTGCAAAAATGGGTAAAGACAGGGTGGCAGATCATATTAATGGCGGTGCCGAATACATTACCGCGGCAGACATGTCCTGCCTGATGCATATGGAAGGCATATTACGCAGAGAGAACAGTAATGTTAAAGTAATACACATTGCAGAGATATTAAACGCACAGGAATTTTAACCCTACAAACAAGCATATAAAATGAGTACAGGAGCAAAAGATCACGCTCAATTATCTGACATCTTTAATAAAGACGAAGCGCGTGTAGACTGGCATGATGAAACGCTTTGGTTTGTAAGGGCTAAACGTGATAAAGCGGCCCACAACCTTCCGGAATGGGAAACCTTGCGCGAAACTGCATCACAAATAAAAAACAATGTTTTATCAAACTTGCATGATTATCTTTTGCAGTTTGAAGCTAATGCTGAAAAGAACGGTGTAAAAGTTCATTGGGCAGCTAATGGTGAAGAACACAACAAAATAGTTCATTCCATTTTAAAGGAAAACGATGTAAACCGCATTGTTAAAAGCAAATCAATGCTTACTGAAGAATGCCATCTAAACGATTATCTTCATAATAATGGCATCGAAGTTATAGATACTGACCTTGGAGAACGTATTGTGCAGCTGGCAGAAGAACCACCAAGCCATATTGTGCTTCCCTGTATCCATAAAAAAAAGGAAGAAATAGGAGACTTGTTCCATAAACATCTGGGTACACCTGAAGGAGCCTCTGATCCGGTATTCTTAACCGCGGCAGCGAGAGATCATTTACGTGAAAAGTTTATCACCAGGAAGGCTGCTATTACAGGAGTTAATTTTGCAGTAGCTGAAACCGGAGAGTTTGTGGTATGTACAAATGAAGGAAATGCTGACATGGGTGCACACCTGGCAGATGTACATATTGCCTGCATGGGAATTGAGAAAATAGTACCCTTGCGTAAGCATCTGTCTGTATTCCTTAGGTTACTCACCAGAAGTGCTACAGGCCAACCTATTACCACCTATTCTAGTCATTTTAAAAAGCCAAGACCTGGACAAACCATGCACATTGTTTTGGTTGACAATGGCAGAACAACCCAACTTGGACGAGAAGATTTCCGCAATTCACTTAAATGCATAAGATGTGCGGCGTGTATGAATACTTGTCCCGTTTACCGAAGAAGCGGCGGCCACAGCTATCACACGGCTATTGCAGGGCCTATAGGCTCCATACTAGCACCGAATATTGACATGAAGAACTATGCCGACCTTCCATTTGCTTCAACCCTTTGTGGATCATGTAGCAATGTATGTCCGGTTAAAATTAACATTCATGAACAGCTTTATAAATGGCGCCAAGTAATTGTAAAAGAGGGCTATGCCGATCCTAAGAAGACAATAGCCATGAAAGCAATGGATTTTACACTCTCAAATCCTTCCATTTATAAAATTGCCGGAAAGGCTGGCCGCTTTGTGTTAAAGCACGCTCCTTTTACAGTAAATAACAAATTAAATCTTTGGTATAAACACAGAGAAATGCCTGAACCTCCTAAGCAATCATTTGGGGAATGGTATAAACAAAACAATAAAAATGACTAGCAGAGAAGAAATACTGGCCAAAGTAAAAACCAATCAGCCTGATGCCAGGCCTTTACCGGCGGACCTTACTACTGTGCCTGGCGGAATGGAAAGTGTAATGCAATTTAAAACGGTATTGACAACCATAGGTGGGGCAATTGTTGAAGTTGCAAATTTTGAAGAAATTGCACAATACATTAAACAGGAATTTAAAGATAAAAAAAGACTCATATCTACTTTACCCGAACTTGGTTCAGTAACAGAATCAGGATGGGAAAACAAAGATCCACACAGCTATGAAAATGTTGATTTAGCCGTGATTAAAGCTCATTTTGGAGTTGCAGAAAATGCAGCATTGTGGATTACTGAAGATTTGATGCAACAAAGGGTTGTTCCCTTTATTTGTCAGCAGCTAGCAGTTGTAGTAAACAAAGCCGACATTGTTGCTACTATGCACGATGCTTATAGCAAAATAGGTGATGCTGATTATGGATTCGGATCTTTTATTGCAGGCCCGTCAAAAACTGCAGATATTGAACAATCTTTAGTACTTGGAGCGCACGGGCCTAAAAGTATGACTGTATTTTTATTAGGCTAAGGATATCCCCTAGCCTAATTTAAAGTATTCTTCGGCATTATTGTAGCAAATATCGCTAATAATCTTACCAATCCATTTCTCGTCATCAGGTAACATTCCATTCTCCATTTCCGCTCCAAAAAGGTTACATAATATCCTTCTGAAATATTCGTGTCGCGAATAAGAAAGAAAGCTACGTGAGTCAGTAAGCATACCCACAAAATTGCTTACCATGCCCATATTAGATAACGCATTCAGTTGTTTTTCCATTCCATCTTTCTGATCCAGGAACCACCACCCCGAACCGAATTGCATTTTACCTTTCATTCTGCCATCGGCAAAATTACCGGTCATAGCAGCAAAAACCTCATTATCCGCAGGGTTAAGGTTATAAATAATGGTTTTAGCAAGCTGATCAGTTACACTCAGATTACCCAAAAACCCAGATAATCTTTCTGCATGTCTAAAGTCGCCGATAGAGTCATATCCAGTATCAGCACCTATTTTATTAAACATACCGAGATTGTTATTTCTAATTGCGCCCAGATGAAACTGCTGCACCCAGTCTCTTTCATGATATAATTTACTCAATTCCGTTAAAACATAACCAGCAAAAGCATCAGGATTAGAAAACATCGCACCATCTGTTTTTAAAAAAACAACAAACTCCTTTTTCTCAACATCAGTTAGGGTATATGCAGCAGGTAACATGGCTAACCCATGATCCGAAACACTGCAATTGTGTTCAGCAAAATAATCAACTCGTTGCCTTAATGCTGCCAGCAACCCATCAATATCAGCTATAACTACTCCTGAAACAACAGAAAGCTGTTTCACATAATCCTTAAATTGAGTTGCCTTATCAATTAGCAAAGCTTTATCTGGCCGGAATGAAGGTTTAACTTTTACAGAAAAGTCACTCTCACTTAATTGTTTATGATATTTAAGGTCATCACAAGGATCATCAGTAGTACCAACCATCTTAACTTTAAAATGATTTAACAAGCCTTGTGTAGAAAATTCATCCTTTTTAAGCAATGCATTACAATCCTCATAAATTCTTTTACCAGAATCAGCATTTAGAAAAGAATTTATACCAAATGGATTTTTAAGTTCCATATGCGTCCAATGAAATAGTGGATTTCTAACAGTTGCAGGAACTACCCTTGCCCAGGCCATAAATTTATCCTGATCTTCAGCATTTCCTGTAATGAGTTCTTCACTAACACCTAATGCACGCATCCCTCTCCATTTATAATGGTCGCCTTTCAGCCAAATCTCAGTCAGATTAGCGAATTTCTTATTCTCTGCTATTTCCTGCGGTGGCAGGTGATTATGATAATCAATTATAGGAAGGTTTTTGGCATAATCATTAAAAAGTATTTTCGCTTTTTTGCTGTTCAACAAAAAATCTTCGGGTATTACTGCTCCTTCTATCATGTTATTTATCTAAAACTGGTTTATTATTCCATACTCTAATCCTCTCAATTCTGCAAGACCTTTTAATCTGCCGATAGCTGAATAACCTGGATTAGTTTTTTTATTAAGGTCATCAAGCATCTGATGGCCATGATCAGGTCGCATAGGTATACTAATCTGTCTTTTCTGTTGTATTAAAAGGATTTGTTTTACAACATTATACATATCTACATCGCCTTCTAAATGATTATCCTCATAAAAGTCACCTGCTTCATTCCTTTTTGTACTTCTTAAATGGATAAAATGAATTCTTTCACCAAATGTATTCACCATTTCAGGTAGATTATTATCATCCCTCACCCCAAATGAACCTGTACAAAAACAAAGTCCGTTATTTAAAGATGGAACAGCTGTAAATAGTTTTTGAACCTGCATGGCTGTACTTACCACCCTTGGTAAGCCAAAAATAGGATAAGGTGGATCATCAGGATGTATAGCCAATTTTATCCCGGCAGCATCGGCAACCGGAACAATTTCTGAAAGGAAATGAATAAGGTTTTGAGAAAGTCCGTCTTCGTCAATTCCTTTATACTTATCTAAAGCATCCTGAAACTGACTCAAAGTAAAACTCTCTTCACTTCCAGGCAAACCTGCAATAATATTTCTTTGTAGCACCAACCGTTCATCATCAGACATTTGCTCAAAACGAATTCTGCCATTTTCAAGTTCCTGATAAGTATAGTCATCAGAGGCATTTGGCCTGTTCAACATGTACACATCAAATGCAACAAGAGCAGCCCTTTCAAATTTTAATGCCTTAGCCCCGTTTTCAAGTTCAAAGGCAAGATTGGTTCTTGTCCAATCCAACACTGGCATAAAATTGTAGGTAACAACAGATATGCCACATGCTGCCAGATTCTGTAAGGAAACTTTATAATTTGATATATAATTTTCAAAGCCTGCTGCCTGAGTTTTTATAGCTTCATGAACTGGCACGCTTTCTACCACGTCCCATTCAAGACCTGCTTGTTCAATTATATTTTTATGTTTTAAGATCTCTTCAATTGTCCAGATTTCACCATTTGGAATATGATGAAGTGCACTAACAACTCCCGTGCAGCCAGCTTGTCTGATGTCTGATAAGCTTACCGGATCTTTAGTACCAAACCAGCGCATGGTTTGGGTCATTCTATGTATTTTACTGCCTTTACTCATATTATATTTAGTTGCTTTACACCAATATTTATTTTGGAATAAAGAATGGTATAAAAACTAAATATATATGTTGTTTCCAAGATTAAATGCATGTTAAACTGCATTTATTATCGAAAACGTTTGCGACAGGCTTATTATGCTGCAACTTCTTCCTTACGGAATAAATCCATTACATCATTCCAGTTATCAACTCTTTGGTGATGTGTTTTATAAACATTATGTGCAGCAGTAAACATAATAGGCTTGCCTTTAAAAAAATCAAGATTCTTGCAATGATCATCTATCATATAATCGGTGTTAATAATACTTTTATCACCACAAAAAACTATATTCTTCCAGCTAATAGATGGAAAATATTCCTGTAGCCATTCCTGCTTTTCAGACAAACATTGAGGGAATTCCATTGCTGCTGAAACAATATATACTTCATAGTTTTCCATCAGTTCTTTTACTGCTTCAATTGCTCCGGGCATCACTGGTATTGTTCTGAAAAATCCAGGAGTGTAAACAAACCTTTTTACTGCTGTTTTATCAGGAAATCCTTCAGATTCAAGAACACCTAACATATCCTCCCGATTAACTTTAACTCCATAATCTCTTTCATACCAGTTTATGAAATGGGTCTCTATATCAGCAAGTACACCATCCATATCAATTGCTATTGTTTTTTTCATACTTTTATTCTGTAATAAGTTGCAACAAAAATACAACAAATTGCAATATTTTGCAATTAATTTTATTAATATTGCACAATATTGCAAACATATTATGATTAAGGCAGAAAGATTACAGCAGATAATAGATCATATTACTAAAGAAGGAAAGGTTCTTCTAGGCGACTTAAGTAAACTATTAAATGTTTCCGAAGATACCGTAAGAAGAGATATTAAGGAGTTATCTGATGAAGGACTGCTTAAAGCAGTTCGAGGAGGAGCAGTATTACATTCTCCAATTCCAAGACACTATAGGGAAAGAGAGAATTACGATGTTAGCCATAAGGAAATTATTGCGGCTAAAGCCCTAAAATTTATAAAAGATGGTCAGGTAATTATTTTTGATGCCGGTACCTCGGCATTAGCTGTAGCAACTAGCTTACCTAAAGAAATTAATATTACTGTGATAACTAATAATTTCCCGGTAGCCAACATTCTCGAGGATCATCCAAATGCAGAGGTTATTTTTGTTGGCGGAAGGCTAAATAAATTATCTTTTTCTACAATGGGCCATGAGGCTATACAAGCCATTAAAAATATTCGGGCAGATATTTGTTTTTTGGGTATCTGCAGCATCGACCTTAACATTGGTGTTACCGGATTAAATTATGAAGATAGCCAGATAAAGAAAGCAATGGTGGAAACATCAAAACACATCATTGCACTTTCGACATTTGAGAAATTGGATACCGCTGAAAACTACTACATCTGCGCAGCAAATGAGTTAAATACCATAATAACAGATATAGATCCAAAAGAAGGAAATTTACAGCGGTATCAGGATGCGGGCATCGAAATTATTTAACCTCGTAGCGATATACTTGTCTGCCTAATAAACCATCGCCATTTATACCCTCAATTGTAACCCTATAAACACCTTTCGTATCTGCATTAAAAAAGCTGATTTTTCCTTTTCCGCTCTCTCCTACTAAAATGCCTGGATTCCAATAAACAGTGCTTCTTAAATCAGTTATACGGCTATTGCTATCATATACCGGAGCATAAAATTCTTTCACGGGATTAAAGCCTCTAGGCGAATAGTTTACTACAGAAGGATTGTAACCTGCACGCAATATCCCAACCCCTCTTTTTGTAGACAAAAACAATGATGGCCCTCCTGTCATACTTATTATAGCTGCATTTGTACGAACAACATCAACCCTGTCAATATCAAGAGGGTCCAAATAGAATAAATCCTGAACCTCGCAATCATTAATTTGTCTGCCGTCAACAAAAACTCTCATCCTTTCATTCCTTGTAAATGGCATTGTTACAGGCCCACAATCAGCCTCTGCTTGTATAAACTGTACATTAATAACCGTTGCCCTCAACCATTCCAAAAGTGTTCCAAATGCCTGTACATTATTGGGTCTGTAAGTATTATCTGCATGTCCATCCATTATAAGATCGTAGCCAAATAGCCTTTTACGTTTTCTTGCGCTAATTATTACTTCTTTTAACTGCTGTGAACGACTCATCTGGCCACTTTTAACCATTTCTTCATCTTGTTTTTTATTATTTTCAAGCGAAGCTTTCATTGACTTGCCCATGTCCGTATCAAGGTCACCAATATTAATATTCGGAGTTCTGTCCTGATCACGAATCTTATCAACTTTTACTTCAACATTTTTACTACCTTTTGCATTTCTTCCCTGAACCGTGAAACCAATTTCATTAGTAATCAACAGATTACTAAACTTATAATATCCTTCCGCATTAGTCACAGTATCAATTATCACCCCTAATTTGTTATTTATCAACGATATTTTTCCACCCGCAATAGGTTTCTCTCCCAAAGTCAACAACCTACCTGTAACATCAGTGGTTAACTTCTCTGCCTTAAAAGTAGGTTTAAATGGTTTCCCAGATGTTAAGTCTTTCCACACAAACCTTCTATATCCTTGTGTAAGCATTAAAAGATCCAGATTACCTTTAGTTTCTTCAGTAGGATTACTAAAATAATAACCTGGTTTTTCAATGTATCCCTTAATGTCGGAACTTAATAATATTTGAGAAAATATAGTAGTTTCTTTTGCTTCATCAACAGGAACCGCGTCTTCACTAACTACAGATACCGAAAAATTGCCGGAAATAGGAGTTCCATTAGCACCAGCAACACTTAAATCTATTTCAACCTTTTCTTTTCCAGCATAAACTTTTTTTGGTGTTGACAATTTAACATCCATCTGATCTTTGTTCTGAACGAAGATAATCCTTTCATTCATCGGATCCCCGGTCGAAGAAAACAACGTAAACTGAGTAATTCCGGATGGCAAATCTTTAGCTGGAATATACAGAGACGTTAATGGTTTACTTATAGGCATACTGCTTGCATAACTTACGCTTCCATTAGATTGGGCAATCAAACTAACTGTTTGTCCTCCTTTTTCAAGTATAGCAGGGTTGGAACTAATACGTACAAGTACAGTATCTGTTTCAGTATTATTATAAACAGACAAAACGTATCCGCTCTCTAAAACCGGGGGTAATTTGATTGATTTTTCAGAGCCATCCGGATAAGTTACTTTTGCCTGATAAAGCTTACCCTTTTCAGGCATTAACCTAAACTGCCCCATTCCAAAATGTGTAGCCTCAAAAGTTTCCACTTCTTTACCATCATTATCAATTATAACTCCCTTTACCGGAACACCTAACCCATCCGTACCTGTTGCTTTAAATGCAACCCTAGTACGAACACCGCTTACCAAAGGACCACTTTCAGGGAAAAACTGGACATCAGTTTGCGTTGATATGCTTTTAATAGCAAAATCCTTAACCACAATATCTTTTTCTCTTGTTTGAAGCTTGGCAGTGAGATGTTTATCTTGCAATTTACCAGATTTACCGCCTTGTAATTTTATCTTTAGCTGCCCATAATTATCAGTTTCTTTATTACCGCTAAATACCTTTTCATAGCCGTTTTCAAAAAGAGCATAATCTACTTTCCTGTTACTTAATGCCTCACCTTTATCGTTCGAATAAGTTAAAACAGCTGTTACTACATCCTTTGCCCCATCTTTACTGTACTCATAACTAATTTTACAGAAAGACATGTTTGCAACCGAATTACCAACACCTAATATTTTGTCATAAAAAAATGCCGGATCAGAATTCCGCATCCATTGCGTATAAGCTCGTATTCTGTAATTCCCATCGTGTGAGCTACTATCTGGCAACACGAAACTCCCTTTGGTCATTCCGGCAACAAGCGGAAGCTTTAACGATTGAGCAAGTGAATCTGCTTCATTATAAAGATCAACATATACTGCACCACTAAGAGCAGAAAGCTGATGTTTGCTGCCAATAGTTACATAGGCTTTAAACCAAATCGTATCGCCTACCATATAATATGGTTTATCGGTGTGAAGATATATTTTTTCCTGTGGCTGGGTTTCAGTCCATTTCTGTAGGGCTGCAACTAGTTTTTCTACCGGATCATTGTCCTTTTGTGTAAATGAAAAAGCACCTGCAATTAGCAGCACAAAAAAAATAGGAATAGCAATTTTTGGAGCGTTTTTAAATTTCATACGGTTTGTTTCGTTTGGTTGGAATTTTATAAATATAAAAAAATAACATGAAGAGAAAATTAATTAGCTGTAAAAATTCGGAGATAATTATTTGCTAACTGGCTTAGGTACTAACAGCTTATACCTGCTACTTCCAATAATTCCGTTCATATTACTACCTTCAATGGTTACCGTATAAGATCCCGGGATATCAGCTGTATAAAATGATATCTTTGCTTTTCCCTGAGCATCTGTTATCATATTTGGCTCCCAATGTATTGTAGCACGAAGATCGGGATTCAGCTCTGACACGCTGGCATTAACATATTTTGGGCGGTAAAATTCCTGAGGATATAATATAGGTAGAGGTCTGTAAAAAGCAACATCAGGTTTGTTAATCCTATGCCATCCTGCCCCACTGTAAGTTGTCAACTCTATAAAAGCAACATCAATATCTCTTCTTGAGGTGTATGGCATCACACCACCATTAGTCCCAAAACTACTTGCAAAAGTAGCCATATCAGTCTTTCCGGCACCCGGAATTGTTCTCCCCACAGAAAAACCTGCTCTATCATAAGCAGCTGTATATCTCCTGCTATACATTACTTCCAAGCCCCTTAAAGTGGCCACTTTAAGGTCTTCCAAATCTTGTTTAATATCATCAACCCTCGGATCAGGAATATCGCCATAAAACAATGGTATTCTTCTTCCATCGACTGAAATGGTTACGTCGTAATGATTCATCTTAATCTTTGCAAAACCATCTTCATAAGCTACACGAAAGCCGGGAACTTTTTGTTTGAGTAGTTGATAAAGACTCATAACTCCAGATTCTTTAATGTCCTTTTCATCAAAAATCAAATCAGCTTTACCAAGACCATTCTGATTAAAGGACCCCTTAATTATCTTTTTATCCATAATCTTCACCTCTTTTAATGCAATACCACTTACATCAGTTCTTTCCTCTTTTAATAGAACTGCTTTATTTTTAACATAATTCAATTGTGTGGTATCAGTATTCACATACCAGGGCATGATCTTATTCCTGAACATTTCATGTGCCGGAGGGAATTTTTGACGATCTACTTCTACTTCTCCAAAATTCATAGTTTTTCCTTTTGGCGTTCTAGCCTGAATAAAGAATGAACCGGAATCTATTTGAGGTAAAGCAGTAAACATAAACCCTCCTTGCTGATCAGTTATTGCTGTTGTTAAAAAGAATGGTTTTTGCGAAGAAATTAACATTTGGGCTCCCAACACCGGTTTTTTCAATATATTGGTGACTTTACCCGTTATTCTAAAATCCTTCTCGGCTACAAATTTCGGCGATATTGCCTCATCAAACACATCCTTCCATTTATAACCGGTCCAACCCTGTGTAAGCATAAGATTATCCAGAGCTTTCCAGGTCTGCTTATCTCTTTTATTTAAGTAATATCCTGGAGTTTCTACTGTTCCTTTTAATCCGGCATTTAATAACAGACTGGTCGCAATATCATGATTACCTAAGCTATCAGCCAAAACCTGCGAATCATCGGTTACCGATACCGAAAAACTTCCTACTACCGGATTCCCATTTACATCTTTCATCTCAATGGATAACCCAACACTATCTCTCTTCAAAAAGGATGCTTTATTAGGAGAAATATTGATACGGGCCTGATCTTTGTGATCAATAAATACAACACGTTCATTTAAAGGCTGTTTTTCTTTTAGCAGTGTAAACCTTGCAATACCAGAAGCAAACTTACTTTTGGCAATCATAACTTTTGAGCTATTAAAGTCTACCTGTTCTGCATAACAAACTATCCCTCTCGAAGTTCCCACCAAATAATAAGTATCATCAGAGTTGATGGAACCTGGAGTAGCCATTAGGTTAACTTCCAGTAAATCACTTTCCATATTATTAATTACATGTAAACCAGTCCCTTTAGCTTTCACTAATGGCAATGAATAACTTTTATCAACTTCTAGCGGTCTGTTTAATCGCGCTGTATACGTTTCGCCTTCTTTTGGCACAAACTCAAATGACCCCATTCCATTAACTAAACTGGCAATTTGAGCAATTACATTCCCTTTACTATCATAAATATCTCCCTCAAAACTTACTCCTTTTCCGTCTTCAGCTATTGCCTTAAAACCAATAAGCGATTTCAATCCTGCCACCAATTGTCCTCCCTCCGGCAGAAATTGAAGGTCAATATTTTGCTGTCGTTTTATATTCAGTGGAACACTTAAAACCTGATTCAGTTCATTTTTTGAAAGGTTATTGATTTCTATCCTTATATTCTTGCCATCAGCCTTTTCCTTAAGATTAAACATCAAAGCCAAATCACCTTCATTAGTTGTTCTTAATTGATCTTTAAAAAGCAACTTGTCTGCTTCCATCACTCTAATTCCTACATCACGTAATCCAACAGCAATTTTATCGGTACGCATCAAATTAATATTTACTTTAACCTGGTCCTTTTCTGCAACCCTGTTAACAGTTGCATCTGATTTCACGAGCCAGGTATTCTGACTAGGTTTACCTAAATAAAAACGCTTATTGAACAAATACTCATCTCCAAAATTCTGCATCCAATTTGTATAAGCCCTTAATGTATAACCTCCTTCATGAAAAATCTTTGCAGGCAACGGAATTTGTCCCCATCCCAGACCCTCCTTTATAGGAATACTTATCCTCCTAACCACCTCAGCACTATCATCATTAAGTTCAACATATAATAACCCACTTTTTTGTGATCCCGACAAATAAGAAGGATCAAACACGTAAGCCTTAAACCAAATTGTATCACCAAGATTATAGTAAGGTTTATCAGTATGCAGGTAGGCTTTTTCTTCTGGTAATTTATTATGAAAACTCTGCAAAGCAGAAACAATTTCTTTAGTATTTTGCGTTGGCGGCTGCTGAGTTAGAATATTACCACCTTCAACCTTATACCTGTAAACTTGCCTACCCAACTCGCCTGCAGCATTAATACCTTCAACTATCACTTTATAATTCCCCGGGCCATCGGCATTAAAAAAATCAAATGTTGTTTTCCCTGCATCGAAAGTCCTCACACTTGGATTCCAATAAATAGTTGAACGATAATCAGGCATCTGATTATTTATACCTGGCCTATCATACCTTGGCGAATAAAATTCACGTGCTTTATTAAAACCTCTTGGTAAAAAATTAACTACACTGGGGTCATACTTAGCTTTTCTTGATCTTTTAGTAGTTATTAACAAAGCACTTCCGCCAAAATAAGATTTTAAGGCCGCGTTACTTCTAACAACCTCTATTTTAGCTACATCAACAGCATCTATTGCATTTGAAGCAAAAATATCAGCAACCTCGCTCACAGACTGTCTTCTGCCATTCAATATAACCTGCATAGGAACCCATTTTGGTGGGACCATATCAGTTTCAAGATAATAAGGGTAAAACGGGATTTTTTCGTATTCATTGATATACTCTCTAAATTGTACGCCCTGCAATCTTCCCTGCAAGCAAATCGCCAGACTTGAGCATGTTTCCGGGTTTTCTATCATATAGGTTTGATCAGCATGTCCTTCAGGAACTACCATTGCGCCTTGTGGCGCGTAATTTTCAATCTGCATTTTTTTTGCATTGATTTTTACTTCCCGCAATCTCTGAACTCGATCCAACTTACCCATTTTAACCAATTGTTCCTCCTGCTTTCTGCCATTTTCTAAATAGGTTTTAGTGGTACCCGTAATATCTGTACTTACATCAGGCAAATTTTTGTTCCTCCCTAACTTCTGCACAGGCATACTGTCAAGAATAACCTCCACTTTATTTCTATTCTTTGCTGTCCGTGCCTGTACGCTAAATTTTACACTATCAGTCAACACTAACTGATCAAATTTGAATCTTCCCGCTGTATCGGTTGTTGTGCCTTCTAATATGCCGGCTCTCATAGACATCAAGGTCACTTTCCCTTTATTTACAGGTTTACCTGAAAGAGAAAGCACCGTTCCAGAAATTACAGCCCCCAATTTTTCTGCAATAAATTTAGGTTTAACCAACAACCCACTCGAAACATCTTTCCAGGTAAATCGTCTATAGCCCTGGGTTAACATCAGGTTATCTAATGCCCTGTTAACCGATTCAGTTTCCTCAGTAAAATAATAATTAGGTTGCTCTACATACCCTTTAATATCTGAAGTAAGCAATGTTGAAGTGAGTATGGTATGCTCATTATTTTCTTCCAATGGAACCTTATCTTCGTTAATTACAGTAACAGAGAAATTCCCGGCTACCGGCTTACCTTTTGAATTAAAAGACTGAAGCCCGACACTTACATTTTCTCTAGACTTATAAGTAAGTCTTGCAGTGTTTATCTCCAATCGCATCTGGTCCTTGTTCTTTACAAAAGCAATTCTCTCATTTAGCGGCTCCCCACTTTCATTAAATAAAGTAAATTGGGCTATTCCGGTCGGAAAATCTTTCTTCAACAACCAGATAGAAGTCATGGGTTTGGTGATGTTAAGCGGTGTAGCATAAATTGTCTCCCCTCCTGTCTGAGCTATGAGACTAGCATTTATTGGTGTTGATATTGCAGACGGCACATTAATTCTAACTAGTATACTGTCTTTATTCGGTTGATAAACCGCTAGCACATACCCGGTATTTTCAGCTTTTGGCAAAGCAACTGAGGTTTCCGACCCATCAGGATAATTTATTTTTGCAGTATAGGTTTTTCCTTGTTCGGGTTTTAATTTAAAAACTCCCATCCCTGCATGTTCACTTTCAAAATCAGCAACATGATTCCCTTGCTCATCCAATACACTTCCTTTAATAAGAATACCTTTCCCATCCATTCCTAATGCTTTAAATCCTATTCTCGAAGCAACTCCATTTACCAGCATTCCTCCCTCCGGAAAAAACTGAACATCACTTTGTAAAAATCCCGTCTTTATGGCAAAGTTTTTAGTAATCTTTAATTTGCTATCCGCTTCTATAATAGTCTGTATATATGCGCCTAGCAAATTTTCAGGCTTATCATTCTTTAAATCAATATAAATAGTTCCATTGGCATCAGTTTTAACCGTTTTTGATGTTATAGTTTCGCCATGAGCAATAACCTTATAACTAACAGGTCTCCCCGAAATCACATTCCCATCATCATTGCTATAATTCAATTGAGCACTTATTACCGGTTTGCCCTCAATAACCTTATAAAGATAATTTACCTTCGAAGTAATTTCATTGCTATAAGGACTACCCACAATAAAGGTACGGTCATAGAAATAATCTTCTCCTGCATTTCTCATCCACTGCGTATAAGCCCTTACCCGATAGTTTCCCTCCTTAAGCTCCTCATTTAAATCAAAATTCCCCATGGCCATACCTGCGGTAAGAGGTAGCTTTAAAGATTTTTCTATTGAATCTCTTTCATTTATCAGCTCCACATATACCGCCCCACTTAAAGCAGATAGCTGATGCCTGCTCCCAACGGTTACATAGGCTTTAAACCAAATGGTATCACCTAAAGCATAATAAGGTTTGTCGGTATTTAGATACACCTTTTCTTGTGGATTAGTTTCTATCCATTTTTCTAATGTGGTCACTAATCTCTCTATAGGATCCTGTCCCTTTGGTGCAAAAGCCAGGAAAGTTAGAACTGATAACAAAAGCACAATTCTAAGGGGCCTTATAAGTCTTTGATTTTCCATTGTTTTAAATATGATTGCGTAATTAAAAACAAAGACATTTCAGATCAACCAATTAGGGACAACACCTCAAATTATTTTAACAATATCATAATCTTATACACAGACAATAGTAATCTCGCTACAATACATTCGCTGCTTAAACATAAACAATACATGAAAAGAACGTTACTATTTAGTTTCCTTTTAATTGGTTTATTCAGTTGTAAAAAAGATAAGCCATCAATAGACCAGGAGGTTGTTTTAAATGAGGATCCGGCAACTTATGCCGAGATTGGATCTCTTGATATTGGAGAATTGGGTGCAGCGGAAATCTCTGCATTTGACCCATCAACAAAAAAACTATTTGTTGTAAAAAATGAAAATGAGGGTGAGGCAAATCAGGTTAACCGTATTGAGGTTGTTGATTTTGCAAATCCTTCAAATATGAAAGCTACTGGCTTTATAAGTGTTACTCCCTATGGTGGTGCAGTTAACAGTGTAGCAGTGCACGATGGTAAACTTGCCGCAGCCATTCAGGCCACTAATAAACAAGCAAACGGTAAGGTTGTTGTTTTTAAAACGACCGACCACAGTAAAATCAGTGAAATTAATGTAGGTGCGTTGCCAGATATGGTTACCTTTTCTCCAGATGGAAAATACATTTTAACCGCTAATGAAGGTGAACCTAATACCGATTATACAAGTGATCCGGCAGGCACAATTTCAATAATATCTGTTAATGACAATTACGCAGTAACTACAATCGATTTCTCGTCTATGATAGGTCAACAAGCTTCATTAACAGCCAAAGGGTTCAGAATCTTTGGCCCGGGCAAAAACTTCGTAAACGATATAGAACCTGAATACATTACAGTTTCCGACGATTCGAAAACTGCATGGGTTACTTTACAAGAGAACAATGCAATAGCTAAAATTGATATCACTTCAAAAACCATAACCAATATATTCCCGCTTGGCTTTAAAGATTATAATACTGATGGTAACGAAATAGATCTCAGCGATAAAGATGGTGGCTTTGCACCTGCAAAATGGCCGGTAAAAGGTATTTATATGCCTGATGCTATTGCTGTACTTGAGCAAAACGGAACCCCTTATTTATTTACTGCCAACGAAGGTGATGCAAGAGAATACGATGCTTTCTCAGAAATAAAAAGAGTAAAAGACATTACCCTTGATCCTACAGCTTTCCCTAATGCGGATGAACTAAAAAAAGATGGCAAACTTGACCGTCTTAACGTTACAACAACTTTGGGTGATGCCAATGGTGATGGGGTTTTTGATGCATTATATTCATTAGGAGCCCGCTCATTTAGTGTGTGGAATGGCAATAATGGAAGTCAGATTTTCGACAGTAAAAACGAGCTGGATGCTAAATGTGCTGCTAATAATACCTATGATGATGGCAGAAGTGACGATAAAAGTGTTGAGCCCGAAGGAATAACAATTGGAACAGTAGGCACCAAAAAAGTTGCCTTTGTAGGTATGGAAAGAGCCGATGCGGTAGCAGTATATGATGTAACAAATCCGGTTAAGCCAGTTTTCTTGCAGCTTTTAAAATGTGGTGATGCTCCGGAAGGAGTACTATTTATTTCTGCAAAAAATAGTCCTACCAAAAAAAGCTTATTGGTAGTAAGTAGTGAAAACGATGGTGTAATCAAAGTATATACACCAAAAACGATATAACAATTCTCATTATTAGTTGCTTGTTTGCGCCCCATCGGGGTACAAACAAGCAATTATTACCAACACAATGGCATAGTAGCGGCAACTGCCCTGATGGTATTTAAAGAGTTCCATGTGGCCTCGAAGCCACTCCTTTGCAACCTCATGGCTTCATCAGTTGCAGATTTCAGCTCAAAAACATCCAAAGCATTATTAAGAGGTACATTACCAAAAATAGTAACCCCAAAAGTGCCCACAATATAACACAATGCTGCTACCACCAATAACCAGAACTTAACCTGCTTGTTTGACTCAACTGTTAGTTTAAAATTACAAAATATCTGTAAAGTTTAAGGGCAAATCACTTTGTCAATTATTACATTAAGCTGTTTATACTATTTTGTACAAATAGTAAATACCCCGTATCTTTGATGTATATTAATATTTCAAAAAATTAATATAGGCTATCATGAAAGAAAAACCAGATACTCTGGAACAGGCCGTATTAACTGAATACAAATACGGATTTGTAACAGACATAGATACAGACGTAATTGCCAAGGGGCTTAATGAAAATACCATCCGACTTATTTCAAATAAAAAGAACGAGCCGGAATGGATGTTAGATTGGCGACTTAAAGCTTACAACCATTGGTTAAAGCTGGAAGAACCAAAATGGTCGAACGTTAAGTACCCTGAAATCAATTATCAGGATATAATATATTATGCGGCTCCAAAGCCTAAAAAGCAGCTGAACAGCCTTGATGAAGCCGATCCGGAATTACTCGCCACATTTGAGAAACTCGGAATCTCTCTGAACGAACAAAAAAGACTTACAGGAGTAGCGGTAGATGTGGTAATGGATAGCGTTTCTATAGCTACCTCATTTAAAGAACAACTTTCGGAAATAGGTGTAATCTTCTGCTCAATCAGCGAGGCAATACAACAGCATCCCGAGTTGGTAAAAAAACATCTTGGATCAGTAGTTCCCATGACCGACAATTATTTTGCGGCCTTAAACTCTGCAGTGTTTACCGATGGATCATTCTGTTATATTCCTAAGGGAGTACGTTGCCCAATGGAGCTTTCAACCTACTTCCGCATCAATACAGAAAATGCGGGGCAGTTTGAACGTACTTTAATTGTAGCCGAAGATGAAAGCTATGTAAGCTATCTTGAAGGATGTACCGCTCCAATGCGCGATGAAAACCAGTTACATGCGGCAGTGGTAGAACTGGTAGCACATACAAAGGCTGAGATTAAATATTCAACAGTACAAAATTGGTATCCAGGCGATAAGAACGGCATGGGCGGTATATACAACTTTGTAACCAAACGTGGTATTTGTAAGGGAGATAATTCTAAGATCTCGTGGACCCAGGTCGAAACCGGTTCAGCAATAACATGGAAATATCCTAGTGTAATTCTAAAAGGCGATCATTCCATTGGCGAGTTTTATTCAGTAGCATTTACAAATAACCATCAACAAGCAGATACGGGAACAAAAATGATTCACCTTGGCAAAAATACAAGAAGCAGAATCGTATCCAAAGGAATCTCTGCCGGCCATAGCCAAAACAGCTACAGAGGATTAGTCAGGGCCAGCAAACAGGCCACCAATGCACGTAATTATTCGCAATGCGATTCTTTATTGTTAGGTGATAAATGCGGTGCGCATACCTTTCCCTATATAGAAGTTAAAAATAAAACTGCAATTGTAGAACATGAGGCAACTACTTCAAAAATTGGAGAAGATCAGCTATTTTACTGCCAGCAAAGAGGCATTGATGCAGAAACTGCAGTAGCCCTTATTGTAAATGGCTTTGCCAAAGAAGTAATGAATCAGTTGCCAATGGAATTTGCCGTTGAAGCACAAAAACTACTGGCCATCAGCATGGAAGGCAGTGTAGGTTAAACAAAATTTATAAGAATTATGCTATCAGTAAAGAATATACACGCAAACATAGACGGAAGAGAAATTTTAAAAGGAATTAACCTGGATATTAAACCCGGTGAGGTACATGCTATTATGGGGCCAAATGGCTCAGGAAAAAGCACCCTGGCCTCTGTACTCGCGGGCAGAGAAGAATATGAAGTTACAGAAGGTGATGTTTCTTTTTTAGGTAAGGACCTGCTCGAACTATCAACAGAAGATAGAGCCAGGGAAGGCTTATTTCTAGCCTTTCAATATCCTGTAGAAATACCAGGTGTAAGTACTACCAACTTTATAAAAGCTGCCGTAAACGAAAAGCGTAAATATCTTGGTCAGGAACCTCTAGATGCCGTTGCCTTTTTAAAGATGATGAAAGAAAAGATGGCCCTGGTTGAGATAGACCAGCGTTTATTAAGCCGTTCAATTAACGAGGGCTTCTCTGGCGGAGAGAAAAAACGTAACGAAGTTTTCCAAATGGCCATGCTTGAACCTAAACTTGCCATCATGGACGAGACTGATTCCGGTTTGGATATTGATGCACTTCGTATAGTTGCAAATGGCATCAACAAGCTCAGAAGTCCTGATCGTGCAATATTGCTGATCACTCATTATCAACGTCTGCTTGATTACATCCAGCCTGATTTTGTACATGTGCTTTACAAAGGCCGTATCGTTAAATCGGGCACCAAAGAGCTGGCACTTGAGCTGGAAGAAAAAGGATACGACTTTATTACTGATGATATTGATTTAGCTGCCAATTAGCAGCAGTCCATTTAAAAGACTTTACAATGAACAATATAACTTATTTTAAAGATCAGTTTGAACAGCTACAGGAAGCAAATCCTAAAGATACAATTGCCAGTTTAAGGCAAAACGGATTTGATGCATTTAATAAAGATGGAATTCCTACTTATCGTGATGAGGATTGGAAATATACAAATGTAAGCAGCCTGTTCGATAAGGAATATCAAATAGCAGAAAACTCTACAATTACTTTGGCGGATATTGATGCTATCAGATTACCTGGCTACAAACAAGCCAATGAACTCGTATTTGTAAACGGCCGTTTTATAGCCGATCTCTCTACCATCCGTTCAGACACTACAGACCTTATTGTTTTACCCCTTGAAGAAGCTGCCAAAAGCGAATATAAGGATGTTGTTGCAGCGCACCTAAACCAAAGTGGCAAGTACTTAAACGATGGTATCCAAGCTTTAAATACATCTTTTATCAATGGTGGTGTTTTCGTTCATGTCCTTAAAGGTAAAGAACCGGAGCATCCTGTTTATTGCTATCATATTTTAGATGCCAGACAAAACCCGGCACTTGCACAACCAAGAAGTCTTATTTTGGTTGATGAAAGTAGCAGACTACAGTTAACAGAAAGCTATACTACCCTTGGCTTGTCTGATAGTTTTAACAACCAGGTTGTAGAAGTTGTGGTTAAAGAAAATGCTTACGTAGAGTATTATAAAATTCAAAACGACACGGCAAATGCAAGTCAGGTAAGCAGTACTCATATCAGGCAAATTGGTAGAAGTTATGTACATACAGTAACCATTACGCTTAGCGGGAATATTGTACGCAACAATATGAACCTGATACTTGATGCAACAGGTAACGAGACCCATCTTTATGGTTTGTATTTACTAAAGGGCAAAAGCCATGCAGACAACCATACCCTTATAGACAATTTAAAACCAAACTGCTTTAGCAATCAATTGTATAAGGGAATTGCTGATGATAACGCTACTGCCGTATTTAATGGTCGCATAATGGTTCAGCCAGATGCACAAAAAACAAATGCTTATCAAAGCAATAAAAACATTCTCTTGTCAGAAAATGCCACCATAAATACGAAACCGCAGCTTGAGATTTTTGCAGACGACGTTAAATGCTCACATGGTTGCACTATAGGTCAGCTAGATGAAGAAGCAATGTTTTATTTAAGGGCAAGAGGCATCCCAAAAGAAAGTGCTGAAGTGCTTCTATTACAAGCTTTTGCTGCCGACATTGTTGACCAGATTAAGCCTGAACCTTTACGCGGTTACGTTTCTAAACTTATCTATGAACATTTAGCAATTCAATAATATGGCTATTTCAGATCTCAGACAGCAGTTCCCAATACTTAGCCGCACGGTTAAGGGCAAACCTTTGGTGTATTTCGATAATGCCGCTACCTCACAAAAACCGCAAGTTGTTATTGAGGCACTTACGCATTATTATACGCATTACAACGCCAATATACACAGAGGTATCCATACCCTTGCAGAAGAAGCTACAATGGCTTACGAAGCTACCCGACATACTGCACAAGAGTTTATAAACGCTGCATCTGAAGAAGAAATCATATTTACCCGAGGTACAACAGAAGGGATTAATCTGGTTGCTAATACCTGGGGCCGACAAAATATAATGCCCGGCGATGAGATCATTATTTCGGGCATGGAGCACCATTCCAACATCGTTCCATGGCAAATACTTTGCGAAGAAAAAGCTGCTGTTCTAAAGGTTATCCCTGTTAATGATAATGGCGAACTTTTAATGGATGCCTACAAAGCTTTACTTAGCAACAAAACAAAATTAGTGTCTGTTGTTCATGTTTCTAATTCATTGGGCACAGTTAATCCAATTAAAGAGATCATCGAAGCAGCACATCAGGTTAATGCTAAAGTATTAATAGATGGAGCACAATCAGCTGTACATCTTGATATAGATGTACAGGAAATGGATTGCGATTTTTTTGCTTTCTCCGGCCATAAAGTATATGGACCAACAGGTGTTGGTGTGCTTTACGGCAAGAAGGATTTACTACAAACCATGCCTGTTTTTCAGGGCGGCGGTGAAATGATCAAGGAAGTTACCTTCCAAAAAACTACATATAATGACCTGCCTTATAAATACGAAGCAGGCACTCCTAATATAGCCGATACCATTGCATTAAAGGCAGCACTCGATTTTATTAAAGAAACGGGAAAATCTAACATAAGAGCTCACGAAGAAGAATTACTTGCTTACGCCACAGCTCAACTGCAAGCAATTCCGGGCCTTACCATTATTGGTAATGCTAAAGAAAAAGTAAGTCTGGTGTCTTTTATCATTAAGAACATACACCCTCAGGATGTAGGTGTTTTACTGGACAATCAAGGAATTGCAGTTAGAACCGGTCATCACTGTACACAACCTTTAATGGCGCGTTTTGGCATTCCGGGTACCATAAGAGCATCCTTTGCCCTTTACAACCAAAAAGAAGAAATAGATGCGCTGATTACAGGTTTGCATAAAACCATAAAAATGCTTTCATAATGAATATTAAGCCGATACATGAAATAGAAAAAGAGATAATTGAAGACTTTGCGCTGTTTGATTCCTGGGAAGACAAGTATGAGTATATTATTGACATGGGCAAAAAACTACCAGTTCTAGACGATGCGTACAAGCTTGATGAAAACAAAATAAAAGGATGCCAGAGTACCGTTTGGCTTGTAGCCTCTTATGAAGATGGCAGTGTATTTTTTAAAGCTGATAGCGATGCAGTAATTGTAAAAGGCCTGATCAGTATGCTTATAAAAGTACTATCCGGTCACAGCCCTGCAGAAATTATTGAGGCCCGACTAGATTTTATAAGAGATATTGGCATGATGACTCATTTAGCACAGACCCGTTCTAACGGCTTACTATCAATGATAAAGCAAATGAAAAATTACGCTATCGCCTTCCAAACGATTAGCACTCAAAAAACTGATCATAAATAAATTAAAAGATCATGGATAAAGAAGAATTAAAACAGAAAGTGATCGATTGCCTGCAAACCATTTACGATCCGGAAATTCCTGTAAGCATTTATGAACTGGGACTTATCTATGAAACAGAGATATTGCCCCCGCTCAACAACGTACAGATTGTAATGACACTTACAGCTCCCGGATGCCCTGCTGCACAATCTATCCCTTTAGAAGTAGAGCAAAAGGTAAAAGAAATTGATGGAGTAAATGAGGTTACTGTAATTGTAACCTGGGAACCGGCCTGGAACAGAGACATGATGTCGGAAACAGCAAGATTCGAATTAGGAATGATGTAATTATAATAAACAATGAAAATTACTGCTCAGGAAGAATATGGCTTAAGGATACTACTCCACATCGCCCGACATGGCGAAAAAGAAGGAGCAAGCATTCCTATGATTAGTGATGCAGAGGGGCTTTCTGCGGCTTACGTGGCTAAACTTACGCGTACCCTTCGCCTTGCGGGTTACATAAACAGCACACCAGGCAATAAAGGCGGATACATATTGGCTAAACCCGCCGAAGACATAAATATTAATCAGGTAATGAAGGTTCTTGGTGGTTCTCTATACAGCAATAAATTCTGTGAAGATTACTCAGGCGCCTTAAAACTATGCACCAACTCTGTAGATTGTTCTGTTCGTTCTTTATGGCAAATGATTCAAATGTCAGTTGATCAGTTATTGAACAATATTTCATTAAAGGAACTTATCAGCACTGAACAAGAATCTAACCTTCAGATAATTAACAAAATAAACGCCTTAAAAATGGCTAAACTCTAAAATGTAAAAGGGCGGCAAACTTTGTAGTTTGCCGCCCTTTTACATTTTATCAATTTACACTAAAGGTTCTTCATACTTATTGCTTTTAAGCGAGCAGAAGGCTCTGTAAACACAAAATAAACATTGTATTTACCTTTAAGCGATTCAATATCAGCAACTGTATTTAAACTACCGCTTTCTTTCGAAGATGACTGACCTATAAGTTTTCCATCAGGTGAATCAATACGAACCTCAATTTTACCTGCCGATGTCTTATCAGCACCAACAAATTCAATCTTCTTAATATCCGTTAAGTCAACTTTATTTAGTTGCAGATAAGCACCTTTAACCTTAGCAGTTGCTACAGATTTATTGTCGTTAAAGCTAACTTCACTAGCGTTATCCGTATTGTTAACAAGTACATAAGGATGGCGCAATACAACAATATCCTCTCCAAACTGTGCAGGAGCTAACTTGGTACCATGATCTTTATAAGCAGCTCTAAAAATAAAGCTTCCTTTGTTTGGCTGGTCTGGTTGCACATTTGGAGTGTAAGAACCAGTAACCGGCAACGATTTCTGTGCAGTTTTCTTTTCGCTAAAACTCAATACATATTTAACAATAGAATTTACTTCAGCAGTCGACATTGATGAATGTGCAGGCATCATTGCATCACCCCATACACCTGAACCACCGTCAATAACTTTTTTGGTAAGCCTTTCTTCTGCAGTTTTATCTCCTTTATACTTCAAAGCCACTTCGGTAAATGATGGGCCTAAAGATTTAGTATCTACAGCATGGCAAGCATTACAGTCACTTTTCTTGATTAAAGCTTTTGCTTTAGCATACTGAGCAGAAACATCAAACTGATTCTGATTTTGCGCAACAACAGTTAAATCATATCCCTCAGACAAGTAATTGATGGCTACAGAAACCTGAGAAGCAGGTATTCTTTTATCAGCCAGGCTTCCATCCTCTTTATCTGTAACACTAACAGCATAATTGATTATACTGGCAGGGAAATAAAAGCTTGAATTTCCTTTTGTAAAGTTAAACTTAACTACAGGCGTTGCATTTCCGGCCACAAGCTCCAGCGATTTGCTATTTTTTGCGCCATGCGGATCAGTAACCGTAAGCGTAGCTTTGTAAACACCGGCTGCTGCAAGCTGTACCTCAGGATTAGCAGTTTTAAATGTTTGCTTTAACACACCACCTTTAGTAATTTTCCATTCGTATTTTAATACATCGCCATCACTATCAGTTGTACCTGCCGAAGATAATTTAACTTTTAATGGTAAAGCTCCAGCTGTTTTATTTGCTGCAACCTGTACCTGAGGTTTACGGTTACCGCCATTAAACTCAATTTTAATTAACTCTGCTTCCGGATTATCCTTAAAGTATCCATTTCCGTATTCAAGCACATATAAACTACCGTCAGGGCCAAACTTCATATCAATAGGCCCCCTTAATGTAAGTTCCGGCAAGAAACGTTCCATAGATTTGTACATGCCGTTTTCATCAAAAGTTACAGCCAATATCCAGCCACGCACCCAATCAGTAATTAACCATTTACCCTCATAATATGCAGGAAACAGATACTTAGCATTTGCAAAATCAGATTTATGAAATACCGGACCACCAACAGCACTCCTGCCACCACTACCCATCACCGGAAACTCTTCGCTTGCCGCATATGGGTACCAGATCATAGCTGATACTGCCGGAGGTAATTCTTTTAAGCCTGTATTATTTGGAGAATTATTTATCGGCTTAAGCACATCGTATAGCTCACCTGATTTCTTAGTGGCAAAATCATAGTAACGATACGCCTGGTTATTACCTATAAAATAAGGCCAGCCGTAGTTGCCCGACTTTTTGGCCACATTAAATTCATCATAGGACCTCGGACCTCTTGATTCTGAAGAGTTTGAACCATCTGGACCAACCTCACCCCAGTACAACCAACCAGTATGGCTGTCAATAGTTAACCTCCATGGGTTTCTGTTACCCATTGTGTAAATTTCAGGGCGTGTATTTGGAGTTCCTTTAGGGAAAAGGTTACCTTCTGGAATGGTGTATGAACCATTTGGTTCAGGATGGATACGTAAAATTTTACCTCTTAAATCGTTGGTATTACCAGACGATTTCTGAGCATCACGTGGCCCCTCTCCCGGGCGTTCATCAATTGGCGTAAAACCATCAGAAGATCTTGAAAAAGTATTATCACCGGTACTTAAGTACAAGTTTTTATCTTTATCAAACAACATACCTCCACCAACGTGGCAGCATTCTTCGCGCTGAACAACTACATCAAGTACTTTCTTTTCTGTAGCCATATTTAGTTTCCCACCAGCCCATGTAAATCTGGAAAGTCTATTTACAGATACATCTTTTGGAGAATAGTAAATATAAATCCATTTGTTTTTAGCATAATCAGGATCAAGAATAACTCCCTGCAATCCATCTTCACCTTCAGAGCGCTCCCCTGTTTTACTAACATATTCTCGGCTGACAGCGAAATCGGCAATTACATCCATTTTACTGGTGGCAGGATCATATATTTTTAACTTTCCCTTGCGCTCTGCATACAAAACCTTTCCTCCATCAAGAATCTGGAATTGCATTGGTTCTTCTAATTTTTGTTGAAGCACAACTTTGGTAAACCTGTTCTCATCAGGTTTTTCCGGCGATTGCGCTTTTGTTATATATGAAGAAACCAATAGCAGCGATAATGCTGTTATTGGTTTCATTAATGATAATTTTATCATGTTTGGTATTAATTACAATTTAGATACAAGGTTACGGAAGTTAACTACACTAGCAGCAACATCAGCACTGTTGCTCTCCCAGTTGTATTCATATTCTGCAGAGATTGCTCCTTTAAAGTTTTGTCTCTTTAACTCAGCAATAACTGCCGGGATGTTAGAAACACCTTCTCCCCAATGTACATCATGTCCACCTTTACCTTTTTCATGAAGATCTTTCATGTGCGAGTGCAATACATGCCCATCAAGTTTTTTCAAACACTCAACAGGATCTAATCCTGAACGTACCCAGTGGCCTATATCAGCACAAGCACCTAAGCGTTTGCTTTTTCCTTTGATTGCGTTTAACACGATATCAGGATTCCAGTAATGAGATGGATTCGGGTGATTATGAATAGCAACATTGATCTGATACTTATCACAAAGATCTGATATCATTTGTAAATCTTTCTCATTAGGTTCTGAAGTAATGGTATGAATACCCATTGCTTTGCAGAATTCGAATAACTTAATCCATTCGGCTTCGTTGTTAGCACCTGTAACACCAAATGCTACAACTTTTACATTATTTTCTTTAAGTTTTGCTAAAACAGCTTTTCTTTTAGCGTCGTCCATATCAGGGCCCATTGTTCCTTCTATGCCACCACCTATCTTTTGGCCCGGAAATGCCTCTACGTATCTTAAGTTACAGCTGTCGATCTTTTTAATTGCCTCAGCAAATGTAAATAATCTGAAGGTATAAGCCTGAGAACCAAGCTCCCAGCCCAATTTAGCCTCTGGGTTTTTAGCAGAAGCATTAGATGCACCTGTTTTTACACTTTTACAGGCAACAAGACAAGCCAATAAAACAACAGCAAATTGTAGTTTTAAAGCAAATCTATTTTTTAATAAATTCATGTTTGGTTAATTAAAGTTTGAAAATTATCTAGGTTACATTTGTTATTCTATCTTTCCAAAAGCCTACTTAGTGTACTTTTTACAAAGACGCCAACAATATAGTTATTATTGAAGTTTTTCCTTTTACTATTAGATCGAAATATTTTGGTTACTAAAAATCATCAGGACTTCCCTTTCTCCATTTCAAACTCAGTATCAATGCCCAATGCACTTCTGTTTTTAGATGCAGCAACAGCAAGCTCATCACATCGTTCATTTTCGGGATGGTTATTATGCCCTTTTATCCAAACGAATTTAACATTGTGCAATTTATATACATTGAGGAAACGCATCCAAAGGTCTTTATTCTTTTTACCTTTAAACCCTATTTTAACCCAACCAAATACCCATTTCTTTTCTACAGAGTCAATAACATATTTTGAATCTGAGAATACAGTGATTTCCTGTCCTGGGTTTTTAAGTGCATTTAAGCCTACTATAACAGCCAGCAACTCCATTCTATTATTTGTAGTTAAACGGAATCCTTCGCTCAATTCCTTATAGTGAGCACCCGAGCGTAAAATTACTCCGTATCCACCTGGTCCGGGGTTTCCACTAGCTGCCCCATCAGTATAAAGTTCAATCATATGTTAAGCAAATCTAGCTTTTTAAGGTATAAAAGCAACTTTTGGGCTGCTTTTTATATTCCCCCTAAAAATTAATTGACTGAAATTTAATCAATTAAAAAAAAGATTTAGCGTAACTGAAAAAAGATTTGAATAAAATATTTTAAATCGTACTTTTGTAGCGTTGAAAAACACATGGTGGTTTTAGCTCAGTTGGTTAGAGCATCGGTTTGTGGTACCGAGGGTCGTGGGTTCGAGCCCCATATTCCACCCTTTATGGGACAAGATCTTTAAAACAGATTTTTGTCCCATTTTTTTTGCTCGTAATTCTTTGTTTTTCAGATAGATAAGGGATCAAGCGGAATTCTTGGGGGGAAGAAACTTTAAGCATAGATTTTAGAAAGTCTGAACAGAAAGAATTTGACATCTCTAACGCCTCTGGAAGTTGCTCTGAAGGCTTTCACTTTTGCATTGAATGATTCAGCAGAAGCGTTCGTTGATCTATTAGTAAAGAAATTCAGAATAGATAAATAATGAGCCTGTATGGATCTGGATACTGTTCTGAATGCTTCTATTGCGGAATCTTCCACATCATTATACCATAATGCCAGTCTTTTAAATGCCTGTTCCTTGCTTTTACATACCTTAAAGATTTCGCCTAATCTAAGAGATAGTTTATAAGCCTTTTTTAATTCGGGATACCGCTCAAATAGTAGTTCAGCCCGATTTTTCTGAACCTGCGTCCACTTGCTATGGTGCTTGAACAGCAAATACCTGCTTCTGGCCAGCAATTGCTTTAGCGTATCCCCGTTGGAAAGCACCTCCCCACGGAAGATGGTTTTAGCTCTCTTTGCTTGCTTAATCGCTTCATTTTCTGCATCCAGAGCTTCCCAGCGGTATTTGATCCTACATTCCTGTACAGCATCATAAGCAAGCTTTTGAACATGGAAACGGTCGATAACCCTGTGCGCATTGGAAAAACATCTCCTAATTGCCAACTGCATGTTTGCAGCCATATCCATGGTGACTTCCTGTACTCGTTTGCGAAGCCTTTCTGGTATTTTTTTCAGTACGGCGATAATATCCTCGGCTACTGTACCTTTGATCATCGCTACAATAGCGCCTTTGCGACCTTTTGCAGTCTTATTGGTGATGATGGTATATAATTCTCCATTGGATAAAGCAGTCTCGTCGATGCTCAAATATGGACTGATATTCTTTGTGAACAACATCCACTGGCCTGCATGATCTTTCTGCTCCCAACTATTGTAATCACTGATATGCTCTTTATATTGTTCTTGAAGCTGTTTGCCGTCTACCTGAAAGTAATGACCTAAATGATAACAGCTGATTGGATGATTATCCAAATATTCCTTTTAAAAAAAGGCCGAATTCCGTCGTCATTCGTGCCCCCTTCCTTACTAAATCCCAATCTCTGCTGATGATCTCCGCGGTCTTCTTAACTGTCCAGCGACGCCGTTTAATGCGTAAAGCGACTTTTTGACCTCTAATCGGAAAATCCTGGATACTCACCTCTGGAAAGAAGCCTTTGGACTCGAGGTCTTTGTTTGCATAGCCATCAGGGGCTATATTTTTCTCTTCAAGGTAGATATTCAACATCTTACCTTCTTTTTCTACTTGCGTTAATTCAAAATAATCCAGAATGCCTTCTGGTAATAATAAACTGATAAGGGTTTCTGCAGCTTCGCTCAAAATGAAAATTGTCGTTTGATTTACAAGTGCAAAAGAAAGAATTTATTTCATTCCCCCCAAGAATTCCGATTGATCCTAGATAAGGGATCAAGCGGAATTCTTGGGGAAATGAAATCAGGGACAGTTTAATAGAAGATCCTTGGTTTAGATTGCGATCATTCTCCAGCGTCTTTAATAATCTGTGTAGTTAACCAATCAGAAATCCGGAAATTAGTTTGTTGTATTTTGACAATGTATGGTTTAACTGCTGGAATGATACCGTTAAGCTTTGCGTTAAGTATAACACCAACGGTTCCAGTGATGTTAAGTTCAAGCTTTTTAGCAAATCTCCTAGCTTCTGCATCATCTATAATGAGTAGGTCAGCATGGATTTCTGATGCAAGCGCCATCGCACTGGCCTCACCTATGTCCACAGTTTCAGCATAATTATATAATAAATCACGATTCTGCACGGCTTTTACATCAACCCAATTAGGTAGTCTTTTACCAAATTCAGCAGCTATCTCAGGAGTTGTTATTACTTGTTTGTACAAGGATTGGAGCAAATGCATACCATCTATTTTGTCCAGCGTAATGAAACAGCTGGCATTTAAAACAAAATGGGTGCTGATGATAGAATGGATTTTGACATATTACAAAGGGTAATTATTCTATTTTTGTTTAATTTGCTATCTCAGAATTTCAGCAGTGGACAATCTACTATTATACAGAGATATTATGTTGATGCTATAGCCAGCGCCTTAAAAGCCTATGATAATTCAAAATTTGATGTATCCTACTATAAAGCACTTGCTTGGGATGGTCTCGAAAAAACAGACTCTTATAAAATTGACTTGACTTCCACAGAAAAAACCGACATTACTACAAAGAGAAATGCTTTATTATTAAACCGATCTAAAATTAATTGTGATGACATATAAACTTGTTATAGTTTTCCTACTGACAATGACAGTGGGTTCTACATTCGGACAAAGTAAGGTTAAAAAAAACTTGTATTTGTATTTTAAAGCTGATAGTGCAAGACGGAGTTTTAAAGAAACTATTAAAAATGAAGGATATACAAGAAGAGGGAAAATTTACCTGCCTGTAGAATATGAAGTCTATGGAATAATTTATATTTCAGAAGATAAGAAAACAGAACATCTTAAGAGAATGTTTGTTAATCTAAACAAAAATGTATACTGTGTTATTGATAGTAACATACTAAAATCCAAAAAGATGGTTCCTTATAAAGATTTAAGAAATATCAAAGGAATTTATGAGGATGTATCCGATAAAAAGAGATTCCCCTATGGTAAAGTATTCATTGTTGAGGAAATTGAAAGAAACCAATACAAGGTGGTGGAAGTTCAATCATACATAGGTTCAGATGACAATATATCAAGAAATCTATAGTGTCTTACCTTGGCAAGTGGTGGGTACATCATCAGGATCAGACCAATAGCCAGGAATATCCACAAGGTTAGGTATTGGTCTAAAAAGCTGAGTTTCTAACGTTCTGCAGCTGGTGCACAATTATTTGCCGACATGGATGGCTATTTGATTTGTGAAAATATGTAAAACATTTCAGTAGCGATTTGCGAACTTCTTTCCTTGTATTTTTCTGCCTGCTGAGGCGTATTGTCAAATGCTTTTGGATCATCAAATGTTATTGGAATACGCTTTTCAGCACCAGCTATGAATGGGCAGCCCCCATCTGCCTGTGAGCAGGTCATTATGGCGGCGAATTCGCTTGCAGGGTTAAATTCATCATCATAGGTTTTGGAAAAGCCAATGATAGGATGTTCGTTATCACTATATTTTATCACATATATAGGATTATTCCCTTCACTGACGACCTTGACTTTAAATCCGGATTGTCTCAACGTTTCTGCAACTACGGGGAACAATGCGGTGGCCTCTGTTCCACCAGAATAGCAAAAAACATTTTTGATACCGTAATATGCAGCGGCTGTCTGTGCCCAGACCTGTGAAAGGTGGCTTCTTCGCGAATTGTGAGTACAGATCAAATTGAGCCGTATTTCCTTCCCGTTGCTGTGCTTTTCTTGGACGTAGTCAATTAAAGGCTGTAATACTGATTTACGATCTGCTGAGATGGAATCAAATTTGAAATTGCTGATTTTACTTTCAATTTCAGGATAAAGTTTTGTTTTCGTCGACATATCTACTGGGTAATTAAATTAGCAGCAACCTCCACCTGGAGTACAAGAGGTGCCTGAAGCCAGATTCACCAATTCTATTTTTTGCTTTTCCACCGAAGTGCCACACTTGTCCTGTGCAAGACAGGCGGTCTTCTTAGCGATTAAAAGGAAGTTTTCTCCATCATAACCCAAGTCATATTTACCGATCGTTTCGGCTTGGTATTCCACTTCGATTTCAGAATCTTCCATTCCCAGTACTTTTTCTGAAAGTGCAATGATGCTCAGCAGTTTTCTTGCTTTTAATCGGTGCTCAAAATCATTGGCATCCCATAACTGAAAGTTTGCTACTTTCTCATGACGTACCGTTCCACCACAGTCGATGAAGTCTTTGGTGATGATACCCACTTCTGTTACGTGGAAATGCTCTGGCACCAAAGCGCCATTTTCCAGTTTAAAATTTACGCTGTCGGAAGTAGCCAGGATCTCTTTTATTTCTGATAGTTTCATAATATTATATTTAATGTATTATTGCAATTTAACGATTGATGTAAGTAAAAAAAGGTCAACAGCAGGTAGTTTCGCCTTTGTAAGAAGCCAAAAATCCTCCAAGTTGATCTTCCAGTAATTTCCAGGTTTTAGGATTGATGCAGTAACAAACACTAACACCCTCAATTGTACCTTGTATGATCCCGGCTGTTTTTAGTTCCTTTAAGTGTTGTGAAATAGTCGCTTGAGCCAGGCCAAGTTCACCTACCAAATCGCCACAAATGCAAGTGTTTGATATAATGATTCTTTGCAGGATGGCGATACGGGCAGGGTGTGCAATTGCTTTCAGCAAAGTGGAAAGCTGATTCTGCTCGTCGGTGAATATTTCTGATTTGGTAAGTCCCATAATTTAACATCGTAATATTACGATGTTAATCGGAGAATGCAAAAATAAATTTGATTTTTTATTTGGACGAATCATAGAATCATCACACAGAAAGCTGGGTTGTCCCAGCTTTCTGTGTGTCAAGTTATGCCATTTCAGGCCAACACTTATAATCTAATTTTAATACCGCCATTAATTACAAAGCCATCAACGGGTGCATAAATATCCCTGAATACAGGGCTGGTAATACTGCCGGTATAGATGCTATCGAATTTGGTCTGCCGGGTGTCACCAAAGTTTTCAAAGTTCACAAAGACCGAAAAGCGTTCCCATAGCTTTTCTGCCATGAATCCCGTGGTCCAGTAACTTTTACCTACAGCTCCATCATTTAATTTTTGTTTACTAAAGTAATATGCCTCTAAGCCGATTTTCCACTGAGCTTCCAATTCATACATCAGCACATTGTTTAACCGGTGTTTAGAAACCAATGGGTAAGCAATACTAGTTCCACCGGTATGCTGGTTCACATCGGCATAAGTATAGCCAACAAACAACTTGAAATCGTTAAAGGTAATCTTCGCATTGGTTTCCATTCCTTTGGTGTCCAGGTTGCCATTTGGCTGAACATAACCTAAATTACCACCTGACACGGAGGTAAGCAGGATTGGATTATTGATGCGTGTATAAAAGAACATCTGGTTGATACTGAAACCCATTTTGCCATCAAATAAGCTGGTGCGGTAATTCACATCGTAATTAGCACCATAAGAACGCTCAGCTTTCGTGTTGGCAACATCAATCGGTAACACATTTCTGAACTGGATGCGCTCGGCATCTTCTGTAAATACCGTTGGTGCTTTATAGCCTAATCCACCACCCAGTCGAGTGGAAAAATGTTCATTGATCTTCCAAAGACCCGAGATCTTCGGTAAGAAGAAAAAGCCGTATTCATTGTGATAATCTCCACGAATACCGGATTCAATGCTGAATTTTTCAGATAAATTCCAGGTATTCTGCGCAAAAGCACCAATAGTATTGTAGTTATAGCTTCTCAATGCGGTAGTGCTGTTCTGGTCTTCTTTGAAATTGTCAGTCAGGAAATTAATTCCCGCTACCCAATCTGCTTTTTCACCATTGCGGCTGTAGTTTGCCTCGCTGTATGTAGATACCTGTACACCTGAGAACAGATAACCAGGCAGACCGATGCTCCGGTCATAATAGCTTACTGAATTGCGAATCACCAGCTTTTCGTTGTCACTGAGTTTATGATCCAGTTCAACTTGTGAACTGTAACGCCTGGTTTTGTTTCGCTCAAAATAAGAATGCGCAGCACTTTCTTTTCCTTTTACATATTCCAGATCCCCGCCAATCCGTTTTTCAGTAGTCGCGTTGATCCCTGCAGAAAGTGTGGTAGCTTCATTGAAATAGAAAAACAGCTTCGGGTTCAAGGTAAATCGGTCAAACTTAGGAATCGCAGTTAAACCGATATCTGAAGGATCGTAAGCGGTTCCTTTGTTATAGGCTCCGTAAACAGTAATGCCGATTTTGTCGAACTTCTGCGCATAAAAGACACTTGCATCCAGTCCCAATGCAGAAGTTCCGTTCAGTAAGAAATTAAGCTGACGCTCTTCTGCTGGCTTTTTAGATACTAGGTTGACCAGACCTGCAATGGCACCACCACCGTACAATGTTGAAGATGAACCTTTAATCACCTCAACCTGTTGTAAATCCAATGGCGCGATCTGTAATAATCCCAAGCCTCCTGAAAAGCCTGAATATAGCGGAAAACCATCCCGGATGATCTGGGTATATTTCCCATCCAATCCCTGTATACGTATGCTGGAATTACCGCTGGTAGCAGAAGTCTGCTGCGTTTGTATGCCCGTACTTTCGGCCAGCATCATGCGGATATCTCCGGGTTTCATGTTTCCTTTTTCGTCCAGTTCTTCACCTGCAATAACCTCCACACGTGTTGGGATGTTATCTATGGTACGACTGCTCCTGGTAGCGGAAACTACTAATTCTTCTAGTTCCTCATCTTTTTCAGCAGTCTCAAGTAAAATGGTAACAGGTGTAGTTTCTCCAAGTGGAAAAGTTAAGGTGTCTGTTTTGGTCTGAAAGCCAACATAGCTGTACTGGATCACCTGTTTGCCTGAAGGTATGCCAGTAATGATAACTGATCCTGTTTGGTCTGATGTAGTTCTAAGTGCCGTTCCCAGGACTTTTATAGTTGCCCCAGTGAGCGGCAGATTTGTTTTTGCGTCTTTAACGACGGCTTTATATGTATTTTGAGCAAATGCAGCTGCTGTACACAATAGCACAACGACAAGCATAATCAATTTCTTCATGATGTATTTTGTAGTTAAATAATTTCATTAAAAGGAGTCTGAACAGACTTTTCAAAAGAAATTAAATGAGTTTGGGTGGTTGCCAGATGACGGAAGGAATAATCGGCAATTCAACCGGGATATAAGCGGTATTGTGCTGAACAGGTTTTAACTGAACAGCAAAAGTGAGTAAAGATTGGCTGGCAAAAGTAAAACCGACACAGGTTCCGCAAACATAAAACGGAGAACAGTCTTTACAACATTCATCCGACTTTTCGTTGCATTCGTGTTTTCCCTTTTGGGTTGTTTCATGCGCATGTATTTCAGCTCCTTCCAGTGCACAGCAAGGTGTGATGGTAAGTGTGATGACAACAATGGCCAGAAATAACGCTAAGAATTTCACGATGTAAAAGTATACAATTCCAGATCAATTTTTGCACCCAGCTCACTTCATTTGGTTCTTTGGTCTGATATACTTTTTCCCAATGTGATTTTCTCTCTGACATAGTAATTGACCATTAATGCTTTGGGGTATTATATGTTCATCAGAACCATCTAATTCATTTGGACACAATATACAGGTGTTGGTCATTTAACTAAATATTTGGTTAGAATATTTAAAGATAGCGAAATCACTACTAGAGAAGTAACTTCTCCAGTAGTGATTAATACTATAAAATAAATCTTATAAAGAATGCAAAAACAAATAAGCATACAAAAACAAGCCAGAAAAGCTTAATTTTTTCATTGTAGCTAAAAATCTTATCTAGAGCTTTATTTTTTTCAACATCAATCTCTTGATTTAATCGGGTCAATTCTACCGACCTACTTAAATTAGATACATCCTCATTTGATATATTATTCTCATCTATAAATTTTTTAAACCGCTTATGAGAATCGAAACCAATACTTTTTAAAAAAGGAATCATATACTTCCAACTTCCGTTCCATTTATGTCCAACACTGTCAACTTGTGATACAGCATATAGTCTTTTAAAAACTTCTTCTGGTGTACTATGTGGAGTGAGTACACCTAATTTATTAAAAAACCAGATTTGCTTCGATTCTTTCTTCTGATAGAAATTGGACAAGCTATCGGCAGTTATCTTATTAGAGAGGGAGATTGAGGATAATTTATTAATTCTTTGATTATAGTACCAATTGTATGCATACGTGAATAGAAATGCAAAAAGAGACAACAATAAGACAGCTGTAAAAACCAAAGATTCTCTGATAATAATACGTTTGTAAGTTATGTCCATAAAAGCGCAATTATTAGATTATATCTAAGTTCAAACTAATTTAAGAAAAGAACGTAACATTTTATTGGTGATTATTCCATATGTGGCTACCAACAGTGAAATTCAACTCAATCTTTACCACCACAGTTATGGTCAATGTTGTTTGTGCCAACTTCTGGCCCTGCATAGATCCTGCCCGATTCCCCTGCCCCTCGTTTATCGTAAGTCAATACAGCGATGTGTTGCTAAAAAAGTAGCCATTTTTATCATTCTTTTTTCCTGGCCAGAGCCATGTACCAGCACTAAAGAGGCCTGTGGATGTTTCGGTTTGAAGATGGTTCCCGAAAGGGTGATACCGGCACTTTTAAACTTGACATTTTCCGTGGTGAATTCAGTAACTTGAGTAGAATCAGGAGTAGTTTGACCAAATAATCTGCTACTTAAACAGAAGAAGGAAATAAATAAATATAATTTCATCATTTTAATTAAGGAACTTAACCCCAGTTAGTATTAATTTTTAAATGTGAAGCAATATAGTTTAGCTAGGCAAGGCGTAGTAGAAAATGTGACCAAATGGGTTATAAGTGTGACAAACTGTATAATATATCGTGCTTAACTTCATTCCGGAGCAAAGCCTTTTTGGGAGGTTCAGCTCCTTCGGGCCTGGCGCCACCTTAGTTCGCTACACATTCGACTCTGGTCGAACGAGGGCCGTACCAAGCCCGTATTAGCATGCATCCAAAAACGACTATATTATAGGCCGAAAAATTTGTATTTCCCAAACCTGACACCAAGCCAAATTCCATTCATTTTTTTTATTGATCTATTCTATAATTAAATATAAATGGAATTTAAATGCGCTTCTTAGTTTTACAACACATATTAACGCATTATGCGTAACAATACACATTATGCGCTTTTTATGTTTTTAAAATGATCATTGTGCGTAAGCTACGCTAAAGAACTTATCCAGGCTTCAGCTAGGCTCTATTAGCCACAAAATAGCTTAAGGATTTACCGTATTCATTTTCTTTTGTTTCAAAAACTGAAAGATAGAACCAGCAATAAACAAAACCAATAGAAACAATAGTGTTTGAGCTATTATAGGGTCGCTCGGGCTTTTTGCTAAGGGTTGTGCAAGTGGCACGCGGGTAAAGGTTTCATTAATAGTAGGCACCCACGACAGAAAAAAACTAAACGACAGCAGGAAATTTTCTACATATCGGCTACTATTATTTCCCTTTTTCCTTGCATAAAGTAAATAAGCAACAATTACCAAAATCAAAATAAATAACGAAAACACATGACCCGGGTTAAAGCCTCCATGCTTTGAAATACCCAACGCAGTTAACGAAGTAATGATTGTGCTATAAGCATATGTTTTGCCTGATAGTTCAGCTAAATTGATCTTACCGTATTTAGTATACGATACTATAGCTGCAACAATGGCCGTAATACCAATTAAGGTATGAAAAATTCCTACAGGTGATAGTCCCATGTTTTCTATTTTTTAAATGCTATGTCATTATTGACAATGCAAATATTGGATAGAAAAAAGAAAAGCTTTTTGTGAATCGGTTCAATTATTTGGCAATTTGGTTCAACCTATAATTGCTTGGCGTAACGCCATATTTGCCATGAAAGCTTTTGGTAAAATTTGCCAATTCATTAAAGCCACATTCAAAAGCAATATCTGTGATCCTCATATTAGAAACCATTAACAATTCTGAGGCTTTTTCCAGTCGTTTGGTTTTGAGATAATTGGCAGGAGTATCATTATAATGTTTTGCAAACTCTCTTTTAAATGATGATAAACTAAGATTACAATAATCTGCTAATTCATCGAGCGTGATAGTCGAAAAAAGATTGGCATCTATAATTTGTTTGAAAGAATAGATTGTAGGAGAAAACAATTGAGATAAAATCATTTGGATGGCTTCGGCATTTTTAGTTTGCGAAAGCAAAATGATGATTTCCTTTAATTTCAAGATCAAAATATCTTCGTTTACCAAAGATGGGTTTTCGAAATAGAACAAAAGTCCTTCTATGTATTTCTGAATTAAAAAGTCGTTGTTTATTCTTTCACTGGTTTTATTCGAGATTGCATTTTTTGGTTTTTGCAATAGCATTGGCATTTCCCTATCATAAATTTTCTTTAAAATATCTGGATGAAAATGCACAATAATAAGCTTGTTTTGATTTGTTGTATTAATACTACTCATGTTATTGCCAACGGTTCTGCAATTGAGTAATACTGATTCTTTGGCTCCAATATTTACTTGTTTCTCATCAATTTTGTATTGCATTTCATTTTCCAGCACATAATGAAAACAAGCATTTTCTACTGTAGGCATTTCAAAAGCAAAGGGCGGCTTTAGCACTAAAACTTCTAATAGTGTCTTGCCAAATAAGTCATAACTTTCGTGGTTGCTTATCATTTAATTTTGAGATTGATCAAATATAATCATTCTCCACACCTATTCAAGGCCACTTTTAATAGCAAATTTAACCAATCCAACGGTACTTTTACATTTGGTTTTCTCCAGCAGGTGCTGGCGATGATTGTCGACTGTTTTTTTACTAATAAATAATTTTTCGGCAATCTCCTCGCTGGTGCATTCTTTAACGATCAGGCTAAGCACTTCCTTTTCGCGGATACTTAATTGGGCCAGCTGCTCATCCTGTATTTTCTGTTTGTGGTACTGATTGTAAATAATGGGTACAATATCCTGCGAGAAATATGTACCGCCATTGGTGATTCTATGCAGTGCCTGCAACAATTCGGTCTTTCCGGCATTTTTTAGGATATAGCCATCGGCCTCGGCCATTACCGCCTCCTTAACTGCCGGAACATTATTGTACATAGATAATATTAGTACCTGTATGTGCGGAAATTGACTTTTAACCATTTTACACAGTTGCGTTCCACTTAATAAGGGCATGCTGATATCGGTAAGCAATAATTGGTACTTATCAGGATTAGCGGCAAGCATTTCGTAAGCTACCTGTCCGTTGTTGGCTTCTCCTATTATCTGATATTGCTCATGACTGGCCAACATGCTTCTCAAACCATCAACTATCATCTGGTGGTCGTCTGCAATCAATATATTTATAATTTCTGTCATGCCTTGGGTATTATAATTTCTATTTGTGTACCTGTTAACAATTCAGACCGAACCTCCATTTTTCCATCCAGCATATTCACGCGCGCTGCGATGTTTTTCCATCCCAAACCTTTAGACTTGTTGATCTGACTGGTATCAAAACCTTTTCCATTGTCTTTTATCATTAAATTAAAACCATCGCCATGTGGGGTCGCCTCTACCTCAATGTGGCTGGCTCGTGCGTGTTTAACCATATTGCTTAGCACCTCCTGCACAATGCGGTAAATAGATAATTCGTTGGTTTTTTCGAACTGATGCTCCCTTAATTCGTCTGGAACATTAATGGTTACCTGGGTAGTATTACTGCTATTTATTTTATCGCACATATCCTCTAAAGCAGCAAACAAACCGAAGTTCAATTCTTCTGGTATCAGGTTATGCGAAATATTCCTCACCTCGGTTATGGTATTGTCTACCAGATTCAAGGTAGCACCGGTACTTTCACTTTGTGGGGCATTGGATAAATTCATTTTAACAACAGAAAGCATTTGCCCAATACTATCATGTAAATCGCGTGCAATCCTGATGCGTTCTTTTTGCTCTCCTTCAAACAAAGATCGGCTCTCTATCTCCTGCTGTTTGTGTATTGCTGCTTGTAACCTGGCTTCCTGTTTCACTTTGTACCGATTATAGTAAGCATAGGCCAATACTGCGCCCGCTGCCAGTAAAACACAAAAAGCCGTTATAAGTATATTGCGTTGTTTGAGCTGCAAATCTCTATTAGACAGTTCAAGCTCCCTAATCCGGCTTTGCTTTTGAAGGGTTTTGATACTTTGAGCCTTCTGGTCATTGGCCTGACGCTGGTTCTTAATTTCTAATTGATTAATCTGCAGGTATTGATCTTTTTGTGCCAGCTGTGATTGTTTTTGCGCTAAAGCCAGATTTTGATTTTTTAACTGCAGCAGGTTAATGTGCTTTTCATTATTTAGCAAGGCAATCTGGTTGTCTTTTTTTTCTGTTTCGTAACGAGTTTGCAATTCGCTGATCTGCTTGTTTATGTCGCTGTTGCTTAGGCTGTCTTTTAATGCCAAATAACTTTGAAGTGACTTCTCGGCACCGGCACGGTCATTCATGGCTATGGCATAACTGTGCCTTAGTTTTAACAACTCAGCCAGGTCTTCTTTAAACGCATACTTTTTAGCCAATGGCTCTGCTTCATTTAAGGTTGAACCAGCCTTTGGCAGGTCGCCCAGGTCCAAAGCCGACTGAACAATATTTACATCTGCTGAAACAATACCCTGCGGGTCATTAAGGTTCACAGACACTTGCTTTGACATTAAAAAGTACTTTAATGCATTGTTAAAGTCTTTCTTCTCGGAATATAGCAGGCCAATATTATCATAACTATTACGAATACCGGCCATGTTTTTATACTTCTCAAATAAAGGCAGTGCTTTATTGATATAGAGCAGGGCCTCATCGTACTTTTTTAACGACCTGAAAATAGAGCCCTTAACCGCATATGCAGATGCCAACATTCCCTCATTTTTAACTAAAGTAAGCTTTTCAATAGCCAACTGATTGTACTTTATGGCTTCATCGTAACGTTTTAAAAATTTGTAAGGAAGCGTAATATTAAAAGCTACAGAGCCTACCCCTTTATCATTGTGTAAGCGCTCGCGTATGGCTAACGACTTTAACAAGTAATCGATGGCTTTGGTGTATTCGCCCCTGCGACTGTAATTGGAACCCATGTTAGCATAAACCATAGCCACATCGGCTTCCGAATTCTGCATCTGATATTCTTTCAAAGCTTTAAGCATAAACTCATCAGAAAGCTTGGTATTATGAACCTGCCCGTAGGCATTGGATATATTGTTGTATATATCGCCAACCATTATCTTTTCGTTATTGGCAATGGCTAGTTCCAGCGCTTTATTAAAAAGCGGCATTGCCTTAGGAACATCATTAAATGACATATACATTAGCGCATGCTGGCGGTAAACTTCTGTTTTCGACTTCTTGTCTTTCAGTTTATCGGCCAATTGATAGGCAGCCGCGGCGTTCTTTTCTGTACCTGTAGAATCAAAATCACCAATGGCATTAAGCATATCAAGGTATAAACTCATTTTTTTTCGAGGGTCGAGTTCGACAGACAGCCTGGCTTGCAGTTTTTTAGCCTCATCGGCATTCTGCGCCATCGTTACCATGGGGCCAAACAATAAAATGAGCGCTATCAATATTCTAAGCGAACGATGATGTGAGAGGTGCGAGCGAATCAAAAGATTATAGTTTTAATATTTGTTAATAATACAAAATATTTATCAAAGCAAACAGCCATTTACCTGGCAAAGCAAATGGCTGTTTTAGTATAATTTTATTACTGTTTTATCTTGATAATATCTTTTTGGTTAGCTTTAAAATAAAGGTTACCCGCAGCATCGGCAATAAATTCAACAGCTGAATTGTAATCATTAAGATCTACAGCCGGGAATTTGATCAGGAAGGTTCCTAACAGTGTTGAGGCATTGCTACCTGCGGCCACTTTACGTACAATCCAGGTTTTACTGGTTTGACCGCTTTGGTAAGAATGATCGGTAATTGCATACATATTTTTACTGGCATCAAAAGCGTATTTAATGTACGACAACTTATCTGTACTGGTATAAAAGCCAGCATCGTCTGTACCAAAGATGTTAGTTGGTGTTAATCCGGCGTCTGCTACCGCACTGGTCGATAGATTCCATTTTATAAATTTGATGGTTTTTACCTGTTCATTATTTGCAGTTGACTGTAGCAAGTAAGCATTTGTGCCATCAACAAAAGCTCCGCCGTCTTTTTGTTGCACGCCTAAAAGCAACGAGGTTTCGGTACTTACCAAAGCTCCTGAAGTATTGATCTTTAAACCTGGTCTGAAGCAAATCTCGCCAGCCGAATTGATAAAGAAAAAATACTTAGTTGAATATCTGGTACTCATGTCGAAGCTTTTTAGTACTTCTACCACTGTAGCACCATTGGCAGAGATCTTATAAACAGAATAAGTGCTTGGTCCGGTACCTTCATATTTTAATGCATAAACATTCCCGGCTGCATCGGTAGTTAGCTTAACAATACCGGTTATCCTGGCATCGGTAGTTAAAACTGCCGGCGCTCCATTCCCGGCTGGATTTAGCTTATAAACGGTATTTTGTCCGGCAGTACTGTTCAGAATGGTATAGTCTGAATAGTAGATCATGTTATTAGGCCGGTCTATTATCATTGCACCAATCTCCTTAGTAGCCGTGGCTATTTTACTAAAGCTTAAGTTGCCTGATAAGGCATTAATGTAAGATACGGTATTACCGCCAGTACCGCTTGTGCTGTTCACTGTAAATGTGGTATTAAAACCCTCGGCAACAACCGCATTGTTACCGCTTACCGTGATAGAAACGCCTCCGGTAACTGCACTGGCCGGTACTTCAACCGTAAGTTGTGTAGTAGTTGCAGATTTTACGGTAGCTAATACCACAGTACCGCCTGTAGTAGTGGCGAAAAAAACCTTATTCTCACTCATCTGAGGATTAAAGTTGGTACCCGTAAGTGTGATCACATCGCCTACTTTACCATTGGTTGGCGACATTGCGGTGAAGGTTGGTGTGGCCGCTGTTTTTGGTTTTACAGTTATTGATGCCCCCAGAGGATCTTTAATTGTAGCTGCAACGCCTTTTATTGATACTGCAAGTGTACCAGAAACCAGAGTAGCAGGAACAGTAAATTTGATCTCGGTATCTTTAACCGATGTGACTGATAAGGCAGTATTGCCAACACTTACTTTCAGATCTTTAACCACGTTGCCGAAACCAGTACCGATAATTGTAACCACATCGTCGGGCTGTGGATCTTTGGGTGAGATGCTGGTAATCTGCGGGGTCTCCGGTGTAGGTTGTTCCTCCGTAGTATTTTCTTTTTTACATGATACCATTATAACTGCCAGCATCAACAGGAATAAAAATGGTTTTACCATCTTGAGCGAATTTGATTTCATAATCTTTTTTTTCTCAAAATTCCTACGAAATCCGCTGCTGTGCAATAAGGATGGTTGCTAATAAATATAGGTATTTATACCCATTTGATACGATTAAGCTAACCCCAGCTTAATAGCCTTACCAATTAGCATGGCTGTATTTTTCACCTCAAATTTTTCTAACAGGCTTTTGCGATGTGTATTTACTGTTGGAATACTGATGAAAAGTTTTTCTGATATCTCAGCATTGGTTAGTCCTTCGGCTATCAGCAACAACACTTCCTTTTCCCTTCGGGTGATCAGTAGCTGATTGGGCACAGGTTGCCTCAGCGAGCTCAGGACTTCTAAACTATAATATGTTTTGCCCTTTAGCACACTACTTATCGCTTCCATCAGTTCCTCCTTTGTGGCATTTTTTAAAACGTATCCTAGTGCGCCATTGTCTATCATGTTTTTGATAATAGCCTGCTGGTTAAATGTACTTAACCCTAGCACAGCTACCGAAGGATACAATTGCTTTACTTCTTTACACAAATCTATTCCACTTTTATCCGGAAGGTTCACATCCATTAATATCACATCTGGTTCGTGTAGCTTAAGAAAACTTAAACAAGATTCTGCATTGGTGGCATGCCCCATCCAGTCAAGTGTCTTTTCGTTTTGAAGTAAATAACGAATACCCTCTATCACCATGTAATGATCATCTACTACAAAAACACCTACTTTCATTGTTTGTTATTAAATATTAATCTCTATCATTACCGAAGTGCCTTTGCCCGGGCCAGATTGCACGTCTATTTTTCCCTTTAAAAACTCAACCCGGTTTTGAATATTCGACCATCCCATTCCATTAGCTTGTTTTAACAGGCTGGTGTCAAAACCATTTCCATCATCTTCTACCGTAACGGCCAATAGTTTTTCTTGTTCAGATTGATGAACCTGTACAAGTACATTTTTGGCATTGGCATGTTTAATTGCATTATTGAGCAACTCCTGTATAATGCGATAAATGGTAACTGATGTTGTTTGTGTTATATCTACTTCCTGCATCCCTACCGACTGATAGTTTACATGTAGCACACTACTACGGTCTACCTCTGCACAAAATTCTTTCAAGGCAGTATCCAACCCATATTTTACCAGTATTTCTGGCATCATGTTATGTGCCACTCTACGCATTTCCTGAATGGAGCTGTCCAACATATCAATGCTGCGCTCAAAAGCATGTGCATTGTCAGGAGTCATTATTAAGTTTTCCTTCATAGTGCTTAATGAAAATTTAATGCCACTTAGCATCCCTCCCAACCCATCATGCAAATCTTTGGCAAGGCGGGTACGCTCCTGCTCTTCGCCCTTTAGTACTGCTTCAGTAGCGGTAAGTTGTTTTTCTGTTTCTAACTCATCTATCTTTGCCTGTTGCAGGTTTTGGCGGTGCTTATAGTTGCGATAAACAAGCAAAGCGATGATCAGGAAAGCAATAGAGCTTCCAATTAAAATATAGTTTAAGGTGTTTTTTTGGCGAAGCTGCGATTGTTGCAGTTTTATTTGCGCTTCTTTTTTTTGCGTTTCAAATTTCTTTTCTATTGAAATAATTTTTTGCTGCAATTCATCACCCCTTATTTCGTTTTCCAACAACTGCATTTGGTCTCTTACTTTTTCTCCGGCTATAATATCATGCTGTGCATAAAGCACAGAAGATAATACCTGCATAGATTCAAATTTATCATACTTTGTTGCTGCACTATCTGCTAATTTTATAGAAGCTACAGAAAAGGCTTTTGCTTTATCAAAATTTTTAACTAAAAAATAATAAAGTGCCATACCTCTCGTCGCTATTGCTTCGCCTCGCGGGTCGTCTGATTCTTTGGCTAATGCGAGCGCTTTCTCATAGTACGGTTTCATTTGATCGGCATCAAAACGATGAAAATAAATATTACCAATACCCAAAAGACTGGCCGATTCACCTGATACATATTTTATTTTTTGTGAAATTGCCAGCGCTTCCTTATAGTAGTTCATTGCAGAGTCGGGAAAGTAATTGCTTTGATAACTATTGGCAAGATTAAGCAAGCTTCTGCCCAAATCAACGCTATCTTTAGAAGCCCTCAACTCCTTTACTGCCATTTTACCATATTGCAGCGCTTTTTTATACCGCCCCATATTTTGATAAACCAGTTGCTCCATTTCATACATTCTGGCAAGTAGATAATTATTCCCTATCTCTTCAAAATATCTTCCGGCAGTTTCGTAATAATAAAGAGCACTATCAGATTCATTTAAATAGTTAAAGTTATTACCAATGTTGGCTGCCGTTTTAGCTATATATAATTTATCATTTATATCCCTGGCAATTTGAAAAGCTTGTTTGTTTAGTACCAATGATTTTTCAAAACCACCTTTCTCATTTAATATTGCTGTATAATTTGAGATATATTTGATAATACCTCTTTTGTAACCCAGGCGCTTACTCAGATTGCCTGCCATTAGGTAATATTTTTGGGCCGTTTGTGGACTATCTAGCTCATACAGATTCCCAATATCAATATACAACAGAACTTTTGTTGTATCTTCTTTTGCTTTGGGCAATAATTTTAGCAGGCTGTCCTTTTTTGTTATTGACTGCCCCCACCCTGCAATGCCGATAAGGAGAATAATCAATATAAGCCCTAATTTTTTCATTCTCTAATTTACATTTTTCTACACTGCAAATTAAACATTGCGATCGCACATTTCTTATCATCCTTTTTAACGATTTTTTTCTAAACTGATGGAGAAAATCATCTTTTTTGATGATTGCGCTGGCACTGAAGTCGCCCTAATTTTACATTAATAAACAAGTAACCTGAAAATGAAAAAAGTATTACTTCCTGCTATGCTAATGGTTTCAACATTGTTTTGTGCTGCTCAAATAGGAAATTTTGGTATAGTTAACTATGTGGTTCCAGATGATTATCAATTAATAAAGAAGGATAATGTACTTACTTATTACAAAGAAGACAAAAGTACCGGTGCCTACTGTAATTTTTTTATATATAATACAATGCCTGGACACGGAGGTACGCAACAGGATTTTGATTTTGGCTGGATAAATCTGATGCAAAACCCTTTTAAGTTTACCAGTTCTGCAAATATGCCTTCCACAAAAAATGAAGCTCAATATTTAATATGGTTTAATAAAGATGGCAGTTTTGATGACAGGGGAACATCTGTAGTTGATCTTAAAAATCCGCACAAGTTTCCTGATGATGCTCCAGGCAAAGGAAAATATACCATAGAAAATTATAGCATCTTTTTACAGTACGATAACGGGCGTATAAAGCAATTGGGATTTTCGGGCTTTTTAGACAAAGATCCAGCTACCGTTACTGATGCATATTTTATCGGACGCCATATTTACTATCGAAAAGATAAGGGCTATAACAGTAACCTTGGCTATCGCAGCCCCCTGCAATGAAAAGTAATGAGCAATAATAAATCAATAAAGCCACAGGTCAATATTCAAAAACAATAAAAAAACAGGACGATGAAAAATTTATTAGCAATTCTGATAATGTTGCCAATAATGGCGATAGGACAACAAAAGCAAAGCATAGAGGATGCCATGAAGAAAATGGAGGAATTGAAAAAAAAGATGACTCCGGAACAGCAGGCCATGATGGAAAAAATGGGGCTGCAACAAACTATGAAAACTGTTCAAAAAAATATGCAACCGGGCAAATCAGGTGTAGCTATGATGCCAATGGCTGATCCTAATATAGTTCCCGCAAATATCTCTTCACTTGCTGTACCATCTACCCCTTCGGATAAAGGAAAATTGATAGCTTATTTAAAACCAATTTTTTCGCAAACAGAAGCAGCAATGAAACCTGAGAATGTAAAAGCAGTTCAGAAATTATTGGGCAAAGGCGCTGAAACCGGAAAATATGCAATGGTATTCTGGACGCACAATGAACTAGACAAGGCATTGTACCTGCTTGCCAATGCCTGCATTACCAATCCAGATGACTATGTTTCTATCAATAACCTCGGTGCATTGCTTACCCTTTCGGGATATGCACATAAGTCTTTACCGTTACTTTTATATACTCAAAAATTTGTGCCACAAAGCAGCACATTACTTAATAACGTTGGTCAGGCTTATCTGAGCCTTGGGTATGTTGACAAAGCCAAACCGCTGCTTTTATCTGCCATAGCAAAAGATTCAACCAAAACCGAGGCGTATAAGGCTATGGCGCTTATTGCACAAAAACAAGGAGACAATACCCTTTGTGGTACATATCTGGAAAAAGCTATTGCCAATGGCGATGCTACTGCCGAAAACATTAACCTGCTTAATAAGATAGCACCGGAAAAAGATCTGACTGAATACATCCGTAAGCGCTTTAAACAATTTTATAAAGATCATAGTGTTACCAAACGCTTTACTGTACCTGCAGTTCCTGCATCGTATGAAGAAGCAGTAAAACGCGACGGTGAGATTGAAACTTACTTTAGAGACTTTGATGCCACCATAAACGCAACCTATAAAACGCAAAAGGAACTGACAAAACAGTATGAAAATCAGGTACAGAATAACCAGGTTAAAAAAATGGCGCAGATGCAGCAAATGATGGCCAATGCAGGTAAGCCTGGTTTTTCAAAATCTATACAGGATATGAAAGCATCAATGAGCAATCCTTTTATGACACAAGGAGCCATTATGCTGTCAAGTATAGATAATCCGCAATTCAGCAAATCATATTACAGCCGGATGAAAACGGAAACAGGTAACAGGTTAAAAAGCGAAAATGAATTGAAACAGTCTTTAAAAACAGATTTTGACAATAAAATAAATGCGCTGGAAAAAGAAAAGAAAGGTCTGCACGATGGTGAAGGACAAGATGCAGCAAACGCACGGGCTGTGCAAATAGAAAAAGAGCTATGTAAATTAAAAGTAGACAGGCAGGCAAAATGGCTGGAGAAAATGGCTGAAATAAATAATCAATATATCCATAACATGGAAGACCTGCTTAACCAGCGCTTACAGGAATATCTTTTTTGGAACACCATAGTGATGCAATCCTTGCAAGATCCTACGGCAGTTAACTACGCAGCTTATGTTGGTTATTTAAATAACCTCAAAAGCCTTGCATATCCGCTTTTCCCTACGCATGTGGATGGAGGATTGTCAAAACCTTGTGGCGACAAAATGGACGTCAACAATTATAAAGGAAAAATACACGACTGGGAAAGAGAACACTGCGAGGTAGATTTTGGAATAGACCTTATGGTAACCGGAGCTAAAATGAACTGTGAAGGCTGGTCTGTTTACGCAGATTTTAAAGCGGGTTCATTTGCCTATGAACGTAGTGTTGATCCAGTAACCTGGCAAACCACCGGCCACAGTATTTCTGCAAAGGCTGGTAAGGATAAAGAATTTGAAATAGGTAAAATTAAAGCATCAATAGGCGCATCGGTAGAAACCACTGTAAAGTTTGATGGCAACATGAACCCTGTTGATTTAAGTGTAAAAGGCGCAGCCGGCGCAGAGTTAAGTGGCCCTTTTGGAGGTAAAGCGGGTGCTGATTTAGGCTCAGTTGAAATAAGTGTAAGTAATGGATTCAATTCAGCAGGCCCATCTATACCAGGCTTCGGCAGCGATTTTTTGAAATAACCAGTTATGTTTTGTGTTAGTGGCTAAATCTAAAAAATCATCTTTTTTAATGATTGCCCTAGGTAATTGTTCCGCCTAATTTTATATGCATAATCGAAATACAATGAAATCTATAAGCGTATTTTTTTTGTTTAACCTGATGTTGTTCATAACCAGCATCTGTTGCGCCCAAAAACAAACTTTTGATGTTGTTTCTTACTCAACACCCAAAGGCTGGCAAAAAACAGAAAATGAAGGCGGTATACAATTGTCAGTTACTGATAAAAAAACAGGTGGCTATGCCATAGCGTTAATTACAAAATCAAGAGCTACTAATGCATCGGCTAAAGATAATTTTAACGACAGTTGGGAGAGCTTGGTAAAAAAAACGGTACAGGTTACAGAAGCTCCCACCATGTCTGATATGCTTGTAGAAAAAGGCTGGGATGCGATTACAGGCCAGGCAAACTATACCGATGGAAAGGTGAAGGGCTTGGTAACGCTGATTACCGCTACCGGAAATGGTAAAATGGCTGATGTAGTGATCATGACCAATACCAGTATATACCAGGAAGAAGTTTTGGCTTTTCTAAATAGCCTGGAACTAAATGAAACTGCAACTCAACAAAGCAATACCATTAATACATCTGCAAATACAAACAGCGGTTCACTTGTTGGTGTGTGGTCTGCTAATTTACTGGAAACATCTGGTTATGCGAATGGCTATCCACAATATACCGCAGGCTATTTTAGAAAAGAATACCAATTAAATGCTGATGGCACCTACCTGTTTTTATTTAAAACATGGTCGGTATTTATGAAGACAATTTTGTTTGGTTACGAAACAGGTACCTGGTCAGCAACTGGTAATCAGTTGACCATTACACCCAAACAAGGCAAAAGTGAAGAATGGAGCAAATCAGCAAGTGGAAGGACCACTGAATGGGGAGCCAGGATAAAATCAGGAACAGGTAAATTAGAAACGATTACCTATCGGTATGAAACAAAATATTATTCGGGAAGTAAAGATTATGTGCTCATACTAAATTTCGATAAGTCGACAGGAAGGGAAGGCACGGAACAAAAACAAGCTACTTATACCAAGCGCACTGAACATCTAATTGACCTACCACCGGGAACAAAAATCAACAGCGAAGGCAAACCAGAAGCCTTACAACAAAACAATTCCAAGCAAACTACCAATAACAATTCTTCACCACTTGTCGGAAAAACATGGGAAGGTAGCAGTTCAGAAAAAATGGGATCAGGAAATATGCAAATGAACACTGGTGGATTTTTCACGAAGCAATACCAATTCAACACAGATGGAACTTACCGATTTGTAAATGTCCTTGCATCGCACTTTACGGATACCAAAACGATGGGCTATGAAACAGGAACATGGGCAGTAAACGGAAACCAACTTACCATTAATCCAACAAGTGGGCAAAATGAAGAATGGAGCAAAGTGGGCAAAACATCTAACGGTAATAGTGATGTGGGCAATCGTGCTATTAATGATACCTGGAGTAAAAAATTAAAAACCAGTACAAGAAAATTAGAGAAATATACCTACACCTTTTCTGTTGGAAAAAATGGAGATAACACTGCGCTTATAATGGAACGCAACGGAAAGACAGAGAGAGATGGCGACGGTAAAATATCATACCTCAACGAAACACCTTCTGAAAAAGGAGTTAAACTACCAAACGGAATAAAATAATTGCACTATGAAAAAGGCCATCATTATTTTATCAATTCTTCTTTTCTGCAGTAGCCTGTATGCACAAAAAATAGCCACGGCACAAGAAACACCTGTACCCTGCAATGGAGATGCAGATGGTTTGCCGGGAAAATACACCGACCATACCAATCCTAAATATCCCAGCAGCCTTAAAGGCCCTGCACCAGATAAAGCAGCCATGACCAAACAGCTCATTGCTTTTGAAAAATTAGAAGAAGCAAGCCGGGCCAATTTTCAACTTACAGGTTGTGTAGCAAGAGTGAGTTTTAGCGGAGGCGATAAAAATACTTACGTAAACATTGTACGTAACGGATATAACTACCAGTTAGGCGTTTATCAGAATGTATGCCATGTAACACAGCATATTGTAAAAACAGTAGGTGAATACCGTACAGTGTTGCGTGTAAATGTTAATCCGTATTTGATAGCAGATGGCCTGCGGGGAGCTGGAGAGTTTTATCTGACAGACAGGTCAGTGCGTTATCAACTCCCGATTGACGCAAAAGAGGGTCCTGATTATGAAAAGGACAAGAAGACCAATCCAAGCCACATATCACAGTATTTTTCTGAGGGAACGCTATTAACCGGCAGGTCCAATGATTATAAAAATAAGCATGCTGATTTTTTAAAGTTGAACAATGGCAGTGGTTATGTCGAAAATTTTATGTCGGGTTCAAGAGATGACAAACCTAACCCAAAAGGGTATAAATGGATAGATAGGCATTATTTAATTACCAAACAAGGAGTTCCTTTGCTAATACCGGTTACAAGAAAACAATACCTGGAAGATTTGCTGGAATATTTTGAAATTGAAAAGGCGAATTTCTATTACAGTCTGAATGAACTCATCAAAAGGAATGCAGGTAACACCAGTGATAATGCACAGAAAAGGGCAGCGGTTTTAGAAGCAGATAAAACAGCTTACCCCAAGCTTTATGAAGACAAAAAAGCAAAAGTAAAACAACTATTGGCCACACAAAAAGAAGAATGGCTGCAAAAGCAGGCTGTAGTTGCAGCCAATAACATTACTTACGATGCCTATGAACGCTTAAATGAAATTGGTAAATTTTACGATAAAGAAGATGAGTATAGAATTGCTTTAAATGTATTAAACCCGGCATATTTTAAAACCAATACCACTCAAACATCCACCAGTCCCATTTTAATAGAAGTACAGTTCCGCTATGAAATCGGCGGCGACCATGGCTTTTCAGAAAGATTATTCAACAATTTTTTGAAAAACTATGATCTGGAATCATTAAAAAAAATGTTGAACTAAAGTTTTAACTCATGAAACGACTAACCACATTAATGATTGCTACTTTAATTACTACAGCGGCCTTTGCACAGTCTAAAAATCCAACCAATAAAAAAGAAATAAACGATAAAGTAAAGCAGGCACAACAGCAATTAGACAAGCTTACACCCGAGCAGAAAAAAATGATAGAGCAGTTGGGCATATCATCAAAAGTTCCTTCAATACCTGCGGGTACTACGGCAGCGGGTATAAATGCTGCAATAGGTGGTGATGCATTTGGTGTGCCCTCAAAAAACACCGCACTTATTGGAGCCATTCCGCAAATTACACTCACTGCTGCTATGGTTCCCACTTACGTCAAATCGCTTGTCGACTATGTGCAAAAAGGTGTTGCAGATGATACTAAAGTATTCGGGCAGCAGATGTATGCAGTTTTTAAAACCAACAAATACGATGCAATGGCCATTGGCAATGCAGCGGTTGGTTATTGGTCGTCAGGGCAACTTGAACTTGCGGTGTACCTAATTGGGCGGGCTTGTGCAGATAATGGTTCAGATGCTGATATGCTTAGCAATTTTGCCGCTATGCTTAGCATGGGTGGTGCACCGCATCGTGCCATTCCCTTATTAGAATATCTTAATAAACAATACCCTGATAACACAACTATACTTAATAATTTGGGGCAGGCATGGTTTTACCTGGGCGAAACAGATAAAGCAAATGCTCAGTTAAACAAAGTGGTAAAGGCTTTTGCATATCACCCGCAGGCCAGCTATACGCAATGTTTGATAGAGCAAAGTAAAGGCAATACACCAAAAGCTATTGAGAACATGAAAAATTCGCTGGCCTATAGTTATTCTTTAGATAAAGTGAACCAGTTGCGCAAGCTGGGTTATTCTGTAAAAGGCAAAGATATGCGTAAACCATTTCGTCCTGATCCCAATCCGCTTGGGCTGCAAAATTTTGTTCGCCCTGATGTACCCAATTCTTATGAACAGGAATTAAAACTTGGTGCCGACTGGGATGCGTTTCAAAAACAGGTGAATGAGAAATTGATGTCGTTGGCAAAGGAACTACTGCCCTATCAGCAAGCTGCCGCTCAAAAGGGACAGCAGTTGTATAACCAATACCAAAATGCTAAGGGCGATGTAAGTAAAATGACCACCACTGCAACACAAAATGAAAATATTTACCGGAAAACTGCCGAAAAAAACCTTCAGGAAATGAACAAGGATGGTGGCGCTGGCTATCGTTTAAAAGCTCTGAAAAAACAAATAGACGACCTGGTAAAAGATTTCATGGCTAAGGATGAAGTACAACGTAAAAGCCTGGAAAAACAAAATAGTATCAAGGCCGAACAGGAGACAGAACTGGCCAAAAAAGGAGAAAACATTGGCTATGATAACTGTGTAGTGCAACAAAAATATAGTGAATGGGTATACACCAATTATAATAAACCATTAGAAGAAGCTTACAAAAATTATTTACACCAGTGGTACTTAAAAATTACCGAAGAATTGTATTGGAAACAATTTACACAGGAAGCATCGGTATTTGAAGCGACGAAGATTGCGGCAAAAAAAGAATGGCTGGCAGCCCTGGGCAATACAAGATATATGGCCACTAATAAATATGGCAAATGCACCACCCCTGAGAACAAAAACTCGACTTACAAACTGGCCGATTTTGATGATATGCATTGCGCATATGTATCGGTACTTGATTTCGGTGTGTATAAACAGATTGATGAATGCGGTAAAATGCGTATTGAATTTGATGCGGGCAGGCTAAGTGGTAATCTTAATTTCAAAGCAGACAATAACGGCAAAGATAAATTTGTAAAAGCCACTGTAGAAGCCACCATAATAGACAAAGAAATTTCTGTTGGCAAAGGCCCACTGCAAGTAGGCGCATCTGTAAAAGCAGGAATGGGTATGGAGATTAGCAGCAATGGTATTGAAGATGTGTATGCCACTGGCGAAGCATCAGCAAATGCCGGCAGTACAAATGTTGGTGTTAATGGTCGTATGAGTTTGATTTCAGGAAATATGAGTGGTGGCATCAGTGGATTTGGCAAATAAAAATTCAATTAAAATGAAAAATATAAAACATCAACTAAAGGGACCAATTGCATTGCTTTGTTTTATTACACTAATACAAACCACTATGGCACAAGACTGTAAAACCTCTGCAAACTTAGATGCCACACCCGGAAAATACCTTACCGCAGCCCAATACCCCTGGCCTGCTGCAAGAGCAGAATATTTTAATAAAATGACTACTACCGCTGATAAAGCAATGGCTAAGAAAATATTGGGTGATCTGGAAAGAATAGAGGCGCAAACCCATACGGGCTTCAACTTCACTGGCGGCAATTGGGAAAATTATTATTCTACCGAAGGCAATCAATATTTGGGTAGTGCAAAATTAGGCCAGTATACTTTCCAGGCGGCACTGTACGAATATTTCTGTGCTAAAGGAAAATTAACCCGTAATAGCGAATACAGTACCGTTTTACGGATGTATGTAAACCAATTGCAACTAACAACTTTAGACAAATTTTTATCAAGTCCTTATGGTAGCAGCTTTGGCAGTTATGATTTTGGTCTGCAATTTCAGGATTGGAAAAACCATAAACCTGCTGATGTAAACGCACAATTGATCAGTCTGTTTACTTATATGACCTGCAATAATGAGCAGCTTATTGGAGCTATCAACAACGACAACAATTATTTCCAGGATGTTGCTGATAAAGACATCAAACCGAATAACCGTAGTAATCCAGTGTATCGGTATTGGTTTGTAAAGAAAAATAACCTGCCTGTATTGGTGCCCGTAAGCCGCAAAGAATATCTACAAAGCTTGTTGGAATATTATGAAAGGGAGAAAATTCACTTTACTAAACTGGTTGCAAAATTGAATGAAGACCATGATAAAAGCGTTAAAAATTACAGTACCTGGGAAACGGATGTTGCAGATAAAGTAGCTACAGTAAAAAAAGCATTAAGCGAGCACAATGAAGAATGGTTATTGGCCCAGGCAATTGTAAATCCAGGTACCGACAACAGCCAAACCTATAATGCAAAACTACGGGAACAAACCAATTACAACCGATTCTGGAAATTTTACGACAAAGAAAAGAACTTTGGAGGGCTGTACAGATACAATCCAGAGTATTTTAAAACTTCCGCAAAAGGGGCCGCAAGTCCACAACTGATAACAGTTCTATTTCGATATGTTACCATACCCTCATCGCTACGCATGCTAAACAACTTCAGCAAAAATTTTGATGTTAAAGCATTGCAAAAAATGTTAGAATAAATAGATCAAATTTTCACTCATAAATTCAAAAAAATGAAAAGAATCATTTCAATCCTAGGTTCATTACTGTTCATAACAGCAGTTAAAGCACAAACTACCGTAGTTAAAAAAGAAACGGTTAATCCAGGCAGCAGTCAAACTACCGGCACAGCAGCCTCATCAAAAGACCCCAAAGCAGCTGCTGTGGATCTTAAAAAAGAGGAAGCAGAAAGACTTGCAGCACAAAGAGCAGCTAAAGATGCAAAGCTTGCCCAGCATGTTGATCCTAAAAAGGAAGAAGCAGACAGACTTGCGGCTCAAAGAGCAGCTAAAGACGCAAAAGTTGCTCAGCATATTGATCCTAAAAAGGAAGAAGCAGACAGACTTGCAGCTCAAAGAGCGGCTAAAGACGCAAAAGTTGCTCAGCATATTGATCCTAAAAAGGAAGAAGCAGACAGACTTGCAGCTCAAAGAGCGGCTAAAGACGCAAAAGTTGCTCAGCATATTGATCCTAAAAAAGATGCAGAACAAAAAGCTGCAGCAGAAAGAGAAGCTAAAAATGCCAATACACAACGCAAAGAAAACTAATGTTATTCAATAAAAACATTTATCAGCCACAGCATATTGAGGTAAAGGAAAGCCCACTTCATGGGCGTGGTGTATTTGCTAAAAACAAAATAATGAAAGGGAGCATTATAGAAAAGGCACCCGTGGTTTTCTTAACAAATGATGAAAAGGAAACCTTAAGGTTTACCAAACTATTTCATTATTACTTTTTATTAAGTGAACCCGAAAAACAGGCAGCCTTCAGTTTTGGCTATGCTTCGTTTTATAATCATTCGCCAGAAGCAAATGCCATCTTCACATTTTCACAAAAGAGAAGCACCATTAATATCTATGCTTATAAAACAATTGAGCCGGGCCATGAGATAACCATTAATTATAACGGCGAACCTGGAGATAATAGTGAAGTTTATTTTCCAAATTCAGATCAATAATGAAAACTCCACCAACAAAACAGTTGTACCTAAAGAGTATAAAAGGTAAAGGCAGAGGCGTATTTTCTACTTCAAACATTCCAAAAGGAGAAGTTATAGAAGTTTGTCCGGTTATTATTATCCCAACTAAAGAATTCTCTGAGCTGAGCCTCACCGTTCTTATGGATTATAGTTTCTATTTTAATAAAGGAGAAAATACGCTATCTCTTACTATGGGCTTTGGATCTATGTATAATCACAAGCAATATCCTAATGCAGTGTATTTACTTGACAGGGAACAAAAGCAGATGACATTTACTGCTCACGAGGATATAAAAGCACATACAGAAATATGCATTAATTATGGAGGCGATTACGCTATTGATTATGATAAATGGTTTACGGACAGAAACATAACTCCAATTTAGCAAAAAAATCATCCTTTTTAATGATTGACCTGCACCTATACCCAGACTACTTTTACTATAAAAAAAGTAAACCATGAAAAAAGTATTATTTTTCCTTTTCCTCACCCTTGGTGCAGGAGGGATGGCACAAGCACAATTTTTGAGTAAACTCAAAGCAAAAGCAAAAGCTGCTGTAGGAAATTCAGTTGACAGATCGACTGATAAAGTTGTAGATAAGGCTGTAAGCAAAACCGCAGACAATGTTACAGACAAAACACTTAATAAAGCCGGAGAAAAGCTGAATAATCTATTTAGAAAGAAAAACAAGAAACGTCCTGATACCATACCAGCCTTAGCTCCTGATTCAACCTTAGTTCCTGATTCAAGCAAAACTGAAGTAAAACCCGAGAAACCTTTCCAGCACAGTGGGATCCGAAGCTTGGAATTCACGTGACTTGAAGTCGCGGC